>Ga0209745_1002669_pt1 | contig 10072 bp, 6 predicted proteins | sample BarGraNGADG00312_FD_184495 | JGI IMG/M metagenome (GOLD analysis project Ga0209745, IMG submission 184495) | Arctic peat soil microbial communities from Barrow, Alaska - Barrow Graham LP Ref core NGADG0004-312 (SPAdes) (version 2) | ecosystem: Environmental > Terrestrial > Soil > Wetlands > Peat ... | reverse complement strand
AGCTGGGCGCAAGCTGGCGCGAGCGCTGGGATGAATTCTGCCTGGTAACCCCGAACTGGACCTCGTCCCTGCCGGGCTACCCATACGAAGGCGACGATCCCGACGGCTTCATGCCGCGCGACGCAATCGCCGACCGGATCGCCGGATATGCCGGCGCAATCGACGCACCCGTCGTCCTCGGAACGGCCGTGAGCCGGCTTTCGAAGCGCGACGACGGCTTCCTGCTCGAAACGACCGGCGGGCCCATAGCCGCTCGAGAAGTCGTGGTCGCGACGGGCGGCTTCCATAAACCGAAGATTCCCGCCCCGGCTGCAGCTCTGTCGCCCCGGGTGACTCAGCTGCACACACATAACTACACCGATGAGACCGCCCTGCCGGCCGGCGCGGTGCTCATCGTCGGGTCGGGCCAGTCGGGCGTGCAGATCGCCGAAGAGCTCCAGGCTGCGGGCCGGCGCGTCTACCTATCGGTCGGGAGCGCGGGCCGGATGCCACGTCGATACCGTGGCAGCGACATCCTCAGGTGGGTGGCCCAGCTGGAGCGGCGCGGCGCCGAGTTCGGGGCTCCCCTTCCCACGGTCAAGATGCTGCCGGATCCGCGCGTGCGCTTCGCCGCCAATCCGCACCTCTCCGGCCACGGCGGCGGCCACGAGACGAACCTGCGCCGGATGGCGACCGAAGGCATCACCCTTCTCGGCCACGTGGACGGCATGGACGGCGACCGAGTCCGCCTGCGGCCGGACCTTTCGGAGAGCCTCGCCCGAGCCGACAGGTTCTTCGACGACCGCTTCCGGACGCTGATCGACCTGTTCATCGAGCGAGCCGGCGTCGAGGCGCCCCCGGATGACCGCAGGCCTTTCGATTTCGAGCCGCCGGAGAAGCTCGATCTCGACCTGTCGGAAGCAGGGATCTCGACCGTCATCTGGGCGTCCGGATATCGGCTCGATTTCGGCTGGCTGGATCTGCCGATTCTCGATGAGTTCGGCGTCCCTCGTCAGGACCGCGGCGTCTCTGAAGTCCCCGGGCTCTATTTCCTGGGACTACCGTGGCAGCACACGTTCGTTTCCGCGGCGTTGGTCGGCGTCGGCTCGGACGCCAATTACCTTGCCGGGCGAATGGGCCTGATCGACACCGCCGAAGTCGACACCGTTTCCGCGTAGCGTCTCGTCCTGAGGCTCAGCCAGCCCACATCGACGGCTCTTCCGCCGGCAATGTACCCCACGATCAGGTAGCGGTCTCCAGCGACGGCTCTCCCGACGGCTCCCCGGCCGGCTCTCCCGACGGCTCTTCGGCCGGCGCCTCGGCCGGCTCCTCGGGTTGCGTTCGACCCCAGAGTCTGGCTCCGATCCACCGCCGCCTCGTCTGGGTCGCGGGCCACCGGCAAAGGAAGCTGTACAAGGAAGCCAGGCTCTCATTCTCCGCGCGCTGCAAACGCTTCCTCGCCTTGCCAAGAGGAAACGCGGAGATCTGGGCGTCTGTGCGCAACCCGAAGACTCTGGTGCCGCTCCCGGCCAGCCAACCCCACTGGCCGCCGTGGTTGCGTATGTAGGTTTCGCCGAAGTAGGCGCCCAGCTCGGACGCCAGAGCGCTCCTCAGCTTTTCGAGCTTGGGGCCAGAGGCCTTTCGAGACAGCGGATCGTACATTCGGAGGCCGATCCCGTCCGCGGCTTCGATGCTCTCGTCGGAGAAGTCGAGCCCCACCTCGAGAGCGCGCCCGCGAGCGACGTAGCGGCCGGCCAGGCTGGTCATCTCCCGGGACATCTCCGCGTCCGGCTCAAACCGAACGCCGAGAACTCCATCGTGAGGTCTTTCTCCGGACTCATCCATAGAGTCAGGGTACTCCTCGTACATAAACACCAAGCCTGGGCGGTCCGAAGGGACCGACTTCGGGGCGTATCGCTACGAGACAGCGGCAGCCGGCGCTTCCGCGACGAGGGGCAGGCCGAGGCGCCGGAGATCCGAGCGGAGCTGCGCAGCGTCCACAAACCGGAGGGCGATCATGCCCAGCTCAGTGGCCACGGCCACGTTCGGCTGGAGATCGTCGATGTAGACGGTGCTCTCGGCCGTCAGGCTGAACCGCGACAGGAAGGCGCGGAAGATGGCCGGGTCGGGCTTGCCGAGCTTCACGTCGCCGGAGATGAGGACGCCGTCCATCTCGTCCAGGAACGGGAACCGCGCCCGCGTCTCGGGGAAGGTCTCGGCCGACCAGTTGCTCAGGGCGTAAGTTCGGACCCCCGAGCGTCGCAGCTCACGCAGGATCGCAACCGTCCCCTCGAACGCCCCGCCGACCATCTCCTGCCAGCGCAGCTGGTAGGCGGTAATCGGCTCGGCCAGGTCCGGGTGGGCGGCGATGGCCTCGGCCACGCCCTCGGCGAAGGGGCGGCCGGCGTCGAAACGCGTATTCCACTCCTGAGTGCAAACCTCGGCCAGGAACCGCTCCATGGCCGCCTCGTCGGCGCCGAAGAACTTGCGATAGAGATGGCGCGGGTTCCAGTCGAGGAGGACACCGCCGATGTCGAACGCGACAGCCGTGATCTGACTTGCCATGAGGCCTCACGGAATGGCCGGCGGGCGACGCCGTTGGATGACGGCATGGGATCCGGGCCAGGTTCCCCTGATCGTACCCGAGCCGGCGCCCGGGTACCGCCGCGAGGAATCGACTGCGAGCTCTGCCCTCCGGAAGCCGCCTCTTAGCCGGAGACGGCCGCCGCTGGAGTCCACACCGAGGCCAGCGCAACCCACACCAGGATGGCGTCGATCGCCAGGCCCAGGACGAGCTGGGGGCTGAAGAAGGTAGCCAGCAGCACTGCGGACGCAGCGGCCGAAGCCACCACCAGGGCCGGCCACAAGCCGACCGGGACGAGGATGCCGACCGTAGAGAGGGCGGCGAGCAGGAAGCCGACGACCACGACGCCGATGAGCGCCACCCCGACGAGACGCACCAGGTTCACGTCCAATCCGGGACCGGTCACGAGCCACGATCGAGTCATGTCGAACGGCCACTCCGCCGCTCCGGCGGCCGCGTCAGTCGTAGCCGGTCGCGGCATGACGAACATGGCATGGACCAAGCCGTGACCGAGCAGGAAGGCACCGAGGACCCACTTCCCCAGGGTCATCTCCCGCGCCAGCATCCACCAGATCGCGATCCCGACGCCGGCAAGGACGACCGCGAGTGGCACCAGGCCGAGGATTGTCTTCACCGTCTGCGCTCCTTAGTCAGCGTCCCACCACGCTGCGTAGCGTATCCGGTCGGCCATCGGCGTTTAGTGGCTCTGGGGCTCCTCCTTGGTTCGCCTTCTGTGGCGGCGCACCGGCTAGCGCAGGCCCAGGACGCGGATGACGCCCTCGCCGGAACCGGTGTAGACGCGCCCGTTCACCACTGCCGGCGACGACATGTCGGCGGCTTCGGCCGAGATCACGGTTGAGAAGAGCAAGGCGCCGGTGGCAGCGGAGTGGGCCACGAGCCGCTGATCGGTCCCGACGTAGACGACGCCGTTGGCGAGCACCGGCGCGCCCCAGACCTCGCCTTCATACGGCGCTGTCCAGCGCAGGGCGCCGGTTCGCGAGTCGAGCGCTCGCAGGCCCTCGTCGATCGATCCGATGACGACCAGGCCCTTGCCCGCGGCCGGGGTCACGTGAACGTCATCGCCGGCGTAGCTTCGCCACAGCAGCCGACCGTCGGACACCTGAAGGGCGCATATGTCGAAGCCACCGCCCTCGGATCCGTCACCGCGCCCTTCGGGCACGTAGACGATTCCCGAGTAGATCGCCGGCCCACCGCGGTGGATGCCTCCGCCCGCCTTCACGTCCCATCGGACGGCGCCCGTCAAAGCGTTGAGAGAGTAGACGTGGCCGTCGTTGCCCGCCGCAACGACATACTCGCCCCCGCCGGAGACGGCCACCGGCCCATCGACAATCCCGTACTCCGACGCGCTGACGCTGGTCTTCCAGCGGATGTGCCCGGTCGATGCGGACAGCGAGTACACGGTCGTGCCGGCGGAGAGGTACAAGCTGCTACCGAAGACCGCCGGCGCCGTGATGAAAGCGTGGGCGTTGGTACTCAGGCGAGTGCGCCAGCGTCGCGCGCCCGACGCGACGTCATAAGCGGCCATGAACCCGCCGGAGGCGTCGGCCCCCGGGACCACGACCAGGTTGTTCCAGATCGCGGGCGTGGAGTCGAAGTCCGACCCAATCGTGGCCGTCCAGATCCGGCGGCCGTCGCTCAGGCGCAGGGCGTAGAGCTTGCCGGAGTAGCCAAGGACGAAGACCCGATCGCCCGCGACGAGGGGCGTGCCGTAGACCGCGTCGCCCAACGATCGTTGCCAGCGCGTGGCGAGCCGGCCGACGTTCCGGGTGTCGAGGGTCGTCTCAAGAGGGTTGTAGCCCGAACGTGTCGCGCCGTAGTGGAACTGGGTCCACGAGCCCGACGAGGAGGCCGCCGCCGGACCAGGCGCCGCTGCGGATCCTCCGAGCGCGACGAATGCGACCAGGGCAGGCACGAGCAATCGACCGATGCGCATGGCTCACCTCTTGTGCCATTCCGCTCCGCACCTCGCGGGACACCGAGGCCCGTTGCTGGCCTGCTCGGGTCGTACGCGGTTCTGGCCCACCTGACCAGACGATACTTGACCGCACCTTACCTACCTGCATGCCGAGCCGGTAGGGCCGAAGGGACCAGCCCTTTCGGGGAGCCCGGCGCTGGTCCTCGGGATCCGACTGCGGCCGTCGTGAGGTGACCCTCGATCGCCTACTTGTCGTCGATCAGCGTCTCGATCGCCTTGGGTGCCATCTTGGTTCTGTGGGCGATATGGGCGGCGATACGGGCGACGTTGCCGCCGCAGCGGCGGAGTGCTCGGCGGTCCAGCCTGGGCCAGATGGCCAGGGCCCGCCGTTCGATCCGGTCCGCCGACTCCGGCCGCTCATGCAGCGGCTTCGGATGACGATGGAGGGATGGAATCCGCACGGGACCTTCCGGCTGCCGGCCAGACGCAGTCTCGGGAACCGAGGCATCGGCACGGGGTCGGTCAGGCGGCCATGGTGCGCCCCATCGCAGATTGCACAAGTTTCGTTCCCTGGGCACGTTCGACGGCCGGGCTTCGAACGCCGGCCTATGCCTCGGCCGATCGCCTACCGGTCCGAGATCAGCTTCTCGATGGCCCTGGGCGACATCTTGGTGCGGTGGGCAACCTGGACGGCGATGCGGGCGGGGTCGCCCTCGCAGCGGTGGAGGGCTCGATGATCGAGCCTGGGCCAGATCGCCAGCGCCCGCCGTTCGACGCGGGCCGCCGAGTCCGGCCGCCCATGGGGCAGCCCAGGATGAAGACCGGTGAACGGTACGAGCAAAGTGACCTTCCGCCTGCCGGCCGGACGCAGTCTCGCGAACCGAGGCATCGGCACGGGGGGTCGGTCAGGAGACCACCATGCGCGCCATTGGCAGGTAGCACAAGCGGCGCCCCTCGGCGAGTCTGCGCCGCCGGTCGCGGTGGGCGGTCACTCCCAGGGGCGAAGGGATGTCAGGAAGTCGACAATCAGGGCGTTGAGGCGGTCCGGCTCCTCCATCCCGATCATGTGGGCGACGTCCGGCCAGATCACGGCTCGCGCGCTCGGAGCGGCTGCCTCGAGGCGGCGCGCCGCCTGCGCGACATCTGAGACGTCGAGCGCCCCGGCCACCGCCAGGACGGGGCAGCGCAGATCGCCGAGCCGGTCGTTCGCCCGCGGATCGAGCACGATCGGCCGCCCCCGGACTCGCCCGGGCTGGTAGAGCTGCCGATCCATCGCCCGGACGGCCTCACGGATGGCCGGATCGACCCTATCGAACGGCTGGCCCGGGCCGTCGACCCAAACCCGGACGTCCAGATCGACGATCGCCTCGACATCCGGCTCGGCGGCAGATTCGAGACGCTCCCCTTCTTCGAAGATGGCCAGCTCTTCCGGCGTCGGATTGCCTTCGAAGCCGCCCAGTCCCGCCCCCACGCCGACTATCGCGACAACTCGCCCGGGAAACTCGATGGCGGTGTCGATCGCGATCTGCCCGCCGCGGCTGTTGCCGACGAGCGCGGCCCGTTCGATCTTGAAGGCGTCCAGCACGGCCAGGAGATCGGTCCGGTTGCTGAAGGCGACGTCGTCGGTCGTCGATCCGCCGAACCCCCGGTAGTCGTAGCGGACCACGCCGAATCCCGCGGCCACGAGCCCTGGGACCATCGCATCCCAGGCGCGGTGATCGGCGATGGCGGCATGGATGAGCACGATCGGCGGACCGGCGCCATCGCTTTTGGCGAAGAGCCGCCCGCCCGGAACCTCAACGAAACGTTCCATGGCCGGAGGATATCAGCCCGCGTGCCGCCCGGAGCACATGACCTAGCTGCCGAACTGGGTCGCCTTGTATGAGGCCGTCGTCAGGGCGATCACAGGCCCCATGTCGCTCGTATTCAGGCACGGGCTCGACTGCAGGTAGCCGAGCAGGCCGGACACGGCGTAGGGACCGTCGCGGCCCGCCTTCGTAATGTCGGAGCCCTCGCGACGGCCGCAACCGCCACGACCAGCACGGCACCGCCAGACGTGGAGATCGTTCCTCTCATGCCCGCTTCTCCGTCGGAGTGCCGTCGTCCTGGCTGGGCCGGCGCGGCCGGAGCGACTGATAGAAGAAGGCGCCGGCGAGGAGCAGCAGACCCAGGCCCATCAGTGACAAGACTCGATAGGCGACGTCCAGATAGCTCAGGTCGAAGAGGAAGACCTTGGCGGTGGCCAGAGCAAGCAGGCCGAGCCCGGCCTCGCGGACGATCTGCCGCCAGCCGACAATTCCGGTCAGGAAGACCGCCATGCCGATGACGCCCCACAGGATCGAGACCGAAACCTGGGCCTGCTTCTGGAGCTCCTCCACGGGCGTGGATCCGCCGACGCGGCCCTGGAACCAGTCGACCAGAAGGGCCGAAAGGAGGTAGACGACGCCGGTCGCGGCAATGAGCACGAGCGTCGTTCGGACGGTCTTTTCGAGTGGGAGGAGGCGCGCCCCGATGGTCAGCGTCGCCGACGTGGCGCCGATGGCCACGATCGAATGCAGCGCGAACCAGGCACCGGTGGAAGCGACGCTCGTCTCCACGACCAGTCGCTGGACCGGCACTACGACCATGAGGACGGCGACGGCGGCAACTCCGACGAGGGTTGCAGCGCCGGCGACATAGGCCCACGGACTGTACTTCGCGACAAAGGACCAGGCCGCAAGAACGAGCGCCAGCGCGCACCACGCCACCACCGCGAACGGAGTGGCAAGCTCGAAGACGATGGCATACGCGGTCAGGGCTGTGGCGAGCAAGATCAGGCCCACGCGCAGGTCCGGCCGAGCGGTGATGAAGGCGGCCAGCAGGAACGCGGCCACTCCGAGGGCGGTGGTTGCGGTCGCGATGTCCGCGAAGGGCACGGCCGGCAGCACGAGTTGAGTGGTCGACGCGAGCGGCAGGTCGTATGAGAGCAGGTGGGCGATCGCCAGGAATACCGCGGCGGCCGTCGCGAGAAGCGGCGCGTCGGGCCAGTGCGCGTCGTCCATGCCTATAACCGGCACGGTCCGCAGCTTTGCGCGCGTGGCCGGGACTCCGGGCAGTCGATCGAGAAGCGCTTCGGCAGCGACGGAGGCCGGCACCAGGGCGGCCCAGCCGGCGACGAGCGCGATCCCCGACAGCTCGAACGGCAGCGCGTAGGCGACGGCGAGCAGTCCGGCGGTGGCCAGCCCACATCGCGAACTGTGGCTTCGCGACAGCCATCCGCCGAGGAAGCCCGCGAGCAGCAGACACCCAAGCGTCAGGCCGGCCGAATCTGCGAACGGGAACGGCCCCGGGCCCGAGGCACCCTGCAACGACCAATTGAGGCCCGGGTATTCGTAAGAGCACAGGTGGAGAATGGGTAGGAGGGCCAGCAGCGCGACCACGACACCGGCGTAGGCGTTGCGACGGGACCCGCCGATTGCCACCAGCGCGACGGCCTCGACCGCCCAACCGGTCACCAGGGCGCTGCCCGAGAGCTCGAACGGCAGCGAGAAGGCGACGACCAACAGACCCGCAATCGTCAGCGCGTCCCGGACGTCTCGGCTACGGGACAGCCATCCGGCGAGGAAGCCCGCGATCAAGAGGAACGTGAGGGTCAGGCCGGCCCGGTCGGCGAACGGGAACGGTCCGGGACCCGAGCCACCGTGGAACGACCATTGGAGCACGGGGTATTCGTAGAAAGTGAAGTGCAGAACGGCGAGACCGGCCACAAGCACGGCCGCGCCGCCGGCGTAGACATGCCGGCGGAACCCGTAGATCGCCGCCAGAGCGATGGCCTCCACCGCCCACCCAATTGCGACCGCCGGGCCGTCGAACTGGCGCTCGATCGCCAGCGCAACCAGCGCGATCCCGATCGCGTTTACGAGCATGCCGAACGGATACTTGTCGCCGCGACGCCACACGAAGTAGCCGCCGAAAGCGAAATGGGCCAATGCCATCGCGGCGACATAGGCGCCCTCCCAGCCGGCCAGGCCGCCCCACAACACCGCCAGACCGCCGCCCAGGGCGAGCATCGAGTTGGCGACGAAGAGCGATTCCGACCGGCCTTCCGCCGCTTTCTGCGGCGCCCGGAGCTCGTCCGCCGAAGCCGCCAGAGCATGGAGCAGCCAGTAGCCGCTCAGGGCGGCCACGGCCGTCAGAGCGTCGGGCCCCGAGACCAGCCAGAAGATCAGCTGCGGCGCCGTGATGAGGAAGGCCGTCGGGGGCAGCCAGCGCCACGACCTCACGAGCGCGATGGCCGTGGTCCCGAGCAGCGTCACTCCCAGGAAGACCACCGTCGTGAGGTTGGCCGGAGCGCCCAGGACGGGCGGCGCCGCGGCCACCGCCACGAGGCCGAAGATCGCCACGGCCTCGGAGTTGACCCGGACCGCGATCGCCGCGGCGACGGCCGCGGCAACGAACGAGCCCGCGAGTGCGACCTCGGGCGGGAATAGGCTGTAGAGCCTCGTTCCGGCGAAGAGAGACAGCGACACGACGCCGAGGCCGACGGCGATCAGGACGTGTCCGAGCGGAGCCTGGCGGCGTCCGAACAGCCACCCGCCGAGGCCGATAAAGAGGGCGCCGCCGGCGAGCCCCATCGCGACGCGTCCCTCGGGTCCGATCCAGCCTCGGCTGAAGGCGAGGCTGAGGAAGAAGACGGTTCCGAGAACGACGGCCGCGCCGCCGATCCAGGCGAGGACTCGTCCGGTCAGCCGCGACTCGAGGTCGCGTAACGATCCGAGCGACATGCCAAGTTCTTCCGAGAGCGATTGGGCCGGCTGGGGGTGCGCCGGCGGTCGCGGCGGGCCGGGCCGGGCCGGTGGCGGCGGCGGGGCCGGCCAGGGCGCTCCCGTCCACTGCTGCCCCCTCGGTGGCTGCGGCGCGGGCCACCAGTATTGCGGCGCCTGGCCGGGTCGCGGCGGCTGCGCGCGCTGAGGCGGCGACTGAGGGGCCGACTGCGGCGGCGCGGGCTCAGGTTGCGGCGCCGGCTCGGGCTGGGACGAGCGACCGGTCGCGGCCGCGCGCCCCTCGACCTCGTCGATGCGGGCCTCGAGCTCGCCGATGCGCCGCGTCAACTCGAGGAGTCTTTGCTCGAGCTCCGCCTCACCCCGCTCGTCAGACGCCATCCCGTGCCGCTCCTCGCGCTTCGATCCCCTCGCCCGCCCGGCCGAAGTCTCCACCTCAGCTCCACGGACCTGCAGGCTCCATCGTAGGCGCCGAGATGCCGGTCCGGTGTCGCCTTTCGGACAGCCGTGGTCTTCCAGGCCGACCGGTCGCTTACTCGGCCAACCTCCTGCCTTCGAAGCGGGCCACGTCCTCCGCCTCCACACGGAGGGCAGCCTCGGCCTCCGGGTCGATAGGCTCGAACAGATCAATGCGGACCGCCAGTCGATCCCCCTGCCGCCGAATGCCCCACGTCGCGGCCGCAACGCCGTCGATGGTCGCGACGGGCCGGAACATGCCGCCGCCCTCCGGAATCACGCGCGGCACGTCGGCCGGACGAACGAACGGCTCGCGCTCCCGCCACCCGAGCAGGCACGGGTCGAACGCCGAAAGGA
>Ga0209745_1002668_pt1 | contig 10073 bp, 6 predicted proteins | sample BarGraNGADG00312_FD_184495 | JGI IMG/M metagenome (GOLD analysis project Ga0209745, IMG submission 184495) | Arctic peat soil microbial communities from Barrow, Alaska - Barrow Graham LP Ref core NGADG0004-312 (SPAdes) (version 2) | ecosystem: Environmental > Terrestrial > Soil > Wetlands > Peat ... | reverse complement strand
CTGGAGCGAGGACGAGGACGGCGGCGGTTACACCGCAACCGTGAAGCTGCCGCGCGACTATGACAGCCCCAACGGCGCCAAGGTGAGCATTTCGCTGTTCAAGGTCCCCGCTGCCGACCCCGGCCGGCGCATCGGCACCCTCTTCCTCAACCCGGGCGGGCCTGGAGGCTCCGGCGTCGACATCGCGCGCGCGGCAACGAGTTTCCTCTCCCAGTCGGTGCTCGACCAGTTCGACATCGTCGGCTTCGACCCGCGCGGCACGAATCGCTCCAGCCCGGTTCGCTGCTTCTCCAGCAGCGGACGCCAGGGCGCAGCGCTCGCCGGCATGAGTGCAGCCTTCCCGAGCACAGGGAAAGAGGAGAAGAACTTCGTCACAGCAGGCAAGAAGCTCGCCAGCGGTTGCTCCGGCTATGGCGCGGCGATGGCCTCTTCCATGTCAACGGCAGAGGTCGCCCGCGATCTCGACGTCCTGCGACGCGCGGTCGGTGACGCCAAGCTGAACTACCTCGGGTTCTCCTACGGCAGCTACCTCGGTGCCGTGTACGCCAACATGTTCCCTGACCGCTTCCGCGCGATGGTGATCGACGGCGTGCTCGACCCGGTCGCCTACGCCGGCACCCGCGCCACCCGGTCGACGCCGACCACCCTCCGGATCAAGTCGGCCGAGGCCTCGTGGAATGCGCTCACCGCCGGCCTGGACGCATGTGAATCGGCCGGACCCAACTACTGCCCGCTGGTGAACCCGCGCAGCGACTTCGAGCAGGTGGCCGCAGCCCTGAAGGCCGCCCCGAACGGCGTGCCGATCTACAACGGTTCCGAAACGCTCGACTACACCTACCCGAACTTCATTGCCGACGTCCTCAATGCGCTGTACTACCCCGACGGCATGGACTGGGTGGCCAGCGTGATCGCCACCCTGAAGTCGATCGTCACGAGCAGCGATACCGGCACGATCACGGCATCGACGGCGAAGCTGGACACGCTGGTCAAGGGCTTCCACCGGGTCACCGGCCTCGGCATCGACGCCAGCAACTACGAGAACAGCCTTGAGGCCTACTCCGGCGTCATGTGCACCGACACCTGGCAAGCCAGCGACCCCAACTCGTGGATCGCCGCCAATACCCGGGCCGCAGCGAAGGCGCCCCACTTCTCCCGCATCTGGGGCTGGTCGGACGTGCAGTGCGCGACCAACTACTGGAAGGCCAGGGACGAGGACGCGTACCACGGCAGCTTCAGCAGGCAGACGGCGTCCCCGGTGATGATCGTCGGGAATTACCACGACCCCGCCACCAACTACTCCGGCGCAGAGGCCGCGAAGAAACTGATGCCGAACAGCTACCTGGTGACGAGCGACTCCTGGGGCCACACCGCGTACGGCACCTCCGACTGCGTGACCGACCGGGTGGACAACTACCTGCTGGGCCTCGCCAAGCCTGAAGACAGCCTGTGCACGGGCAACGTGAAGCCGTTCACAGCACCCCTCTCGACAATGTCTCTGGCTCGCGCAGGCGGGCTGTCACGGGTGCTGCCGACACGCCACGGCCTGCCGCCGGTCGTGGCGCCGGAGACAGAAGCCCCCTGAGCCGGTGCGCCGCCTCAGGCCAGCCGCTTGCGCAGATACACCAGGGTGACCCGCTCGTCGACCGGTACCCGCCGCTGCTCCACATAGCCGGCGCGGGCGTAGAGCCGCAGGTTGGACGCGCTGAGATGCCCAGTGAAGAGCAGCGCCTCCGTGCCGTCGGTGACGGCCTCCGCCCGAGCGAGCAGCAGTGCGCCCAAACCGCGTCCCTGTTGGTCGGGAGCGACGGAGAGGCGAGCGATGTGGAGGCTGGCGCCGTCCACCCGCACCCGCACAGAGCCAACAACGCGATCACCGTCCAGAGCCACGAGGCCGACACTGCGTTCGAGGTCGGCGAGGATCTGTTCTGCGGATTCCTGCAGCGGCGGCAGCGAGGGGTCGTCGTACAGCTGCGCCTCGATGGCGAACGCCGCGCGCTGCACAGCCAGCACCGCGTCCACGTCGCCGGCCACCATCGGCCTCACCACCACTGGTAGCTGCATATCCAACACCTCCCTCGCGCCGGCGTGGGAAATCCTGCCGCATCTTCCCTCCTCAGCTGCGTAGTTGTACGCCGTCCACGATGACGGACAAGAACTGGAGGCGACTGTCGCCGTGGGTTTGGAGCCCCTACGGTGAATTGCACCAAGGGGGAGGCACCTGCCCAGCGGGTAGCCCGACCGAATCTGAGCACAACCGGGGGGACGTGCGCGGGAAAGACTCATAGTGACCGACCGAGCCGAGAACACGGCACGCGCGACTGGCTTCAAGCGCCAGGTCTCGGATTGGAAGTCACAGAGGTCCCAGGATTCGAGGGCTACCCGATGGGGCAGTCTCCGAAGTGATCGGCCGCGGGGTGGGGGCCTCGGGCCGACGAGAGAGCAATCGGGGAGCCAAGGTGTTGCCGGCCCGGAATAACTCCGGGCCGGCTTTCCTTGCTCCTGGTGTCCGTCGCAGTGGTCGCCCGGGGGCGACCCCGGACCCGCGCACTCCGTCATCGAAGGTGGAAGCACGCTCATGGCAAACACCGAAACCGCACCTGTGCGGTCGCCAACCGATACGCAATCACATCCGGACAAGCTGTCGGCCCAGTCGGTCCGCGTCCTCACTGTGCTGCTCATCGGCGCCTTCGTGGTGATCCTCAACGAGACCGCCCTGAACGTGGCGCTGTCGAAGATCATGGTCGACCTCAACATCGACGAGCGCACCGCACAGTGGCTGACCACCGGCTTCATGCTGACCATGGCCGTCGTCATCCCGATCACCGGCTGGATCATGGAACGCCTGCCGACCCGGGCGGTGTTCACGCTGGCCATGTCGCTGTTCAGCGCCGGCACCCTGGTGGCAGCCCTCGGCTGGGGGTTCCCGAGCCTGCTGGCCGGCCGGGTGGTACAGGCCAGCGGCACGGCGATCATGATGCCGCTGCTCATGACCACCGTCATGGAGCTGGTGCCGCCGGGTGCCCGCGGGCGGGTGATGGGCACGATCAGCCTTGTCATCTCCGCTGCCCCGGCTATCGGTCCGACCGTGTCCGGCCTGATCCTGCAGTTCCTGCCGTGGCGCTTCGTCTTCGTCCTCGTCCTGCCCATCGCGCTGGCGATCCTCGTGGTTGGGCTGCGCCAGGTGCCGAACCTCAACGAACCCGTAATGGTGAAATTGGACGCCGTCAGCGTGCCGCTGGCTGGACTGGGCTTCGGCGGGCTCGTCTACGGGCTCAGCCTCGTCGGCAGCCCGACGGCCGGCTGGTGGCTTGACGCAGCGCTCGCTGTGGGTGCCGTCTCCCTTGGCCTGTTCATCTGGCGGCAGCTGGCGCTGCAGCGCACCGACTCCGCCCTTCTCGACCTGCGCACCTTCACGCACCCGATCTTCGCGACAGCGATCGGGGTGATGGCCATCGCCATGGCTGCCCTCTTCGGCACGATCATCGCGCTGCCGCTGATCCTGCAGCAGGTGATGCACGCCGAGCCGGTCTACGTCGGACTGCTGCTCCTGCCGGGTGCGCTGCTGACCGGCCTGCTCGGGCCCGTCGTCGGGCGCCTGTACGACCGGGTCGGGCCGCGCTGGCTTGTCGTCCCCGGGTCGGTAGCCGTCGGTGTCGGGTTCGTGCTGTTCGCCCAGGTGGCCGTCACCACGCCCTGGTGGCAGTTGCTGATCGCGCACCTGTGCCTGAGCCTTGGCCTTGCCTTCATGTTCACGCCGCTGTTCACGATCTCGCTGGGCGCCCTGCCGCCGCACCTGTACAGCCACGGTTCGGCAATGGTCGGCACCGTGCAGCAGGTGGCCGGAGCCGCAGGCACCGCGCTGTTCGTGACGGTGATGTCGACCGTCGCCGCAGCGCAGCCAGCAGGAACGACCCCGGAGGTCGCCCTCGCCGCCGGTGCCCGCACGTCTTTCATGGCCGTCGGCGTGATCTGGCTGACCGCAATCGTTGCCACGTTCTTCCTGCGCAAGCCGGAGGAGACCCTCGGTCACGGCCCTTCGTGACGCTGACCCCTCGCTTGCTCAAGGTCGGCTCCTCAGGGACCGTGCGAGGTGCCGCGCACGCGTAGGCTCACGGGCGTGCCAACACCCGAGTTCATCGTCGCCCTCCGCGAGAAGGTCGGCACCACCCGGCTGTGGCTGTCCGGTGCGACAGCCGTCGTGGTCCGACCTGGCTCTCGCGGCGAGGAAGTGCTGCTGGTGCGCCGCGCCGACAACGGGGAATGGACGCCGGTGGCCGGCATCGTCGACCCCGGTGAGCAGCCGCACGACACCGCCGTCCGCGAGGTGGCGGAGGAGGCGGGCGTCATCGCCGTCGTCGAGCGACTGGTGTGGCTGACGGTCACCGAGGTGATCACCTACGACAACGGCGACGAGACCCAGTACATCGACCACGTGTTCCGCTGCCACTGGGCCGGCGGCGACCCGCACCCGGTGGACGGCGAGGCGAGCGAGGCGGCGTTCTTCCCCGTCGACGCCCTGCCACCGATGTCCACCCGTCACGTCGAGCAGGTGCGGGTGGCCCTGGCAGACGAGCCGGAGGCCCGCTTGGGCTGACCGGCACGGGCTGATCGGCACCGGTTGATCTGCACCGGTTGATCGGCACCGGGACGAGACGAGTCGCCCGCACCGGGCTGGATGGGAGGATCGCTGACATGAGCCTCGGACTGGTTGCCATCATCGGCGTGCTGCTGGTTGTGACGGTGACAGCGCTGGCACCGAAGGTCGGCATCGCGCCGCCGCTGCTCCTGGTCGGGATGGGGTTCGCGGCCGGCCTGCTGCCGTTCGTCGACTCGGTGACCGTGCCGCCGGAATGGGTGCTGGCCGGCGTCCTGCCGCCCCTGCTGTACTCCTCTGCCGTCAACACCCCCGCGATGGAGTTCCGGCGTGACTTCCGCCTGATCTCGGCGTTCTCCGTGACGCTCGTCGCTGTCACTGCCGTCGTCATCGGCGTCGTCCTCACCGCCCTCGTGCCCGGCCTGCCGTTGGGCATCGGAATCGCGCTCGGCGCCATCATCAGCCCGACCGACGCCGTCGCGACAGCGATCGTTCGCCGTGCGGGGATCTCGCCGCGCATCGTCACGGTGCTCGAGGGCGAGAGCATGCTCAACGACGCAACGGCGCTGGTGCTGCTGCGTTCGGCGATCGCCGCAGCTGCTGTGTCGGTGTCGCTGTGGCAGGTAGCCGCCGAGTTCATCTGGGCGGTGGTCGCTGCCATCGTTATCGGGTACGCCGTCGGGAAGCTGAACCTGCTGGTGCGCTCCCGCATCAACCACGTCACAGCCAACGTCACCCTCTCCCTGGTTGTGCCGTTCATCGCCTACCTGCCCGCTGAGCGCCTGGGCGCGTCCGGGCTGGTGGCTGCCGTCACCGCAGGGCTGGTGACCGGGCATGGTGCTGCCCGCAAGCTCGGCGCGGAGGACCGCCTCGCCGAACGAGCGGTGTGGCGAACGGTAGAGCTGCTGCTGGAGAGCGCGGTGTTCCTGTTGGTGGGGCTCGAACTGCCGGATCTGGCCGAGGACCTGTTCGACCGTGGCGGCAGCCTCACCCAGGCCGTGCTGCTTGCCGTTGTCGCCGCTACCCTCGCGATCGCGCTGCGGGCCGCGTTCGTGGCCTGGTCGGTGTGGACTCTTGCCCGGCGCAACCGCCGCGGCCCCGCCGTCCGGGAGCACCTCACCCTGATGCAGGACCAGTTGGCGGAGGGGCAGCTCCCGCAAGTGGGTAACCCGGAGCTGAGCGCGCGCACGGAGCTCCGCGTGCGACGGCTGTCCCGACGGGCTGCGTCCGACGGACCCTCGACGGAGGCCCGGCTGGGCCGGTGGCAGCAGCTGGTGAGCCGTCGGCTCGCCGACATCGACTACCTGGCAGCAGAGCAGTTCGGGTGGCGCGAGGGTGTCATCCTCGTCGCGGCCGGCATGCGCGGCGCGGTCACCATCGCCGCAGCCCAGTCGCTGCCGGAGGACACCCAGAGCCGTTCCCTGCTGATCCTCGCAGCGACCCTCGTCGCCGTGGGCACCCTGGTGATCCAGGGCGGCACGCTGTCCTTGCTGGCTGGGCGGCTTGGGCTCTCCGGACGTGCAGGGGACGGCGACCCCGACCAGTGGGCAGCACTGCAGGCCGACCTGGCCCGGGCTGCGGTCGGACGGCTGTCGGGGAGGCTCGACGGCTACCCGGCGGAGATGATCGAGCGCGTCCGGCAGCGGTTCCAGCGCATCCCCGGCGTAGACGAGGAGGGCGTGTTCCAGCCCACCGACGAGACACGTGAGCGCTCGGCGAAGTACCGCGCGCTGCGGCTGGCACTGATCGAAGTCCAGCGCGACGAACTCATTTCCATCCGCGACCTCGGCACCTACCCCTCGGGCATGCTGGACACCGCTTTGGCCCAGCTCGACGCAGAGCAACTGGGCATCGAGCTGCTGCACCACGAGTGAGCCCCGTTCGCGGCTAACATCGCGTCCAGACCACGAGGAAGGCCGAGTAGATGTTGCCGTTCGCGGAGCTCCACCTGCACCTGGAGGGAACTCTCGAACCCGAGCTCGTCTTCACCCTCGCCGAACGCAACCGGATCGCGCTGCCCTACCGCGACGTCGACGACCTGCGCAGCCGCTACGACTACGGCTGCCTGCAGGACTTCCTCGACCTCTACTACGCGAATATGCAGGTGCTGCGGACAGAGGCGGACTTCGCGGAGTTGACCGACGCCTACCTGGCACGGGCTGCAGCGGCGGGCGTTGTGCGGGCGGAGGTGTTCTGTGACCTGCAGGCCCACACGGCCCGCGGGGTGCCTGCGCCGGTGGTGCTCGCCGGGATCGCCGACGCCCTCGCCACCTCCGAGGCCGACCATGGGGTCAGTAGCGCGCTGATCCTCACCTTCCTGCGCCACCTGCCGGCGTCCGACGCCGCACAGGCCTACGACCAGGCCCTGGCAACAGGGGTGGACCTGCTCGGCGTCGGGCTGTGCTCCTCCGAGGTGGGCTTTCCTGCCGCGCCGTTCGCCGACCTCTACGCCCGCGCCCGCGCCGACGGCCTGCACACCGTCGCCCACGCGGGCGAGGAGGGCGGCGCCGACTCCGTGTGGGACGTCCTGGACCACCTCACGGTGGAGAGGATCGACCACGGCATCAACGCCATGGGCGACCCTGTCCTCGTGCGGCACCTGACCGAGCGGGAGATCCCGCTCACCGTCTGCCCGCTCTCCAACGTCCGGCTACGCGCGGTGTCGAGCCTTGCGGCCCACCCGCTGCCGGCGATGCTGGAGGCCGGCCTGAAGGTCTGCATCAACTCCGACGACCCGGCCTACTTCGGTGGCTACCTCGGGGAGAACCTGGCAGCCGTGAAGGCGGAGTTCGGGCTGACCGCCGCGCAACTGGTCACCCTGTCCACCAACAGCATCGAGGCATCGTTCCTGCCAGCGGCAGAGAAGCGCCGCCTGCTTTCCCGGGCCTGAAGGCCTCACCCGCGGCAGCGCGGACGCACTCCGCCGCACGGCCTGCGCGGAGTCCCTGCTCCACACCGGTATTCGCCGGTAGCGTGATGGTTGTCCGTGGCGCATCGACGCGCCACTCAGCGAACGAAGGAGCAGGTATGGCTACCGATTGGGCCGCAGACATCAAGAAGTACGCACCGAAGGCCGACGACGCCGTCGTCGCCAAGCTGCTGTCGACCTACCGTCTCGTGCTGAGCAACCGCGACTCGGCCTACGTGGCCGCCAGCGACGCCGCAGAGGTCGCCACCGTGCGCGAGAAGTTCCTCAAGGGCAAGCTCGGCCTCGCCAAGGATGACGCAACGCTCGACGCAGCGATCACGGACGTCGCGGCAGTGATGAAGGACGACCGCACCAAGAGCCGTGCGACCTTCTACTACCTGCTGGCCGAGAAGTTCGGCAAGCTCGACGTCTTCAAGTGATCGGTTGACCCTGCGTCTCGGCCCCGCCAGGCCGGGACTGGGCGTGTGCCCGGTGTCCCTTCTCCGGCGGTGACGGCAGGGCGAACGTGCCCAGGTGATTGGCACGCAACAACAGCCGGCTGGTGCGCAGCGACTTGGACCGCCCCGAGAGCGGGGCAGCGTCCGCGTCCCGGCTGAGCTCCACAACCCCGACCTTCAGGCTGCGCGCGAACGGCATCAGCAACAGCAGGACGCCGACCCCCAGCACCAGTGCACGGACCGTGTCCGACTCCACACCCGGCAGCTGGCCGGTCAGGCCCAGCCACGACACCAGCGCCCCGAGCGCGAGGAACCCCGCGTTCAGCAGGCGCTTGCGCCAGTTCGCCCACCGGTAGGCGATCAACAGCATGGCCAGCCGGCCGGCCTCGTCCCTGTCGAGCACGTGACGCACCTGGTGCAGCAGGCGCCACGGCCGCGAACCCCAGCGACGGCAGCATGGCCGGTGCACGGCCCGCAGGTGCTGGATCAGGTCCTGGGCGTCGTCGACCAGCCGCGCGTCGCCGCGCAACCCCAGCCGGTCCAGCCCCTCCTGGGCGAGGATCGCAGCGTGCAGCCCGCGGCGGCAGACCTCTACGAACAGCCGGGGAGCCAGTGGTTCGGAACCGATCGGGATGCCGGGCTTCGCCCGTCCTGTCTCCAGGTAGGTCTTCGTGTCGCGGTGCAGGTCGGCGGCCGTCCGGTAGTCGGCGACGGCGACCATCAGCTGCTGGGCGTTCTCCACCGAACCGGTGGTGCCAGCCGTGTCCTCCGCCATCGCAAGAGCTGCCTCGAACTCGCTCTCCGCCTGGATCACGCGGGCGAGGATGTGCTCCCCGACGGTGTCGGTGATCGTCATCGCCTCGCGCAGCGACTCCTTGTACTGGCCGCCGATCAGCGCGGCCTGGGCGCCCAGCACCCGCAGGTCCAGGTCGTGGCGCCGCGCGGGCAGCACCTGGTCGAGCAGGGCGTTCGCACCGACGTCATCGCCCAGCCGCAACGCCAGCATGGCCGCGAGGATCTGCCCCGACCACGGGTCGCCAGGGGTCAGCGGATCGGCGGCCAGCAGCGCAGCCGCGCGCTCGTCGTCGCCTGCGAGAAGGGCCAACCGGACGCGCTGCCGGCTGCTGGTGTCAGGCCCGGCCCGGGCCAGCAGTGCCCGTGCGGCTGCCTGGCCGGTGTAGCGGGCACCCGAGAACGGCGATTCGTGGCCCACCTTCCCCTCGACGACGGGCGTGCCCCACTGGGTGCCTGCCCACAGGCAGGCCTCTGCGTAGGCGGTGTCATACGGGTCGGTGCTGGCGGCTGCCCGCAGGTCGGCGAGGATGCCGAGCGCTATGGGTTCGTCGGCGAGCAGGATGCGGATCCGCAGGATCGAGCGTCGCAGGTCCGCAGACAGGTCGGTGTCATCCACTTCCACCGACTTGTGAAGGTGGTCCCACGCCTCGCGGTAGCGGCCCTGCTGCGCGGCCAGCCGATAGGCCAGCAACCGGTAGACGTGCCGCCAGTGCTCGAACGCGTCCGGGGTGAGGCCGGACGCCGACCAGCCCGCGGCCTCTGCGGGCCGTTCCTCGATCACGGCGATGGTGCGCAGGCAGGCCTCCTCCGCCTCTGCGAAGCGGCCGACGTCGGTCATCGCCTGGATCCAGCGTGACCGGTCCTCGATGTCGAGGTCGGCCACGCCATGGCCCCACCGGGAGCCGAGCTCGTCGAAAAGGGACGCGGCGGCGGGGAAGTCGTCGAGCTCTGCGGAGGCGATCGCCCGCACCAGCACGGCAGCTGCGCTGATCTCCGCCGAGGCCACCAGTTCCAGCGCCAGCACGGGGCTCTCTGCTGCGAGGAGGTCTGCCGCGCGCAGCGTGGACTCCGGCCCGGCAGCAGCGAAACGCACCAGAGCCGCCTCGAACTCGGCGTAGCTGCCGATCGGCGAGCGCTGTCGGCGTCCGGCCTGGAAGAACCGGTCGAGCAGGCTGATCATCCGCACGCCCTCGGTATCGGTTGCCGGCACCGGGCCGGCCATCCGCAGGGCCGCGGACCAGGCCTGCCGTGCAAGGACGTCGTCGTCGGCGCCGCCGGCCCGTTCTGCGCGGCTTTCCGCCCGCTGCCACAATTCTGC
>Ga0209745_1002667_pt1 | contig 10077 bp, 10 predicted proteins | sample BarGraNGADG00312_FD_184495 | JGI IMG/M metagenome (GOLD analysis project Ga0209745, IMG submission 184495) | Arctic peat soil microbial communities from Barrow, Alaska - Barrow Graham LP Ref core NGADG0004-312 (SPAdes) (version 2) | ecosystem: Environmental > Terrestrial > Soil > Wetlands > Peat... | reverse complement strand
AATCAGCGGGCGAATTGGTCCAGGTAGCCCTCGATGTAGGCGCGGACGGCACTCGACGGACTGTAAATGCCGAAGTGACCCTCGCAAAGGATGTCGGCTTCCAATTCAAGAAGCCTGGCCATGGAGTGTCGCCAAGCCTTGATATCAGAGCCAAAGTCGGGGTGAAACGGACCGTGAACGTCCTGGCCGAACAGAACCCTCACGCTGTTGATGTCTACGTATGCAGAGACCGAGCCCGGTGTATGACCGGGGGTCAGCAGCACTTTGAGCTTCAGGTCGCCTACCTCGAGCTCCTCTTCATCAAGCGCGAGCTTTCGGGCGAGGAGCAGCGGCTCGAACCTCACCCCGTACATGAACGCCGCCGTCATAAGCCGGTCGCCCGACTCCAGCGGCGCCGAGTCCAGGGTATGGGCCACAAGCTCGACCCCATAATCCGCCTTGAACAGGGCCGCTGCGCCGACATGGTCGATATGGCAATGTGTCAACAGGATCCACTCGAGGCGTTCCGGCTCGAAGCCCAGGCGGATGATGTTGGCGAGTATGGCTTTGTATCCGGGGCCGCATCCGCTGTCGATGAGTGCCAGAGGACCCCCACCGTCGACCATGTAAACGCAGCAGTCATGCCCGTCGGATATCTCAGGACCGCCCACCCGGTAGATCCTCTCGCATACCTTGAACTGGTTCCTGTTCGATCGCAAGAAGCCTACCTCCTCGTGCTCCAAGCACAGCTCCTTATGAGAGTGTAACCCGGAATCGTCCCCACGCGCACATGACAGGCCTCAATGACCAACTTCACGGCCCCAGGCTAAAATCGATCTTGCCCTATGGACGAAGCGCTTTTTGGACGATTATCATTGGTGATATGGACCAATTGGAAGCACAACTTAAAACGGCGGCCCTCCGGGCGAACGTTGAGAGTGTCATAAAGGGCAAGCGCCGGACTGTAGAGCTCGCCTTGATGGCGCTGATATGCAACGGCCAGCTGCTGATCGAGGACGTTCCCGGCGTGGGTAAAACCATGCTGGCGCGAGCCTTTGCCCGCTCAATTGAAGCCTCGTTCCACCGGATACAGTTTACGCCGGACCTCCTGCCTTCCGACGTCACCGGGGTTTCCATCTACAATCAGAAGACGGCGGAGTTCGAGTTTCAGCCGGGCCCGATATTCGCGAACCTCGTGCTCATCGACGAGATCAACCGGACAACGCCGCGTACCCAGTCGAGCCTGCTCGAGGCTATGGATGAGCATCAGGTTACGGTGGACAGCGTTACCCACGCGCTACCGGAACCGTTCTTCGTGATGGCGACCCAGAACCCCGTCGAGTTCTACGGAACATACCCGCTTCCTGAAGGCCAGCGCGACCGGTTCATGATCGCAGTAGGGCTGGGGTATCCTTCACTGGAGACGGAGAAGGAGATTGCCGCAGACCAGATGTTGCGGCATCCCATCGACAACCTCAAATCGGTGCTGACATTACAGGACGTCTTGGGATTGCAGGAAGTTGTCAGGGGGGTGCATATGGACCCTGACCTGATCGAGTATGCGGTATCAATCGTTCACGCTACGCGAAACCATGTCGCCCTTCTGCTCGGCGCCAGCCCGCGAGGCAGCCTCGCGCTTGTAAGGAGCTCCCAGGCGTCCGCCATTCTTGAGGGGCGTGAATACGTCACGCCCGACGACGTAAAACTGATGGCGCAATGGGTGCTGCCGCACCGGTTCGTAACCCGCGAGCGTTCCCGTACTTCCATGCGCGAAGCTAATGAGATCATGGCCCAGATCCTGGATGAGGTCCCCGTACCCCTCGAGGTAGGGGGACATCGGGGCGAGTAGATTTGACACGCAGAACCGTGGTGCTCATAGCGGTGGGGCTTGCACTCCTGCTTGTTGCTGCGACCATAAAGTCAGGCTGGCTTTACCTTGTCTCAAGCGTCCTTTTTTCACTGGCAATCCTGGGACTGGTTTCCGGATGGATTGCGAACCGCGGGCTGGAAATAACGCGAAGGAGTGAGCGCGAGGCGTTTGAGGGCGAATCGTTCCTGGTCCGGCTCCGGGTCCGCAATGCCGGCAGGCTCACCAGATATCTTCTGACCGTAAAAGACTCGGCCTTCACTCGCGAGGTCGAAGAAGGATTGCTTGGACGGCTTCACAGAAAGCGCGCCGAGTACAAGGAGTTCATGAGGACGGGAACGGCGCCTGAAGGTATGGGTATCGGGGCGCCGAAATCAGATGGTCGCTCGCGGACCATCGCCATCGAGCGCATCGAGCCCGGCGAAGAGCTGGAGATCGAGTACGAGATGAGTGCCTCGCGGCGCGGTGTCTACGAGCACGCGGGTCTGGCCGTTGTTTCCGGAGGTATCTTCGGGAGTGCGGAGGTATCGCGCAGGCTGCAGGTTCGCTCACCACTAACGGTCTTCCCTCAGATATTTCCGCTCCAATCCTTCCCTTTCCAGCTGCGCTCCGCCGCGCCTGTAGAGGCGTTCGAATGGTCCCGGAAGGGTTTAGGCCAGGACTACTACGGCGTTCGGGAGTACGTTAGGGGCGATTCACTGAGGCACATACACTGGAGATCCAGCGCTCGCCAGGGCGAGCTGATAGTGAAGGAGTACCAGCAGGAATTCCGGCCTTCCTCAGGGCTTGTTGTTCTGCTTTGCGAACCGGCCCACGGGGATATCGATGAGAATAGTCTCGAGGATGGGCTGCGGTGTGCGGCGTCGATCCTGAACTACTACTCCGCAATGGCCGGTCGGCCATTACTCGTTGTGCCGAACGGTGACGCCGTCGAAGTCATGGAAGACGCCGCGCTCTATGAGAATCTCGCGGCGCTGGCGGCGTACAGGCCCCATTCTACGGCGGGAGACCCTCCAGCTGATAGATGGCTCACCGAGGCGATGACGTTTGCTGCCTCGGCGCTCATAGGCGGCTCCGCCCTTTGCCTGGTTACAAACGCCCCAGCCGATTCTATCGCGGCCGCACTGGATTCCGCGGCGGGCATGGGGGGTTCGACGGTGGTGGCGGTAGTTGACGAATCGTACGGCAGCGGATGGGATACTGGGCTTGCCCTGCTGGAGGCGGGGAAGCTGGAGAGCGCGGTGTCGCGCAGGGCGAATCTGTTTGTTATGACCAGGGGTCAGGAGATCGGTGAATGCTTAAGCGAGCCGTTGAGTACTACCGTCTAATAAACCAGGCAAGCGCGCCCGAGGACTCGGTGAGCTTCCGGGTGGCGGTGCTTGTAACGGTGCTGCTCAGCGTGTATGCGGCTGTCAGGCAGGGAGCCGTCGGACCGATCACGGGGATCGGGGTGATGGCGGGTGTCGTCGTCGGCTCGTACCTCTCCTTCCGGTTTCGCGGTCGCAATAATACCGGGCTCAAACTCATCCTTAGCGTTTTGCTGATCGTTGTCTTTGTATTCTTCTGGACGGAACTGGGAAGCTCCATGCAAGATGTTCGCTATCCGCTGGTCAGGCTTTTCCTCTGGCTGCAGGTCCTCCACTCATTCGATTTACCGACCAGGCGCGACCTCGACTTCTCCCTGGTAAGTGGGGCGATCCTAATCGCGTTCGCGGGCTCGCTCAGTACCTCAAACGACTTCCTGTACATAATCGTGCCGTTTTTCATTTCAGGCCTGGCCGCGCTCTACCTGGGTTATGTCTCGGCGCTAAGGAAGAGCTCGGACGTTTTCGTAGCGGGATCGGGGCGTTCTCCGCGACGGCGGCTGGCGCTGACGGGTATAGTGCTTCTTCCGCTCACGCTTGTCTTATTCATGGCGTTACCCAGGTTGCCCGGTTTCAACTCGAATTATCTTCCCGTCTCCCACTCAGACTCAATGCCGACCGACTTCAACGCTCTTCTGGAGAACCCGGGTTACAAGAACTTCCCCGACAAGTTCCCGGATAAGCCCCTGCCCTTCAACCCGGATGCCTATTTCGGCTTCAACAAGTTCATGGATTTGAGGGTCAGGGGCTTGCCTTCGAATCAGACGGTGATGAAGGTCAGGAGCGCTCAGCCGGGTTACTGGAGGTCGACCGCGTTCGATAAGTTTCTGGGGAATGGATGGGAGAACACGGAGAAAGGGAACGACCTTCAGTCCATATTCTCGAACAACCTGCCGCTCACTGTGAGCTACCCCGGCGAGCAGGCCCGGTACTCCACCAGGGAGTTGGTCCAGACATTTTTCATAGAGAAGAGACTGCCCAATACACTCTTCAGCGCATATTTACCCAGGGAAGTCTTTTTCCCCACCAGAGTTATCAAGGTCGATTCTATGATGACCGTACTGGTTCCACTGCAGCTCGATCCCGGACTAATATATACGGTCATCTCCGAGGTCAGTAACGTTACTCCGGATGCGCTACGGCAGGCCACAGGCGATTACCCTGAGGACATAATAGACAGGTTTTGCCAACTCCCCGATATGTCGCCCAGAATCGCGGAGCTGGCGGAGGTGATCACGGCCGGCAAGAAGAGCGAATACGACAAGGTAAACGCGATATCCGAGTACCTCAAGACGGAATACCCCTACGATTTGAATGTGGGCAAGCAGGGTGATGGCGAAAACGCGGTGGAGTTTTTCTTGTTTAATGCGAAGAGAGGATACTGCGAGCACTTCGCGTCAGCGATGGCGGTCATGTGCAGGACCGTTGGAATACCGGCGCGGGTGGCCACCGGATTTGACTCTGGAGATTACAACGCGTTGACCGGTTACTATGAAGTGCGCGGCCGTGATGCGCATGCATGGGTCGAGGCCTACTTCCCTGTGTTCGGTTGGATTCCGTTCGACCCCACCCCCGGCTGGTCCGACCCGCATTTCCTACAGGGAAGGAATAACACCTGGAGCGGTTTCACGCTGATAAAGGGAATAGGCCGCGTGCTGTCGCACGTATTCCCAGCGAGCTGGGCGCGGGCCGTCGTCTCGTCGGCGAAAGCGATGGGCAGGGGCATAAGCGCCGCGACCAGGGGTGTATCAGCGGCCGTTGCTCGCAACTGGCTTTGGTTGCTTGTTGTCCCGGTCCTGATGGCGATTGCCGCGATATGGTTTCGCCGAAGACGAAAAGAAGAAGAAGTACTTTATAAACCGGATAGAACCGATGGCCCGCGTGAGAAAGCTTATGAGATGTTCGCACGTATGACCGCCCTGCTTGCACTCGAGGGCATACCCAGGCTGCTTTCTCAGACCCCAACGGAATTTGCTCTCGAGGTGGACCGTCGAATGGGATTCAGTCTAGCGGCGAGGGCCTCGGCGCTGTTCAATAAGGTCCGTTTCGCGCGGGAACCATCTTCCGATGACCTGGCCGCCCTGGAAGGCGCGGTTGACGAGATCGATTTTGCGGTTCGTCGAAGGCACGACTGAAATGATCTGAAAACGAAAAGCGGCGCTTTCGCAAGCGCCGCCAGTTCATCTTTGCGTACCTGCCGCTAGCAGTTCAACCAGGAGAAAAGTCCCTCATCGGTTTCCGGGTGGGAAAGCTCAACCGTCTTTGTGATGATGTCGGCGTAGCTGTAAGAGATCCTCTGGTTCGGAGAGGTCTTGGTTTCGACCCTGACCACGAAAACGTGCGGGTATGTTTCCTCCAGGACGGCCAGGTTCTCGATGACGATCTTGCGTCCTTTGTTGGCTCTGACCTTTAGTTTGGTGCCCAGGCATTCGTTGAGGTCTTCACGGATTCGTTGCATGACGTTAACTTGCAGGGGTTCGGCATTTCTCAATTTGTACACCTTCCACGTCCGTACGAGTAAAAGCAGCGCTATTTATTATAGACAAATTGGCAAAAAATGTCAACACCTAATTTCTTCTCCTGCCCCCTTGAGCGGGAGGATTGAGGTGGGGGTGACATATCTTTTCCCTCTCCCCTGGGGGGAGAGGGCTAGGGTGAGTAATACTTCAACAGGTGAAAGGGCACCTGGCTGGGCGATCAACCGCCGGTGAATTGCCTGCAGAACCCCTCTATCTCGGGATCGATCGGGCCGGGAGAGAACTCGAGTTCACGGGTGGCACGCTCGTGGCTGTAATACATCGAAGCAACCCCCAGGCGCGCGAGTTCCAGCGTAAGACGAGGTGTCTCGCCCTGAAACCTGCCGCGCAGCGAGCCAATCCATCCTCGCGCCAGGACCCGCAAATCACTTTCGAGTTCCGTTGGAGGGCGGACACCCAACGCCGAAGCCACTTTCTGGAGGAGCCCCCGGTAGCTCAGGTTCTCCCCGCCGATGATGTAGCAGCTCCCCGACTTGCCTCTGCCGAGTGCCTTTAAGATAGCGTTTGCGGTATCGGCGGCACCGACGACGTTGATTCCTCCCGACGGGTAGAAACTATTCCCGGAGGCTACATGCTCGGCAAGCACGGAAAAAGGACTAGTTAACCCGCCGCCGGACCCCACCACTAGAGTTGGGTTCACCACCACGCAGAGCACCCTGCCACTTTCGTTGTACCGTAGGACCAGCTCCTGGGCGCTCCTTATTGAGTCTATGCAGGCAAGATGGAACCTACCGCCGTCGTATGGGGTTTCCTCGGTGCCGGGCTCATCCTTGGTGCCCGGGCCAAATGAAAACGCCGACCCGACGTGAACAAGCCGCTCCACACCCAACCTGGCCATAGCCACTAGCAGGTTTCGCGTGCCGGAGACGTTCTTCGCGGTCATCTCAATCGAGCGCGGAGGCCAGTAGGCGATGGACATCTCGCAGTGAAAGACCGCCTGCATGCCTTTGAGTGAGTCCAGTACCGACTCCGGCTCGAGGAGGTCGCCGGTTGCTCGCTCGATGTCGAGGCCTTGCAAGGAAGGCGCTTCGTCGGCCGGACCCAGTAGAGCTCGTACCAGGAACCCGTTTTCAATAAGTTGCCCCGAGAGGTAGCTTCCTATCATGCCGGACGCTCCGGTTACCAGGACTTTCAACGGCTTACCTCGCCCGGGGGGTCAAATTGTGCAGGCCAACGGTCGGCGACCGTCATGAGTTACCCGGCCTTCCTTGCCTCTTTTCTAGATGGACTTCGGTTGTCACCCTATCTTGGCCCCGCATTCACCACAGAACAGCGCGTTTGCCTCCTCGACAACAGCCCCGCAGGTAGGGCATTTCATCAGAGGTTTTGCCGCGCCCGGTGAGACCGGAGGAGCGGGTGCGGGCGGAGGCGCAGGAGTGGACGGTGGAATCGGCGCTGATGGAGGCGATGGAGGCGATGGAGGCGTCGGTGGAGCCTGCGGCGCTGCGACTCCCCCGGTAGGGGATTGCGGTGCCGCAGGTGGCTCGCCTGCTCCCATAAGATTGCCGCACTCGCCGCAGAAACGGGCGTTTGGTTCGAGCGGGCTCCCGCAGGACGGGCACGACATGGCAGGAGGTGCCTGCGGGCTCGGACCCTGGGTCAGCGGGGCGCCACAAGTGCCGCAGAACTTGAGACCGGGGGTGACGGCGGCTCCACATGAGGAGCAGGTGGCAAAAGACCCGGTGGCGCCGGCCCCCTTCATCTCTTTCATCTGCTGCGCTTGGGCCTGGAGGTCCGCTATTTGCGCGTTCGCCTGCTCAACCCGTGAATCGATCTCCTTCAGGCGACCGCAGGCCTCCGCCAGAGCCAAGTCATTCAACCTTCCCTCCTGATAAGACTGGTAAGCGAGCCTTCCCAGGCCCGGGAAGGACTTGTCCTTTTCCCTCTCCAGTTTCCTGACCTGCGCCTTGATCCTGTTTATCTCTTTCTGTGGCTTGAATCCGGAGTCGCTTGCCATCGCAGTCTCCTTCCGCGTTACATCGGTGTGGCTGCCTTCATTCTACCAAATCGGTGATGGTTCCCATTCCTCTGGCGCGGCCTTCCGACATCTTGGAACGAGGCCGTCCAGGACCGCCGAGCCGTGCGAAGCGTTCTTGCCTGTACTATCATTACATTTGAAGCATAAGCGGCAGAAGCAAGGAGACGAATTGCCTTCTCCGTGGCCCAGCGAGGAAGCGTTAGAACGCTACATAAGGTTCCTCGAGCTCGAGCTGCAAATAATGAAGAACGCGTCGGACGACACTTTGGATCCCGAGCTCCTTGGTGAATTCAACGCTCTGCTCGAGGAGTCGTTCCCCCGGACGATGCTATATATACAGAAGAAGATAGCGAGCGACGTCGCCGGAGGGCTGACAGACGAGATAAGGGCGTTTGCCTGGGCGGAAGCCAGGGCGCTTCCCGACGAGTCGGGGCAGGCCAGGGTCCCGGGTTCCTGGACAGAGGGCCAGATATCCGGGGACATAAATGAATGCTTCAAGGTCGCCCGCGAGCGAGCAGGCTTCTGATTTGAGGCCCGTGTCACCCTCACCCTAACCCTCTCCCCTCAAGGGAGAGGGGAAAACGGGCTTCTTAGCTGACGGCGGGCGGTCAACTGCGTTCTATGGAGATGGGCTCTTGCGCACGGCGCTGTTATAATCGTTTCGAAGCGGAGGTGGCGAACTCTGGCTAAGACAGAAAGCTCGGAATACATTCCTTATATCCTGGTCATCGACGACGATAAGAAGAACGTCAGGATGCTCGGATCGGCGCTTTCGGCCGACGAGTTCCGCTTGACGTCCTGTAAGGACGGCGACGAGGGGATAAAGGTGGCGCGAAGGGAGACCCCGGATCTGGTGGTGATCGATATCGATATCCCCGGCAGGAGCGGCCTCGACGTGATGACGGAACTTCGGGCCGATCCCGATACGGCCAACGTACCGATACTCTCCCTCTCCGCGGTTGACGACGAGAATATGGTCGTCCAGGCGCTCAGGTGGGCGGACGATTTTGTTCTCAAACCGTTCAAGCCTCTGGAGCTGAAGGCACGGATACAAAAGATACTCGACCGCAGTCACGGGGGCTCCCGGGTTATGCCGGCACACGCCGACGGCGTGCCTAATCGCATCCCGGTGCATATAGGCCAGGACACCTACCTTGTCCCCCTGGAACAGATATTCTTTTTCGAGGCTTCCGGTAAGTACGCCTATGCCACCACCCGCAACAAGAGGTTTCTGACCGGTCACGGTATTGGCGAGCTGGAGGAACAGCTTCGCCCGACCGGCAGGTTTTTGCGGATACACCGCTCGTTTGTGATAAACATCGACTGCGTTTTCAAGGTTACCCGCGACGAGCGCAAGAACATGTTCGTCGTGATGTCTGACGATAAAGGAGCCGAGCTCCGCGTAAGCGACTCATACCTGCGAGACGTCAAGCTGGCGCTGGGCATCTAGCGTCCGCAGGCCTGCGAACCGTGTCCAAATACCGCTAATGTTCCGGACCCGTATTTCCGAATCATCTCAATGGAGGAGGCCATTTGGTGACGGCCGAACGTTATATATAGCGAGCGAAGGGGATTCAAGGGCTTGATTCCCCAACGGTTTATCTGGTCGTTGTTAATAAGAGATAGGCTTTATTAGAACAGATGCGAAGCACGAACAGACTTATCATAGTAGTGGGGATCGTGGTGGTGGTCCTGACCGCGCTCGTATGCACGGGAGCTCCTGCCGCCGCGCAAAAGAGCGGGACTCAGCCGGACGGCGCGCCCATAACTCCACCGAAGGCCTCTAACCCGCAGGGCGCGGAAACGCAGAGCTCGGCTCCAGGGGCGAGAAGCCAGGAAGTCCCCGCCGCGGAAACGGCAGGGCAGCCAATAGAGGCGACAGGGCAGCCGCTGGAAGCTGATTCTCGCCAAATGGCGGCGCCTACGATACAGTTCTCCATCTCCATAAACACGGTGGACTTCGGGGGAGGCCCGATGACGCCGCAGGCGACTCCCTATACCCAGCCATTCACCACCGCTGTCAACAGCAACACGTCGTGGCGGATCTCTGTCACCAAGGATCACGATCTACAGGGCGCCGTGGAAACAGTCCCTTCGGGGAACTTCTCCTTCTCCGCTGTCGGGCCCGCCGGCAATACCACCTACCAGGCGCCCACCGGAACCGAATTCGGAACCGACGTCCTCGCTGTTGAGGGGACCAAGGGGGGCCATCTTATCTCCACGATCACCTACAGCCTGATAGTTCCATGGAGCATCGAGGCTGATAGTTACTCCGCGACCCATACTTACACCGCCATGAGCATCTGAAAGATCAAGTCATTTCCACTCCCCCATTGATATTATCATCCACTC
>Ga0209745_1002665_pt1 | contig 10079 bp, 7 predicted proteins | sample BarGraNGADG00312_FD_184495 | JGI IMG/M metagenome (GOLD analysis project Ga0209745, IMG submission 184495) | Arctic peat soil microbial communities from Barrow, Alaska - Barrow Graham LP Ref core NGADG0004-312 (SPAdes) (version 2) | ecosystem: Environmental > Terrestrial > Soil > Wetlands > Peat ... | reverse complement strand
TGGTGCGGCACGTCTACACGGTGCTGCTCACGCGAGGGATGATCGGGACGCTGATCTACTCGGAGGATGCGGAGACACGGGAGATGCTGCGGGGGCTGGTGGGCGCGCCGTAGCCGTCTGCTTCTGCGTCAGGATGCTGACGAAGCCTTCCGGTCGACGATCGGCCCACCACCCTTCACCTCGACCGTGAACCCCACGCGTCCGGTGGGTGCAGAGAGCTTGGGGAACGCCAGCGAGAAGAGTGTGGCGACATCCTCTGGAGACGCCGGATTGCTCAACTCATCAGGCCCGCGATGTTCCCCGATGTCCGCTGCGAAGGTCAGCAGGAAGGCACCTCGGGTCGGCCCGTGGAGGTCGATCGCCGCGGGATGGGCCTTGGCTCCCCTTCGGAGGCGCTCGTCTACGCCCTCGGCGCTCAGGTCCATACCGCCCGAGATCACCTGCATCGCCGGCCGCTGCCTCGGTGAGCTGCCGGAGAAGCTCCCGTCACGGTCCTCGCGGCGCTCCCTCTTCAGGATCCGGAAGGTCTCAGGTCGATCGCCGATCCGGCGCTCGGCGATCGCTGCCCCCAGGAGGAGCGGCACGAGCACGACCCACTCGGCCAGCGACCCCTCGGCCACAGCCGTGTCGTAGAAGGCGAGGGTGGGCCGGAAGTCGAAGTTCACGTTCCAATTGAAGCTGGCGAGCACCTTCCGAAGGGTCTCCACGTCGACGACGCCGTAGCGTGCCTGGTAGCTGCCTCCCGTGTCGGTGAAGAACGTCGCCGTGTCTGTGGCTGAGTCGAGGAGCGGAGCCACCGCGGCGAAGTGGTGATCGTTGACCGTGGGATTCCTCGCCGGCTGCTGGAAGAAGTCCTTGACCTGTCCGCCCTCGCCCTTGAACGTGAGCTTGGCGTTGTACATCTTGTTGGTCCCGGTCGGCCTCAACCACGGCACGGACTGGAAGACCATGGGCGGGACCTCGATCGGTCGAAGCAGTGGGTTCCCCTCGGCGTCGCGGCCCTGAAATGCCTGGAGCTCGCGTCGGAAGTCCTCCTCGTCCCGCACCACGGCCTCGAAGGCCTTGTAGAGGTCGACGACGGTGCCGCGGGGCCCGAGCACCGATCGACCCAGATACAGGCGTACGAGGTCCCTGTAGCCGTCGCGGTAGCCGAACCACCGACCCATCTGCATCAGCGTGTCGGCGGCCGTTGTGCGACGTGTGTAGTACGAGACCGTGAGGCCCTCGATAGTGAAGCCGCGGCTGAGCTTCGCGCCACCGACGAGGATCTTCCAGACGTCCCCGGTCTGGAAGTCCAGATCGGCTTGGGCGTAGTCGGATTCCTTGTCTCCGTTGACCACGACGATGGGCGAGTTTCCCTGAGAGATCCGGTCGATCGTCTCGCCGATGTACGGCCGAAGCGCGTCGAAGTCCTCGGGAATCGGCTCACCGTCGGCTCGGAGACGGCTCACAGGTAGGACATCGCCCTTCCACAGTTTGCGTAGCCGTTCGAGCCCGTGCGGTGTGCTGAAACCGGCCCGGCGCCACACGTCGTGCACCGCCCGTGCGAGGTCGGCGTGGTCCCTCTGTCGGACGGATTCGTGGACCAGCATCGTGTGGTGCCGGAATCGACCGGTGGGGCCGGTGTTGTCCTCGCGCCAGAGCTTGACGGCGCCGGCAAGCACGAAGGAGTCGATCGCGCGCTGCAGCTCGGTCGCGCGGGCCACCGGGTCGTCCGGGTCGGCCACGAGGTCGCGGACGTACGCCCGCTCGTTCGAGTTCTCGAGAGTGCGCTCCTCCTCGTCGGACAGGTCGAGGTCGTGGAAGTCCTGGCCGCCCATGTAGCCCACGGGCGGCTTGAGACTGACGATGAAGTCCCTGGGGAAGACGTCCTCGGAGTCATCGGGGTCGACAAAGACGTTGGCGAACGGCGTCGCGGTGTACCCGATGTACTGGGCGCGCGTGAGCTGCCGGAGGAGCTGGGCGATCAGTTCGTTGATCGCGCTCCGTTCGCGGGCGTCGGCGAGGGCCGTCCTCTTGTCCTTGATCGTGTTGAGCGACGCCTGGTCCGCTTCGTCATCGATGATCAGCGCCGGGATCTCGCCGAGGTGGGTGTAGATCCGCTTGAGGTCCTGGACCAGTCGGGTCAGGACCGCCTTGTTCTTCTTGACCACGGCGATCCTGATGTCGGTCCCGTGCAGGTTGGCCGCGTCGTACAGCGGCTTGGCAGGCTCCACCAGCTCGTTGCCTGCGCGGAAATCCAGGGTGGACAGTCCCGCCTGCAGCTTCTTGTAGTCCCATCGGGATGACGAGAGTCGTCGGATCTCTGGTGCGCCGACGTCCCGTGGACGCACCCCGTGCCTCAGGAAGCGGCCCTCCACCCAGTCGCGGTCGCCGACGCCCGCGTAGTCAACGTCGGCCCGCAACGCCAGATCTGACGGGTCGATGCCGCCGAGGATGTTCTCCTCTCCCACCAGCTCCATGTCGATGCGGCGCTGGGTCTGACTGCGCAGGATCTCGATCGTCCCGGTGAGCACGATCACGAGGCGATAGCCCGCATCGACGGCCCGTGCGATCACTCCGGTGAAGTTGGCTGTCTTGCCGCTCTGGACATGGCCGACCACGAGGCCCTTGGACTGGTAAGGGGCCGGCCGCGTCGGGTCGGCGATGCGTCGGACGATCTCCCTGGTGGCGTCGTCGAGCTGGCTAGTGGCATAGGGGTCCATCTTCCGGGCGAGCACGCCCTTGTAGGCGTCCCAGTAGAAGGTTCGCTCTGCGGCACGCTCATCGGTGTACCAAGGCGTCCAGTCAGCTGGCTCCTGCCAGATCACAACGGTATCCGGGCCGTGCACTGGGAACGTCTTGCCGATCCGGCCCGCGCCTGCGCTCAGCCCCAGAAGGTCCAGGATGCGTGCCCGCCGCTCCGGTGTGCCGGGGGGCGTGTACGAACCGTCCGCCCTGTTCGCCCAAGGCTCACCGTCGGCGGCGTCCCACCGAGAGAGCTGGATGTGGAAGGCAACGCGGACCGGGTCGTTCAGATCGGGCTCGGTGATCATCTCGATGAGGTCGTCGTGGATGAGGGAGTCTCCGTCCAGACGCAGGCGGTGGTTGACCTCGTCGAGCAGCGGCTCGGGGTGGTAGTCCTTCATCACCTGAAGTGCACGGAGTACGGCCGTGCTGAGCGGATCAGACATCGTCGCCGTCCCAGGATGAGAGGAAGTCGTCGAGCGGCCCTCCGGGAAATCCGGGTTCCCGGCTCGTGACGTCGACACGGTAGGAGACTTCGCTGACAAGTTCCGGATGGGGCACCACCTCGGCGACCCTCTCGTCGGTAATGGCCGGGAAGTCCTCATCGACGGGGTAGGCGAGCGGCTTCGACCGCAGGAGGAACCGCTGCTGGTAGAGATCCGCGTCATCGTTGCGCCAACCCAGTTCGACCAGGTATTCGAGGAAGCGCTCGCGGTGGGCCGAAAGACGCCCGCGCACTTCGCTCACGAGGGCAGCGAGGCTCACGCCGTCGGCACCGCCAGCGCGGGTCACCTGGATCGAGAGCAGCCACAATGCGCGCCCGGGGTTGGGCTGGAGCTGGCCGGTGCCGTGGATGACGTGCACCCGGCGCTCGGAGGTCGTGGTCTTCACCTCGACGTCATGGTCCGTGAAGGCGAGGTCGTGTTGTTCGGCGAGCGGGCCCAGCCACGAGTCGATGGTCGCCCCCTCGTCGTTGGCCTCAAGCATCCTGCGGACGACCAGCAGCTCACCGAGCAGTCCGATCTCCTGGTCCGGCGTCAGGCGCCGCCGCGGGGCGAGAATGGCCCGCAGGTTGCTCAGAGCCGCTCCGGTAGCGGCCGCGAAGGACGAGCCGCCGCGCATCGCCTGCACGATGGCAACCACAACGCCGTACGCCTCGTGACGCACGTCCCTACAGTCGATCCGCAGACGGAACCACGTGCCGTCCTCCATCGCCACAGAATCGACGCTCACCCGCTTCATGCCGACGATCTCGGGCTCTGCCCCGACCGCGGGGGTGAGGAGCTCGTATCTCTGCGCACCAGGATCGACGATCAGCTCGCACCGCGGATCCTGAGCCAGCACATGGGTGGTGGACACGCCGGCGGCGAAGTACTCGTCGAGTGAACCAGGCGTCAGCCGGGCCACTCCTGTGTCGTCGTCCGTCATTGATCCTTGCCTTCCGCAGAGAGTCGCCCGTCCTCAGCCCGTCGTCGGTCCTCGTCACGCACCGCTGCGAGAAGCATCGCCTGCCAGGCCGCCTCGGCGCGCTTCTCCTTGGCCCCCGCGTAGCCGCCGCTCGCGTGTGCACCGAGGAGCAGGTGGACCAGGACCTTCACCACCTGCGCGTCGTCGTTGCGGAGGCCGGAGGCCCCTCCGAGCGCTGATCGGTACCGCTGGTTGAGCCAGACCGTCCGGTTGCCGCGGTCGACACGGAAGAACTCGTCGTCGCCCAGGTACTTCCATCGGATGCTCACCGGGTCGCCAGCTGGCGTGAAAGTCGCGTTGTCCTCGATCGCCTCCGTGACCATCCCCGAGAACCCCCTTCCCGGCTCGGCCACCTGCACAGGGCTCGGGTTCCGCTTCCGGGAGACGCGGGCACCTGAACGAGCCGCCTCGAGGTACTCAACGAACCTTCCACCGGACTCCAGCCTTCCCGTCGACCAGGCGTCGGCGGCCACGGCATCGAAGGCGACCCCGGTCTTCTCCGGGTTGATGGTGACGTGGGGTGCGAGCACCGCGTCGATGTCGAGCGCGACGCGGGCGTGAACAAGGTCTCGGGACAGGCTGGTCAAGCCGTTCCAGCCGCCAGCTTGGAGGAGGCGGTCGTTCCGGTACACGTAAAGGCCTTGCGTCTCCAGGGGCGCCCGGCCTCCGAGCATCCAGTTCGGGTTCGCCGGCTCTGCGGGCCAGAGGTGAAGGACCGCGTCGGCGATGCTATCCGACAGGGCGATGGCTAGACCCTGGGGATACCCAGGTGCACCGCTGCGGTGGTAGCCGAACGGATCGAGGGGCTCGACGGTTCGCGGCACAGAGCCGAACTCCACATACTCCTCATCCAGGACGTCGAGTCGGACGGCCACTTGTCCCCGGGCAAGGATCCGGTGGAGCACGAGCCCCAGGTGCGTCCGAAGCCGCTCCAATGCGCGCTCTAGCCAGTCCCGCTGCTCCTCCGGGTCGGGCGACTGGAGGAACCCGCGAACATCGCGCCACTCGACGACGGTGCCCGTCTCCATCAGGAACCTACGGTCGACCTCAGCGAGTCGCGCTGAGGCATCGCCCGTGGCGAAGGTCTGGACCTCCGGACCCGCATCGAGACTCGCGCGTTCGAGTCCTCGCCCGACGGCGGGGGCGCCCCAACGCCGCGACCAGACGTAGAGCGTGTCCGCCTGGCTCAGGGACGCGGCCTTCATGCCGATCCCGAAGTTGCCCAGGTCTGCGGTGCCGTACTCGCGACGATGGGCGTAGCCCATGGCGGCGTCGATCTGCGCGCTGTCCATGCCATCACCGTCATCGATGACGAGCAGACCCACCGCCCGCTCGTCCCGCTGGAGGATGCGTACCAGGACGTTGCGGGCGTGTGCGTCGATGCTGTTGTCGACCAGGTCGGCGACGGCTGTCTCGAGCGAGTGATGTCGCCCGATCGCAGATGTGATCGACGGGTCTGGGTCAACCCGTCGCGTCTCGACGGCCACCGGGCGACGTTCACGCATCAGGAGTCCTCGAACCTGGCCTTGGCGGCGTCGAGCGTGCCGCCGTTCTCGGTGACGGTGCAGAGGGAGGTCGGGTCGAAGGCCTCGTGTCGTGAGATGGCGCGGGCCGCCGCAAGGGACCGCGGAGCCCACCACAGGTGCCGGGCCGAGGGGTGACCGTGGCGGATGGACTTCTCCCGTGCGGACTCGCGGCCGACGGCCTCCAAGGAAGGCGACACCTCGATCAGCTTGCGTGTCTGCGTCACCTGAGGAGTCCCTCCGAGGCCTTCGGCCTGTAGATGTCTAGCTGCGGTCATCGTACGAGTGGGCACCGACTGCGCTTGGTCGTACGGCTGGCCAGGGCGGGCGGGGCGTGGTCACTCGGAGGCGACCGGCCGCTCCCGTTGGGCCCGACGGATGGATGAGCGTGTTCCCATCGTGTCCGCTGCCGTTCGTGCGTAGCCAGCGCAGCGCTCCGCGACCTTCCCGGCTCGCCTCAACGACGCCTCGGTCGTGTCGCTGCACGCCGGGCCCAGCGGACGCGGATCCCAGTCGAACGGCCTGATCGGTGTGTCGCGCACCCACCGGAGGTAGCCGAGGACGTCATCGGCGACGTACCCGACCTCAGCCTCGGGGGGTGCACCCGCTGTGGCCAGGTTCACGGCACGCGCGAGGTCGTTCACGTCGTCGGCCGAGACCGACATCTCCCGCCCCTCCGGTGCAGCGACGTCGAGAAGGGCCAGCGCCAGGGAGCGACACCTGACGAACGGCCGGTGCAGGTAGGAGTTCGGGAGGTCCTGGCGAACGAACGCACGCACGACAGGGCTGTAGTCGGAGCCGTTGCGGAAAAGCTCACCACCCCACCACAGGCGCGCGAACGCCTGCTTGTTCACCGCGCCCGTCCAGCGGTCCTCGGTCACCCCCTTCTCACCTTCCCAGCGCCAACGCACGTACTCCGATTGGATTAGTGCGAGCCACAGCCAGGCATTGCGGTCGGCGGCCTGTGCGCGCGTGAGACGGAGCGACCAGTGCAGCCGCGGCGCCAGCCACCGGTCGCTCTCGGCGCGGTCGTCGTCCCATTCTCCGCGGACCCGTCGCACCGTGAACTCGTCCATGAGGTCCAGGAATGCGGTCAACGCGACAGGTGTGCCATCGAGATGCGTCATTGCCGACGCGTACGCCGGGGACCAGAGCGGATCGTCGAGAATGTGCATCCGATCCTGGAAGTCGGGAGCGGAACTGAACGTCCGCAGCGCCTCAGGCATTGCGCGCCTCCTTGGCGATGGAGGCGACCATCTCCGGAAGCCCGCACAGGCGAGCGACGGCAGCGTCGATCTCGGTCCAGAGCGCCAGACGTTCCGTGACGGGGCCGTTCTCGGCGCGGGCGATCCGGTGACACAGGTCGCTGAGGTCCGCGGTGGAGCGCATCGCCTTCGCCACGGCTTCCAGCGACTGACGCAGGAGCGGATCGGCCGGAGGTAGCGCGTCCTCGTCGCCCGCGGCCGTCGCTAGGTCGGCCGCCGCAGCCCTCATCAGCGTGGCCATGGCTTGCCTCGCGACGTCGGCACCGAACAGGTCCCGCGCGCGCCGGCGCTCTCCACGGGCGGTGTCCGCGTGCAGCAGCCCGCGGAGCCCTTCGATGCCGTCGTTGAGGTACAAGGTCGGGCTGATCGACATGTCCATGACCGCGTGTGCGTCCGGGCTTCGACGGGCGGCCTCGGGTGCGTCCGGGTCAGTGAAGTCGAGCCAGACCATCGGGAAGGGTGGTGCGCCTGGTGGGACCGGGCTTTCACCTGGATCGACGACGAGCGTCCACTCGTCAGAGCGACCGAGGAGACGGACTCGGCCATCGACCCGGGCAGTCGCCTCGGCCACGAGGATGACCGTGCCGGCGACGATCTCGCGCGGGAGCTCGACGCGAGCTGCCCAGGTGCCGTCTGCGGTGGAGGTCAGCGGGATCGGCATCCGCGTCTGGGCTCGTGCGGCCGCCACAAGCAGATGGACAGTCTGAGGGCTCGGGACGCCGCGGGCCTCGGGCACCGCCGCGGAGACTCTGAAGGACACGGTGCGCCAGGCACTGGCGTGGTCAGCACGCAGCCGCCGATGGTCGGTGTCGACAAGGTCCGGGCGCGGTGAGCCGTCGACTGAGAGCTCGGTCACCTCGAGCCCACATGGCTCACGGTAGGTGGGCCAGGAGTACAGCGGGATCACGACTGTCCTCCCGCCGGCGCCGCGCCGAGGCTGCGCAGCACGACCTCGACCGCGGACTCGGAGGCCGGGATCGGGAGATCGGCGACGCTGACCCCTCGGACCGTGACCCTCACTACGCGGGCAGTCGGCTTCGCACGCATCACCACGATGGAGTCATCGGCCTCACCCTCGCGGGATAGGACCTCCAGCGGGTCGTCCCACGCGACCGGCAGCCGACTCCCGTCGAGGCCGACGAGGGCCAGGAATGGCTCGAAGGACCACCCCTCCGGTCGGTTCTGGGCTCGAACCGTGAAGTCCACGACCCACCGGCCGTCCTCGACCCACCCCGAGTCCATCGTCACGGTCGGCTTGCGAGCGCCCACCGTCCCGCGGCCACCGCCGGTGCCCGACTGCGATCGTAGGAACCGCAAGTGCTTGAGCACCGATTCCGGCGCGGTGTCCGGTGGCGGAAGAGGCGGGCCGAAGAGGTCGTTGAGGGCCGCGCGGACACCGGCCTCGATTCCTTGCAGGTTCCGCCTCCACGGTGCGACGTACCTGCCGGTCAGGTTCGCCTGGCTCGCCTGCCTGCGGCCCACACCCGGGATCCAGCGGTCGTGCGCGGGTGGTTCGGCATACCGAAGGAAGTCATCAGCCTTGATGTCCTCCGGGGTCCGGTCCCCCGGAGTCTTGGCAGCCCCTGCGAGCAGGAAGGCGTGATAGGTCCGCCCTTCGAGCGTGTGGTCGATCGTCTCAACGACCATCTCCGGTCGTCGGACCAGGCACACCTTGTTCTCCAACGGGTCGCGGACCTTGTCCGACAGGGTGACCACGAGTTTGGCTAGGTGCTCGAACGCGGGGTGCGCGCCGGAGCCGGTCCGCCGTGGAACGTTGATCGGCACCTCGCGGACGACGATCGCTCCTGGTTCGTCCAGCGAGTCAGCGACCTCTCCCGAATCGAACCGCCGCAACGCCTGCACAAGCTCGGTGAACGTCTCTTCCGCGTCGGCCCGCTCCGAGAACACCCGCTCGCCGTCGTCCTCGATGTCGATGCGCACCCGCATCCGGCCACGTGCCAGCGCAGGCCAGAAGTTCTCCTCGATCCCGGCGCGCAGCTCGTACGCGAGCCGGGCGAGATCACGACGCCCATTAAGGCCCGAATCAGGATCGTCCGGGTCGTAGAAGCCGACGATCAGCGCCGATGTCCCCGGTCGCTCGTCCTCGCGGCTCAGATGCAGGGAGGCGACCAGCGGGTCATCGCCCCAATGGGACGCGACGGGTTCGTCGCTTGTCGGTGCCACGCCGAAGTGACCGCGCCCGTCGTACCCGACGTCGTCGTGTCGGTGAACCACACCCTGCTGGACACCGAAGACACGATTCCTCGTCTGGCCGTCCACACCTGCGCCCGGTGGCACCGTGGCGTTGAACAGAACGGTCTGGAGGCGCGAGAACCGCCAGTACACCGCCTTGCCGAGACCGAAGGACCCGCCCGCCGCGGCGTCCTTGCCGCTGTAGAGGTCGAGACGGCAGAGCTTGATGAAGTCGCCGTACGTCGACTCGTCGCCCTCTGCGAGCTCCGGGCCGGCCAGACCGCGGCAGCCGTGATCCGCGATGCGGAGCATGACCAGGGCGGGCGATGTGCGGAGAGCTTCGAGGCCCGCACTGAGCTGACCCGCCGACACGGCGCCGCGGGAGGCCCCCCGCATCGCCTCGAGGTGCGGGCGGAGCTCGGTGTCCCAGTTGACGGCCTGCTCGAATGCCCGGCGGCGTTGACCTGTGAGCCGGATGAATGTGTAGACGAGGTCGGCGGGACTGTCACCGAGTCGCGCGTCGTTCGAATTCTGTGCGGTCTCACGCGCCAGGGACGTCAGGCCAGCGTTGACCGTCCACTGGTTCGCGTTGCCGAAGTTGGCGTATGCAGGGCTCTGGTGTTGCCACTGCCACTGCATCTGCATCTACCTGCGCCCCTTCCGGACTGGTTGTGCTATCGGCCGGCCGGGTCCGGTCCATGAGGACCGATCGGTGCGTGTTCGTCCTGGCGGGCCTGCCGGTCGGGCGTCCGTTCGCACCACTCGGCTGCTACCAGATCAGCCGCCGCTCGGACATCGGCGTGCTCCCAGAAGCGCAGAACGGTCCAACCGAGGTCGTGGAGATGCTCGTCGGTCTCCCGGTCGCGCTCGACGTTGCGGGTCAGCTTGGCAGACCACCATTCCT
>Ga0209745_1002663_pt1 | contig 10089 bp, 11 predicted proteins | sample BarGraNGADG00312_FD_184495 | JGI IMG/M metagenome (GOLD analysis project Ga0209745, IMG submission 184495) | Arctic peat soil microbial communities from Barrow, Alaska - Barrow Graham LP Ref core NGADG0004-312 (SPAdes) (version 2) | ecosystem: Environmental > Terrestrial > Soil > Wetlands > Peat... | reverse complement strand
AAGATTATCAGATCAATGAAGGGTTCGCCCATTATAAATATCGCAGCATTAATAATCATTTTTGCAGGAGTGATCTATGCAAAATCGATCATCACTCCCTTCTTACTCGCGCTTTTCATAAGTATTATTTGTGCACAACCCATTTCCTGGCTTGAGAAAAAGAGGACACCCAGATGGCTTGCACTTATAATTGTATTGTTGGGATCGTTTATACTTTTTTCCGGAGTTGCTTTCCTGTTAGGAGATACATTATCGTCTTTTTCAGGCAATCTTTCAAATTTTGAATCAACCCTTACAAAGATGAGTAACTCATTTATTCAGTATCTAAATGAGAAAGGCTTAAATATCCACCAGGATCAGATATCTGCTCTTGTCCAACCGGTAAAGATCCTTGAATTTACCGCAAGCGTTTTTAATAAACTGTTAGATATGGTGGGAACTACCTTCCTGATCTTCCTTATCATTTTATTTATTCTTATGGAATTCGGGAGTTTTTCTGTAAAAGCTGCAGTATTTCTGAGTGGACCTGATAAATCCATTTATTATTTTTCTTCCATTTTACGAAATATCCGTAACTACCTTGGTATAAAAACCTTATTATGTGTATCCATAGGAATTCTTATCTATTTTACATTATTGATCATTGGGGTTGACTATCCTCTCCTATGGGCATTGATCGCTAGTCTTATGTATTATATTCCGAATATTGGATCCATCATCTCCATGATTCCAACAGTTCTTTTTGCCCTGGTACAACTAGGATTAGGTGGTGCACTATGGACTCTTGGCTCGTGCAGTCTTATTCACATTGTTATTGGGAGCTTTATGGAACCCAGGATCATGGGAAAAGGCTTAGGCTTGTCAACACTGGTTGTTTTCCTGTCTCTTCTGTTATGGGGATTTATGCTGGGAATAGTGGGGATGATCCTGTCAGTTCCCATCACCATGACTATTAAAATCATCCTGGAACAGAATGAGAAAACAAAATGGCTCGCAATACTTTTGGGACCACCGGCTGAAGCTAAAACCTATCTTGAAAATAGAGAATCGATTGAAAAAGCCGAAAAAGAAGAACGGCAAAATATTGATATATAGCTATAATAAGAGTTGAAGTATAAATAGTATTATGATAATTGAATTAAGCATTCACTAAAATGAAATACATTCGGAAATGAAACATCAGAAACTCCCTTCAGTTGAAGAAATAAGAAAGGGTTACAAGCCTATTCTTAATATAAACCAGCATCACAGAAAAAAATTGTCAAAGATGGATAAACTTGCTCTGTGGATAACTGTACATATAGGAAGCATGGGATTCTTTATCATCATCTTTGGATGGACTTTGACCTGGCTAGGATGGAACACACTGGCTCCGGTAAAGGTAAGATTTGATCCTTTCCCGGCTTTTGTGTTCTGGCTTTTCATATCAAATATGATTCAGATTTTCCTTATGCCCTTAATTATGATTGGGCAAAACCTGCAATCAAGACATTCGGAGCTCCGTGCCGAACAAGACTTCGCAATAAACAAAAAAGCAGAAACAGAAATTGAAACAATTTTAATGCATTTAGAAAATCAAAATGATCTGATGCTTAAAATTTTAAAACAACTCAAGGAATCAGATGCAAACACCGGGCTGGCTGATCACACCAAGAAGGTCTGATTGCACATAAAATACATACAAAAAAAGCACAGAGAGATTGAATTAAAATAAATAAATTTGTTTATCACTTTTTACCGTAAGAAAGCTCTTTTTAAAGTACCAACACTCATGTGGTCAATTTACTTCGGCGAAATATTGTAAGTGAAAATCAAATGTTTTAAAATGAAAAATAAATCTCCTGTGATCAAAGTAATTCCAAAACCTGAGGACATAACGAAACTGGCCATAAAACTCAGCGAAAATGCTATTGAGAAAACTGAAGTTATAAATCATTTCTTTTCGGAAATAGCCAATATTTTTCTGTTCATATGGCACACGACCAAAGAGGCTTTTTCCCGTGACTTTGAATTCAAGGAATTTTTGCGCCAGTGTTTTCAGATCGGGTATAAAACATTCCCGCTGATTTCGATCACAGGAATCATTATGGGTTTGGTTCTGACCATACAAGCACGTCCTGTTCTTGTAGACTTCAGAGCCGTAAACCTGCTTCCCAGCATGGTGGCCATATCACTCATCAGGGAAATGGGACCGGTTATAACGGCACTTATCTGTGCAGGGAAAGTGGGTTCGGGAATGGGAGCAGAGCTGGGATCAATGAAAGTTACTGAACAAATTGATGCCATGGAGGTATCATCAATCAATCCGATAAGATTCTTAGTGGTGACAAGAGTGCTGGCAGCAACTCTCATGATACCTTTGTTAGTTATTTATGCTGATACGCTTGGTATATTAGGGTGTTGGGCAGGGGTAAATATTAAAGGTGATGTAACATTTACTTTGTTTTTTTCACAGGCTTTCAGCGACATGGGTTTTGTTGATTTCATCCCGGCAGTAATAAAATCATTCTTTTTTGGAGCAGTAATAGGATTCGTCGGATGCTATAAGGGATACAATGCCGGACGTGGAACAGAAAGTGTTGGTATAGCTGCAAATTCAGCTGTTGTACTTTCATCACTTCTGGTGATAATTGTGGATTTGGTTGCAGTTCAAATTACCGATATGTTGTTATAATGAACAAAACTTTTACAAAACAGCAAACCGGAGTATAATGCTTAAAGAGAGAGAGGTCTATAAGGAAGGAAACGTATGGGACTTTGAAAACTCATTCGATCCGTTAACAAATTATTTCTTCAATTGAAAAAAGATTAAAAGACTTACTAATAAAATCAGTCATGGATGTTCATACAGAAAAATTTAAAGTAAGGTTAGGATTATTTATTGCAGGAGGTACGGTGCTTTTCTTCCTTGCCATATTTTTAATCGGAAAAGAAAAGAACTTATTTAATCCTGTTTTTAAGCTTACTTCAGCTTTTAAAAATATAAGCGGATTGCAGGTCGGGAACAATATCCGCTTCTCGGGAATTATAGTTGGAACTGTTGATGACATTCGTATTATTAACGATTCAACTGTAATGGTAGATATGTCGATTAAAAAAAATGTAAACCAATTCATTAAATCGGACTGCACGGTGACAATAGGCTCGGAAGGGCTTATTGGCGACAAACTTTTAATTATTACGCAGGGAAGCGTTGATGCCCCTTTGGCGAAGAACGGACAGCAACTTGCTTCTAAAGAACCAGTTGAAATAGATGCTATCATAGGCAATTTGCATGTAACAGCAGTTATTGCTCAAACTATTGCGAAACAAATTGAAGAGTTAATGTCTAATATTAACAGCAGGAAAGGAACACTCGGCAGACTGATACAAGATTCATCCGTCGTATATAATCTTGATCAGACCCTCATAAGTCTGAAAAACAGTTCTAAAAGGCTGGATGAAAATATGGATCTGGCTACAAAAAATTTACTTGCAAGTTTACAGGTATCAGCAGCTAATACGGAAACTGGTTCGAAACAATTAGCAGAGATTATGCTGAAAATTAACAGTGGAAACGGTACGCTTGGCAGATTGATCAATGATACAACCATCATACAAAATCTTGAACAGATTATGGTGAATATTAAGAAAGGTTCTGAAAGTCTCGATGAAGATATGAACGCACTTAAAGAAAATATTCTGTTAAGAGAGTATTTTAAAAGGAAAGAAGCAGAAGCCGAAAAAGAGAAGAAAGATTCATTGGCAATAAAAACAAAAGGACAAAAAACAGATGTCATTAAGAAAAAATAATTTCTAATTTGATTTCCTGTTTAAAAGAATAAACTACTATAGGTATGGCCCATCGAAATACAATTAAGTCCCATAAATATCAAAAACTTATCACCAGGTTAAATCTTTTTCCACAGGGAGTCGTTGCTTCTGAAATGCTTTTTGAAATATTGAAAATCCTTTTTTCAGAAAGGGAGGCAGGACTTGTTTCGTCATTGCCTATAAAAGCTTTTAATGTCAGAAAAGCCGCAGGCATATGGAAAATAAAGGAATCAGATGCAAGATCTATATTGAATGATCTTGCTGACAGGGGGATATTGATTGATGCCTGTGAGAATGATGATGTGTTTTATTCTATGCCGCCTCCAATGGCAGGGTTTTTCGAGTTTTCCATGATGAGATATAGAAATGATATTGATCAAAAGATTCTGTCAGAGCTTTTTTATCAGTATATGAATGTTGAGGAAGACTTTATTAAAAATCTTTTTACAATGGGAAAAACTCAACTGGGAAGGGTATTCATCAACGAAGAGGTTCTTTCAAATGAAAATGCGCTCCATGTACTTGATTATGAAAGAGCATCAGAGGTCATAAAAAATGCTGCTGCGATCGGTATTGGGATCTGTTATTGCAGGCATAAGATGGAACATCTTGGAAAAAACTGTGATGCACCTTTGGATATCTGCATGACATTTAACAATAGTGCAGATTCATTAACACGTCATGGAATTGCCAGAAGAGTTGATGTGTCTGAAGCTATGGATCTTTTACAGAAAGCCCGGGATAATAACCTGGTACAGTTCGGTGAAAATGTGCAGGAAAGAGTGAACTTCATCTGCAACTGCTGTGGATGCTGTTGCGAAGCTCTTATAGCTGCAAGGAAATTCGGATTCCTTAATCCTGTCCATACGACCAATTTTATTCCGTTTATTGTTGAAGAGAAGTGCAATGGTTGCGGAAAATGTGTTGCATTATGTCCGGTAGAAGCGATGACCCTTACATCGTCAAATGATCCAAATAAACCGAATAGAAAAAAAGCAAAATTGCAGCTGGAAATTTGTCTCGGGTGCGGTATATGTCTTAATGGTTGCGATAAGAAGGCTATTGCTCTCCGATCGCTCAAAGAAAGGATCATCACACCGGTTAATTCAGTTCACAGAGTTGTAACAATGGCTATTGAGAGAGGTAAGCTTCAAAACCTTATATTCGACAACCAGGTCATGTTCAGCCACAGGGCTATGGCAGCAGTATTGGGTGTGATTCTTAAATTACCTCCTTTAAAACAGGCTCTTGCAAGTCAGCAATTCAAATCACGGTATCTTGCATCATTGATCAGAAGGGTCAACCACCCAAAGCCTTCGGCTCCAGCTAGTAGTAGTGCTGCCTTTCCTTGAATAATAGGGAATTTTGTTCTTTTCAGTTGCTGTTATTTCTTCTTTGCCTTGGAGTATGCTATTGCAGCAGCTTGTTTTTGCGCCTGTTTCATCGACTTTGGGTGGCTTGTTCCTATTGTTCCATCCTCCTTATAACTGTGTAGTAATTCCTCTATGTTTGAGCTGATCACTTTCTTTGACTTCCCTTTTTTTAGTGGCATCTTCTTATGGTTTTAATGATTCATCTTCGATAACATTCCAGGTTGCTTAAGTGACCTGCATGAACAATGATTTTCAGGAAAAAACCTTTTATTTTTTATTTATAAACCTGGCTGCAGGCAATGTTTTTTTATTTTTCCTTCCTTATAATTCATCCTTATCCTCATCCAGATTGTTATGATTGTCTCCTCCAATGCTGTAATAGTTATTCTCCTCATCTTCATTCCCGACATTTTCCTGTTCATCATCCAATTCTGAACCTGGAATATCCAGATCCCTGCCAGATTCATCATCATTTGATTCTTTTCCAATTCCTGTTTGGGAGTTATCACTGTTATCTGATTTTTTTTCTTTCGAAATGTCCTCAGGATCCATGTTTTTCTCCTGCTTAAATTTATTGTAGATATCTTCACCGACAGGATAAACCGGGTATGCCGGGAGATTGTTTTCTTTATCCTTGTCTGACGTCTGTTCCGGAGGATTGGTTTTCAGAACTTTTTTCATTTGAGCTAATGGATTTTTTAAGAAATATTTACATCTGTTTTTTTCAGTTTCATGGTCATGTCTGTCTGACCTTTATTAATGAGTTCAATTTCACATGAAATCGTTACCTCATCACTTAACATCAAACCTCCTGTTTCCAGAGGTGTATTCCAGACAAGGCCCCAATCACTTCTTTTGATTTTTCCGGAAAGGGTAAAACCGGCTTTTTCATTACCCCAGGGATCTTTAATAATTCCTCCGAATTGCACATTCAATTTTACGTTTTTAGTAACGCCTATCATGGTTAATTCTCCCCATAATTCCTGGTTGCCCTCAGTATCTGGTTTCCCAATTGTGCTTGAAGTGAATGTTATCTGTTTATGATTATTCACATCAAAAAAATCGGCACTTTTTAAATGCTCATCTCGTTTTGTATCCCCTGTATCTATTGATGACGGATCAATCCAAAGATCAACTTCAGCAGTTGTAAAATCATTAGAAGTTGTATAGATGCTTGCATCGAATGTTTTGAATGTACCTTTTACATGTGCAATCATCAGATGTTTTACTCTAAAACCAATTTCGCAATGAGGCTGGTCTATTGACCATTTTGTTTGTGTTGTAACTAATGTTGGTTCCATTATTTAATTTTTATTTATTTCAAGTTCAGTGACTTTAAGCCACTTTCATATCTCCTGGAAACCTCTCCCCAGTTCACAATATTCCAGAATGCATCAATATAGTCTGCTCTTTTGTTCTGATATTTCAAATAATAAGCATGTTCCCATACATCCATTGTAAGCAGAGGGATTCCCTTTTTCTCGGCAATATCCATCAGCGGATTATCCTGATTTGGTGTTGAACAAATGAACATGCCCCCTTTGTCATCGAGACAGAGCCACGCCCAGCCACTTCCAAACCTGGTTTTGCCTGCATCTGAAAATTGTTTTTTGAACTCGTCAAAGGAGGTAAATGATTTGTTTATGGCTTCCAATAATTTACCTGCCGGGAGACTATCTCCATGAGCTTTCATGTTCTCCCAATAAAATGTATGATTGAAATAACCACCACTATTGTTTCTGACGGCCATAGGATATTTACTGATATTCCTGAAAATATCTTTGATATCCATTGATTCCATTTCTGTCCCTTTTATTGCATTTATGAAATTGTCATAATACGCTTTGTGATGTTTGCTATAATGGATTTCTACAGTTTGCTTATCGATGAAGGGTTCAAGTGCATCAAAAGCATAGGGTAATGGTTGAAATTCGAATTTGCTTGTTGCATCCATAGTATCTTGGTTATTAGTTTGATTGTTTGTTTGATTCATTTTCATCTTAATTTTTTGATTGTCTTGTGTTTGTGCATAAGCAATCCATTGTGGCATAAGTCCAACGATCATTAATGCTGCAATTAATTTTAGTTTCTTCATTATTCTTCCTCCCTTATTCTTGCCCGGAGCCAGAGTATTTTTCAGCCCCTTGCACAACAATTATATCAAACTGAGTTCAATAGAAAACAATTACACTGCAAAGGTGCATTCCTTTGTCATGGGGATCGTTACATAAATACATGAAAAATTTACATCATTCACACATTGTCCAGGGCACGGCGCCTTTTCTTCTTCAGGTTTTTAATTTGGGCAGGAGTAATCCAGGGATCAGAGTGTCATACAATAACGTTGCATAAAATGCGTGAATCATGTAACATTTTTCAAAATTTGTGTAATATCTATCAGGTTGAAGTTGCTCAACTTTGTATCATAAATTTCATGAAAACATAAATTAAAAACGAAAAACTATGAAAGGGAGTAAGAAGTTACTATTAGTCCTGAATTCGCTGCTTGCGGACGAACTCACTGTTGTAAACCAGTACATGGTTCATTCTGAAATTTGCGAAAACTGGGGTTACAATAAACTACATATGGCAATAAGAAAACAGGCAATGGATGAAATGCACCATGCTGAGTGGCTTATTGAGCGCATCATTTTTTTTGATGGGGCGCCAACGGTATCAAAACTTAATCCTGTTAAGATTGGTAAAACTGTTTCAGAAATGATCAATAACGACTATGATGATGAACTTAAAGTTGTCAGTGATTACAATGAAGCAATCAAACTTGCCCATGAGGTTGATGATCAGGGTTCTGTAGATCTGCTGACCAAGATACTTAAGACGGAAGAAGATCATGTTGATTGGGCAGAAAAGCAACGTGCCCAGATAGAGCAAATGGGCATAGAGAATTATCTGGCCAGTCAGAATGAAAGTCCGGTAAGTTGATTCATCATTCATTGTGAAGTGGAATATGAAGAGTAAACAAATTGTTTTAGCATCAAGACCTCATGGTCTTCCATCCTCAGAAAATTTCAGATTTGAAGATTGGGAAACGGACAAATTAAACGACAACGAAGTTTTGCTTAAAACATGGTACATCTCTGTCGATCCTTATATGAGAGGCCGGATGAATGATGTAAAGTCATATGCCGCATCTTTTCAGATTGGTCAACCTATTACCGGAAGCGTGGTTGCAAAGGTTATTGAAAGCAAAAGTAATTCCTTCATTGAAGGTGACACTGTATTTGGAATGTTACCATGGGCGACATATTGTGTTGAGAAGGCAGAGAAACTCCGGAAGGTCGATATCAAGTCAGTTCCGCCGGAATATTACCTGGGCATTCTCGGAATGCCTGGTATTACCGCTTATTTTGGTATGACGGAAATTGGCAAACCTAAAAAGTCAGAAACTGTTGTAGTATCCGGAGCTGCCGGAGCCGTTGGCATTGCAGCTGGACAAATAGCCAAAATTATGGGATCTTATGTGGTTGGCATCGCCGGTTCAGATGAAAAATGTAAGTTATTGAAAGAGCAATTCGGATTTGATGAAGCTATAAACTATAAAACTGCAAAGTCAATGACAAAGGCCATTGCGACTGTTTGTCCAAAGGGAGTGGATGTATATTATGATAACGTGGGCGGCGAAATTACAGATGCAGTTATTGCTAACCTGAATTTTCATTCAAGAATCGTTTTATGCGGTCAGATTTCATTATACAACAGTACTGAGATCCCAATGGGGCCAAGAGTATTTTCCCAATTACTGACCAAAAGTACTCTTGTGCAGGGTTTTATCGTAGGTAATTACAGTGAGCGTTTTGGAGAAGCCTTTGCATATCTGACTCAATGGATTAATGAAGGAAAAATAAAGTACACTAACACTATTATTCATGGCTTTGATAAATTACCTGATGCTTTCATTGCTCTCTTTAGCGGGAAAAACCAGGGAAAAATGTTGGTAGAAACGAAATGATGAAATCAATTGCATTAAAAGAATCTGAACGGGATACTGATTATAATAACATTGCAGGGAGATACAATAACACTGAAAAGAATGCAGTGACTCTCTGGCGTCTTGGGTATGACAATTTGATAACGTATCTGAACCCGATCATGAATAAATCAATTCTTGACTATGGTTGTGGTAGCGGAACATTCTGCAGGTTCCTAAGCGAAAAGAAAGCAATTGTCACCGGTGTTGATATTTCCGAAAACATGATAAAAGTGGCAAAAGATACTAATACTGATGGTATCAACTATTTTCAGATTACTTCCGGTAATCTTGACTTTCTTCCGGAAAACACTTTTGATTATGTGGTTTCGAACTTTGTTTTTTGTACGATATCTACCAGGCAGGAAATTATAAAAGTCATGAAATCAATTAATCGCGTTCTCAGGGGAAAGGGGTCTTTAATTATAATGAATACAAATTGGGATAAATCAAACGGACAAGAATTTATATCATTTAAACTTCGGTACAGCAAGAGTTTATTCCCGGGTAAACCGGTAACCGCAGTAATAAAAACAGAACCACCGATTATCCTGAAGGATTATTACTGGTCAAAAGCAAATTATTCTGAATTATTGACAGAATCGGGTTTTGAAATTCGAGGTATCAGTGAACCTCTTGCAAAGGGAAATCATATCCCATGGCTTGCAGAGAAGTCATATCCTCCATATCATATAATATATTCTACGAAATTTTCTCCGGAGACTCAACCATAGGGCTGAACATAGGAGGACAAATATTGCTATTCCCTTAATTAATAATTAAAACGATGGAAAATAAACTTAACAAAGCAAAGTATGGTATGGCCAGGGCTGAATATATTGAAGTAGAGCCAAATGTTCGGCTTCACATTACAGATGCAGGCGAAGGAAGACCAATTATATTGATACACGGTTG
>Ga0209745_1002661_pt1 | contig 10098 bp, 3 predicted proteins | sample BarGraNGADG00312_FD_184495 | JGI IMG/M metagenome (GOLD analysis project Ga0209745, IMG submission 184495) | Arctic peat soil microbial communities from Barrow, Alaska - Barrow Graham LP Ref core NGADG0004-312 (SPAdes) (version 2) | ecosystem: Environmental > Terrestrial > Soil > Wetlands > Peat ... | reverse complement strand
CATGGCTGCCGATCACCTCCAGCTCACGGGCGACCACCACGCCCCAAGGCAATGCAGCCACGGCGTTGTCGGCCAGCATCAGCCCCACCTGAACGTGGCGCCCCCGCCGGCGCAGGCCGAGGATGGCCGCGGTGGCCGTTGCCGCCGAGCCGAGCGCGTCCATGGAGACGTGCGCACCGCCGCCGGTGGCCTCGACAATGCCGTGAGCATTCGCGAGCGCGACCTGGGCTCCCAGCTCCGTGGCCCGCTGCCGGGCTGCGGGCGAGGGATCGACGGCGACGACCTGTGCTCCGAGGGCGACACCGATCATCACGGCTGACAGGCCCACGCCGCCACAGCCAAGGACCGCAAGCCACTCCCCCGACTGCAGCCGTCCCTGCGCGGTCAGGGCGTGGTAGGCGGTGGCGAACCGGCAGCCCAGCGAGGCTGCGGTGACGAAGTCGACGTCGTCGGGGAGCCGGACGAGGTTGAAGTCCGCGGCCCGGACGGCCACCTGTTCGGCGAACGAGCCGGGATGGGTGAATCCGGGTTGGGTCTGCTCGGGACACACCTGGGCCTGCCCGGTTTCGCACCATTCGCAGCGTCCGCAGCCGTTCACGAACGGGACGGTGACGCGGTCGCCCACGGCGAAGCCGGTCACCTGCGCGCCGATGCTGCTGACCACCCCGGCGAACTCGTGTCCGGGAATGTTGGGCAGCGGCACCGGGTCGTGGCCCTTCCAGGCGTGCCAGTCCGACCGGCAGATGCCGGTCGCCCGCACGGCGACGACCGCTCCGTCCTCCGGGCAGTCGGGTTCGGGCACGTCGGTGAGTACGGGCGTTGCCCCGATGGCGTCGTAGACGATCGCGCGCATGGCGGGCCTCAGTTCCGCCGCAACAGCACGACGGCGTCGTCCAGCACGGCAGGATTACCGTCCGGGCCGATGGCCGAGCGCCGCCTGGTCTCGACGATCAGCTGCTGCCACTCAGGCCCGGGCAGGCCGAGCGCTGCGACTTCCTGCTGCGGGGTGAGGAAGGTCTGATGATCTTCATGCCCGGAGAGCCCGCCGGCCCATGGCGGCGGAGCGGCGTGCGAGACGACCAGCAGGTGGCCGCCGGGGGCGATGTGCCCTGCGGCGCCGCGCAGGATCTGGCTGCGGTCCAGAGTCACTGGTGACTGCAGGAAGCACGCGCTGACCAGGTCGAACTCTGTCTCCGGCTGCCAGCTGCCGAGGTCCGCAGCCACCAGGTGCAGGCGTTCGGCCGGGATCCCGGCGGCGACGGCGGCCGCACCCGCCCGGTCGATGGCTGTTGTGGAGATGTCGACGCCGGTGACCTCCCAGCCCTGCCCGGCCAGCCAGAGCGAGTCCCCGCCCTCGCCGCAACCCAGGTCAAGGGCCCGGCCCGGCCTCAGGTCTCCGGCAACCTCCGCGAGAACCTGGTTGACCCGGCCCGACCAGATCTGTTGCGATCCCGCGTAGCGCGCCTCCCAGAACTGCGTCGGACCGTCGTGGGTTGGTTCCTGGTGGTGGCGCGGGTCATGCGGTATGGGCATGCCAGTCATCGTATGGCCGGCGGTTTGGCCGGGATCGTTGGTCGAGCGTTTCCCGCCGCTCTCAGTACCGGATGTAGACCACCTGTGACTGCAGGTACTCATGCAGGCCGTGCTTGCCATCGGCACCGCCGATGCCCGACTTCCGCCAGCCGGCGTGGAAGCCCTGGATGCCTTCGAAGTGCTCGCGGTTGACGTACGTCTCGCCGAAGTTGAGGTCCTTGATGGACTGCATCACGGCGTTCACATTCGTTGTGAAGATCGAGGACGTGAGCCCGTACTCGACATCGTTGGCATCGGCGATCACCTGGTCGTAGTCGTCCCACTTCACGATCGGCAGGACAGGTCCGAAGACCTCCTTCTGCACGATCTCGGAGTCCTGGGTCGCTCCGGTGATCAGGGTGGGCTCGTAGAAGTAACCGGTGCCGCGGTCGGCGGGCTTGCCACCGGTGAGGACCTCGGCGCCGGCGGCCACAGCGCGTTGCACCATGGCGTCGATCTTCTCGAGCTGGGCCGCATCGATCTGCGAGCTGTAGGCCGGGCTCGGGTCGGCGAACGGGTCACCGTAGGCGGTGGCCTCGAAGGATGCCTTCAGCTTGGCCACGAACTCGTCGTAGACGCTGGCGTGGACGTAGACGCGCTCGCAGCAGTTGCACACCTGCCCGGAGTAGATCAGCCGGGAGTCGGTGACGGCCTTCACGGCGAGGTCGATGTCGGCGTCGCCGAAGACGATCGCCGGCGCCTTCCCGCCGAGTTCAAGCGAGGTCTTCATGACCTTCTCCGCAGCGTCGCGCAGGATCTCCTGGCCAGCCTCCACCGATCCGGTGAGCGAGACCATGTCCACGTCCGGGTGCTTCACCAGGGCTTTGCCCATGGTCGCGCCGCCGCCGGAAATGAAGTTCAGGACGCCCTTGGGCAGGTCGAGCGATGCGACCAGCCTGGCGAACTCGAACGTGGTGGCCGGGGTATTGCTCGACGGCTTGATGATCGTCGTGCAGCCGGCGAGCAGCGACGGTGCCACCTTGCGCGCCATAACGAAGAACGGGAAGTTCCACGGGCAGATGCCGGCGACGACGCCGATCGGCTTCTGGAACAGCAGGATGTTCTCCTGCGGATCATCGGAGTTGATGATCTCGCCCTCGTAGATGCGGGCCCAGCCGGCGTAGTAATCGAAGTACTCGGCGGTGACGTCTATCTCCACCTGGGCCAGCGGCAGGATCTTGGCCTGTTCGCTGGCGAGCGTCCTGGCCAGTTCCACACGGTTGGCCCGAATCAGCTCCGCGAACTTCTTCAGGTAGGACGCGCGGGCCACCGGAGCCCATTTCCCCCAGGCCGGTTGAGCCGCCTTCGCTGCCTCCACGGCGCGATTGACATCCTCCTCGTTGCCCTTCGGGGAACGGGCGATGACCTCGTTCGTGTAGGGGTTCTCGACGTCGATCCACTCCGTGGACTGGGAGTCGACCAGGGCGCCGTTGATGAATTGCTGATAGGTCTCCACTGTCTGAGCACACCTCTCTGGATGCAGTACACGAGTCGTACTGATTCCGTGCTAGCACTCGAGGCTCGCGAGCGACGTGCAACAACCAAAATTGGTAGGACCAATGACCGTTTCGGATCACTCCATTCCACGGTGCTCGCATGCCTGGAATTCGTCATCGCGGCTGCCTTCGGTCCGGTTGGCGGCCCCGAACCCGCCCGAATCACGGCAACCGGCATACCCCTGCCGGCATTTCCCGGTTTCGCCACGAGACCCCATATCGCGGGAGCAGAATGGACAGGCCACTTGATGTGGCCGCGCCCACGCCGGCTCAGGGTCGAGGCGGTGCGGGTGGATCACAACCTGACTGCCTGAGGAATTTGATGATGTCTGCCCATAGCGTGTACCCGGGGATCCCCGAGGTAATCAACGGAAACGGTGCCGTCGCACACGTCATGAAGCACGTGTGCGGGGGCGTGATCGGCTACCCGATCACCCCGTCGACCGAGATCTCCGAACTGTTCGAGGCCGCCCGCGCCGAGGGACAGCTGAACGTGTGGGGCAAGCACCCGTTCTTCGTCGAGACCGAGGGTGAGCACTCCGCGCAGAGCGGCGCGCTGGGCGCAGCCCTGACCGGCGGCAACTTCATCTCCAACGCCTCCTCGAGCCAGGGCATCCTGTACGGCCTCGAGTCGCACTACGTCAGCGTCGGCAAGAAGATCGGCGGCTTCGTGCTGCAGGTCGCCGCGCGGGTCGTGACCAAACATTCGCTCAACGTCATGGCAGGCCACGACGACGTCTACGCCCTGCTGCCCACCGGCTACACCGTGCTGTTCGGCTCGAACCCACAGGAGGCTGCCGACCTGGCCGCCATCTCCTACCGCGCTTCCGCCCTGTCGCTGGTGCCGGTCGCCAACGCCATGGACGGCTTCGCCACCAGCCACGTCATGAGTGAGGTGCTGCTGCCCGAACCTGACCTGCTGCGCGCCTACCTCGGCGACCCGCAGGGGCGGATCCCCTGCCCCACGGTCGCGCAGGAACTCCTGTTCGGCTCCAAGGGCCGGGTGTTCCAGCTGCAGCGCTACCTCGACCGCCACGCCGACGACTTCGCTGCTGGCGACCTGACTGCACTTCGGGCGCAACTGCATTCCCTCGGCGACGCCGCCGAGGCCGACGATGCCGGCGACCTGATCGCAGCCACCCTTGCCTGGGTGCCGACAGACCTGCGTCCCCAGTGGCGCCGGCAATGGCTCCACGCGGCGGCGAAGGGCACCCGGCAGCTGGTGCCGGCCCTTGTCGACCCACACAACCCCGGCCTCACCGGCCCGGTGCAGAACCAGCCCGACTTCCAGGCCGGCTCTGCCGACCACCGCACCCATTTCGCAAACGCCGTCCCCGCCCTTGTGCGGCAGGCGATGGCCGAGTACGCAGAGCTCTGCGGACGGGCCTATGCGCCCGTGCAGGCCTACGGCCCGGCCGACGCCGAGCTGGTCCTTGTCGGCCTGGGCTCGATCACCGACGACGTGCAGGCACTGCTCCCCCACCTGGCCGGCCTCGGCCTTTCTGTGCGTGTGGTCTCGGTGAAGCTGTTGCAGCCGTTCCCGGAGGCCGAGCTCGTCGAAGCGATCGGCGCAGCCCGCGCCGTCACCGTCCTCGAGCGTTCCGACGACACCGCCCTCACCCGGCTGGTCACGCAGGCTCTCTTCCACGCCCGCGCCAACGCAGAAGCTGTGGGCACCGGCTTGTCATACCCGGACGTGCCAGCGCTCGCCGCGATCCCGCGCATGACCACGGCGATCTTCGGCCTCGGTGGCCACGACGTCCAGCCCCGTCACCTGGTGGCTGCGGTGCGGCACATGGCCGCCGGCGACGGCGCGCCGCTGGTGTACCTCGGCTCGCAGTTCTTCACCGACAGCCCGACGCCAGCCATCGCGGCCATCCAGGAGAAGCTCCGCAAGGCCTACCCCGAGACCGAGCTCATGGCGCTCGCGACCGAACCCAACCCGCAGGTCCTGCCGGCCGGCGCCCTGCGCATCCGGTTCCACTCCGTCGGCGGCTACGGGACGGTGGCCACCGGCAAGCTGCTCACCGACCTGCTGTCCTCGCTGATGGGCATGCACTCGAAGTCAGCGCCCAAGTACGGCTCGGAGAAGTCCGGGGCCTCGACCAACTACTACATCACCCTGTCGCCGGAGCCGGTGCTGATCACCAACGCCGAACTCGAGGACGTCGAGGTTGTGATCGCCCCTGACCACCAGGTGTTCTCCCACACCAACCCGTTGAAGGGCCTGGTGCAGGGCGGCACCCTGATCATGCAGTCCGACCGTCAGCCGCTCGACGTCTGGCGAGAGCTGCCGGCCTTCGCACGGCGCGCCATCGCCGATCGCGGGATCCGGTTCCTCGTCCTCGACGCCTTCGCCGTGGCTCGCGCGCACGCGCCCAACCCCGAGCTGGAGACGCGGATGATGGGCATCGCGTTCATCGGCGCCATCATCGGCCACGTGGACGGCGCAGCCCGCGGCGGCTCTGCCGAGGAGATCGAGGCCGAGGTACGCGCAGAGCTCACCAAGAAGTTCGGACGCCGCGGCGAACGCGTCGTCGAAGCCAACGTCGCCGTGATCCGCGACGGCATGCGCGCCATCCGCGTCGACTACACCGACCCGGCCTTCGCAGCTGTCGAAGCCGATCCCATCGTTGCGGGCGTGCGGGCGGCGCTGTCGGTGGCGATGACGCCGTCGGTGACCCAGGAGCGCAACAGCGGGCTGTTCGACCCGGGCTACTTCGAGGAGATCCTTGGCCGGCCGTTGCGTGAAGGCACCCTCGACGACGCGCCGATCGTGCCCGGCACCGGGCTGTTCATGCCGGTGGGCACCGGCGCGACCAAGAACAAGGGCATCTTCCGCCGCACCCTGCCGGTCTTCGACCCGGCCGCCTGCACGGCCTGTATGGAGTGCGCCCTTTCCTGCCCCGACAACGCCATCCCCAATACCGGCCACGAGCTCGGCGACCTGCTGGGGGCAGCGATCGACGCCACCGGCCTGCCCGAGCGCGACCGCTCGACCCTCTACGGCGTTGTGCCTGTCTGGGCGGCTGAGGTCCGCCGTCGCCTGCGCGAGCAGGCCGGCGTCACCGACCTGGCCGCGGTTGCCGGCGAAGCCGCGGAGGTGCTGCCACCCGAGCTGGCGGCGTCGGCCGAACTCGGCGCGGTCATCACGGCCATTGCTGCCTTCCCGACCGCCCGGACGCGTCCGCTCTTCGACGCCGCAGAGAGGGCAGAAGGCGGCACCGGCGTGTTGTTCTCCGCCGTCGTCGACCCCTGGAAGTGCACCGGCTGCCTGCAGTGCATCGAGGTGTGCGGGCCGAAGGCCCTCACCTCCGCAGAGCAGGACGACGACCTGTTGACGATGTTGCAGACCCGCTTCGAGCGGCTCACGAAGCTGCCGGACACACCCGAACGGGTCACCGCTGAGGCCACCGCTCCGGGCGGCGACATCAAGCGCATCCTGCTGAACCGCAGCGACTACTACTCGATGACCGGTGGGCACGGCGCCTGCCGTGGCTGCGGCGAGGTGACAGCCATCCACCTGGTCAGCGCGCTCACGCACCGCATCGGGGGACACCGCCGCGCCGCGCACCTGCGCCTCCTGGACGACCAGCTCGTCCGGCTCGGGACGCTGCTGCAGACCCTTCCCGCCGACAGTCTGCGCCGCGGCCGGATCGAGGCATCGGTGGCAGAGCTCGAGCACCGGCTCTACCTGTACGAGTCCGGACCCACCGGCAACGGCCCAGCGCCGACGGTGATCGCGAACTCCACCGGCTGCTCGAGCGTGTACGCCTCCACCGTCCCCTTCACGCCCTACCTCGACCCGTGGGTCAACGGGTTGTTCCAGGACGCCCAGCCGCTGGCCGTCGGCATCTACGAAGGCCTCGTCTCCGGGCTGGTTGCCGAGGTGCGGGCACTGCGCACCGCAGCCCTCGAACTGGCCGGCCACTACGACCCGGCCGTGCACGACGCCGCGCTGGCGACCCTGTCGTGGCGCGACTTCACCCCCGAGGAACTCGCACTGGTGCCGGTAGTGCTGACCATCAGCGGTGACGGCGCAGCGTTCGACATCGGGTTCGGCGCGCTTTCCCGGGTGCTGGTCGGTGGCACGCCGATCAAGTCCCTCGTCCTCGACAGCGGCGGCTACTCCAACACCGGCGGCCAGGCCTCCACGGCCAGCTTCGCCGGTCAGGACGCAGACCTCGCCCGGTTCGGTAGCTCGCACTCCGGCAAGCAGGAGACCCGCAAGGAACTCGGCCTACTGGCTGCCTTCCACCCCGGCACCTACGTGTGCGCAACGGCCTCGTCCTACCACGGTCATTTCCTGCGGGCGACAGCGGACATGCTGGAGTTCAACTCCGGCGCAGCGCTGATGGTGACCCACACCCCCTGCGACACCGAGAACGGCATGCCCGAGAACCTGGCAAACGCCCGGTCGCGGCTGGCCGTGGACAGCCGGATGAGCCCGCTGTTCGTGCACGACCCGCGCAAGGGCGAAACCCTTTCCGAACGCTTCAGCCTCGAGGGCAATCCCGAGCCCGAGGACCTGTGGACGACGACGACCCTGACCTACCGTGACGAGCAGGGACGGGCGCAGTTGCTCACAATCCCGCTCACCCCGGCCGATTTCGCCATCGGCGAGGCGCGCTTCGCCAAGCAGTTCACCTGGCTGGCCGCCTACCAGGAGGCTGCCGCCGTCCCGATCGCCGAATACGTCGAGCTGCCCGTGCACCAACGCGCCGGCCGCGTCCCGTTCGTGTACACCACCGACCGCAGGCAGAAGCTGGTCCGGATGGCCTGCTCGCAGACCATCGTCGGCCTCGTGGAGGAGCGGCGCGGGTACTGGCGGATGCTGCAGTTCCTTTCCGGCCAGTCCGAAGCTGCCCTTTCTGCGCAGCATCGCGCCGAGCTGCAGGCCTGGGCCTCCCGCTACGGCGAGGCGATCGACGCCCGCGAGTCGGCGCTCGACGTGATCGCAAAGGCGATGGCGGACCTCGCGGTGTCCAGCGGTGCCCCCGCCGGTGGGCCGCTGCACCTGGGTCTCGGGCTCGCCGGGCCCGTGGCCGGTGCCGCACCCGAGGCGCCCGCCGTTGCCGCGGCGACCGAGCGTCTGATCTGGTTGGACGCAGAGGACCTGCCCCGCTGCAACGACTGCGCGACCTGCTACCAGGAGCTGCCGCAGCTGTTCGAGAAGGCCACCATCGTTGTCGATGGCGAGCCACGAACAGTCGGCAGGATGCGTCCCGACGCTCTGGTCGACCTGGAGGTCACAACCGACCTTGCCGCCCGGATCATTCGGGTCAAGGGCACCTGCGACGCCGAGATCATCCAGTGACCGGGCCGGAGTACGCCAACCAGCTCGGGTTGCTGGAACGTCGGCTGGTTGCCGACCCGCGGGCCTTCCGCGAGTTGTTCACCGCCGACGGCATGGAGGCTGTCGCGTGGGAGTTCCGGCAGGCCGAGCTGAGCCCCGACTTCACCTGGCAGCTGTGGACCGCCCTGCTGCGCGATGACGATGCCAGCAAGGTGCTGATGCGGTTCCTGTGGCAGTTGCCGCTGGGCAAGAAGCGCATGTTCGTGCGGGCATTGGACGCCCATCTCTCCGAGCGCTACCCGATGTTCGCCGGCCTGGCAACCAACTGGCCGGCCGGAAACGCCATTCCGCCCTACATCCGCGGACCGGAGGCGCGCAGCGAGGACTTCGAGCTGGTCAACAAGGGGTTCCTCGGCTACACCGACCTCGGCTACACCCGCCGCGACGTCGAGCTGTTCGTCTGGCTGGAGGCCCTGCGCGACAAGCAATGCGCCGAGGCACCGTGCGAACTGGGCGTGCTGCTGGCCGGCCATCGCGAGCCGCAGGGCGGCTGCCCGGTGCAGATCCACATCCCGCAGATGTTCGCACTGATCGGCACCGGACGCTTCCGCGAGGCGCTGGAGATGCTGGAGGCCTGCAACCCGCTGCCCAACGTAACCGGACGGGTCTGCCCGCAGGAGCTGCAGTGCCAGGGCATGTGCATCCACAAGCAGGCGATGACCATCGGCCAGATCGAATGGTTCCTGCCCGAATGGGACAAGCTGGCCCACCCCGAGGCTGCCGCCACCCGGTTCGCCGGCGTACCCGACCCGTGGCGGCTGGCCACCCGTCCGCCGATCGCGATCGTCGGCTCGGGCCCGTCCGGTCTGATCACCGCCTACCTGCTGGCAGCAGAGGGCTTCCCGATCACCGTCTTCGAGGCGTTTCACGAGCTCGGCGGCGTGCTCCGCTATGGCATCCCCGAGTTCCGGCTGCCGAACGAGCTGATCGACGACGTTGTCGCCAAGATCCGTGGCCTCGGTGGACGGTTCGTCACCAACTTCGTCGTCGGCAAGACCGCCACGCTCGAGCAGCTGCGCGAGGCCGGGTTCGTCCGCGCCTTCGTCGGCAGCGGCGCAGGGCTCCCCCGGTTCCTCAACGTGCCCGGCGAGCACCTGCTGAACGTGATGTCGGCCAACGAGTTCCTCACTCGCGTGAACCTCATGCAGGCCCACAGGGACGACCACGAGACGCCCTTGCCGATGACCGCGGGCAAGCAGGTGTTGATCATCGGCGGCGGCAACACCGCCATGGACGCCGCCCGGACCGCGCGCCGCCTCGGTGGCCAGGTGACCATCGTCTATCGCCGCACGCGTGCAGAGATGCCGGCCCGCGTGGAGGAACTCGAGCATGCCCTCGAGGAGGGCATCGAACTCGCAGTGCTTCGCTCCCCCATCGAGTTCTCCAGTGACGACGCCACCGGCTTCGTCACCGGGGCGACGGTGGAGATCATGGGCCTCGGCGAGCCGGACGCGTCCGGGCGTCGCCGTCCGGTCGCCACGGGACGCACAGCGCAGATGCCCGCCGACCTGGTGATCATGGCGCTGGGCAACTCCGCGAACCCGATCATCAAGGACTCCGAGCCGCGACTGTCGGTCTCGCCGTTCGGCACCATCGTGCAGGCCGGCGACGCGACAAAGGAGACCACGCTGCCGGGTGTCTTCACCGGCGGGGACGCGGCCCGCGGCGGCTCGA
>Ga0209745_1002658_pt1 | contig 10101 bp, 7 predicted proteins | sample BarGraNGADG00312_FD_184495 | JGI IMG/M metagenome (GOLD analysis project Ga0209745, IMG submission 184495) | Arctic peat soil microbial communities from Barrow, Alaska - Barrow Graham LP Ref core NGADG0004-312 (SPAdes) (version 2) | ecosystem: Environmental > Terrestrial > Soil > Wetlands > Peat ... | reverse complement strand
GCCGGCGAGGTTCATGGCTCCTTCGAGGCTGGTGCCGCGGGCCGTCGGGTAGCACGACCAGCCCCGATCCGTGGGGACAGGGGTGGCAGGAGCAGTCTACGAGGCGAGGGGACGGGTGCCCGAACGGCCCGCTGCGATCGGCGGACCGGCTCTGGCGCCGTGACGAGAGCGACGCCTATGCTCGGCTCGCTGACAGCGCGCACCGGCCTCCGTGCGCGTGCAGATGTTGGGCAGGGAGGCCCGGATGCACGATCTCGTTGCCGAACAAGCGGACGATCGCGGCCGGGCGCGCGGGATGCTCCTCGCCCCCGTGGCCCTGCTCCTCGGCCTCATTGCGCTCTACCTCTGGGCCATCCGGACCGGCACCGGCCAGGACGTCGACGTCCGGCTGTTCGCCTGGGCGCAGTCCGCCAATGACGAGCTGATCGGGCCCGCCGGGACGCTGAGGAAGATGCTCCCGGTCGGCGTCGGCGCCGTCGCGGCCGTCCTCGGGCTAATGTCCCTGCGGCGCCGGGACTGGCGTCCGATCGGAACAGCGGTCATCATCGTCGTCGTCAGTGCCGTGGCCGCGCGGGTGCTCCGCGACGCCGTCTTCGACCGCCCGTACCTCGGCGACTTCGGCTACCGGTACAACACGTTCCCGTCCGGCCATGTCGCAGTGACGGCCTCGTTGGCCTCCGCCGTCGTCGTGCTCTGGGCCGGGCGGCTGCGAGGCGCGGTGATCGTAATCGGAATTCTCATCACCGCACTGTCCTGCGTGGCGTCTGTGATCGGGTTCGCCCATCGGCCCAGCGACGCCCTCGCCGGCGTCCTGCTCGTACTGCTCGTCGCCTCGCTCACGACCTGGCTGCCGGGCCGCCCTCGGAAGGTCGAACCACCTCACGGCCCCGTCGACAGCACCGTCCGGTAGATGTCCTCGTACCCGTCGACGACGCGTGCCCAGGTGAACTCGTCGGCCCGCCGCCGACCTGCCGCCGCCACCCGTTCTGCCGTCGCCGGGTCGTCGAGGACGCGGGACATCGTCCGCGCGAGGGCCACCCCGTCGAGCGGGTCGACGAGGAAGCCGTCGATGCCGTCCCGGACGATCTCGGCGGGGCCGCCGTGCACCGTCGCGATGACGGGCCGCCCCGATCGCCACCCCTCGAGGATCGTGATCCCGAAGGCCTCGGCGCGGCTCGGGACGACCACGGCCGTGGCCGTGGCCATCGCCGCCACGACCTGACCGCGGGAGAGACGACCGGGGAACTCGACCCGATCGGCGACCCCGAGCTCGGCCGCCCGCGAGCGCAGCTCCGCGAGTCTCGCCCCGTCGCCGCCGATCATGAGCCGCGCGCGGCCGGCAAGGTCGCCGGTCGCGAAGGCCTCCAGCAGCAGGTCGAACCCCTTGACGTGCTCGACCCGCCCGACGGCGACAAAGGTCGGCGCGGTCGAGGCCGGCCAGCCGGAGTCCGCTGCCGCTTCGAGGTCGACCCCGTTCGGCACGACCACCGCTCTGCTGTCACCGAAGCGCCGCGCGAGGTCCTCGGTGACCAGTAGGGAGCAACCCGTCACGGCGTCGGCCGCAGCGAGGGCTCGGTGCAACGCCGACCGCATGATGCGCGACTGGTCGAACACACCGTGGTCGTCGGCGAAGGTCTCACCGTGCGAGCTGATGATGAGGGGGGTGCCGGTCAGCCGGTGCACCCCGAGCGAGTAGAGCCCGTTGGGGCCGAAGCACTGGACGTGCAGCAGCTCCGGGCGCAGGCCGCGGTATGCGCGTCGCCACGCCGCGATGGCTCGTGGTGCGTCACGCAGGAATCGGAGTACGCCGCCCATGCTCCGGGCGGGCTGGGGGCACGGCAGGTACCGCGTGACGACGCCACCGACGATCGCCTGCCGCAGGCCGTCGCCGCGGTCCACCGTCCAGACCTCGACCGCGTGGCCGCGGCGTTGCAGCTCGCTCGCGACGTGTGCCGTGTGCTCCTCGACCCCGCCGGTCCGCGGATGGAACGACGGGGCGACGAGCGCGATCCTGGTCGTGGTCCACCACCCCCGATCGGCCATGCCCCGCACGACGTGCGTGACTATACTGACGGCCCGTCCGACACGAGAGAGCCGAGGTCGCATGCCGCACCTGATCGTGGCCACAACCGCTACCAGCACACCGATGGGTGCCCAGGTGTACGAGCGTGAGGTCGTCGCGAGAGCGCCGGCGGCACTGCCCGGCTGGACCGTGCAACGGTCCGCCGCCCGGTCGCTCCGTTCGGACCTCGCCGGCGACCGTCGGCTGCCGATGGGCTGGCTGTCCTCGGCCGGGCCCCGCGCGCGACGAGCGCTCGGACGGATGCTCTACCCACGCGACGCCGTCGTGCACCGGATGGACCTCCTGCTCCCGCCGGCAACGGACCGGGACGTCATCACGATCCACGATGTCATCCCATGGAAGTTCCCGGATGAGTCCGCGCCGGTCCGCGCCGCGATCGCGGAAGCTCGCCGAGCCGCCGCAGTGATCTGCGTGTCGCACTTCAGCGCCCAAGAGGCGGTAGAGGTCCTGGGCATCGATGAGCCGCATGTCGTCTACAACGGCGTCGACCCGCGCTACTCCGATGCCATCGCGCTGTCGCCCGGAGAGCTCTCGGCGCTGGGCGTCGACGGCCCCTACCTGCTCCATGCCGGCGGTGCCTCGGCCCGCAAGAACCTTGAGGGCCTCGCCGACGCCTGGCCCCGGATCCACAGCTCCCGCCCGGATCTCACCCTGGTGCTCTGCGGTCCTCCGCACGAGCGCCGCGAGCGCCTGTTCGCCGCGCTCCCCGGAGTGCGGATCCTCGGACGGCAGCCCGACGGGGTGATGCCTGGCCTGATAGCCGGTGCGGCCGCGGTCGTGGTCCCGTCGTTGTACGAGGGGTTCGGGCTGCCGGCGCTGGAGGCGATGGCTGCCGGCGTCCCCGTCGTCGCGGCCGACCGGAGCGCGCTCCCCGAGGTGGTAGGCGATGCGGGCGTGCTCGTCGAGCCGACCGGGGACGGGATTGCCCAAGGCGTGCTGTGGGCGATGTCCGGCGACACGGCGATCAACCGGATGCGCACGGCCGGGCGCGAGCGCGCCCGGGAGTTCACCTGGGACCGGTGCGCAGAACAGCACGCAGCCGTCTGGCGCGCGGTCGCGGCGGCCTGAGCCCCGGCCCGAGCGCGCGCCTCAGGAGAACGACGCCGCGAGCACCGCTGCCGAGATCCCGGATCGCGGCGGCGACCAGTACGGGTCGCTCGGCCGGCCTTCGAGCCACCAGTCGTGCAGGTAGCGGATGGCCTGAGGTCCGCCATAGGAGGCCTCGGTCAGGCCGAAACGTGCCGTGACGGAGGAGCCGCCGCCGTCGGCCACGATGAACGGATGGCCGGTCCCCTGGAGCCCGGCCGGGCTGGCCGTGGTCGAGTCGTGGAGGCCGGCCGTCCAGGATCCGAGAGTCGGCAAGCACTTGTTCGCAAACTGCTCGACGACGGTGAACGACGCGAATCCGAACGTCGTGACCGCGAAGACCAGGGAGCCCCGCGCGGGCGTCAGGTCGACACCTGGAGCATCCCAACTGTCCGTGATCTCACGGGTCACGTGGTCGTCGAGCTTCGTCGGACCGCGAAGAGCCGCCACCCCGGCGACCAGGACGCTCGAGCCGGGAGCATCGAACCGGAACGGATCGGGCTCGGACCCGTCCGCGAGCCGCCACCACAGCGCGGCGTCGGGCGCGCTCGTCGTCTCGACCCGGGTCCAGCCGGCGGAGTCTCCCAGCGGGCTGTCGGACGCACCGTAGGCGACCAGGAGATCACCGACCCGAGCGGGAACCGGAAGGCTGATCTCGACCGAGCCGTCGGTGCTCTGCCCCGACGCGTGGCTGACCTCGGTGAACGACGAGGCAGGCATCACCGCGTGCTTCGCCGGCGTACCGGGATGGAACGAGAGCATCGCCTCCGCGCCGAGCGGAGTACCTGCAGGGCCGGTGCCCTCTCCGGACCACGAGAGCGCCCGGGTGACCTCGATCGGGCCGTCGACGTTCTCCGCGAAGCCGGCGAAGCCGACCGCCCCGTAGAAGTACGTCCCGGAACCTCGGCGCTCGCCCTGGTTGCGCGCGAGGTGCACCGTCGTCATCGCTCCGCCGTAGGAGACGTCCGCGAGCCGCTTGCTGCCGTCGTTCCGGAAGTCGAGCACGGCGCCGACGTGTATCACGACTCCGCCGGGTTCTGCGGGGGTGATCGACTGCGCCGGAAGCCCGTGGATGCCCGTCGTCATCTGCGTGTTCGAGAAGCCCTCCGCGACGACACCGCCGAGGTCACCGAGCCCGGACCACTCCATCAGACCCGCGGCGATGCGTTCGCCGACGCCCGACGGCAGATCCACCACGAGGGGCTCGGCGGCGGCCGCTCGGCGCAGGTAGACGGCGAGGCCGGCGGCGTCGTCCGGCGACATCGCGAACACCGCCTGGTCCCAGCCCTGAGCCGCGAGGGTGGCGGTGTCGCCGTTCGACATGTCGCCGTCGACAGCCATCCACAGGATCAGGCTGCTTCCCTCGGTCGGCCGCGTCGGCCACGCGACGTAGGCGTGGTGGCTTACCTTGCCGTCGCGGCCTTGGGGCAGCGGATCTCCGGAGACCACGTCGACGGAGTGCTCCTGGAGGATTCCCACACCCGTGGCCGACGTCGCGGGTAGCACCGTCGCCGTCGGCCGCAACACGCTGGCCGAGCCGCTCGGCGCGTGATCGCTCGACCCGCCGGCGGTGCACGCCCCGAGCGCGAGAACGGTCAGGGCGCACATTGCGACAATGCGGCGCTGGCGACGGGCACGGCGGCTTGATTGCACCTGTAACCTTCCCAACGATTTGTTCGCGCCCTAGCCTGTCCCCCATGCCGACCACCCCTGGGCCGCGGCCTGCAGACGAACCGTCTTCCGCACCTCAGCTGCGCGTCGCGGTCGTCCACGAGCTCACCGACGATGCGCGACTCCTCGCCCAGTGGGATGAGCTCGCCTGCGCGGCCGGCGCCCCGCGGTCAGCTCCGGCCTGCGTGATGGCCTGGTACCGCCACGTCCTCGCGGACAACCGGCGCATCCGGTTGATCACGGTGCACGACGGCGACCGGCTCGTCGGCGTGCACCCGCTGTTCGTGCACCGCGACCGATGGGGGTTCGCGCACTACCGGATGGCCGGGCACGGGACGATCGCCGGCGTCGAACATCTGTTCGCCCGCGAACAACAGGAAGCGGCGGCCCGCGCCATCGCCGGCAGCCTGCATCGCCTGGACCCGGTACCCGACGCCGTTGAGGTCGATGCCGTGCCGCGCGCGCGGGCATTCCTCGAGCTTGCCGCCGACGCGTGGCCGAGGCCACGGCCGGAGATCCGCAGCTGGGCGTCCGTGGCACCGTTCCTCGTGCTGCCCGACGGCGGCTACGAGGCCTGGCTCGACAGCAGGAGCGGCCGGACCACCAGGCTCGCGCGACGCTCGGAACGCCTCCTGGTCGAGGCGGGCTATCGGCCGTTGGTCCTCGAGGAGCCGGGCGAGATCCTGGACCGGCTGCCCGCGCTCCGCGAGCTCTACCTCGAACGCAAGGAGGATCGCGGCGGAGCCGGAGCCGACTTCGGTCCACCGATGGTCGCAATGGTCGAGGACCTCGTTCGGCGGCTCGCACCGCTCGGCCGCGCGACGATATTCACCTGGGAGCGGGACGACGTCGTGCTCACGGCGCACCTCGTCCTCTCGGCCGGCGGCAACGCCTCCGGCTGGCTCGGTGCGGTCGGGAGCCGTGAGGCGAAGCTCTCGCCCGGCAGCCTCAATCTTGTCGCCAACATCGAATGGGCGCAGCGCAGCGGCACGCGAACGCTCGACTGGGGCCCAGGGAACGAGGCGTACAAGAACCGGTTCTCCAACGGCGCTCGCGCGCTGCAGGATGCGTTCCTCCGCCGACGCAACCTCTTCCTCATCAACACACCGGTGGCGCGCGGGCCCCGGCGCGCGCGGGCCCTGGCCGGTTCGCTCCGCAATCGCTTGCGCCGACGAGCGTGATCTCGCGGAACTGGCGCTGGTCGAGGCGCCCCACGGTGGTCATCGTCCAGAACGAGCCCTGGGTGTCGTTCCTCCAGCTCGCGGCCGTCCTGCGCCGGCGACACGTGCGGGTCGTGTACGTCGGCCAGACGCGCTCCCGCGACGCACGGGTGATGGCTCGACTCCTGTTCGCTCGCGCGGAGAGCCTCGAATCGTTCCTGCAGACAGGATTCGCCGACCCCTCGATCGTCGACATCCAGGGCCGGGAGCACGACCTGTCGGACCTCGCTCCGTTGCTGGACTCGTCGCGGACCCCGCCGAAGCTTGCCGAGATCATCCGGCACCGGCTCGTGTCGCTCGACAAGTACGAGATGTCGTGCCGCCTGCGCGCCGCCGGTGTGCCCGTGCCGGACACACTCGACGCTCGCCTCATCGACGTCGACAAGGCCGCGCGGCAGCTGGGCCTGCCGCTCGTCATCAAGAACCGGGTCGGCGCGGGAGGTGACGGTGTGCACGTCGCCGCGACCGTCGCCGACGCGCGGGCACACCTGGAGTCGTGCCGGCTGGAGGACGTCTACTACGAGCGGTTCTGCTCCGGCGACACGTACCAGTTCGCGGCGGCTCACGACGGGCCGAGGGTGCTGCAGGAGGCGGTGTACCGCTCGCTCCGTCGTGGCGGGCATCACGGACCCGCCCAGGGGGTCGAGACGGTGTCCGATCCCGAGATCCGCCGGGTCGGCGCAGCGACCGTCGCGGCGGTCGGAGGCCGTGGCCTGATTAACCTCGACGTGCTCCTCGGTCCGGGTGGGCCGCAGGTCGTCGACGTCAACCTGCGCGCCTGGGACTCTCTCGTTCCGCTGCGAGGCGCGGGCGTTGACTTCTCGCAGGGCTACCTGCAATCGCTCGGGCTTCCCGTCCGGATCGACGGGCGGACGGTGGCCGAGAGCGGCCGGATCATCTACCCGCACGCACGCACGGCTCTTACCGCAGCTCCGACGCGCACCAAGATCGGCGCGGCATGGCAGTACCTGCGGAGCACCTGGCGGTACGCGCTCTGGCTGGGACCGCGGTACGTGGCGCACGTCGTGTGGCTCCTGGCCGTCGAGTTCAGATCCCGTCAGAAGGAGCGGAGGGCGCAGACCAATCGCTCGCAGATTCCCGCCGCTCCCCGGCGCCGGGCTCCCGGACCGGGTTGGTGCAAGGTTCACCCGGGGCAACCGACGGGCCCTCGCCGTACATCTGGCACCATGATCCCCATGCCCTCGCACAACGGCGCAGGCCGCCTCCCGCCGTCCACGGCGACTGTCGTCATCGCGACCTACAACCGCCCGGACTACGTGCGCGTCTGCCTCGAGCACCTCTTCCGGCAGACGGTGGCGCCCGAGCGACTGGTCGTCGTCGACGCGTCGCCCGACCGACGCACGCGCGACGTGGTGGCGGAGTTCCCCGGCGTCATCTACCTGCGGAACGAGCGCGGCGCGGGCAGCACAGCGACGTCGCGCGCCATCGGCGTACGGGACGCGACCTCCGAGGTCATCGGCTTCGTCGACGACGACGCGTACGCCGAGCCGGACTGGCTGGAGCACCTGCTGCTCCGGTACGCCGATCCCTCGGTCGCGGCGGTGGGCGGCCGGGCCCTGAACGGCCAGCCCGGCGAGGAGCGCGAAGGGCTGGACCGGATCGGGCACTTTCTCCCGAACGGACGACTCACCGGGAACTTCGCGGCCGACCCTGGTCGCGACATCGATGTCGACCATCTCCTCGGCGCGAACATGTCGGTACGGCGGTCGGCGATGGTAGCGGTAGGCGGCATCCACGACCACTACCCGGGAACGTGCCTGCGCGAGGAGACGGACATCGCGCTGCGCCTGCGTGCCTCCGGCTACCGCATCGTCTACACGCCCAGCGCCGTCGTCCGGCACGTCGCCGGGCCGTACGCCAAGGGGCGCCGGTTCGACCTGCGGTACTCCTACTACGGGCAGCGCAACCATCTGGTGCTCCTCGCCAGGGCGGTCGGCACGTCGAGCGCCGAGTTCCACCGCTACCTCGGGGTCGCCTGCCGGGACGTCGGCGGGGAGCTCGTCTACGCGGCCCGAGCGCTCGGCAGGATGCTCCCAGGCCGGTCGGGGTCCGTCGTCCGCGGCGTCGGCAACGGCGTGCTGCGGGCGGGGGCCATGGTCGGCGGCCTCGCGTCGGGTCTTGCCGCCGCCGGCACGCTCCAGGCCAGGTTTGGTGCGCCGGAGGTCGCTTCGGCGCCGACTCTCCCGGAGGCCCCAGAGCTTCGTCTTGCCGCCTACGTGCTCGCCGGCGACCCCGCGTGGATCCCCGCGAGCGTCTCGTCCTACTACCACCTCGTCGAGCGGATCGTCGTGTCCTACGACGAGACGGGGCGGTCGTGGAGCGGCCAGGAGCTCCTGGTCGACGAGTCGCTTCGGCGGCTGAGGGAGTCGGACCCCGAGAACAAGATGGTCTTCCTGCCCGGTTCGCACAGCGACCCGACCGCGCCCGCACTGGAGACCGAGACGGTCCAGCGCCAAGCGGCGCTGGACGCTGCGAGCGAGGGCGCCGACTGGGTGATCCAGCTCGACACGGACGAGATCGTCGTCGACCCGGACGCGCTGCGCCACGCGATTTTGACCGCCGAGGCGCGCGGCTTCGACGCGGTGGACTTCCCGCTGCGGAACATCGACCAGGTGGCCGGGAAGAGTCCGGGGAAGTTCCTCGAGATCTGCGGACGCTGGTGGACCGACCAGGCCGCCTACCCGGGTCCGGTCGCGGTCCGCACCGGCACCCGCTTGGATCACTGCCGCCAGGCCAAGGTTCCGACGTATCGAGTCGATCTCCGGGCGGCCAACACGGATCCCTGGCACCCGCGCGACGCGATCGTGCACGCCGTGGTGCCGCGCGACTCGGCGGTCGTTCACATGACCGGCGTCCGGACGGACGAGCAGATGGAGCGCAAGTCGCGCACGTCAGGGCATGCGAAGACCCGACCGTGGGCGCTGATCCTGCGCAAGTGGCGATGGCGCCGGCGCCACCCCCGCCTTGCCGTCGCTCTCACACCGCTGCGCCGTGATCCGTTCAGCCGCTTCCGGGTCGTGTCCGTGGAGCTCCCCCCGGAGCTGGACGACTCGCGTCCACGCGCCGGCTGACGACCGGCCGGCCACCGCACGCCTGCCGCGTCACCATCCCGCGGCGTAGTTCGTCAGATGATGTCGGCGAACTCTCGCTCCCAGGACTGGAACACCACAGCGCCGCCGAAGAGCACTACGACGGCGAGAGCGATCGACGCCACAACGTGCCACCCCTGCGGAGCCGGTTGCGCGAGGAGCGAGTAGCGGAACTCCTCGAGGAACCAGGTGATCGGGTTGAGCGAGAAGAGCAGCTGGAGTCGTGAGGGTACCTCGGCGACGGAGTACGCGACCGGCGAGGCGTAGAGCAGGATCTGCATCGCCCACGGAAGGAAGTAGCCGATGTCGCGGTAGCGCACCATCAACGCCGAGGCGACCAGACCGATGCCGGTCGCGACCATCACGACGAGAAGCACCCAGAGCGGGACCAGCAGGACCGGCCAGCCCGGGTTGATGCGGTAGATGATGAGCAGCACGACCGCGAGCATCATCGCCACGACGAAGTCCAGGAGCACGGCCAGGACCGTACTGAGCGGCACAAGCATCCGCGGGAAGAACACCTTCGACACCAGCTGTAGGTTCCCGACCAACGACGGCGCCGAACGCGTCACGACGCCGCTGAAGAGGTTCCACGCGAGCATGCCGACATACGTGAACGCAAAGTAGGGGACGCCTTGGCTGGAGAGCTTCGCGACCTGGCCGAAGATGAGTGCGAAGATCCCGGCCGCAGCGAGCGGTTGGATGAGCACCCAGGCGACGCCGATGGCGGTCTGCCGGTAGCGCAGCACGACATCGCGGAGGCCGAACCGGTAGAGGACCTCCCGCCCTTCCCAGAGCTCGCGCAACCGCGGAAAAGCGAGGCGCCCAGGTGGGACGACGAGCGTGTACTGACTGCCACGGGAGGCGGGGCTCCCAGCGCCGACGCTCATGCGGATCCCTTCTTGACCTCACTGGCGTACGAGAAGTCGCT
>Ga0209745_1002657_pt1 | contig 10101 bp, 6 predicted proteins | sample BarGraNGADG00312_FD_184495 | JGI IMG/M metagenome (GOLD analysis project Ga0209745, IMG submission 184495) | Arctic peat soil microbial communities from Barrow, Alaska - Barrow Graham LP Ref core NGADG0004-312 (SPAdes) (version 2) | ecosystem: Environmental > Terrestrial > Soil > Wetlands > Peat ... | reverse complement strand
GCCCGGCGGCACTGGGTCGGGTCTGTACGGGATGCTCGTGCTCGCGATCGTCGCGGTGTTCATCGCCGGGCTCATGGTCGGTCGCACCCCGGAGTACCTCGGCAAGAAGATCGGCCGCCAGGAGATCACGCTCGTCGCCCTGTATGTGCTCACGACGCCGGCACTCGTCCTGATCGGCACGGGGATAGCGATCGCGACTCCGGCCGGCCGGGCCGGAATCCTGAACCCCGGGGGTCACGGGCTGTCCGAGGTCCTGTACGCCTTCACCTCGGCGGCGAACAACAACGGCAGCGCCTTCGCGGGGCTGACGGTCGCCACGCCCTTCTACAACACCCTGCTCGGGCTGGCGATGATGTTCGGCCGGTTCGTGCCGATGGCCCTCGTCATGGGTCTCGCGGGCCGGTTCGCGACCCAGAAGAGGATCCCGCCCAGCGCAGGCACCCTGCCGACCCACCGAAACCTGTTCATCGGGCTGTTGATTGCCGTGGTCTTGGTGGTCGTCGGTCTGACCTACATCCCCGTCCTTTCCCTGAGTGCCATCGCGGAGGCTTTGTCATGAACACGACCCTTCAGGACCCGTTGGGTTCGTCGGGCGAGCCTGCGCTGCTGTCGGCACCGCAGGGTCGGACCCGGGCCACCGGGCGCCAGGCGCTCGGACCCCGCCAGCTCGCGGCCGCGCTGCCCGCCGCGCTGCGCAAGCTCGACCCGCGCGAGCTCTACGGTTCGCCGGTCATGTTCGTGGTCGAGGTCGGCGCCGTGGCCTGCACGGTGCTCTCGGTCACGAAACCAAGCGTGTTCGCGATCTCCATCACGGTGTGGCTGTGGGCCACGGTGCTGTTTGCCACGCTCGCGGAGTCCGTGGCGGAGAGCCGGGGCAAGGCCCAGGCCGCGAGCCTGCGCGCGTCCCAGGCACAGACCACCGCCCGCAAGATCGTCGCGCCCCGAGAGACCCTGGACTACACCACCGGGCTGGTGGAGCTTCCCACGACCGACGTCCCGTCCGCCTCGCTGCAGGTGGGCGACGTCGTCGTGGTCGAGGTGGGAGAGACCATCCCGGGCGATGGCGACGTGATCGAGGGTATCGCGAGCGTCGACGAGTCCGCCATCACGGGCGAGTCCGCCCCCGTCATCCGGGAGTCGGGTGGTGACCGGTCGGCGGTGACCGGAGGCACGATCGTGCTCTCCGACCGGATCGTCGTGCGGATCACTGCCCCGGCCGGGCACACGTTCGTCGACCGGATGATCGCCCTGGTCGAGGGCAGCGAGCGGCAGAGGACACCCAACGAGGTCGCCCTGAACGTGCTGCTCGCCTCGCTGACGATCATCTTCCTGCTCGCCGTCGCGACCCTGCAGCCGTTCGCCGTCTACTCGGGCTCGCGCCAGTCACTCATCGTGCTGGTCGCCTTGCTGGTGTGCCTCATCCCGACGACCATCGGCGCGCTGCTCTCGGCCATCGGGATCGCGGGCATGGATCGCCTCGTGCAGCGCAACGTGCTGGCGATGTCCGGCCGCGCGGTGGAGGCCGCCGGCGACGTGGACGTCCTGCTGCTCGACAAGACCGGCACCATCACGCTCGGCAACCGGCAGGCCGCCGAGCTGCTGCCCATCGAAGGGGTCGACGCGGCCGTCCTGGCCGACGCCGCCCAGCTCTCGTCGATGGCCGACGAGACCCCCGAAGGGCGCAGCATTCTGGTGCTCGTCAAGGAGCGGTACGGGCTGCGCGCCCGCGAGTCCGGCGAGCTGGTCGGTGCCACCTTGGTGCCGTTCACCGCACGGACCCGCATGAGCGGGCTCGACCTCCCGGCGCGAGCCGACCACCACGGCGCCCACGGCGAGGGGATCCGGCACATCCGCAAGGGTGCGGCCGCGGCGGTCACCTCCTGGGTGCACTCGACCGGCGGGCACACTGGCCCAGACACGGGCCGGATCGTCGACGCGATCAGTTCCTCGGGTGGCACGCCGCTCGTGGTCGCCGACCAGATCGGCTCCGCCCCGGCGCGCGTGCTCGGCGTCATCCACCTCAAGGACGTCGTCAAGCAAGGCCTGCGTGAGCGGTTCGCCGAGCTCCGGGCGATGGGCATCCGCACCGTGATGGTCACCGGCGACAACGCGGTGACGGCGCGCGCCATCGCCGCCGAGGCCGGGGTCGACGACGTGCTCGCAGAGGCCACCCCAGAGGACAAGCTCGCGTTGATCCGCCACGAGCAGGCGGGCGGCCGCCTGGTCGCCATGGCCGGGGACGGCACGAACGACGCACCGGCACTTGCCCAGGCGGACGTCGGGGTCGCGATGAACACCGGTACCACGGCGGCGAAGGAGGCCGGGAACATGGTCGACCTCGACTCCAACCCGACCAAGCTGATCGAGATCGTGCAGATCGGCAAGCAGCTGCTCATCACCCGCGGCGCGCTGACCACGTTCTCCATCGCCAACGACATCGCCAAGTACTTCGCCATCCTGCCGGCCATGTTCACGCTCGTCTTCCCCCAGCTCAGCGTGCTCAACATCATGCGCCTGTCGAGCCCGCAGTCGGCGATCCTGTCCGCGGTCATCTTCAACGCGCTGATCATCATCGCCCTCATCCCACTGTCGCTGCGCGGGGTGCACTACCGCCCCGCGGCTGCCTCGGTGATGCTGCGCCACAACCTCCTGATCTACGGCGTCGGCGGACTCATCGTCCCGTTCATCGGCATCAAGCTCATCGACCTGTTCGTCTCCCTCATCCCCGGGATCCACTGACATGACCACATCGCACACGACCACTCCGACGACCGAACCCCGCGGACGCAGCACCACGTCTCTGGGTGCGAACGTCCTGGCATTCACCCGCCAGACCTGGGCCGGGGCCCGCGTCCTGCTCGGGCTCACCCTCCTGCTCGGGGTCGCCTACCCGCTGGCGGTCACCGGCGTCGGACAGCTGGTGTTCCCGTGGCAGGCCAACGACTCGCTCCTCGCGGCCGACGGCAGCCAGGTCACCTCGATCGCCGCAGGTGGCGCCCATGGCGGCACGATCGGATCGGCGCTGATCGGGCAGACCTTCGACGGGCCTACCTGGTTCCACCCGCGCCCGTCCGCCGCAGGCAAGGGGTACGACACGCTCGCCTCAGCCGGGTCCAACCTCGGCCCGAACAACCCCGACCTCCTCACCGCGGTCAACAAGCTCCGCGCAGCGGTTGCCACGGAGGAAGGCGTGGACCCGGCAGCGGTACCCGCCGACGCCATCACGGCGTCCGGGTCGGGCCTGGACCCGGACATCTCACCGGCATACGCCCGTCTGCAGGTGACGCGCATCGCCGCCGCCAGGAACGTCTCCGCCGACAAGGTTGCTGCGCTCGTCGAGACCAGCATCCAGGGCCGCACCCTGGGCGTGCTGGGCGAGCCACGGGTCAACGTGCTCCGCCTCAACCTCGCATTGGCGACAATAGGCCAGTGAACACACCCCCGGTGGCGAGCGCGCCCCGCGAACCCGCGGCCACCTCCGTGCCCTTGCCCCAGGGTGAGGGCGTGGGAGAGCACGGTCGGCAGGGCCGGCTCACCATCTATTTCGGGTCCGCCCCGGGGGTGGGCAAGACGTACGCGATGCTCGACGAGGCGCACCGGCGTCAGGTGCGCGGGACGGACGTCGTCGTCGGCCTGGTGGAGACGCACGGGCGAGCTGGGATAGTCGCCCAGCTCGACGGGCTCGAGGTGATCCCGCGGCGGGTGATCGAGTACCAGGGCAAGGAGTTCACCGAGTTCGACGTCGACGCCGTCCTGCGGCGCGCGCCGCAGGTCGCCATGGTCGACGAGCTGGCCCACACGAACATCCCGGGCACGCGGAACGCCAAACGATGGCAGGACGTGCAGGAGCTGCTCGAGGCCGGCATCGACGTGGTCACCACGGTCAACGTGCAGCACCTGGAGTCACTGAACGACGACGTCGAGGCCATCACCGGGGTACGCCAGCGCGAGACCGTCCCCGACCATGTGGTCCGCGACGCCGACCAGATCCAGCTCATCGACCTGCCGCCATCGGCGCTGCGCCGCCGGCTTGCGCACGGCAACGTCTACCGGGCCGAGCAGATCGACGCCTCGCTCTCGTCCTACTTCCGGGTCGGCAACCTCACCGCGCTCCGCGAGCTCGCACTGCTCTGGCTCGCCGACCGGGTCGACGACGCCCTTCTCACCTACCGCCAAGACCATCGGATCGTCGAGACGTGGCCGGCACGCGAGCGCATCGTCGTCGCCGTCACGGGCGGTCCCGAGAGTGAGACGCTCATCCGGCGCGGGGCACGGATCGCCCAGCGCGCCACCGGTCAGGAGCTCCTGGCCGTCCACGTGCTCGCCACCGACGGCCTGCCCAGCGCACCACCGGGCGCAATCAGGGAGCAGCGCATCCTCGTCGAGTCCCTCGGCGGGGCATTCCACACCGTCATCGGAGAGGATGTCGCCACGGCCGTGGTCGACTTCGCGACGGGAGTCAACGCCACGATGATCGTGGTCGGTGTGTCCCGGCGGAGCCGATGGCACGATGTCCTCTCCGAGAGCAACGGGGTCGAGATCGCGCGGCTCGCCGAGAACATCGATGTGCACTTGGTGACCCACGAGAAGGCGCGCGCCGGCAAACGCACACCTCAGCGCTCGACCGTCAAGTCCGGGCGTCGCAACGTCATCGGCTGGTTCGCGGCGATCCTGGGCCCGGCAGCACTCACGGGGATCCTGCTCCTCCCCCGAGGCGACATCGGGCTGCCCACCGACCTGCTGCTGTTTCTCGCGCTGACGATCGCGATCGCCCTCTTCGGGGGCTTCTGGCAATCGATCGTCAGCGCGGTCACCGGCTTCGTCGCGCTGAACTACTTCTTCACCCCACCGACCGGCCGACTCACGATCGCCGAACCCGAGAACGTCCTCGCTCTGATCGTGTTCGTGCTGGTCGCCGTGTCCGTGGCCTCGGTCGTCGACCTCGCCGCCCGACGCACTTCCCAGGCCTACCGCGCCAGGGCCGAGGCGTCCGCGCTGGCAGCGGTGTCCCGTTCAGTGCTCTCCGGGGAAGACACCGCGGACGCCGTCGTCGCGCGTCTGCGCGAGACCTTCACCCTTGCAGCCGTCTCCCTGCTCGAGCGCGACTCCGACCGCGGTCCGTGGCGCGCGCTGGCCACCTCCGGGACCGACCCGGCGCTCGACCCGGACACCGCACAGACCGTCGTGGAGATCGACACCCGCCGTGTGCTCGCGATGTGCGGGCGCGTGCTCCCTGCGAGCGACCGCCGGGTGCTCGAGGCCTTCGCCTCCCAAGCGGGCATCGTGCTCGAGCACCGCCGCCTGCGCGAGCAGGCGGCCCAGTCCAAGGCGCTCCAGCAGGCTGATGCTGTGCGCACCGCCCTGCTCGCCGCTGTCTCTCACGACCTGCGCACCCCGCTCGCCACGATCCGCGCCGCAATCGACGGACTCCTGGCACCCGACGTGCAGCTCGACGCAGACGACACCGCCGTCCTGGTCGACGCCGCGAGCACCGCGACAGCGAGCCTGGAGCGGTTGATCGACAACCTGCTGGACCTGTCCCGTCTGCAGACCGGTAGCGTCCGCGCAGCGCTGCGCGTAACGAGCCTGGACGAGATCGTGCCCCTCGCGACCGAGGGGTTCGACGTCGGGCAGGTGGACGTCGACGTGCCCGAGACGCTGCCCCTGGTCAACACCGACCCGGGGCTTCTCGAGCGGGTGCTGGCCAACATCGTCTCCAACGCGGTAAGGCACGGGCCCAGCGGCGTGCCCGTGCTGGTCACCGCGTCGTGCACTCAGCGCGTCGTCGAGCTCCGGGTGGTCGACACCGGGCCGGGACTGTCCGACGAGTTCAAAGAACACATGTTCGAGCCGTTCCAGCGGTTGGGCGACACCTCACCTGAAGGCCTCGGTCTCGGCTTGGCGGTCGCCCAGGGGTTGGCGGCAGCCGTCGGCGCCGAGCTCACCGCGGAGGACACCCCCGGGGGCGGACTGACGATGGTCTTGTCCGTCCCGCTCGTAGGGAAGACGGGCACATGACCGGCCCTCGGGTGCTGGTGGTCGACGACGAGCCAGGTCTGGTCCATGCACTCGCGGTCAACCTGCGCGCGCGCGGCTGGGACGTCGCCACCGCACCCGACGGCGGGACTGCCCTCGAGCTCGCCGCGAGCTGGCACCCCGAGGTCGTTCTTCTCGACCTCGGGCTGCCCGACATCTCCGGACTGGACGTGATCGCCGGGATCCGCGGCTGGAGCCGCGTGCCGATCGTCGTGCTCTCGGCCCGCCAGGACGGCGAGGACAAGGTCGACGCACTCGACGCCGGTGCCGACGACTACGTCACCAAGCCATTCGCGATGAACGAGCTCCTTGCACGCCTCCGCGCAGCAGTCCGGCGAGCCGCACCCGGCGACACCACCGAGGCGATCGTCGAAGCCGGAGAGCTCACGATCGACCTCGCCCGCAGGCGGGTGCTCCGTCTCGGCCAGGAGGTACGGCTCAGCCCGACGGAGTGGGCACTCATCGAGGTGCTGGTCCGCAACCGAGGGAAGCTCGTCGGTCGGCAACAGCTCCTGCGTGAGGTATGGGGACCCGCCTACACCGCCGAAACCGGCTACCTGCGGATCTACGCGGCCCAGCTCCGCCGCAAGCTCGAGAAAGACCCCGCACACCCGCGGCACATCATCACCCAGCCCGGGATGGGATACATCTTCGAAACCAACTAGACCTGAATCCACCGATTGGGGTTGGTGGTTGGCGGGCGTGGGAGCGTAAGAATGCCTGAAGCACTGGTCCCCTCGATGGGCTCCATCGGTGACTGCTACGACTGTGAGGATGTGGGTTGTCCCGGTCGAACTCGGCGCCGAACTCAGCGGATCCTATCCCAGAGCAATGATCGGCCGCGGGGCATGGCTATCTCCCCGGGGATCCCGTCGTGCTCGATGCGCCCGTTCAGAAGGTCGCGCTCCCGAACACACGCTGAGACGTCGGCCAGCTTGGCCATCGCTTGAGCCTGGATCCAGGCTCGCCGCATAGTGCCACTTCACGACTGGTACGTCGCGGGGTGCGGTGGCCTACCTTGACGGGCGTGGACCCGCTCGGGCGAGGCTTGAAGTCGTTGGCACGAATGCTCAACCGGTGCGAATTGCGGGTGCCGAGCGCATGGCGTGCCGGCAGATCCTTCTCGGCCCTACAGGTCCAGGTTGGCCCCCATGACGACGGTGCGTTCGGGGGGCAGATGGAACACCTCGGTGCGGTTGGCGGCGTTGTGGGCCATCCAGACGAACAGTCGCTCTCGCCAGTCCTTCAAGCGGGGGGTACCCGTCGCGTGCAGGGTCAGGACCGATAGGAAGTAGCAGGTGTCATCGGCGCTCAACTCGAGTTCGGGGGACTTGCCGATCGCCAGCGCGAGGCCCTTCGGGATGTCTTGGCTGTCGTTGAACCCCACGCGCACGCAGACGTGGACGATGCCGTCGTCGGCGTGGCCGAGGTCATCGACACTGATGCGGTCGACGTGATGGATGTGCGGCACGTTCTCGTTGATGATCTGGACGATCACCACGTGCTCATGCAGGACGTGGTTGAAGTTCACGTGCGAGCGCAGGGCCAGCGGTGTCGTCGTGTGGTTGGGGTGCGGGAACACGGCCAGACCGGGCACCCGCGGGACGCCCGCTTTCCGGATCATCTCCACGAACTCGTCCAGCGGTCCCTCCAAGTCCCTACGCCGCTGGGCGACGATGGCGGCACCCTTGCGCCAGGTCGTCATGAGGGTCACGACGGTGGCGGCGATGAGCAGCGGCAGCCAGCCGCCACTGACGATCTTCGTGAGGTTCGCCGCGAAGAACAGAACCTCCACGGCACCGATGACGACACCGTACGCAACGAGCTTCCACGTCGCCCAGTGCCACACCATCTGCGCCAGCAGCAGGAACAGCAGGCTCGTCAGGACAAGCGTCCCGGTGACGGCCAGACCGTACGCGGTGGCGAGCCGGGTCGAGCTCCGGAAGACCGCGACCAAGAGGAGAACGCCGAAGAACAGAATCCAGTTCACGACGGGCACGTAGATCTGGCCGCCCTCTTCCCGCGAGGTGTGCTTGACCGACAGGCGCGGGAACAGGCCGAGGCGGACGGCCTGCCGCGAGACCGAGTACGCCCCGGAGATCACGGCCTGGGACGCGATGACCGTCGCCAACGTCGCGAGGATCACCAAGGGCAGCGTCGCCCAGGACGGCGCGAGGTTGAAGAACGGGTTGTCGATCGTGGCGGGCTCGTGCAGGATCATCGCCCCTTGGCCGAAGTAGTTCAGCGCGAGCGCAGGGAAGACGACCGCGTACCACGCGGTCCGGATGGGCCGGGCCCCGAAATGACCCATGTCGGCGTACAGCGCCTCGGCCCCGGTGATCGTCAGCACGACGGCCCCCATGGCGATGAAGGCCGTGAACGGGTGCTCGACGACGAACGCCAGCGCGTACGTGGGTGACAGCGCGGCGAGGATCTCCGGATGCCGGACGATGTGTGGCACCCCGAGGATCGCCAGGACGACGAACCACAGGGCCATGACGGGCCCGAAGGCCCGTCCGACCGCCTCGGTGCCCCACCGCTGGACGATGAACAGCACCGTGAGAACCACGACCGAGACCGGCAGCACGAGTTGTTCGAGGGTGGGGTTGACCACGACGAGGCCCTCGATCGCGGACATGACCGAGATCGCCGGGGTGATGACGCTGTCGCCGTAGAACAGCGCGGCGCCGAGCATGCCCAGCATCATCACGACGGCCAGGCGCTGCCGATGGGCGAGCTTCTCGCGCAACAACGCGACGAGGGCCAGGATGCCGCCCTCGCCGTCGTTGTCCGCCCGCATGATTAGGGCGACGTACTTGATCGACACGACGATCGTGATCGACCAGATCACCATCGAGATGACGCCGAACACGTCGACGGGCGTCGGCTTGACGCTGTTGTGGTCAATGCTGAAGACGGTCTGCATTGAGTACAGCGGGCTCGTGCCGATGTCCCCGAAGACGACCCCCAGAGCGCTCAGCGCGAGCGTGAAACCCGAGCCCTGCCTGGCGACGGGGATCTCGGTCTTGCTGTCCTGCACCGTCACGCCGGACGAGGAGGTGAGCCCCGGGGGTGGCTCCTGTCTGGCAGGGTGGCCAGAGGCCTCGCTGGTGCTCACCCGGGCATAGTGGCACATGCGCACTCACCCCGGGGTGCGGACGAAGAGCTCCGACTGTGGCACCGAAATGGAGGAACGAGCGTCATCAACACTGCGTCTCCCCGCTGCAACTCTCAACGCCCGCGCCACTTCACGACCGTTAAGTGTTGTCGAGCGACTCGGATGCAGACGTCGCCGACGACCCACCGCTGAGCGACAGTTACGCGCGGGGTGGCCGTGGAGTCGCTGGTCCGAGCAGTCGGCGTACTTTCGTCTCATCGACGAGCGGCGGACCGCTCGATGCGTCGCACGGCCACGTGTTTGCCGCTCCAGCCCATCGAGGAGCAACTGGGGACGAAGTGAACACTGCGACGACCACCCTCATCCTGTCCGCGGGCAACGACCCGCTGCGCCAAGCCTGCGCGGGCTTCTTGGCCCGGTACGGCGGCCCGACGTTGGAGTCCTACCGGATCCACCTGGACCTGTGGCTGCGGTGGTGCACCCAGGTCGGACTCGATCCCCTGCAGGTGCGCCGCCCGCACGTGGAGATCTGTTGCGCTCGCTCGAGGACCAGAACCTGGCGTCGGCCACCAGGGCGGCGAAGTTCGGCGTGGTGCACCTGTTCTACAAGTACGCCGTCGTCGACGAGATCACCGACCGCGACCCCACCGAGAACGTGACCCGGCCCAAGGTTCACGAGGGTGAGCAGAAACGCACCTGGCTGCCGACCCTGGACTCAGTCGCCCTGCTGGATGCGGCGATCAAGACAGGACCCCGCGAGCACGTCTTCGTCGTCCTGCTCGGGCAGATGGCGCTGCGGGTCGGGGAGATGTGCGCCCTGAACACCGAAAGCGTGCGTCACAACCTCCGGCTGGCGCACGATCGTGTTCCGCGGCAAAGGCGGCGACACCTTCGAGCGAGTCGTTCCGGTCCAAGCACTGCGAGACCTGGACCGACTGATCGACGGC
>Ga0209745_1002656_pt1 | contig 10102 bp, 11 predicted proteins | sample BarGraNGADG00312_FD_184495 | JGI IMG/M metagenome (GOLD analysis project Ga0209745, IMG submission 184495) | Arctic peat soil microbial communities from Barrow, Alaska - Barrow Graham LP Ref core NGADG0004-312 (SPAdes) (version 2) | ecosystem: Environmental > Terrestrial > Soil > Wetlands > Peat... | reverse complement strand
GACCGATCAGGTCGACCAGACCGATCAGGTCGACCAGACCGATCAGACTGACGAGGTCGACCAGACCGATCAGGTCGACCAGGTTGACCAGGCCGACCGGACCGACCGGACCGGGCCGGCGAACCTCCCGGTCGGGTTCGACCTCGACGAGGTGCTCGAGCTCTTCCCGGTGGCTCCGGAGGTCTTCGACGTCGGCGATTCCGACGCCAGCACGACGAGCGCGGACTGACCCGCCGGCGTGGTCATCTGCCCACCGGCAGGTGGCCACGGGACGTTGCTCAGCCCATTTGACCCTGCCGGGAGGAATCCGTACCCTTGAACGTCGGCGTGCTTCGAGTGCGCGGACCTTGTGTGCCCGCGCCGCCCGAGGGGCAATGTCGCGATGAGCACGCCGCAAACGCAAGTTCTTGACCGAGCAGAGATGAGCAGCAACGTGGTGTACGCGATCGTGAAGTCGGGTGGCCGCCAGGAGAAGGTGTCGGTCGGCGACATCGTCGTCATGGACCGTCAGTCCGCCAAGGCGGGCTCGACCATCGAGCTCACGGCCCTGCTGCTCGTCGACGGGGAGAAGGTGACCACCGACGCCGAGGTGCTGGCGAAGGTCAAGGTCACCGCGGAGGTCGTCCGGGACGAGAAGGGCCCGAAGATCGACATCCTCAAGTACAAGAACAAGACCGGCTACCGTCGGCGCCTGGGTCACCGCCAGAAGCTGACCCGCGTCAAGGTCACCGGCATCAGCTGACTCCCCGGGCGACGCCCGGGCGCCGCCAACGGATCTCCCCTTCCACGAGTAGCACGAAAGCAGGTTCGAGATGGCACACAAGAAGGGCGCAAGCTCCTCTCGTAACGGCCGCGACTCCAACGCGCAGCGCCTGGGCGTCAAGCGCTTCGGTGGTCAGGTCGTCAACGCCGGCGAGATCATCGTCCGCCAGCGTGGCACCCACTTCCACCCCGGGATCAACGTCGGCCGCGGGGGCGACGACACGCTGTTCGCACTGGCCGCCGGGGCCGTGCTGTTCGGCACGCGTCGCGGTCGCAAGGTCATCGACATCGTCGTCTGACGCCAGTCGAACCGTCCGTAGGAACTCAGATGTTGGGGTGCACCGGTCCGGTGCGCCCCTTCGTCGTCTGAAACAGGCCTGCCCGAACAAGGAGGAGCCAGCCGTGGCGACATTCGTCGACCGGGTCGTGCTGCACGCCACCGGAGGCGACGGCGGGAACGGCTGTGCCTCGATCCACCGGGAGAAGTTCAAGCCGCTCGCCGGCCCCGACGGGGGCACCGGGGGCAAGGGCGGATCGGTGATCATCGTGGTCGATCCCCAGGTGACCACGCTCCTGGAGTTCCACCACTCGCCGCACTGGCACGCGCAGTCGGGCACCCAGGGCATGGGCAACTACCGCCAGGGTGGCTCGGGCGGCGACCTCGTCCTCGGAGTTCCGGACGGCACCGTGGTCAAGGCGAAGGACGGCTCGGTCCTCGCGGACCTCGTCGGCCTCGGCGCGCGTTACGTCGTCGCCGCCGGCGGCCACGGGGGCCTCGGCAACTTCACCCTCGCCTCACCGCGCCGCATCGCGCCGGGCTTCGCGCTGCTCGGTGAGCCGGGCGAGGAGAACGACGTCGTCCTGGAGCTCAAGACCATCGCGGACGTCGCGCTGATCGGTTTCCCGAGCGCCGGCAAGTCGAGCCTTGTCGCGGCCATCTCGGCCGCGCGCCCGAAGATCGCCGAGTACCCGTTCACGACGCTCATCCCCAATCTGGGCGTGGTGCAGGCCGGCTCCTCGCGGTATACCGTCGCGGACGTCCCGGGACTCATCCCCGGCGCGAGCGAGGGCAAGGGCCTGGGGCTGGAGTTCCTGCGTCACATCGAGCGGTGCTCCGTGCTGGTGCACGTGATCGACTGCGCCACCCTCGAGCCGGACCGGGACCCGCTCACCGACCTCGACGTGATCGAGGCGGAGCTTGCGAAGTACGGCGGTGACGTCGGCATCGAGGGCGGCCGGGTACCGCTCACCGAGCGCCTGCGCATGGTGGTGCTGAACAAGATCGATGTCCCCGAGGCGCGCGACCTTGCAGACCTGGTGCGGCCCGACCTGGAAGCGCGCGGCCTGCAGGTCTTCGAGATCTCGGCCGCGAGCCACGAGGGTCTGCGTCCGCTCACCTTCGCGCTCGCTGAGCTCGTCGAGCGGTTCCGCCGGGAGTCGGCGGAGATCGCCCCCACGCGTACGGTGCTGCGACCCAAGGCGGTGGACGACGTCGGCTTCACCGTGACGCGACGTGAGGAGGCCGGCCGCGAGTACTTCCAGGTTCTCGGCACCAGGCCCGAGCGCTGGGTGCGTCAGACGCAGTTCTCGAACGACGAGGCGGTGGGTTACCTGGCCGACCGGCTCGCTCGGTTGGGGGTCGAGGAGGCACTCTTCGCCGCCGGCGCGGTGGCGGGCGCCGAGGTCGTCATCGGGTCCGGGCCGAGCGCCGTCGTCTTCGACTGGGAGCCGACGCTCCTGACCGGCTCGGAGCTGCTCGGCGGACCGCGCGGTTCGGATCTGCGCCTGGAGAACCACGCGCGCCCGACCCGGGTGGACAAGCGCAAGGAGTACAAGGACCGGATGGACGCCAAGACGGAGGCGCGGGCCGAGCTCTGGACCGAGCGCGAGGCCGGTGTCTGGACGGACGACGACCTGTCGGACCCGGGGCAGGACTCGGAGCCTGCGGGTTGGTCGCAGGGTCCGGACGCCACGGGTCCGTCGCAGGCCTCGTGAGCGCCGCGGCCCTGATCGACCGGCGTCGGATGTCCGACGCCGCACGCGTGGTCGTCAAGGTCGGGTCGTCCTCGCTCACCGACGCGGACGGCCGGCTGGCCCCCGAGTCGCTCCGAGAGCTCGTCGATGTGCTCGCGGCGCGCCGCGCGGCGGGTGGCCAGGTGGTGCTCGTCTCCTCGGGCGCGATCGCGGCCGGGATCGGTCCCCTCGGTCTCGCGGCCCGGCCGCGGGACCTCGCGACCGCGCAGGCCGCCGCGTCCGTCGGACAGGGCCTGCTCGTGGCCGCCTACACCGACGCGTTCGCAGCTCACGGTCTGCGGGTGGGGCAGGTGCTGCTCACGGCCGAGGACACGATCCGGCGGGTCCACTACCGCAACGCCCGGCGCGCGCTGACCCGTCTGCTCGATCTGGGCGTGGTTCCCATCGTCAACGAGAACGACACCGTGGCGACGGACGAGATCCGGTTCGGTGACAACGACCGGCTCGCGTCCCTCGTCTCGCACCTCGTGCACGCCGACGTGATGGTGCTGCTCACCGACGTCGACGCCCTGTACGACGTGCCACCGTCGCGCCCGGGCGCGCGCCGGATCTCCGTGGTGAACGGCCCGGCCGATCTCGACGGCATCGAGGTCACCGCGCGCGGCAGCTCCGTCGGTACCGGTGGCATGGCCACCAAGCTCGACGCGGTGGCGATCGCCACCGGGTCGGGCATTCCGGTGGTCCTGACCTCGGTGACCTTCGCGGCGGACGCCCTGGCCGGCAGGGAGGTCGGCACGTGGTTCGCAGCGACCGGCCGGCGGCGATCCACCCGGCTGCTGTGGCTCGCGTACGCGGCCCGCACGAACGGCCGGCTGGTGCTGGATGACGGGGCGGTGCGGGCCGTTCAGGGCGGCCACGCGTCGCTGCTCCCGGCGGGGATCACTTCGGTCGAGGGTGACTTCGAAGCCGGTGACCCCGTTGAGCTCGTCGGAACCGACGCGCAGGTCGTCGCCCGCGGGATCGTTGCGTTCGACGCGAGCGAGATCCCCGGCCTGCTGGGCCGTTCGACGTCCTCGCTGCGGGCCGAGTTCGGACCCGGGTACGACCGCGCCGTGGTGCACCGGGACGACCTGGTGCTGGTGCGCCGCACGCACCGATGACGCCGGCGGGCACGGGGACCACGGTGACGGTCCGTTCCGCGCTCCCGCGGGAGTACACGCGGGTCGGGCGGCTGACGGCTGACGGCTTCGCGGCCGGACCGTACGGACCGTCGACGGACCCGGCGCGGATCGCGTTCGAGCGGGATGCCGCCGGCCGAGCCGCGGCCGGAGATCTGCTGGTAGCGGTCGATGACGCGACCGGTGCGCTGCTCGGCACGGCGAGCCTGCTGCGCGCGGGGACGGCACCGGCGCGCGTTGCGCGGGACGGCGAGGTGGAGGTCCGGCTCCTGGCGACGGTGCCTGCGGCCCGGGGCCGTGGGGTCGGTGCGGCGCTGATGCGTGCCGCGATCGAGCGCGCACGGGTGCAGGGGGCGGGTGGTCTGGTCCTGGACACCGGCCCCGCGAACCTGGCGGCCCAGCGGCTGTACCACCGGCTCGGATTCGAGCGTATGCCGGACCGCGAGACCAACCGGATGCCCGACGGCGCGGCCCTCGCGGTGTTCCGGTTCGACCTGCGCGTGGCCAGCGGCGTTCTCGTCCGACTGGTCCGTCCCGACGAGCTGGCGCGCGTCGCCGAGCTGTCCGTGACGGCCTACACCGATTCCTACGACCTGCCCGCCGACTACGTCGCCTCCATCGCGGACGTCGTTCCGCGGGCTCGCGACCACGAGGTCTGGGTAGCCGAGGAACGCGGCACGGGCCAGCTGCTCGGCACGGTCACCACACCGCGTGCCGGCGAGAACCTTTCGCCGCTGGGACGCGGGGACGAGCTGGACTTTCGGCTGCTCGCGGTGGACCCGGCAGCCCGCGGACGGGGGATCGGCGCGCTCCTCACGGCGCACGCCGTGACGCTCGCACGTGACCGCGGCCTGCGGCGGGTCGTGCTGAACAGCGGACCCGACATGTTCGTGGCGCACCGGCTCTACGAGCGGCTCGGCTTCGCACAGCTGCCCGAGCGGCAGACCCGTCTGCCCGACGGACGCCCGTTGTACGCCTACGGGCTCGATCTTTCGGGCCGTGAACTGCCGGGCTAGGCTCGGGCGATGACCACGATCAGCCACCGCTCGGCCGACCATGCCGCGTCGGGGGAGATGCCCGCGTCGTCGCCGCAGGACCACGCCGACGACGTCCGCGAAGCCGTGCTCGACGTCGCCCGCCGCGCCAAGGTCGCTTCGCGCACGCTCGCCACGGCGACCCGGGGGACGAAGGACGCCGCGCTCCTTGCGCTCGCCGACGCGCTCGTGAGCTCGACCCCCGAGATCGTCGCAGCGAACGCCGAGGACCTCGCTCGCGGCCACGCCGCCGGTACCCAGCCCGGACTGCTCGACCGCCTCGCCTTGACGCCCGAACGGATCGCCGGCATCGCGGACGCGTTGCGTGAGCTCGCCGCGCTGCCGGACCCGGTCGGTGCGGTGGTGCGCGGCTCGACCCTGCCGAACGGGTTGCGCCTGCGGCAGGTGCGCGTCCCCATGGGTGTCGTCGGGATGATCTACGAGGCACGGCCGAACGTCACGGTCGATGCCACCGGGCTCGCGCTCAAGAGCGGCAACGCGGTCATCCTGCGGGGCGGTTCGGCGGCTGCCCGCTCCAACGAGGTGATCGTCGGGGTCCTGTCCCGCGCGCTGTTCGCCCAGGGCCTGCCGGCGGACGCGGTGCAGTCGATCGACGCCTGGGGGCGCGCTGGTGGTGTTGCGCTGATGCATGCGCGGGGACTGGTCGACCTGCTCGTCCCGCGGGGCGGCGCCGACCTCATCCAGACCGTGGTGCGCGAGTCGACCGTGCCCGTCGTCGAGACGGGCACGGGCAACTGTCACGTCTACGTCGACGAGAGCGCCGACCCGGCTATGGCCCTGCCGATCCTGCTCAACTCCAAGACCCAGCGCACCGGCGTGTGCAACGCCGCCGAGACGCTCCTCGTGCACCGCGGCATTGCCGACTCCTTCCTCCCGGCCGCTCTCGCCGCGCTGCGCGAGGCGGGCGTCGTCGTGCACGGGGATGCACGGACGGCCGCGCTTGCGCCGAGCGACCTGGAGGTGATCCCCGCGACAGACGACGACTGGGCCCGCGAGTACCTGGCACTCGAGATCGCCGTCGGGGTGGTCGACGACCTCGATGCTGCGATCGAGCACATCCGTACGTGGACGTCGGGGCACACCGAGGCGATCGTCACGCGCGACCTCGCGTCCTCTGAGCGGTTCGTCGCAGAGCTGGACTCGGCGGTGATCATGGTGAACGCCTCGACGCGGTTCACCGATGGCGGGCAGTTCGGCCTCGGCGCCGAGATCGGCATCTCGACCCAGAAGCTTCACGCCCGCGGACCGATGGGTCTCGCGGAGCTCACCACCACGAAGTGGATCGTGAACGGCGAGGGTCAAGTTCGCCCCTGATCGACGTCCGGCCCGTCGAGGGTACGGTCGGGCCAGGTGCTCGGCGCGAAGCGGGCGTGCGACACTAGAAGTTCGTGCGCGGGTCGGCAAAACCCATAGGAGGACGACGTGAACGCTGCTTTGTGGATCGCCCAGGTGGCGGCTGAGCGTACCAACGAACTCCCGTTTCCCCCGGCGGTCTTCGGCATTCTCGCCTTCGGAGGGCTCGTTGTGCTCTTGCTGGTGGCGCATGCGTTCCGGAGCGTCGGGACTCGCCACTGATTCCCGGAGCAGACCTCTTCCATGACGCAGCGTCGACCTCGGATCGGGGTGATGGGCGGAACGTTCGACCCCGTGCACCATGGTCACCTGGTTGCCGCGAGCGAGGCCGCGGCCCAGTTCAACCTGGACGAGGTCGTGTTCGCCCCCACGGGGCAGCCCACCTTCAAGCAGCATCAGATCGTCTCGCCCGCCGAGCACCGGTACCTGATGACTGTGATCGCGACGGCGTCGAACCCGCGCTTCACGGTCACCCGGGTGGACGTGGACCGGGCCGGGCCGACCTACACGGTCGACACGCTGCGGGACCTCATCAAGGCGCGCCCGGGATCCGATCTGTACTTCATCTCCGGTGCCGACGCCATCGAAGAGATCCTGCGGTGGAAGGACGCCGCGGAGCTGTTCACGATGGCGCACTTCGTCGCGGTGACCCGACCAGGTCATGTGCTCTCCGTGGCGGATCTGCCCGCGGACCGGGTGCGATCATTGGAGGTGCCGGCACTGTCGATCTCCTCGACCGATATCCGGGCGCGGGTGCGATCCGGGAATCCGGTCTGGTATCTCGTTCCCGACGGGGTGGTGCAGTACATCGCGAAACACGGTCTGTATCGAGGTCGGGACGATGAGTAACGAACCCGGCGAGCGTCGCCGCCGTCGCGAGCTGGAACGTGCGCGAGAGCTTGTGAAGCAGCAGGCCGCAGCCGAGCAGCCCACCGGAAGCGATGGCTCAGCCGGTCCGGTCGCCTCCCCACCCAGCCCGCCACTCTCGCGCCGGGCCCAGCGCGACCGCAAGCGTGCCGCCGTGGTGGCCACGACCAGGGCCGCAGCGGCCCCTCCTGCGGGCTCCACGCCGTCGGCGGCGGCTGTGGGCCCCGGGCAGCGCACCTACTCGAAGGAAACGGAGGCATCGGGTGGTCCCGAGTCGCTGACGGTCATCGGACGGGTGCCCGAGGTGCCGGCGGCCCCGCAACCGAGCACGGTAGCTCGACCGGCGCAGGCCCGCGTGGCCAAGGTGCGGGCGGCTGAGCCGGTTGTGGCCAAGGTGCGGGCGGCTGAGCCGGCTGTGGCGAAGGTGCGGGCGGCTGAGCCGGCTGTGGCCAAGGTGCGCCCTGCTCCGTTGGTGGGACCGTCGACCGTTCGCCCGGATTCGACCGGGCCCGCGGTCCCCGAGCCGCGGCCCGTGACTTCACCGTCACGTCGGTCGATGCGGACCCCCACCGGGCCGGTCGACTCCGTCCGTACGCCGGTGGTCCACCCTCCCGCGACGACGGGCACGATCCGCGCGGTCGTGCCGGGAGTCGACCGGCCCGCCGACCGCCGGGTGAGCACGGACGGGGCGACGGCGGCGCGGGTGTACCCGCCGGTCGCGCCGCGACGCACCAGTCCCGCGCCCTCAGCCGGCGCGGTCATTCGAACGCCGTCAGCGGCCCGGTCCACGACGCCGGACGTTTCTCCATTGACGCTCCCGCCCTTCGTTGTTGGTACGGCCGCACCCGAGACGGCTGCGCCCGAGACGGCTGCGCCCGAGACGGTCGCGCCGGGCAGTCAGGCAGGCTGGAGCCCGTTGACCGATGCGTCTGCCCCAAGCCCGGCGCGGCGCGGTTCCACGGGAACCTCGCCCGACACCGGCGGAGGGGCACCTCTGAACCCCCGCTGGGGCCACGTCCCGCTGGGTTCGTTCGACGCCATCACTCGCACCCCGGCAGACGACGAGTTGCTCGGCGCCCCGGCGGGCCCTCGGACCGAGGAGAGGGATGCCCCGCCCGCCCGACGCGCGGCCTCGCACACCTGGCTGCTCATGCTCGCGCTAGCCCTGGTGGCTTTCGTTCTCGGTTTTCTCGTCTGGCTTCTCATCGGCAAGGGCTCGTCCGGGCCCGGTGCTGTCGGTGCCTCAGCCCCGGCGCCCACCATTTCATCATCGGCGAGCTCGTCGCCACACCTAGGAGAACAACGACTGTGACCGCCACCCAGCGTGCCGTCGATCTGGCGATCGCCGCGGCCCGCGCCGCTTCGTCCCTCAAGGCGGAGGAGATCATCGCCCTCGACGTCAGCGAGCAGCTGGTGCTGACGGACGTCTTCGTCATCGCCTCGGGCACCAACGAACGGCAGGTCGGGGGCATCGTGGACGCGATCGAGGAGGCGCTGCACAAGCTCGGCGCCAAGCCGATCCGGCGCGAGGGCAAGTCGGCGGGCCGATGGGTGCTGATCGACTTCGGCGACATCGTCGTCCATGTTCAGCACGCCGAGGACCGGGTGTACTACGCGCTCGAGCGGCTCTGGAAGGACTGCCCGCTCATTGACCTGCCCGAAGACGCGCGTGCCGGAGACCGCGCTGCGGAGGCCACCGCGTGAGTGCTGGCACCCTGCTGCTCTGGCGACACGGGCGCACGGCGCACAACGCGACGCTCCGTCTCCAGGGACAGGTCGACATCCCGCTCGACGCCGTCGGTGGCCGGCAGGCGCGCGCCGCAGCGGGAGCGCTTGCCGCGACAACCAAGCCAGCGGCGATCGTCACGTCGGACCTGGCTCGCGCCGCGACCACCGCAGGCTTCCTGGCCGAGCTCTCCGGCCTCGTTCCGGTCGTCGACCCGCGGCTGCGCGAGCGCAGCTTCGGGCTCTGGGAGGGCCTTACGGGCGAGGAGATCTCGGTCGGCTGGGCCAGCGAGTTTGCCACGTGGCGATCGGGTGGCGAGCCAGAGGACGTCGGCGCCGAGAGCCGCGTCACGGTCGCGAATCGCATGCTCGCGGCGATCGCGGAGCACACCGAGCGGCTCAGCCAGGACGACGCGCTCGTGGTCGTCTCGCACGGTGCGGCCATCACGCTCGCGGTCACGGCCCTGCTGGGTCTGGACATCGCCAGCTGGCGGGGGATTGCCGGACTCACGAACGCGCACTGGACCGAGCTGCGGCGCAACCCCGTGGGCATGGAGCCCGCATGGCGGTTGTTCGGGCACGACCTCGGCCCCTCGACGTCGATCGAGGAATGGAACGCCGGGACGGACCTCGCATAGGGACCGGCACCCGACCGGTATCTCGGCGGCGGGCGACGCGGTCAATTGGCGATCCCGCTCGTTCGTGGCCTAGACTTCACGACGCCCGCAAGGGTGAACGGGGCTGTGGCGCAGCTGGTAGCGCACCTGCATGGCATGCAGGGGGTCAGGGGTTCGAATCCCCTCAGCTCCACTCGACGAGCCGTCCTTCGGGGCGGCTTTTCGCGTATCTGCCGTCACTTGAGGTCGTGAGACCCGGACCGCCAATCGCTTCTCGTTGATCGGCGTCGCGTCGGGCCGCCACGGCCGCACCTGCACGAGCCGCAGCACGACCTCGTCTGGCCCCGCCGCCCGGACGCCCGAGCACCCGCCCGACAGGTCGCCGACGACGCCGACGGACCGGCGTCGACCGGGATCTCGACCCGTGGCCGGTCCAGCAGGTCGGCTGCGCGCATCCGTACCCCTCTGCACCATGACGAGGTCGCCCGCGCGACCTGGTGTGAATACCGACCCCTGCGCCCGAGGACAGGTTCAGGGCGTCCTCGACATCGTACGTACGGCTGGCAGCCGA
>Ga0209745_1002655_pt1 | contig 10104 bp, 9 predicted proteins | sample BarGraNGADG00312_FD_184495 | JGI IMG/M metagenome (GOLD analysis project Ga0209745, IMG submission 184495) | Arctic peat soil microbial communities from Barrow, Alaska - Barrow Graham LP Ref core NGADG0004-312 (SPAdes) (version 2) | ecosystem: Environmental > Terrestrial > Soil > Wetlands > Peat ... | reverse complement strand
GGACCTCGCCGTCGCTCAAATGGCCGGGTTCGGTGCCCGGAAGCAACAGAATGTGGCCGTCGCGGCCGCACCGGCCGTGTCCCATGCCGGCGGCACTTCGGCGTGACGTCGCCCGTGGGCCACGGGCCAAACCGGACAGGCGGCTATGATGGCCCGGGATGGCCAGCATCGAGATCGACGTACCTGACGCACCCGCCTGCCCGCTCCTGGGGCTGGCCGCCGATCGTCGCACCCACTTTATGTACCCACACCCGGGTCACCTCTGCTTCGCCACGGAGCATCCGGCCACGACCGACGCCGGCCGCCAGTCGAGGTACTGCCTGAGTCCAGGCTACACGGCGTGCGATCGCTACCAGACCCGACAGCGCCCGGCGGAGTCCGGCCGCCGGGGCCGGACCCAAGCCAACGGCGGGCAGATAGGTCCGCTTGACGGCCCCGAGCGTCGTGATCGATGATCCACGCCGTCGGCGTCCCCATCGCCCATCGCCGTCGCGCGGAGCGCCCCTCCGGTTCCGGGGCAGAGAGAGTGAGACCCCTTGGACCTCCAGCGCCAGGTCGCCATTGTCCGGGCATGGTTTCCGCTCCTGGTCGTGAGTGTCCTGCTGGCCGCCGGCGCGGCGTTCCTGGTCAGCAGCCAACTGCCGAAGGCCTACGAGGCGAAGGCGACGCTCATCGTCGGCCAGTCGCTGTCGGCGGTGAACCCCGACTACAACCAGCTCCTGGTGTCACAGCGCCTGTCTACTACGTATGCCGCGGTCGCGACGACGCGGCCGATCCTCGATGCCGTGATCGCGCAGCTCGGACTCGGCGTGACGTCCGACGACCTGTTGAGTCACGTCCGCGCCGATGCGCCGCTGGACAGCACGCTGCTGACCGTTACCGATCAGGACGCCGATCCGGCGCGCGCCGCCGCCATCGCCAACGCGATGGCCAAGCAGCTCATCGCGGCCTCGCCGACCATCCAGGGCCGTCAAGCCGCGTTCCAGGCGTCCATCGATGCCGACATTCAAGCGACGCAAGACCAGATCAAGGCGACCCAGGCGAATGTCGAGACCCTCAGCGGGCTGACCGTCCGGACGGCGGCACAGGACGCGGAACTGGCGACGCTCGAGGGCAGGCTGGTCAGCCTCCGTGCGACGTACGCTACCCTCCTCTCGTTCTCCTCCAGCAACAACTCCAACCTGCTCAGCGTCGTCGAGCCGGCCGTGGTGCCCACTGCGCCGATCTCGCCGAGACCACTGTTGAACACGCTCCTGGCGGCAATCCTCGGCTTGCTGATCGCAGCAGGAATAGCGGTCGTTTCGGAGCATCTCGATGATGCGATCAAGGATTCTGATGATGTCCAGGAGGTCGCTGGGCTGAGTACGCTCGGCGTGATCGCACGCATGAAGGGCGACCGGGCCCGCAGCGAGATCTACCGGCTGGTCACCCTCCTTTACCCGCGCTCCGGCGTCGCGGAGGCCTACCGGACGGCCCGGACGAACATCGAGTTCGCATCGATCGACGCGCCGATTCGGTCCCTCCTTGTGACGAGCTCTATCCCGGGCGAAGGCAAGACCATCACGGCGTCCAACCTGGCCGTCGTCTTTGCCCAGGCCGGCCGCCGGGTCCTCCTGGTGGATGCGGACCTGCGGAAACCGGGCATCCACGTGGTCTTCGATCTGCCCAACGCACACGGCCTCACGACGCTGCTACGGAGCGACGAGGTCAGCCTTGACGCGATCGCCCACTCGACCGAGCAGGCCAACCTCCGGGTCGTCACCACGGGCCCGCTGCCACCCAACCCTGCCGAGCTTGTCGGTTCTCAGCGGATGCGGACGGTCCTGCAGCGTCTCCAGTCCGCGGCCGATTTGGTCGTCTTCGACAGCCCCCCGCTTCAGGTCGTCACGGACTCGGCGATCCTGAGCTCCTTCGTCGACGGCACGCTCCTCGTGATCGACGCCGCGCATAGCCGGCGGCGCACAGTCCGTCTGGCTCGAGAGGCGCTCGCTCGGGCCGGCGCGAACGTGGTCGGGGCCGTCCTCAACCGGATCCCGGACCGAGTCCATTCCGGCTACTACACTTACTACGGCGACCACGGCGCGTCTCAGGAGGGTGCCGAGAAGCGTCCTCGAGGGGCCGAGGAGTCGCCGGACGGATCAGCCCCTTGAGCTCGCTGGCGCGCTAGGAGAAGCCCGAATGCGGTCGGCCGCGCACGTGTCGAGAGGCTCGGCCGCGACGCGAACCAGGATGCTCGTTTGAGGGCGCGGCTCCCGGCTGCCGGACGGCCGGGGCTACACGTGGGCGGAGTCGCCCGAAACCTCGTGGTTGTGGGCAGCGCCACGGCCGTCGGCCAGGGGGCACTCGTGCTCGCGGCACCTGTGCTGGCGCGCCTCTACGATCCGCAGGCCTTCGGGCTTCTGTCACTCTACGCTGCTATCCTGTCCGTCCTCGTCGCCGGATCGTCGCTGCGCTACGACCTGGCGATTCCCATCTCCGGCGATCCGGAGGAGGCCATCCACCTCCTTGGCCTCAGCGTGGTCATTGCCGCTGCCACGAGCCTGGTCGTGGCCGTCGTCGTCGTAGCCTGGGGATCCCAGCTCTCGACGCTGCTCGGAGCTACTCCACTCGCGCCGTTCCTGTGGCTCCTCCCGATCGGCCTCATCGTCTCGAGCGTTTCCCAGGCGGTGACGTCGTGGGCCGTCTACCACCGCCTGTTTCCCCGGATCGGGCGATTGCGCGCGACGCAGGGAATTGGGCAGGCGGTCTGCCAGACGGCGCTCGGGATCGCACGCGCAGGCCCGATCGGGCTCATCGTCGGCGACATCACCGGGCGGGTGCTGGGCACCGAGCAGCTCTTTCGCCCCCTGCTCGGGGCGCTGCGATCGACCAGGCTCACCGTGAAGACAGCGCGCAGCTATGCCCGGGAGCGTTGGGGTTTCGCTCGGGTCATGACCGCGGCGTCGTTGCTGAACGCCCTGTCATTGCAGGTCCCGTTCCTCCTGATCCCGGCGTTTTTCGATCTCGAGTCGTCTGGCCAGTACTTCCTGGCCTTCCGCGTCCTGGTCCTTCCGGCGTCGCTGGTCTCGGCTGCCGTCAGCCAGGTTTTCTTCGGGGAGGCATCGTTGAGGCGCGCCGACGCCCGGCGGCTCCACGATCTGGCACACAACGCGGCGGTCTCGCTCTTCGTCTTCTCTATCCCCACTTACATGACGGTGCTTGTCGCCGGGCCCGCTCTCATCGACGCGGTATTCGGCAGCCGCTGGGCGCTCGCCGGCTTGTACGCTCAGGTGTCGGTCCCTGGCCTGATCTTCTGGAGCGTGGCGAGCCCCATCAGCACGCTTCTGCTGGTGGGTCGCCGCGAGCGCGAGAGCCTGGCCTTCACGGCCGTAGAGCTGGCGCTGAAGACCGGCGCGCTGCTGTGCGGGGCACTGGTCCACTCACTGATCGTCGGGCTGGTTGTCCTCACGGCAGTCACTGTCATGATCAATATTGCGGCGCTGTGGCGGTTCCTTCGCGTCGCGTCCGTGAACCTCCGTGAGCTTGTCCGCCCATGCGGTCGGATCCTTGCGGTCACCCTCCCGTGGATGGGTCTGGTCGTCGTCGTCGGCGCGATCGCGCCCGAGGGGGTCGTGCCCACGGCAGTCGTCGCATGGGCGATCGCCTTTGGCCTGGCGGCTCGGCTCTCGCCAGAGCCCAGGGCGCTGGTGTCTGGCGCCCATGACTAACATCCTTGTCATGGGGCAGCCGTACTGGGGACAGCGGATTGCCCGGGCGCTCGATACGCCCGCCGGCGACATGCGGGCAGCATTCATTCCCCATGGAAGCTACCCCCGGCTGCTCGCCAGGCCGCGCTCGGACCGAGTGCTCGTGATTCGCGTCGGCTATCGCATCGGAGCGACGACGACCCGGGGTCGGCTCTTCGACGCGTACTGGTCCCTCCTGCGAGGGTCGCTCCGCAACGCCGTCCCGTGCCACTATTGGCTGGGCTCGGACGTCCTCGAAACGATCGAGGAGGCACGTGCCGGGACCCTGCGATGGGCCGCCCTGCGGGGGACCCGCGACGATCTCCACCTCGCCGACGCGCCATGGCTTGTCTCCGAGCTGGAGTCGGTCGGGATCCACGCCGTCAACGCGCACGTTCCCGTCCCGCATCGTGCTCCATCCTCACCGCCGGCGTTGCCCGCTGAGTTCAGCGTGCTGACCTACCTGGCGACCAATCGTTTCGAGTTCTACGGCGGTGACGCGATCCTCGAGGCGGCCCGCCGCCTCCCAGACGTCCGCTTCGACGTGGTCGGTACGACCGGCGCACCCTATCGGCAATCGCCACCCAACGTTCGGTGGCATGGCTGGGTGACAGATATGCCGCGGTACTACGCGGACACGACCGTGGTCGTCCGGATCCCCCGTCACGATGGGTTGGGCGAGACGGTGGTAGAGGGGTTGCTCAACGCGCGACATGTCCTGTATACGCACGAGGTTCCCTTCGTGCGAACAGTCTGGCCTGCAACACCCGAGGCACTCGTCGCCGCGCTTGCGGCGCTTCGTGACGATCACGCCGCGGGGCGGTTGGAGCCCAACCTCACCGGTCGCGCCTACGCGCTGGAGGCGTTCGACGAGGCCAGGCTCGTGGGTCACCTCGCGGCGCTCGTTCGTGAGCGGGCATGAGCGCCGCCGGTAGGGAGACCCCACGCCGCGGGACGCTGCTCATCCCGTTCACTCTCGCCTGTGCCGTCCTCGCCGATCGGGCAGTGGTGGGTGTCTCCACCGGCGGCCGGGGCGCCTTTGGGCTGGTGTTGGTGGTGGCGCCGCTCGTGGCCGCAGCGACCATCGCCCGACACGGAACGCGACAGACCCTCGGGTTCCTGACCCACCCAGCGTTCGTGTGGGCGATCGCGCCATTCCTCGTGTTGACCGCGGCGCTTCCCATCTTCGGGGTCATGTTTTATGGCTTCCCAGAGAGGACGCTGTTGGCGATCACCGAGGCGACGAGCGCCCTGTCCTTCCTCGTGATCGGAGCAGCGCTGTCCTCGAGTGACGACCACGCGTGGTCGCGATGGCTTCTGCTGGCGATCGTGCTCCAGCTGCTGTATGCGACAGGGCAGGCGATCTACCTGGCACGGGCGCCCGGCTGGGAGTTGTTCACCCCATTCCACCAGTGGGACCTGTCCCTTCAGATGTTTTTCGGTGAACTGGTACAGGCCAGGGGAACTGGCCTGTACTTCAATCCGAACGAGCTGGGCCTGTGGGCCGGGGTCGCCGTCATCCTGGCCTGGACAATGCTGCCACCTCGGCTTCGCAGCATCGGCGTTACGCTCGCCCTGGTGACATTGATCCTGAGCCAGTCACGGGGAGCCCTGGTCGCCCTCGTGGTGGCGCTGGCAGCCGGAGGTGTTTGGTCGGTCGTGCGAGGCCGCCCGGGACGCTCGACGGCCCTCAGGACCGTCCTCTCGTTCGCGTTCGCGGGCCTGATTGTTGCAGTCGTGGTGGCGGCCATCGGACCCTCGCGGGAGTTGCTCAGTCGATTCGGGGCTTTGCTCGATGTCTTGACACAGGGGCCCAGGGCCGACGTGAACCTCGCCGGGCGCCTCGACTACTGGTCTGCCGTGCTGAACCTCAACGTGGTGTACCCATGGGGAACGTGGGGCCCGCCGGAGATGATCCTCGGTACCGCAGTCGACAGCAGCTGGTTCCGGGCTTTCTCCCAGGGCTCGGTTCCGTACGTGGCTGCCCTTGCTCTGCTAATCCTGGCGCCCCTGGCCGTCCGGGATTCCAGGTTCGGCCGAGGGCTCGTGCTCGTTGCTGTTCTGGTGGCGGTAGCCGGACTCACGCAGACCCCGCTTGACTACCCCGTGATCTACCTGTTCTGGGTGTTGCTGGGAGCCGGCCTGCAATCCTCGGTCGTGGCCCGGACCTCCGCTCGTGCGATCCTTCGAGAGCCCTGGACCTTGAACGTGGTCCCTGCTGAACGGGATCGGTTTCCGGGCCGGCACCCGTCGCGCAGCCCGTAAGATTCGGTAATCGACGTCCAGACTCCTTCAGCGAGGTGGCACAGCCCAGATCAATGCAAAAGACCCTCGACTACATCTGTATGCAGCCGACTCGGCAGGGTCAGGCCAGCTACGCTCATGTCAACGAGATCGTGTCAGGGATGCGGCGTCGCGGGTGGGAGGTGCGCCTCGTAGAGCCTCCGCACCCGCGGTCAGGTCGGGCCGACGGTCTTCGTCGCGCGGTCGCGGCGGCGTCGACCCAGCTCGCGTACTGGGCACGGTGCGGGTTCCGGCCTGCCAGGTTCGTCTACATCAGGTCCCATTTCCTCACACTGCCCACGGCCCTCCTCGCAAGGGCCGCGGGATCGATCGTGGTACAGGAGGTCAACGGACCGGCCGGCGATATCTACGACGCATGGCCGCAGTTGCGGCCGCTGGCGCGCCTCCTCGCCTGCGTCATGCACACGCAGTACCGGCTGGCCGACGCGATCGTCGTCGTCACCCCGGGTCTCGAGGGCCACCTCCGCGATCGGACCGGTCGTCGGCGGGGCTATCACGTCATCGGCAACGGCGCTGACGTGGACCGGTTCCATCCCCTGGGCACTGCCGCCGTGGCCGATTCCCGGCCGTACGTGGTGTTCGTCGGCGCCCTCGCGTCGTGGCAGGGTATCGACACGATCCTCGGCGCTGTGGAGGCCCCGGAATGGCCATCAGCCGTCGACCTGGTCATCGCCGGCGACGGGAAGGAACGAGAGAGGATCGAGGTCGCCACGAGGGCGAACTCGCGCATCCGCTGGCTGGGGACGATCCCATACGCCGAGTCTCCCGCCCTCGTCGCGGGGAGCCTCGCTTCGCTGGTCCCGATGGCGGATGCCCCGAGGTCCAGGTACGGCCTCTCGCCGCTCAAGCTGTTCGAGGCGATGGCCTGCGGCGTGCCCGTCGTCGCGTCGGATCTCCCTGGCCTCGGCGACACCGTCCGCGCTCACGATTGCGGCCTCACCTTCCCAGCGGGCGATCCGGGCGCCCTCGCCCGTTCCGTCGCGCAGCTTGCGGCGGACCCGGCCCGGGCCCGCGAGATGGGGTCGCGGGGTCGCGACGCGGCGGTCGTCCGATACTCCTGGGACGCTCGCGCCGGCCAGACGGAGCAGGTCTTGCTAGATCTCGCCGGCAGGCGCTCGACCGGCGCCCGTCCGGCTCGGCGGTGGGGCGGCCTCGGTCTTCGACGACGCGCCTCGACCTGCGGGCGACCGCCGGCAGACGGATGACCTCGACTCCCGGGGACGCCACCGCCCGGACCGTGAAGCCGCCCACCAGCGCCCGAGCGAAATCGTCCCCGAAGGTCGCGGACAATGCCCGTCGGCCGTGCGGGCCGGGATGGTCGGCGGATCCTGTGGAGGCGATGGCGTGAGGGCACTGGTCACCGGCGGCGCCGGGTTCATCGGACACCACCTGGTGCGAGGCCTGCTCGATCGCGGCGACCAGGTGACGGTCATCGACGACTTCTCGTCCGGGGACCGGTCGCGGCTCGAGGGGTTCGGGGACCGGATCGCGCTCGTCGAGGGCAGCATCCTCGATGCGGACGCCCTCGACCGGGCGGCCGAGTCGTGCGAGGTCATCTTCCACGAGGCCGCCATCGCGTCGGTCGCCCGCTCCCTCGTTGCTCCCCTGCTCACGAACGCCGTGAACGTGAGCGGGACCATCGAGGTGATGCTTGCCGCCTCGCGCCACGGCGCCAGGCGCGTCGTGGTCGCCGGGTCGTCGGCCGCGTACGGGACGCCCGAGACCCTGCCGTGTCGCGAGGACCAGCCACCGGCCCCGGTATCGCCGTACGGGGCCAGCAAGCTCGCGGCCGAGCATTACGTCCACGCGCTCGGACGTCTCCATGGCGTGGACACCGTGGTGCTGCGCTACTTCAACGTGTTCGGTCCCGGCCAGGACCCCGCCTCCGAGTACGCGGCTGTCGTCCCGAGATTCGCCACGGCGGTCCTCGAGGACCGCCAGCCCACCGTCAACGGCTCCGGCGACATCTCGCGCGATTTCGTCTACGTCGACAACGTCGTCCAGGCGAACCTCCTGGCGGCGCGGCCATCGAGCCCGTCCGGGCTCACCTGCAACATCGCCAGCGGCACGCGGTCGAGTCTGCTCGAGTTGCTGGACTCGATCAACGAGGCGGCAGGCCGCCGGGTCGAGGCGGTCTTCGGGCCGGCGCGCGACGGCGACATCCCGCACTCGTATGCCGACATCTCGGTCGCCCGGCGGACGCTCGGATACGAGGTGAGCGTCCCCTTCCGGGAGGGGATCCGCCGCACGGTGGCGTGGTACCGCGACACCCGCTCCGGGCCGGCCGGGATCGGCGACGCCGCTTCCGCCAACGGCGCGTGACGGAGGTCGACGGCGCGCCCCGATCGGCTCCGATCAGGAGGCGCGCCCCGAGCGTTCGGTGAGCATGCCCCGGTACAGCGCCTCGTGCATGCCAATGAGGACCTTCAGGTCGTACTGCTCGACCATCCGCGCCCGACCACGCCGGCCCATCGCCCCCCCTTCATCCGGGTGATCGATCAGCCGATCCATCGCCTCGGCCAGCCCGCGGACGTCTCCAGTGGGCACGAGGATGCCGCTGTCCGTGCCGATGAGCTCGCGGTTTCCGCGTGCCGTGGACGCGATCACGGGCACCTCGAGCGCCAGGGCCTCCATCACCGATCGAGGCAGGCCCTCCCGCTTGCTCGGGAGGACGAGGGCGGTCGCGGCGCGCACCACGGGGCGCACTTCCCTGACGTAGCCAAGGAAGTGGACGCGATCCCGCAGGCCGAGGTCGGCGACGGCCGATTCCATCGACGGTCGCTCGGGTCCCTCCCCCAGCAGCACCAAATGCGCATCCGCGTGGCGCATGGACGCCAGCGCGGTGATGACGTCTCGCTGTCGCTTATTCCGGCTGAACTCGGCGACCACGACGAAAACGGGGGTGTCGACGGCGATCCCGAGCCGCCCTCGGACGCGGGCCGCCTCCTCGGGCGGGACGCTCGCCGGCGACCACGCCTGCGTGTCGATGCCGATCCCGGGCATCCAGACGAGGCGGCTCCGCGGGACGATTCGGTGGCGCTTGGCTGCGGCGAAATCCTCGCCGTTGATCACGACCAGGCGGTCGGTCCATCGGCCTGCCACACGTTCGGCCGTCAGGAACAGGGCGTTCGTCGCCGGGTTCCCGCCCTCGTGAAAATGGAACCCGTGCGCCGTGTAGGCCAGCGCCGGACGGCGCTCGATGGGCACGCGACGAACGACGACTCGAGCCACGAAGGCCGCGATGGGCGTGTGGGCATGGACGATCGTGGGCCCCGTGTCGAGGATTGCCGCGAGGGACCGCGCGCCGCGCGCCAGGCCATTCAGGTCCAGCAGGGATCTCGAGAGCGGGAGCTCGTGGACCCGATCGAAGGCGTCGCGGAGAACGGGGTCAGCGGTCGCACCGTTGGCGGCCGCGTCGACCCGCCACCCGAGCGCCCGGAAGTGCGCGGCGTACGGAACGAGGAACTCACGGATCACGCTCGTCACGGTGGCCACGATGAGCAGCGAGACCCCCGAGGGCGGACTCGTTCCAGCCACCGGCGATCGGTCAACGACGCGGCCACTCATCGCACGCACCGTCGGCATGGCTTGCTCGGAGCGCGATGTGTTTGGCGGTCCGATCCGGTCAGGCATGGGATCGACCGATCCCCATCGCGGCCGGGATCTCGCCCCGTGTCGGTAGTCGAGTTGCCCCGCTCCTTCGGGAGTGGTGCGTCGTGGCCTTGCCGGTCATTGGTGTGGGGGTGGTCTTGCCGGTCACTCGCCTGCCTCTCCGGGTGACGTCATACCGACACATTCGTCCCTGTGCCGTGAGGAGAACGGCCGCGTGAATCGGGTGCCCTCGATCGCCCGAGCGAAGGTCGGGATCCGGCCGCGGAAACCGCGGCAGCCACGTGATAGTAGCGGACCGGCACGATCGTACCTCGCCGGTTGCGCGTGGCCGGGTACGGCGGACGAACGCAAAGGCGCGCGAGCGCTTTCGCGAGCAGCGCATTGGTGCGGGTCAGTCGCTGAGCCTCACGATCTCGACCGGCAAGAGGCGAAGTCCGGCTCTACTGTGTCGTGACCCCGGTGC
>Ga0209745_1002654_pt1 | contig 10107 bp, 7 predicted proteins | sample BarGraNGADG00312_FD_184495 | JGI IMG/M metagenome (GOLD analysis project Ga0209745, IMG submission 184495) | Arctic peat soil microbial communities from Barrow, Alaska - Barrow Graham LP Ref core NGADG0004-312 (SPAdes) (version 2) | ecosystem: Environmental > Terrestrial > Soil > Wetlands > Peat ... | reverse complement strand
TTCATACACTTCCATTTTGAACCTCCCCATTGGAACAAAGGCTTGTTCAATATTTTGACTCTGCCGCTAGTGCATATTCTACATAAAATCGAGTACAAGGGGGGAAGAAGCAGGAGCAATAAATCCTAACTCATCCCTGACACCGCAATCTCTTCTGGAAGTTCCATTGGACCACGTATTACTCTGATATAATCTCCGACTATGGCGGTCCAACGTTGAACTCGGACCATTCAAATATCCCCAAGAGTTGCCGCATTAAGGTCCTGTTTGTGGTCAGATAAAACTGCACCGGTTATGGTCATCTAAAAGTGCACCAACCAGAGCAACCAGTACAATCCCTCCGAGAGTCATTTCAAATGAGACTCGAGGAGGAATTGGATGTACAGGAAGGACACCTGGGTGAACGCCAAAGCAATGCGTTCCCAGGGCATGAGCTACAACGAGATAGCGAATGCCTTGGGTATCAACAAAAGGACCGCCATCAAGCTCTGTAAGCGAATGGAGATCCCGACGCCGGCCCCCAGGGAGCGGCCCTCCATCCTCGACCCGTTCACCGAGATCGTGGACGCCTGGCTCGAGAAGCGTCCCAGGATGAACGCCACCGTCATCTTCTCCCAGCTGCAGCCGTTGGACTATGCAGGCAGCTACCCCACTGTGAAGCGCTACGTGGCTTCCAAGAAGGAAGAGCTCGCCCACCGGGCGACCGTCAGGTTTGAGACACTACCCGGGTTCCAGGCCCAGGTCGACTTCGGCAAGCTGCGCGTGGAGTTCTTGAGCGGCGAGGTTCGCCGCGTCACCTTCTTCGTCCTTCAGATGGGCTTCTCCCGTTATCGAATCGCTTACGTCTGCCCCGACGAGACGCGCGACACCCTCATCGCGTGCATTTCTAGCGCGTTTGCCGAGATCGGCGGCCTACCGATGGAACTCCTCCTCGACAACATGAAGCCGGTCGTCACCACGCCTAAGACCTCGGACGAGCCCGCTGTCCTGGCCGACGACTGGATGCGCTTCTGTGCCTACTACGGCATCACCACCAATACCTGCTGGCCCTACCGGGCGCAGACCAAGGGCAAGGTGGAGCGCCTCATCGGCATCGCAAAAGGGTTCCTATCTTCCCGCATCTTCCTGGACGCCGAGCACCTGGAGGCCGAGTTCGCCGCCGACACCGTGCGCTACAACTCGAGCATCCACTCCACGACAAAACAGGAGCCCATGCTGCGCCTGGAGCTCGAGCGCAGCTACCTGTTCGCCTTGCCCGAACGCCCCTACTCCTACACACTGACCCACACCCGCACGGCATCTCGCGACCTCATGGTCTCCTTCGAGGGCAGCAAGTACTCGGTGCCCTCCAAGTTCGCCTGCAAGAAGGTGAAGGTCAAGGCCTCACCCGCCGAGGTCCTCATCTTCTCGCGTGAAGGGGCTCTCATTGCCAGCCACGCCAGGCGCCCTAAGGGATCTGGGGCAACCGTCATGGACCCCGACCACTACGAAGGACTACCCGGAGCCGATCTCGCCTTCACCCACCTGGAGAGATTGCAAGAGCTGGGGCTATCTCCTTTCACCGTCGAGCGCCGGCCGCTCTCCGTCTACGCGGAGGTGACCCTTGGAGATCGCTGAAAGGTTACAGGCCCTGGGCCTGGACAGGACCGCGGCTTCTCTCGAGGAGCTGGTCAGCCAGGCCACCCGCGAGAAGTGGAGCTACACCGACTTCCTTTCCCGGATGCTGGCAGCAGAGATGGAGAACAAGGCCGAAAAGCGCCATGCCATGCTCATGAGGCTCGCCCACTTCCCGTTGGTGAAGACCTTGAAGTCCTTCGACTTCTCCTTCAACCCCGACATCGACCCCAGGATGGTGAAGCAGCTGGCCCAGCTGCGTTTCCTGCACAACAAGGAGAACGTTCTTCTCATGGGCCCTCCCGGCGTCGGCAAGACCCACTTGGCCATCGCACTCGGGGTGGAGGCGGTGAAGGCAGGCCACAAGGTCTACTTCACAACGTTGGAGGACATGATCAGAAGGCTCTCACGGGCTCAGGTATCGGCCAAGGGCCTTCGTGTCTTCACCGGCTGCTCGCTCCTCATCATCGACGAGGTGGGCTACCTGCCGATGGGAGCGAAAGAAGCCCATATGTTCTTCTCTGTCGTCAACGCGCGCTATGAGCGGGGCTCGATCCTGGTGACGACTAACAAGGGCGTGGCCGAATGGGGAGACTACCTGGCAGACCCGACGCTGGCTGCCGCTCTTCTCGACCGATTCCTCCACCACTGCCATGTTTTGAACATCTCTGGCGAGAGTTTCAGGCTCAAGGAGAAGGCGAAGAAGTCAGACGGTGCGGGACGGAAGAGGAACGCCGGTGGAAAACAAGGAGCTTGACTTGCTCGGTGCATTTTTACATGACCATATTCGGTGCACTTTTACGTTGACATCGACAGTAAGATCGCTGCCAGCACCTAAGAGATGAGCCCGCTTGCTTACTTCGTGGCTATGCCCTTAAAGAAAGTGTAGCAGAAAACGCCGTCGGGCTCCGCGGCACGGTATAGCCTTCCGCTTTGATATGGAAATTCCGAGTTCATTTTATGGGTTCCATGCTCGCGGAATTCCCTTCCCGTGCAAAGTCCGTGTAGAAAATATGTAGAAATGGCAATATTCGAAGCTTGGTCCCATTTTCAGCAATTCCACACAAACGCCTTAACCAAGCTGATAGTCGATGGTCGGGACGGCCGGATTTGAACCGGCGACCCCTGGTCCCCCAGACCAGTGCGCTAACCTGACTGCGCCACGTCCCGACGTTAACCGCAGATGCTATTCTAACAAAAGAGAGAAGGGCCCTGCGAGAGGGCCCTTCCGCATTGAGCTTATAGCGTTTTACTTCTTGTTGATAGCGTCCTTCAAGGCCTTTCCGGGCCGGAACGCCGGAGACTTGCTTGCCGCAATCTTGATCTTGGCCTTGGTCTGGGGGTTTATCCCTGTCCGGGCCTTCCTCTTACGAACCTCGAAAGTCCCAAATCCCACTATCTGGACCTTCTGCCCTTTTTTCAGCGTCTTGGTGACGCTGTCCAGCATAGCGTCTACCGCCGCCTCGGCGTCCTTCTTCTTGAGGCCCGCCTTCTTTGCTACATCGTCCGCAAGCTCTTTCTTAGTCAAGAACTTCACCCCCCTTCCAAGCGTGACTTCTTTAAAAATGTTCAACGGATGCTTCTTCCTTCCTTTTAATTAGTCAAAAATATGCCGTAATCGAGGCATTATTTGAATATTGCTGTCCAAATACGGCTTTATGAAGGGAATTCTTGGCCTATCTCTTGGTATTTTTGGAAGCAGTGCGGAAATGAACGCGAAGCGGGCTGCCCCAGAAACCGTATTCCTCTCTGAGTATCCTGGCAAGGTACTTTCGGTAGTCCGGCTTCACCAGCCCGGCGTCGTTCACAAAAACGACTACGGTCGGTGGAGCCGTCTGCGCCTGGGTGGCATAGTAGAGCTTGAGCTGCCTGCCCCCCTTTCGAGGCGGAGCTACCTTCGATTTCGCCTCTGCCAGGAAGTCGTTCAGGACTGGTGTTGGGATCCTTCTGTTCCATTCGCTGAAAGCGTTGTCCACCAGCGGCAGTATCCTGTCGATACCGCGCCCGGTCAGGGCGGATACACGCAGCAGCGGAAGATGTGAGGCGAAGCGGAACTTGTGGGCAATGGCCTCGAGGACTTCGGCGGGGTTTTCGCGTGTCTCGACGATGTCCCACTTGTTCAAGAGTATTGCTGCCGCGCGGCCTCGGGAATCGATCTTGCTGGCGATTCTCTGGTCGTGCTCCGTTGGGCCCTCCTCACCATCCACAATCAGCAAAACCACGTCTGCGTCGTCGATCGCCTTGAAAGTCCTCACGGAACTGTAGTATTCGATGTCGGATATGCCCGTCCGTTTCCTTCTTATACCGGCGGTATCCAGTATGCGGTAGCGCGTGCCTTCACTCTCCACCACGGTGTCGATCGTGTCCCTTGTCGTATGCGGCGCCTCGTGTACGAGCGCCCTATCCTCGCCGGCAAGTTGGTTGAGGATCGAGGACTTTCCGACGTTGGGACGGCCCACTATCGCAACGGCGATTTCGGGCTCCGTAGGTGGCGCCGCCTCAGGGGGAGGCAACAGCTCTACAACCCGGTCAAGGAGGTCTCCCACACCCAGGCCGTGATATGCCGATATCGGTATAGGGTCCCCGAGCCCGAGGGCATAGAACACGCTGGCCTCCGTTTCCAAATCTTGATTATCAACTTTGTTTACCACCAGTAGAACGTCTCGACGCATGCGTTTGAGCCGCCGGGAGAGCCATTCATCGTCGTCCGTGACTCCGGTTTTTACGTCTACGACCACAATCACCACATCTGCTTCTTCTGCGGCGAAGAACGCCTGGCGCTCCACCTCGCGCGCGAGCCAATCGTCGGTTTCAATTCCGACTCCGCCGGTGTCGGCCACGACGAACTCGCGATCCCTCCACCTGGCGGGAACGTACTTCCGGTCGCGCGTGACACCCGGCATTGAGTCGACGATTGCCGCCATTTGAGCTGCAATGCGGTTCATCAGGGTGGATTTCCCTACATTGGGGCGACCTAATATAGCTACCAGTGGCAGACTCTGCTTCGTCATGAACCCCCCGTTTCAACAGACTCAAGTAAGGCGGTGACCAGATCTTCCCCGCTGGAGGGTACCACAGTTAAGTCAATTCCCGTTTCCCGCGTGACTTGCTCGAGAGTAATCCCATCGATAAAAGTACCACTAGCGTCCAATGCGACCCCGGGGACCAAAGCGTGACTGAGACCTGTCTGGGCGGCCAGCTCCTGAGCGACGGATCGTCCGGGAAGAAGGCCGCAAACGTTCACCCGCGGGCCGAACAGGCTGTTCTCGCAGGAGACAAGCCTCACGCCGGTATCCTCGAGCCCCAGCCCGTCGAGAGCCCAGGCGCCTATTTGTGACGTTAAGATCGCGGTCCTCTCGAGACCTCCCTGCGGAAGTTCGTGATGTCCCGCCGTTTCCAGGAATTCATCATGGAAGATACGGGTGAGCCCGATGCCGTTCTCTACCTGAGGGAAATCGTTGTAATAAGCGGAACTTGGTACTCGGCGACCGGCCAGGTAAAAAAACTCGTCAGAAGCAAACGGCCCGGCCTTCCCGAGGACCCTTGTCCAGTTCTCCAGCAGGTCCAGCACTTCCACGGACGACTCTTTTTCGTATACCCACTCGCTGGGAAGAGTCCTTGCCCCGCTCGAACTTACGCCCACCGGTACGATACCGACGGAGGCTACCGTGCGGTAATCAGAACTCAAATCCGCGAGCGTACGATCGAGGTTCACCCCGTCGTTGATGCCCCTCATCAGCACTATCTGGATATGCACCTCTATGCCACCGTCGAGCAGTTCCTGCAGACGGCTGAGAGACCTGTCCGCCTGCGGATTGCCGAAGATGCGCCGCCTTAAAGCGTGATCAGTGGCGTGCAGGCTAACGTATAGCGGCGAAAGTCTTTCGGCCAATATCCGCTCAATATCGTCGTCCTCAAGATTTGTGAGCGTAATGAAATTGCCCTGCAGGAAGCTCAAGCGATAATCGTCGTCCTTAACGTACACCAATGGCCTCAATCCCTCCGGCAACTGGTCTACGAAGCAGAATATGCAGCTGTTGTCGCAAGTCATGACCGGCCCAAAAACAGCCTCCGATATCTGCACGCCAAGACCCTCCATCCGGGACTCCACGATGACGTCCAGAAGCTCTTTGCCCCGCTGTAGCCGGAACTCGTGTTTTACGTCATCGGCAACCAGGAGATAGAAGTCGATCAGGTCTCTCATCGGCTCCCCATCGACCTGAATAATCATGTCCCCCGGTCGGATGCCGGCCTTTGCGGCCGGCGACCGGGGACACACAAATTCGACGATCGCAGGCCCGAAAACGGCGTTTTTCAAGCGAAGTTACCTCCATCGAACATCGAAAGAAATACCAACTCACCTCAAGTTAACCTATGCTTCGTGCCCGCGCAAGGAGACACTAAGAAGCGCAGCCCAGCTTCGTTTTACTCATATACAGGTTAGGTTATAATTAGTTGCCGTTTTGACCTTAAAAACTACAGGGGGACTGACTGTGACTGCAGCCGAAATAACATCTATCAAGAACGTAGGACTTTTTGGGCACGGCGGATCGGGCAAGACCACGCTTGCGGAGTCGGTGCTGTTCGCTTCCGGCGCGATTACACGCATTGGGGATGTACAGCAGGGCAACACCGTCACCGACTTCGATGATGATGAGATAAAACGCAAGATATCTATCAACTGCGCGATAGCCACAGTCAATTGGAAGGGCGGGGAAGTTTCGTTCATCGACACACCCGGTTACGCTGACTTTGTGGGTGAGGCGATTTCCACGGTCCGCGTAGTCGACACCTGCTGTTTCGTGGTGTCCGGTGTGGACGGCGTGGAGGTGCAGACCGAAATAATGTGGGAGCGCGCAGCCGACGTCGCCGCCCCCAGCTTTATCTTCGTAAGCAAGCTCGACCGGGAGCGCGCGGGCTTCGAACGTACTATGGACGATATACGCGAAACGCTCGGTGGCAACGTAGTCCCGTTGAGCATTCCCATAGGTGAGGAGCACGGCTTCAAAGCAGTGGTGGACCTTATTAGCGGAACGGCATTTGAGCCCGACGGACCAGGGAAATCCAAAGAGGTCCCGGTACCGGACGAGCTTGCAGGCGCCTTGGAGACCGGCCGCGACAAACTGGCCGAAGCGGTAGCTGAGACAGACGACACCCTTCTCGAGAAATACCTTGAGGAAGGCGAACTCACCGCTGAGGAGTTAGCTCAGGGGTTAAAAAAGGGCGTTCGCGAAAGGACGCTTATCCCCGTTCTCTGCGGCGCCGCATCCAAAGGTATAGGTATTCCCGAGTTGCTTGACTTCATAGAGAGCGTGCTGCCGCTGCCCGAGGAACTGCCCGACGTGGTCGGAGTATTGCCAGGCAAAGATGAGCAGGTTTCGCGCTCGAGAACTGAAGAAGCGCCGATGTGCTCGCTTGTGTTCAAGACGCTGGCCGATCCCTACGTGGGCAAGCTTACGTACTTCCGCGTCTTCTCGGGGATCTTTAAAAGCGATTCCACCACGCTTAACTCAACCCGCGGTAAGAGCGAGAGAGTGGGCCAGCTCTACCGCGTTATGGGCAAGGAACAGAATCCGGTCTCGAAGCTGGCCGCCGGTGAGATTGGCGCCGTGGCCAAACTCAGCGAAACCTTCACGGGTGACACCCTTTGTGACAAGGATAAACCGATTGTCCTGCCAGCCATCGAATACCCGGCGCCGCTGATGTCACTCTCGGTAGTCCCGAAGACCAAAGGCGACGAAGACAAACTCTCTACGGCTCTGGGTCGTCTCGGCGAGGAAGACCCGATGCTCACGGTGCACAGGGACACCGAAACGAACCAGACGCTTATCTCCGGGGCCGGCGAGACTCATCTCGATGTTGTGGTTGAGAAGATGCGCCGCAAGTTCGGGGTCGACGTAGCCACAGATCTGCCGAGGATTCCTTTCAAGGAGACCATCCGCAAGAAGGTAGAGGCTGAGGGCAAACATAAGAAGCAGACAGGCGGTCACGGGCAGTACGGTCACGCCTGGTTGCGGCTCGAACCCCGGGAGCGCGGAGAGGGCTTCGAATTCACCGACAAGATAGTCGGCGGTGCCATCCCCCGCCAGTACATTCCCGGTATCGAGAAAGGCGTCGCCGCCGCGATGCAGGAGGGATATCTTGCCGGATACCCGATGGTCGATATGAGCGTAACCGTTTATGACGGTTCTTTTCACTCCGTCGACTCCTCGGAGCTTGCATTTAAGATGGCCGCGGCAAAAGCCATGAAAGAAGGTTTTTCGGCTGCGGACCCCGTCTTACTCGAACCTAAGGTCGATGTCAAGGTCACCGTGCCTGACGCGTATATGGGAGATGTTATAGGCGATTTGAACGCCAAGCGCGGCCGCATCCTGGGCATGGAGCCAAAGGGCAAGATGCAGATGGTCAGCGCGCAGGTCCCCCTGGCTGAGATGTCCAGGTATTCCATCGACCTTCGTTCGATAACAGGGGGCCGTGGGGTTTTCTCTATGGAGCTATCACATTACGAGGAAGTACCAGACCACATCGCGCAGAAAATCATTGAGCATCATAAGAAAGAACAAGAAGAGTAGTAAAGAACGGGGTCTGACCCTTGAACTTGAATTCTCAACAGCAACTTCAGGAATTCCATGGAATTCAAGTTCAAGGGTCTGACCCCGTTCTGATATCTGATGTTAGAGTCTTTTAGTGAGTGCTTGCCATACCTGATCCAAGGTAAGCGGCAGTACGCGGGTCTCCCCTATCACCGGCATGAAGTTAGAGTCTCCGGACCACCTTGGCACCACGTGCATGTGGACGTGGTCCGTTATTCCAGCGCCGGCGACACGTGCGATGTTTATTCCCAGGTTGAACCCGTCCGGATCGAAAGCATCCCTGATGGCGGCCATGCATCTCTTTGCCAATGACATGATGGAGGCGATCGTCTCAACATCCAGGTCCTCGATGCTACCGACATGCTCGAACGGCGCAATCATGACGTGACCGCTGGAATAAGGAAAAAGGTTGAGAATCGCGAAGCATAGCTTGTCTCGGAAGACCACCAGATTTTCTCGATCGTTATCCTCCGCCGCCTTCTCACAAAATATGCACCCGTATTTTTCGTCCACCTTGCTCACGTACTCATACCTCCAGGGTGCGAAGATGTACTCCATTTCTATACCTCGATAGAGCGCCGGCCGGCGATTTCCTCGATCAGCTCGCTGGTGAATCGCTCCAGGTTTACCCCCCGCTCGTCCCTTCCTGGCAGGGATCGCACGCTCACGTTACCATCTGCGACCTCGTTATCGCCGACGATAGCCATATAGGGAACCTTCATGCGCCAGGCTTTACGTATTTTGTTGCCGGTTGTCTCGCGATCCTCGTTGACCCTCACCCGGATCCCACGGGACTCCAGTGTATCTGTGAGCTTGTGGGCATACTCCAGGTGCCTGTCCGCAATTGGAATAATCTCCACTTGCACCGGCGCGAGCCAGAGAGGGAAGGCGCCCGCGTAGTGCTCTATCAAGATTCCCAAGTAGCGCTCCAGGCTTCCCAGTACCGTCCGGTGTATCATCACCGGTGTGTGCTCTCGGTTGTCAGCGCCGACATAAGTCATTTCGAAGCGCCTGGGCAGGTTGAAGTCGAACTGTATTGTCGGTCCCTGCCAGAACCTTCCAAGGGCGTCCTGCAACTTCACATCGATCTTGGGCCCGTAGAACACGCCCTCCCCCTCATCGATGAAGTACTCAAGACCTTGGTCCTCAAGCGCTTTTTCCAGGGTAGAGGTGGCGCGCTCCCAGTCCTCAGCGGTGCCCACGTAGTGCTCGGGCCTTGTCGACAGCGCGATACGGAACTCGGTGAAGCCAAAAGTGCGCTGCGCGTCAAAGGCAAAGCTTATGGCGTCGTTTATCTCCTTTTCCGCCTGCTCCATGGTGCAGAAGATGTGGGCGTCATCCTGTGTAAAGCCTCGAACGCGAAGAAGCCCGTGCAACACACCTGATCGCTCGTGCCTGTAGACCGTGCCCAGCTCAAAGTATCTTATGGGAAGCTCGTTGTGTCCGCGCGTCTTCGACTTGTAGATGTAGATATGAGCGGGACAGTTCATCGGCTTTATACCGTATCCTTGTTCTTCAATCTCAAAGAAGTACATCGGGTATTCCATGTCGAGATGCCCACTCGTTTGCCAGACTTCGCGCCGCATTATGTGAGGCGATATCACAAGTTGATACCCGCGCCTGGCATGCTCCATCTTAAGGTAGTCTTCGATCACGGTACGAACTATGGCGCCGTTGGGGTGATAGATGACGAGCCCGGGGCCGATCTCTTCCCTTATGGAGAACAGCTCCAACTCGGGCCCCAAGCGGCGATGATCGCGCTTTTCAGCTTCCTGGCGCGCCTCCACGTATTTGTCGAGGGCTTCTTTGCTGTCAAAAGCCGTACCGTATATGCGCTGGAGCATCTCGCGGTTCTCGTCGCCCCGCCAATACGCTCCCGCAATGGACAACAGCTTGAATG
>Ga0209745_1002653_pt1 | contig 10110 bp, 12 predicted proteins | sample BarGraNGADG00312_FD_184495 | JGI IMG/M metagenome (GOLD analysis project Ga0209745, IMG submission 184495) | Arctic peat soil microbial communities from Barrow, Alaska - Barrow Graham LP Ref core NGADG0004-312 (SPAdes) (version 2) | ecosystem: Environmental > Terrestrial > Soil > Wetlands > Peat... | reverse complement strand
GTCCGCACTCAGTCCGCAAGGAGTCCGCAATACGTTCATAAAGGCCCGATCGCTGCCATCGACTGTCGACGGTATAACTGCAGGTCAGAGGCACTATTGCTCGAGTAAGTGCAGGTCAGGGAGCCCCCGGAATAGAACCCGGCGTACCGACCGACTCATCCGCCTATCGGCCGAGCGGCTCTTTGAGAGCGGCGGCTTCGAGCTGATGAAGGAGGCACACGCCCTCTTCGCGGGAGAGCGCCCCCGCATGGCTCGCAATCTGGAGATGGTGTGGGACGGCGTCGGAACGTGGGGAGGATAGTCGGAGGACTCAGGGGGTCCACCAGGTACGCCGGCATCGTCACGGACATCTGGTCCGCGCTGGACATCCGTGTCTGCGTGATGGAATTCAACAAGGTCCCTGGACACCACCCGGGTAACCAGTTCCCGCTGAAGGCTTTCAACGTCCATAGGTCAAGGTCAGAGACACCCTCGTGGCCAAGACCATGCTGGGGTCTTCGGCTGCGTCCCGGTCTTTGATCGGTACTTCCCGATCGGGTCCGGTCTCCGCTCCCTCTCCGAGAAATCGCTCAGGAGCGTCGGGCGTTTGACCAGATATCGGTTGCTGGGAGAAGTCACTGAATGCGTGTGACTGGAGCCTTCGCTGGATCACCGACGGTGCACGGACGAAGTCATGCAAGGCGAAGAGCGAGAATCTTCAGCGGGGTGTCCCGTCGGGAGTCATGCGCCAGCCGGACTTGCCGATTATCTCCTCGCTGGAATAGCCGTACATCCTTTCGGCGGCCGGGTTCCAGCTCGTGATGATGCCGTCGGGTCCGATGCTGATATTGGCTTCCTCGCTGAACTCGACCATCGCCGCCAGTCGGCTCATCCGGTCGCGCTTGTCGTTTGCCTTCTCGCTGTCGGTCAGATCGTGCACCGCCGCAATGACCAGGAGGCCGTCCTCGGTGTTGCTCTGGGACAAGCTGAGGTTCAGGGGGAACTCGGTGCCGTCCCGGCGCCGTCCGCGTAGGCACCGTGGTGACACTGCAGGTTTCTGTTCAATCGTTCCCTGCGGATCGGGTTCCGGTCGCCGAGTCCCGGGGCCCGAGAAGTAGGCCTCCCGGTGCGCCGGGTGGCCCGGCCGAACAGACTCCGGCACGAGAGTCTCGATGGGCTGTCCGACCAGGTCGTCGCGTTCATAGCCAAAGAGGGACCGCGCCCGGCGATTGACGTACCGGATCACGCCTGCCCGGTCCACTCCCACCAAGGCATCTGGCACCGCATCAAGGAGGCCCTCGAAGTCCCCCCCGTGCTGCCCGAGTGCCAAGCGTCGGGACGTGGGCTCTTCACTCGTCGAAGGCATCTATTCTCCCTTCGAACTGAGACAGAAACACGAACGTTGTCTGCTAATTATGCGGCCGAATATTTCCCCAAGACGGCTCCCCAGCGGCGGTGTGGGGAGCATCACATGAGCGACAACATGCCTGTCAGTTGCCGAGCCGTATTGGCAAGTCAGAGAGGCACTCTCGCTTGGCCATCATCAACGCTCCTATGAGTCGATTGAGGCGGGAGAAGGGGGCCCTGGCCCGGATGTGCAGGCGGCTGACCGGCGCTAAGTAAGAACTCGAAGGTGCGGAAGAGTCCTGGCAGTAGGTGCGCTGCTCTGCGTGCTGCTAACTCGCTTCACGCTGCTCATCGACAAGCTGGATCGAGTAATCGATGACCTCTTGCTTGCGGCCCACGTCCACCGCGGCGGAGTTGTCGACGATTCCCGTGATGGAGTTCATGCCGTGGGATGGGGCCTCAAGCAATTCGCGTGAGCCCATTCCCTCAAGTTCACCCTTTGAGTACTTCTGAGAGAACTCAAGTTGCGCTTGGAGGGCTGCTCTTTCCCCCATAGTTGGACTCATGATCGTGTCGCTTTCACGTGGTGCGGTCTGAACACGCAGGCCTACGCCCAATGGTCAACGCCTGTCAATAGTTGAAGTTGGAGGTCGTGGTCGGCCCCTCCCTGGCCGTCCGGGTCGGTGACACACCATCAGGGGCGTGCTCCGGCCACAGCGGCGTCAGGGTGCTCTACATGTAGAGCTCGGCCACGATCGGCCCAGAGCATGGCGCGTACTGGGACATCCGAGGTCGGTTCTAGACCGCGAAGGACGGCTCCTACAAGGCCGGAAGCCGCAACCGTTTCCTGACCACGGCACACAAGTAGGGGCTTTGCTGAGTGTTCGACGTGACCTGAAGGCGTGCCGAAGGTCCCTGTTGGCGCGGATGTGTTCTGAGCATCCTGAAGGGGTGCGATCGACTGATCGAGCGTGCAAATGGACCCGACAATAGGAGGTGCACGGATGGACCTCGACGCCCTGCTGTTGGAGGCCGAGCCAGGTGTGCTGGACGAGGCGTACTCAGCTCTTCATCACTCGCACGTCATCCACTACGAACAGGCAGGAGAGACGTTCACGCGGCTGGCACTGGCCGACCTGTTCAGGCTTGTCGTGGAGGCAATCCGAACTCGCGACCTTGCCGCGATGAGCGCCTACTCCGAGGAGATCGCAGTGGAGCGCTTCAACGATGGCTACGACATCTCCGAAGTGCAGATGGCTTTCAATTCTCTGGAAGGGGCGATGTGGCGACGCGTGGTCTCCGCGGAACCCCCAGGCGACCTTGCCGAGGCGATCGGCTTGGTGAGCACTGTCCTGGGATTTGGTAAGGACGCCGTGGCGCGTAAGTACCTTTCCCTCGCCTGTCAGCGGCACGTTCCCTCGCTTGACCTCTCGGCGTTGTTCGCCGGCGTGACCTCGTGACCTAAGACGCTAGCTGACACCGTTCGAACGGTGTGCGCGTTCTGGCCCGGAGTATCAAGCCGGTGCAATGGATGACGTCAGCGATCATCGCGCTACGCGTGATCAAGGTCATAGCTTTCTGGGCAGAAACTACCTGCATTTCTCAGTCCCCACAGGGGCCGGCGGGCATGATGTGGGGTAGTGGCTTCCCTCCGTTGTGGGCGCACGTAAAGAGAACATGGAGGCAGGGCAATGAGGAGAATTCTCTTTGTCGGACTAGGAAGTGCCCTCCTTATCACCATGGGCGGCGTCAGCCCTGCGAGATCGACGCCGATGCGGTGCACCTGCCCGGCATCTATGTCCAGCGGGTGCTGCCCCTGACCCCCGAGCAGACGGCCGACAAACACATCGAAGTTCGCACCGTCCAACCCAGAACTGACGCGACGACCCGCAGTAGGTAGCCGCCGATCAAGGAATTAGATGTGTAGGGAATACAAGCGTATCCTTGTGGCATGAAGCAACTAGAGATCTACACCAAGGCTGGCGAACAGTTGCACACCGCCGAGTCGGTGGCCGAGTTCGCTGGATGCAAGGTTGCCACCCTTGACGCTTATCTGAGTCGGGGCCAGATGCCGGCACCGCTCGGGGTCGTTGGCCGCACCCGGCTGTGGTCGTCGGCAGTCGTGGACAATTGGCTCGCACTCCGGGGCCGAGACCAGATCTCCGTAGAGCGAGGCCGCGACCAGACCCCCGCTGGGGGAGGCGAGGACCAGATCCCCGCAGAGCTGCGAGCGTTGCGGCGGTGGACCCGCCACGACCACAAGCGGCCGATCATGACCAACGGCAAGCCTGCCTGGGGCACTGACCCCACGACCTGGACCACCTACGCGAAAGCGAAAGCGTCGAAAGCCGGCGACGGGCTCGGGTTCGTCCTCAATGGCGACGGGATCGCCGGGCTCGACCTCAACCACTGCGTCACTGACGGAGTGGTGTCCCCCGGCGCACAGACGATTCTCGAGCTGCTGCCTGACACCTACGCCGAGCTGTCACCCTCGGGCCAGGGCGTGCGACTGTTCTGCTACGCCACAGTTACGAAGGGTCGCCGGTTCTTCTCGCACGACGTGGAGATGGAGATCTGCGGCACCAGGCGGTTTCTGACCGTGACCGGCAATCGACTGCCCGGTCGGCCTTCGGTCCTGGCGGATGAAGACGCCGCTTTGCGCGCTCTGACGCCCCGTGGGTCTCGTCGCGTGCGATAACACCCGCGCCTCACACCCCGAGGCGGTGCTGCAAGGGTGTTCTACCGGTAGAGCTATCGGTGAAACTAGGCAGCCAGTTCCGTGGTTCGGCATTTCATGTCCACCGGCCCCCGGCGGCCGGTACCGTTGAGTCATCGGTGGTTGACCGTTGTCAAGTGACGGGTCCCGCACCGCAACAGTGACCCGCGCCATCTGACTCGGACCATGTCGCTTTGGCCAAGCGCCGGATCGACCGGCGCGCCCGCCTCCTTGGCGGTGTCGACCGGGACATGCTCAGAGCGAAAGGAGGCGTCGAGATGACCGAGCGGACAACTGAGGTCACCACCCGCATCCTTGCGTTCACCCAGGGCAAGGGCTCCGAGGAGGACCTCGTCAGGTACCTCACCCATGAGGTCCGCTACGAGCCCACTGTCGCCTGCCCGTGGCCGCCGTCATTCGCAGAGCGGCGCGCACATCCGGCAGCAGGGCGACGGTCTGCTCGATCGTGACGAGATCGCTCTGGCCGACGTCCAATTGAGTTACTCGGCGTATCCGGCAAGCAACTCGCGTGAGCCCATCTCCTCAAGCTCACCCTTTGAGTATTCCTGAGAGAACTCATGTTGCGCCTGGCCGGTTGTGACGGTAGTGATGCCGCGTGCTTCCGTTTCCTGCATCATCGCGCTCATGATCGTTCTTCCTTTGTGTCTAGGTTGATCGGTCATGGGTCTCTGGTCGGTGTTTCACACTGGCCGAGGGCCTTTTTCCACGGTAGGCCCGATCTACGCCGGATGGTGGGAGGCTGTCCCTGATGTCGGCAAAGCACAGGATTCGGTCATGGACGAACAGTGGCGAACCCGCTGGCTGCGTCTGGGAGGCCAAGACGCAGCGCCGGTAGCAGCGTGGCGCTCAGTCAGACTCTGTTGGCCGCGCGCTGCTCTTCGAGGAGCTGCTCTTCGACAAGCTGCTGCGAGTAGTCGAGGATCAGCTGCTGGCGGTCCTCGTCCAGAACGGTGTAGATGATGGCGCGGACTTTGTCGCGCAGGGTCATCGGAGATGTCCCTGCGAGCTGGTCCTCGACATCATCGAGGCTCATCCCGTAGCCCGCCTGCAAACCAGAGGCAACGACCGCATTGGTTCGCGTGCTTCTCAGCATGTACGTGCCGTGATCGGTGGCGCGGGGGTCGCGCCTTCGAGACTTCGCGAGTATCAGGCCTTGTCGCAGGGCCGCGCGCCGTACCCGATTCTCCCGTACCTTCTCTGGATCGCTCATGCTGGAAACGATATCCCCAGTGATGCCGGAAGTGATGCCACAAGTGACGTTGGGAACAGCGCAACCCCCCGGGCCTTCGCCCTGTCGTGCCTGAGGCTTGGGCGTTCAGTACTGCACGCGCATCGCTGCGTAGGCGTCATCCCATCGGGGTGAGTTGTCCATGCCGGACTCCCAGCCGTGATGGATCTCGACAAGGCCGTTACCGCTCGGGTCACGTGCATTGCTGAGCCATCTGTGCCATGCCGCGAGCTTGGGTACCGACTCGATGGCGAAGGCCTCAGCTTCCCCCCCGTGTCCCACTGGGCGCCCAGGAGCGTTCGCATCTCGGTGATAGCCCGTGGCACCGAGATGCGGGCCAGACCGATAGAGATGAGCGCAGTGTCCCAGGACCATTGGTGTGGGTACAGCCGAGGTGCGGCCATCACCATGGTCCCGAGGTCGTTCTCCTCGAGAACTCTGGTCACCCGCTGGGCCAACTGCACAGTCATGTTCATGTCTGCGACACCTTGCCCGGTGACCTCGGCTATTTCAATCCGTTCACACGCCTGAGCGCCGGACTGACTCGTTCCCTTCGTGGTCGCTGACCTTCACGGTGGGTAGAGTCTCCTGGGTCGCCCGTTGAGGAGGATTCAATGAATAGCCGCTGTCAGCTGGCAGGTTGGGGCAGGACCAACCCGAGCGTCGCGACGGTCTATCCGGCCGGCGACGATGCCCAGCTGGTCCGTTTGGTGAGCGAAGCCGGTCGACGAGGGGTTCTCGCTCGCGGGCTGGGCCGCAGCTACGGCGACGCCGCCCAGAATGGTGGCGGCCTGGTGGTGGACATGACCGCCCGTAACCGGGTTTTGTCGGTGGACACCGGCACGGCGCTGGTGAGTGTCGAAGCCGGTGCCAGCCTCGACCAGCTGATGCGGCACCTGCTCCCTCGAGGGTTGTTTGTGCTGGTGAGCCCGGGCACCCGGCAGGTGACGGTCGGGGGAGCGATCGCTGCCGACATCCACGGGAAGAACCATCACGTGGACGGCAGTTTCGGGCGCCACGTCGTTTCCATGGACCTGCTCTGTGCCGATGGCACTATCCGCCAGCTTACCCCGGAGTCCGAGCTGTTCTGGGCCACCGTCGGTGGCATGGGACTGACCGGCCTGGTCGTGCGGGCGACCCTGCGGATGAAGAAGGTCGAGTCGGCCTACTGTCTGGTCGACACAGAGCGGTGCGTTGATCTCGATGACCTGTTGCAGCGGATGGCCGAGGGCGACCATCGGTACACATACTCGGTGGCCTGGATCGACTGCCTCGCCAGCGGTTCTTCCTTGGGCCGGTCCGTGCTGACCAGAGGCTGGCCGGCGACCCGCGACCAGCTGCCTGCGAAGCTGCGTGATCACGCCTTGGACTTTCGACCGAAGCAGCTGGCGGTCGCGCCGCCGGTCTTCCCGAGCGGCCTGCTGAACCGCGTGAGCGTCGCAGCGTTCAACGAGGTGTGGTACCGCAAGGCCCCGCGGGAGCGCCGGGGCGAGATCCAGAGCATCGCAGCGTTCTTCCACCCCTTGGATGGCGTGGCGCAGTGGAACCGCATCTACGGCCCCAGGGGCTTTCTCCAGTACCAGTTCGTCGTGCCTTTCGGCGCCGAGGCCACTCTCCGCCGCTGCATCCAGATGCTCAGTGACACGGGGCAGGCCTCGTTCCTGGCCGTGCTCAAGCGTTTTGGTGAGCCCAGCGGTGGCCATCTGTCCTTTCCGGCTCCGGGCTGGACCCTCGCCCTGGATATCCCGATCGGTGCGGCCGCCCTGGGCGGACTGCTCGACCGCCTGGACGAGGAGGTGATCGCCGCAGGGGGCCGCGAGTACCTCGCCAAGGACTCAAGGTTGCCCGCCTCCGCGATCGGCCGCATGTATCCTCGCCTCGACGAGTGGCGCGACGTCAGAGAGGCCGCGGATCCCGACGGGGTGTTCACCTCTGATCTGGCCAGGAGGCTGGGACTGTGAAGGACGCAATAGGCAACGTGCAACGGGTCGTCCTCCTTGGGGGTACCTCCGACATCGCTTTCGCCACGCTGGTGAAGCTGGCCGGGCGGCGCCGCGGCGTTCAGGTCACGCTGGCTGCCCGTCCCGGCGAACGCCGCGCCGCCGCTGTCACATCACTGGAGGCCCTGGGCATGCAGGTCGCCGAGGTGGACCTCGAAGCCACCGACCGGACGTCATACGAGCACGCCATTGCCTCCGCCTTCGAAGCTGGAGGGGACGTCGACGTCGTCATGGTGGCTTTCGGGCTGCTCGGTGACCAGCAGCGTGCGTGGCAGGATGTCGATGCCGCACTGGAGCTGGTCCAGGTCAACTACACGGCAGCGGTCGCCTGTGGCGTCCTGGTCGCCGAGAGGCTGCGCGCACAGGGGCACGGCGCGATCATCGCGATGTCGTCGGTGGCCGGCGAGCGCCCCAGGAAGTCGAACTTCGTCTATGGGTCCACCAAGGCCGGATTGGATGCGTTCTACTCCGGACTGGGCGACGCGATAGCAGCCGACGGCGTTCAGGTCCTGGTTGTCCGCCCGGGTTTCGTCCGGAGCAAGATGACCGCAGGGCTCGCCGCGGCGCCGTTGTCCCAGACTCCGGAGCAGGTTGCAGAGATCATCGTCGCGGGCCTGGCCTCGGGTCGGCATACGGTGTGGGCGCCTCCGGCGATGCGGTGGGTCATGTCCGTTCTGCGGCACCTTCCCCGTTCAGTGTTCAAGCGTCTGCCGATCTAGGGCCACACGCCTCTGCCTGGGGCTGTGCGTACCCGGGGCTATAGGTACACCGAGCCCATCAGGCAGGCTGCCCAGATGCCCCCGAGAAGCAGCAGCGGCCTGTCGTGGAGGACGATCTCCTCCGGTTCGCCCGCGGCACCGCTGTCGACGTCCACGGAGTACCTGAGCAGGGCCATGACGAACGGGACGATGGAAACGACGCTCCACTCGTTCGACGAGGTCTGGCGCATCGTGAAGGCCCAGAGTGAGTAGGTCGTGACCAACACCCCTGCGGAGAGGGTCCACACGAACCGCAGATAGGTAGGGGTGTAGCGCTCCAGCACCGGACGGATGGTCGCTCCGGTGTTCTGAACGAGACGCTTCTCGGCGTACCTCTTGCCGGCGGCCATGAACAGCGACCCGAAGCCGGCAGCGATGAGGAACCACTGGGACAGGTCAACCTGGGTCGCGACGCCGCCTGCGATGGCCCGAAGCAGAAACCCCGAAGCGACGCTGGTGAGCTCGATGACGGGCTCGTGCTTCATGCCCAGGCAGTACCAGAGCTGGACGACCTCATAGATCGCCATGATCATCAGCAACTGCCAGTCCAGCAGGGCTGAGATCACCAAGCCGCCGGGCAGGAGCACGGCCGCCGCGGTCCAGGCTGCCCGAACCGACAGCTCGCCGGACGCGATGGGCCGATGCCGTTTCGTCGCGTGCGCCCGGTCTGCCTCTATGTCCATGGCGTCGTTGACCAGATAGATCCCCGACGAGGCCATGCAGAAAGCGATGACCGCGACGATCATCTCCACGACAGCCCGCGGCTGGAACGCGATGCCGCCGGCTATCGGTGCTGCCAGCACCAGGACGTTCTTGACCCACTGACGTGGGCGGCACGCCCGTAGGAGAATCCGCGCCCGCTTCATGAAGTCGACATGTTTCTGGCCCGGGTAATCCGGTGCCCCATCACGGCGCCAAGCAGGCTGCCGGCCAGGACATCGCTGGGGTAGTGCACCCCCAGGATGAGCCGGCTGGTCATCATCAACGGAATCGACAGCAGCGGGTAGCGACGTCCCAGGAGCCTGGAGTAAGCCACGGCGGCCGCGGTGGTCGAGGCCGCGTGTGAGGAAGGGAAGCTCCAGTCGCTGGGTGTGGCGACATGCACCTGTACGCGCGGGTCGCTGGGGCGGTGCCGACGCACCACCCGCTTGGCCACAACGCTCACGGCGTGGGCGCCCACCACCGTCGCGGTGGCCCGCAACCAGGGGCGTCGATGCGCAGGGTCACGCATCGCACCCACCAGTCCCAGCGCCGTCCAGGCCAGGGCATGCTCACCGGCGTGGCTCAGGATCACCGCACCCCGACGCATCACGGGCGACGATGTCAGCGACTGGATGGTGATCAGGGCGGCGACCTCGTGCTCTTGCACGTTCCAGGGGACGGCTGACGTATGCGTGGTCACGCTGGGCGCATCAACGAGAAAGGACTGCAACGAAGTCTCGTGATGTCGGCTGGAGGTAACGGTACGGGTTGGCTTGCTCGTCCTTGGTGAGCATCTTCGGCACCGCGACGCCCTTGTTCGGGTGGCTGTAGGTGATGAAGTTCGTCCACTGCGGGTTGATGTCGAGTTCCATGGCACGCACCGTTCCCGCGTCATGCACGATGTTGGCCAGGGTCTTCACCGACATCGCGGCACCAGCGACGAACACCAGAGAGCCGTCCTTGCGGATTCCCACGGCTGAGCGCCACACGTAGGTCTTGTTGCCGAGGGTCCACCCCCAGATTCCTGCGGTTGTGCTGTCGACCTCGGGAGTGATCGTGCCGTTGTCAACCAGCAGGACAAGGTTCTGGCGGACGGCGGCGACGTCTGGGCCCGGGGTGGCTCCGTTCCACTTGACCACATCGACATGCCCATCCTTGTAGAACACCATTGACGCTGCGTCGCTACGCAGACGCACGACCGTCTTGCCGTCCTGCCAGTAGCCGCCATTGGCGTCATTCATCGTAAAGCCTGAGTTGAACGTCGCCAGCAGGCTGTCCCGCTCCGAATGCGGCACTGACGAGGGCTGTGACAAGCCCGAATCGCCAGGTACCCGGTAGCCGGGATGCAGGACCATGGTG
>Ga0209745_1002652_pt1 | contig 10111 bp, 9 predicted proteins | sample BarGraNGADG00312_FD_184495 | JGI IMG/M metagenome (GOLD analysis project Ga0209745, IMG submission 184495) | Arctic peat soil microbial communities from Barrow, Alaska - Barrow Graham LP Ref core NGADG0004-312 (SPAdes) (version 2) | ecosystem: Environmental > Terrestrial > Soil > Wetlands > Peat ... | reverse complement strand
CGACGACGAGCGCATCATCGTGGGCAATCTCGCGATGAACCGGTTATCGAGCCGCCTGCCTGTTTCGGTGTTGGTCCGAGACGACCCGCGAACGCGGGCAGTGTTTCGCTACTACAACGAGGCGGTCCAGGGTTTGAACCCGTCGGCCACCTAGGGTTCTCGTCGATCGGGCTCCGGATTGGGGTTCAACACAGCTTCCGCCGCGCCAAGGGCGGAGATTCGAGGCCACGTGCCATTTGCCCTCGGCGCGACCGACCCAGCGGCCCAGCGGCCCAGCGGCCCAGCGGCCCGGAAGGTGCCGCGGAGGGGCGCGCTGCCTGTCTGTCTCCGCAGGAGCTTGCGGAGCGCGTCGACACTCTCGCGGCCTTCTTCGTCGAAGTGTCCACGCCCGATGGCATTCCGTGTGACACTTCTGAGGAATGGGCACCGCCAGGGGAAGACGATGAGTCGACCAGGCAACTGAGACCTATGGGGCTTGACACATACGCCGCGAGAGCCTCTGACGACGAGGAGCTGGGCGAGGAGGACGAACAGGCCTTCGAGAAGGCCGGGATCTCTCTGTGCCGCGGCCTCAACAGCGGCCACGGCGGCGACGGCTCCTTCCGCGGCAAGGTCTACAGCCACACCGTCGAAGAGGTGGCCGGCGTCAGCCTCTACGAGGAGTGGATCCCGCCCGAGACCGTCGAGAAGATGGCCGACGCCTTCGAGCAGTGCGATCCCGAGGCCGTCGCACGCGAGGGTGCAAGCGGCCCCTGCGCGCGCGAGATCCGAGACCTCGCGAAGTTCTTCCGGATCTGCGCCGACCGGGGCCTCGGCCTCATCGGCTGGTATTGAGGGGCGCCGGCGGCTCAGAAGAAGTAGACGGACTCGCGATCGCCGAGCAAGAGACGAAGTTGGGGCGCGGGGTCAGTCGCTGACAACGAGCGATCTCGTCGAGGCAGATGGGCACCGTCCGCAGGCCGAGCGAGACCTCCTGGCTCACCCCAGCGCGGGTCGATCGCCTCGAAGCGGCCCCGAGGCTCGCGTCGCGCACAGAGCTCGCGCAGGCGCGGGAAGACCTGGCTCTGGAGCGCGTTCCGGGCTCGCAGTAGCAGGACCAGATCCGGTCCACCTCCCCTACTTCTTCGGATTCCGCACCGGCACGGCCCTGAACTTCGCGATGTCCAACAACCCAGGGATGGCCCGGACGCTGGCCCGGTCCTTGTCCTGATCCGCCCGCGAGAGCATGGCCCAGGGGACGAGCAACGGATGATGCTTGGCCGCGTTGTCACGCACCTCGGCGTAGGTCCACCCATTGGCGATCCGTTCGGCGCACCACCCGAGGTGTTCCGCGAGCGCCAGGCGATCGACGTGTGTGTTGATCGCGTCACGGAGGGGAACGTTCCAGGAGCCATCGTCGCCGGGTTGCTGAGGTTCGACCACATAGCCGATGAGCGCGAGGTGGTCGGGAATGCGACGGGCGGCTGCTCGGTTGGCGGCCTTCAGGTCATCCGTGAGGTCGAGGTAGGGCTTCGCGATCGAAGCGTCGATTCCCCAGGCCAGGCCGGGCTTCTTCTCTGCCTCGGCCTCCAGGCGTGACTTCTCCGCCGAATCGAGGAAGCTGAAATGGATGGCGGCAGCCAGGTCTTCGAGATCGGGGTAGTTCTTGAAGGCGTCTCGCTGGGTGATCAGCCTGTGGAACGCCGCAGCATCGGTCTCGCGGTCAAGCAGCGGCTCCGGCGGCAGGGCGGAGCGACGAAGGCGCCTGCCGTGACTGTCGTGGACGAGGACCCGGATAATCTTCTCAAACGAGCGAGCCCCGTGGCGATAGACCGAGACGCCGAGGAGCGCGTCGAGAAGGCCCGGATCGATGTCGAGCTCGTCGCTCCCTTTGAGGCCGAGAACGTCCTGCCCGCCTAGGATGGCGCGGAGGACGATGGCGCGGCGGATGGGCCACGTGATGTCGATACTGCCCGGCTCCGTGCGCGGGTTGGGGCCCAGGACGTTGAGGAATCCGTGGAGGCGTGAGATGAAGTCGGGACCCTTGAGCAACTTGTATGCGCGGTACCGCTCGCATGCCTCGCGGAACTCGCGCCTGCGCTCGGCGCGAGCCTCGTTGCCAAGGGCGGCGAGCTCAGCGCTGGTCGGTTCGGTCGGTTCGGGGACGCCGAAACCCGCGAGGGTGGAGCTAGTGCCGCCGGCGAAGATGAAGATGCACTTGCCGATGGGATGCGTGATCTGGCCATCCTGGAAGGCACCGTCCTGCATTGGGGCGAGGAGGTACTGCAGCCACGTGTAGCTCTGTGAATCGAACTCGTCCCAGAAGGCGACGGGCGTGATGCCACGGAGCACGGCGTCGCGGACGCGGTGGAAGGCGCCGATGAGTTCGTCCGGGCTCGTGAACTGGCTGAGGTTGAACTCGAGAAACGGGCTGTCGGTGCCAAGAACGCCCTTGGCAAGCGCCTTGACGCCGAAAGACTTCCCGGCCCCTGGAGGACCGAAGACGCCGATGCACAGTGGTGTCTTCTGTGCTTTGACGCCTTCGTACATGCGAATGAGGCCGTCGAGCGTCCGCAGACTTTCCGCTTCGCTTCGGTCGACCGTGAACAGGGGGCCGATGCGGAAGGCAGGCACCTTGGACAGGGCCTTGTCGGTACCGTAGCGCGCGGTCAGCTGCGCCAGACCAGTGAGCGGCGCGCTTTCCGGGACCGACGAGGTGACCGACGCCTCCGACTGGTCGAGGATGGTCCACCGGCAGCCACCGGGCTGGCAGGTGTCCGACGGCACGGTGACGGTGACGAAGCCGACCGGGCTCCCCGCGATCACCTGTCCGAGCGCTTCGTAGGGGAAGCCGGGGTTCGGCTTGTCAACGCGGCCGTGGCCGCTCTCCAAGAGGCTGCGGCGGGCCAGCAGGCCGGCGGCGATCCCGTCCACCACGGCCTCGCCGAAGGTCGCGTCGTCGGCGAAGGGGCTCAGGATCTGCGCGCCATCCGCCTCGCCGTTGCGCTGCATGAGGTGATGGGCGATGCCCGCGGCCACGCAGGTCTGGACGCCGTAGACCCGGCCCTCGAACGCCATGGAGTAGTCGCCTTCGAGCATCGCCGGATCGAAGACAAGGTGGTAGGTGGCAGCCTGCCCGACCCTGCCACGCTCGGCCCAGAGAGCGCCCGCCGAGCCGAGGTTGACGATCACGTGGGCGGCGCGGGCCAGGCCGCGGACGATGGGATCATCCCGGAGCGCGCGGATCGTGTCCTCGACGCTCTGCTCCCAGGAGAGGCGCGAGTTGATCTCGGCATCCTCGCTGCGGAGATCTTCCACCGACACCGCTACGATGAGGCGATCCATGACGGGTCCGAGCGCCGCCCAGAGGTCCCCGCGGCAGAGCGGCGATGTCGTCTTCAGGAGGTAGTGACCGGCCGCCTTCTCCGCGAACTCGGGCCAGGCGCTCCGCGAGGTGCCGTTGCGGAAGAGGATGGCGCCATCGTCGATGAGGGTCAGGATCGGCGCGCTCGGTGGCTGCGCCGGGTTCCGCTCGAAGACGGATTGCCGTGGGGGTTCGGCCGAGCCGTAGCCGAAGTCACGCTCCACGCGCCAGACGAGATCCCGCGAGCCCTTCCGAGCAGCCTCCGGGACCCACACGCCGTAGGAGCGCAGATGCTGGGGGAGCGTCCTCTCGAGGTGTCGAGTGTCAAGGTCGAGCTTGGTTCTGTAGGCGGGCGCAGCCTTCTTCTTCGCTTCCGCCGCGGCGCTGGCAGAGGCCTGGAGGAGTCCATGCGTGAGGGCAGCCCCACCCAGGTGCTCGGTGTAGGCTGAAGCCGCGGCAGCTCCGACGCCACCGTAGACGCCGCCGTACAGGTGACAATCGAGCACGATGTCGCCGGTAACGCGAACCGTTTCCATGAGGCCGCCCTCCCGGGGGTCATTCGCCCGCTTTCGGCGATGTGTTCCCGCTGCTTGACTTGAGGCTTCGAGGCTGCCCGTTGGGGACGCGGCTGGGGGACGTTGCCGTTGATCGAAGATGTCCAGAGACGTGAGATGCCCCTGTCGTTCAGGGACCTCCAATTATGGCGCACGCGTCTCCTGACGGGACGGGCAAGACGCCGGCCGAATCACTGTCGGCCGGTCGGCCACAGGCCTATTGAAGGAGCGCCGTATGCCGCCGCATCCTGCACGTCGCGTCCTCGCTCGCCAGACGATAAAGCCCGAATCCGGGGTAATCACACAAGCGGTGACTCCATCGGTGTGCCCGGTGAGGGTCGCGCACTTCCGCCCGTCGCCGCGTCCCAGATCCTGCAGGTCCTGTCCCTGCTGGGTGTCACGATAAAGTGCGAATTGGGACTGATCGCGCAGGCCAGCACCCAACCGGTGTGGCCGGTGAGGGTAGCGCGCTCCTCGCCCGCCGGGGCGCCCATATCTTGCATGCGTTGTCCTGACTCGCCGAGACCACGAACGAGCAATCGGGACTGACCGCGCAGGCTTTGTGGGTTTCGGGCATCGGGCCATGGGAAGTGTGACCAGTAAGGCTCGCCCGCTCCTCGCCGGTTGCGGCGTCCCAGATCCTGCGAGTCCTGTCCTCGCTCGCGGAGACGATCCAGCTGCCGTCGGGGCTCACGGCACAAGTCGGCACGTCGTTGGTGTGGCCGGTGATGTGCGGACATGTGCCTCAGATTCCCGCAGTCTGGCGTAGCTGTGCATCCACGGGCGGGACCCGGGGCGGCTGAACCGATCGCGCTGGGTGGCGAGACGATCAGCGAGGGGCGAGCCTTCCCACTGCAGGCGGTTCTACCGCTGCCGCCAGGTCAACTCGGGCCGCTCGCGGAAGACGTGGCTCTGACGGCTCAAGGCGCGAGAGATCGCCCTCAGCGCCGTCAGCCGGTCGTCTGCCGGACCTGCCGTTCCAGCCACCGTCTCGGTCCTCCCCGCGCCGCTACAGATTCTCGTACGTGACTTTGCCCTGGTCGGCGCCCAGGGACGTCGGCTCCATCGTGCCTGGCTTGCGATTGCCGGCATGGACCCAGGCGACGGGCAGGTGGCTAGCGCGGGCGCGCCCAACCACTTCCGCGGTTCCGCCATGGCCCTGGGCGCCCTTGCCGTCCCAAACCGCGATCAGGACGTCGACACCGTCGAGCAGTCGATCGTTGGCGGCGGCGTAGGCGTCGTCGCGGCTGGGTTGCGCCGGCAGCTCGACGACGTCATCCGTACGAGCCAGGAAGCGCAGGAAATCCTCCTTGGAAGCGGGCGTCGCGAAGTCGCCGAGGTAGTCGAACTTCGGCAACGGCAAGACCGCTTGCAGGCACGAATGCGGCCTCTTCAGGACGGCAGCGGCGACCAGCCGATCGGCGCCCTCCGCAAGCGACGAGACCACCATCAGTGACCGCCCCGGGTACTCGCCTTCGATCCGAGCCAGCGCATTCTCGATGCCGGCCGCAATCCGGTCCGTCTGCAAGAGCACGCGGTGACCCGTAACGGCGATGCGCAGCCGGGTGAGATCCTCCGGCGGCGCCAGCGTCATCCCCGCGGCGACGACGATGTCGGGATCTCGCGGACCATCATCCGGTCCTTTTCCTGCTCGTTCGGGGGCAACTCTTCCCACGGCCGGATGCAGGGGTCAGTCCGGTCGGTGGCGTTCCAGGCTATCCCGGAATCGACGAGCTTCCGCGTCCGCGCAAGATTCCAGTCAAGTGCGACGTCGCCGGCTGCGATCACACGGCGAGCCGCAGCCTCGGACTCGGAGACGCCCCGCTTCGCATCGCCCATCTCGTCTCCCTCTCCGGTCGGAGAGTCGACCGGACGTCGCCACGATCGCCGCTGCACGCTGACGGCTCGCACAGAGTAGCGCACGCTCCAGGCGGAATCTGGATGCCCGAACGCAATCGGGAAAGTGAGCGTCGGTCAGATAGCGCAAGGTCAGATGGGGCCGGCCCACCGAAGGATCGGGGGAAAGCGAACCCGGCGGGGTAGCCCGAGAATCGTATTGGGCGTCGGCGCAACACGACGATCGCCGCTCACTGGTCTGCGGCTTTCAGTCAGTGGCATTGAGTTCGCGGACGCCAATGTCGGTTTGCAGGATCCCGTCGAAAGTGAGCTCGGACCCTGACCTAACGAGGGACGCGCATGGAGGCAGAACTATGCGGCGAGCATCTGACACCCTGGATCCATGGGCATCTGATACCCCCACGCCAAATGGACGGGCATCTGATGCTCGCGCCCGTCTGGATTGGGAATCTGACTCGAATCCCGGTCCGTGGGGCGTCGATGGACCTCGAGCTCGAGCGGGCGGGCGAACTGTTCTGCGACGCAAAGACCGCCGAACGGCTTTCGCCCCGAACGGTGCACTGGTATCGGGACATCCTTCGCCGGGCGGTCGCACGCTTCAGCCCCCACGCGGTCCTCGAGGCGATCGACGCGCCGACCTGGCGTGCCCGGCTCGTGGAGCTTCGCGCCTCCCTGGCGCCTGCTAGCGTGGCTGATGACGTCCGCTGCCTCGCCCACGAGGACGTCCTACGCACAAGATCTAGTGGTCCTGCCACCCCAACACCACTACATGTTGTGGTGTTGGCGCGCCCGGAGGGATTCGAACCCCCGACCCTCTGATCCGAAGTCCGGTTCCCGTCGAGACGAGCAGCTAGAGTCGATTCGTGCGTGGACGACGGTCCCGTGATGCAACGCCGTCGTCGATTCCGGGGTGAGTCTGGATCCCGCCCCGTAGAGAGTCTTGGTCCCATCGTGAAACTTGAAAGAGTCCGATGCCCTCGTCGGCATCGCATTCCTTCAAACGCCCACGACTAGGGGCCGGATTATACGCCGCGACATTGACGCCTTCGCAGCCCGACGATCAGCCCATCGAGAGTGTCACGGCGACCGGGCAGCGACGATCCGGTCGGAGGTTCGACTGGTCTCAAGCCGACCGTGTCTTGAGTCGCGACATCGGTTACACATGAGTCGCGACATCGGCGACAACTTCATCAGCCGGTTTCCTAGGACCCCGGCCATCGGCCGGGGTCTCGTCGTTGGTTGCGCCAGTAGCCCTTGTCGGGCTCGATGAGGTGGCTCGAGAGGACCTCGCCCGTGTCGAGGGCGACGACCGTGACCTCTCGCTCGTCGACGATGGCCAGGACAAGGCGGCGGGCGTGGACCGCGCCGACCTTGAGGTGGTGCAGGCGGCCGCCGCGCCGCAGGGTCATGGCGCCCCTGCCGTCGGTGACGTCGTAGCGGAGGCGGAAGTGGCCCCGGCCGCCGGAGCTCGACGGCAGTGCCTTCGGTGTCGCCCGGTACGCCTCGCCGGGTGTCGCCCGGCCAACCGCCCGGTGCGGCCGTTGCTCGTTGTAGGCGAGGCGGAACGCGTCGAGTTGCGCCCCGAGCTCCGCGAGGCTGTTCACCGCTGGGCGCTGCCCCAGCCAGCGCTTGAGGGTCTGGTGGAAGCGCTCGATCTTGCCCTGGGTCTGCGGGTGGCCTGGCGCGCCGTTCTTCTGGCGGATGCCCAGGTAGGCGAGCAGATACTCGAAGCCGTTGCGTCCCCCGGTGAAGCGCGAGGTGTAGACCGCCCCGTTGTCGGTGAGCGTGGCGGCAGGCCAACCGTGGGCGTCGCCGGCCGCGGTGAACGTGGCCACCGCGTCGTCGCCGGCGACACGCGGGAAGGCCGAGCAGGCAATCAGGTAGCGGGAGTGGTCATCGAGCCAGCTGATGATCTCGACCTCGCTGCCGTCGGCGAGGTGCCAGTGGGTGAAGTCGGACTGCCAGACCTCGTTTGGCGCGGCGGCCTCAAAGCGGATCCAGGAGCTGCGCGGGCGCTTGCGCGGCTCGGGTGTGACGAGGCCGGCGGCGTGGAGGATGCGCCGGATGGTCGAGGTCGACGGAACGGGCAGGCCCTCGCGCTCGAGGTGCCAGCCGATGGTGGCGGGGCCCGCGTCCAGGCCTCGGGCGACAAGGTCCGTTCGCAGTTCGACGATCCGGTCGCGCACGCCGGTGGAGGTCCGGTGCGGGCTGACATGCGGCCGCCGGGACCTCGGCTCGAGGGCTTCGAGGCCGCCTTCCCGGTACCGGCGCAGGAGCCGGTGGAGGTGGCCACGGCTTATTCCGGACTGGGCCGCCATGGCAGTGACGGACAGCTGCGCTGAGACGACCTTGAGGACGGTCACCCGGTGCTTTGACATGCCGCGGACTGTCACGCATGTCCCGACTCACAAGTAACCGATCAGGTGTCTCCTATGTCCTGGATTCAGACAGTCTCAAGCCGACCGTAGCGACCTGAATTGTCCCATTGGTGCTCTCGTGCGAGCTTGTTGGCCGAGGCCGTTGGTCTCACACGACTGCCGGATGAGGCCTCGTGCTCGTGTTGGCCGCCTCAAGTCCCGGCCGACGGCTGCCCGGCGCCACCGTCGTCCCGATCTGCGGCAGCGGGGTGAGCTTCCGGCGCATGGCCCTCATGGGTAGACTGCTAACCATGCCGGCTTGAACTTCAGCAGCGGGAGGGAAGTATGTCGGAACCGGGATGGCTCGACGATCTGCGCGAACGAAAGAGGCGTCTCCTCGACGGGGGCGGACCGGAGCGGGTCGAGGAGATTCATGCGGAAGGTCGCCTCACCGCCCGAGACCGGATCAGCGCCCTGTGTGATCCGGGCTCTTTCGAGGAGATGGGCGTCTTCGTCTCTCATCGATGCACCGACTTCGGCATGGCGGATCGCCACGTGCCTGGAGACGGCGTCGTGAGCGGTTTCGGAAGGATCGACGGCCGGCTCGTCTATGTCTTCGCGCAGGACTTCACAGTATTCGGCGGAACCTTGTCCGAGTCGAATGCGCGCAAGATCTGCGCAATCATGGACCTCGCGATCCAGAACGGCGCTCCGGTTATTGGCCTGAATGACTCGGGGGGCGCGAGGATCCAGGAGGGGGTCGCATCCCTCGGCGGCTACGCGGACATCTTCCTGCGTAACACGCTTGCCTCGGGGGTCGTGCCGCAGATCTCGGCGGTCTTTGGGCCCTGTGCCGGCGGAGCAGTCTACTCCCCCGCGATCACCGACTTCACCTTGATGGTCAAGGGAACGAGCCACATGTTTGTGACAGGCCCTAATGTGGTCAAGGCGGTCACAAAGGAGGAGGTGACCTTCGAGGACCTCGGCGGGGCGATTACCCACAACTCGAAGTCCGGGGTTGCCCACTTCGCAACCGAAGACGACCTCGACTGCATCCGGGTGATCCGCCGCCTCCTCTCTTACTTGCCCCAAAACAACGTGGACGATCCCCCGCGCACGCGTTGTGAGGACGATGCCGGACGAAGCGATCCCGAGCTGGACGGAATCATTCCGCACGAACCGAACCAGCCCTACGACGTGAAGGATGTGATCACGCGGGTCGTCGACACGGGCTCGTTTCTCGAGGTCCACGAGCTGTTCGCGAGGAACATCGTCGTCGGCTTCGCTCGACTGGAGGGGCGCCCCGTAGGTGTGGTCGCGAACCAGCCCAAGTTCCAAGCGGGCGCGCTGGACATCAATTCGTCGATCAAAGGGGCGCGGTTCATCCGCTTCTGCGATGCGTTCAATATCCCACTGGTGACGTTCGAGGACGTCCCTGGATTCTTGCCCGGCGCCGCGCAGGAGTGGGGCGGGATCATCCGCAACGGCGCGAAGCTCCTTTACGCTTACTGCGAGGCGACCGTGCCGAAGCTGACCGTCGTCCTGCGCAAGGCTTACGGCGGGGCCTACGACGTGATGAGTTCCAAACACATCGGGGGGGACTGGAACGTTGCGTGGCCGTCGGCGCAACTCGCCGTGATGGGGGCCGAGGGAGCGGTTCAGATCATCTTCAAGAAGCGGATCGCGGAGGCCGCCGACCCGGTAGCGGAGGAGGGGCGTTTGGTCGAGGAGTACAACGCGACGTTCGCTCACCCATACATCGCCGCATCACTCGGATACCTAGACGATGTGATCGAACCGAGCCAGACGCGGCCGAAGCTGATCACCGCCCTCCGGATGCTCGAGAACAAGCGCCGGACAAACCCCGCGAAGAAGCATGGCAACATCCCACTCTGATCGGCCCAGTTCCGGGGGTCCGCGAGCCGGCCCGCTACGCGGCCGCCGGGTCCTCGTCGCGAATCGCGGTGAGATCGCGTGCCGGATCCTGCGCGCGGTGCGCG
>Ga0209745_1002650_pt1 | contig 10117 bp, 9 predicted proteins | sample BarGraNGADG00312_FD_184495 | JGI IMG/M metagenome (GOLD analysis project Ga0209745, IMG submission 184495) | Arctic peat soil microbial communities from Barrow, Alaska - Barrow Graham LP Ref core NGADG0004-312 (SPAdes) (version 2) | ecosystem: Environmental > Terrestrial > Soil > Wetlands > Peat ... | reverse complement strand
ACTGATACCCATCGTCGTCAGAACATTTTATGATTCCAGACTTGCGCTTTTCGTTTTTCTTATTGCAATTATGCTTGCGGGATTCATTGTCCCGAATTCTTTTGAGTTTGTTTTCTTAAGCTTCATTGCAGGTGTGATAGTTATATTTTCTCTTACAAATGTCTACAGGCGGGCAAAGCTATTCACAGCGGCATTAATGGTTTTCCTTGCTTATTCGGTAGTTTATCTTGGAATTGGATTGATGCAGGAGGGCAATCTGGCAAATATGAACTGGAAAAACTATGTCTGGTTCGCAGGGAACGGAGTTTTTCTTCTTTTGAGTTATCCCCTTATATTTGTTTTCGAAAAAACTTTCAGATTTTTATCTGATGCAACATTATTTGAACTCGCCGATACAAATCAGCCTCTCCTCAGGAAACTGTCAGAAGATGCTCCCGGATCGTTCCAGCACTCCCTGCAGGTTGCTAATCTTGCCGAAGAGGCTGCCAGGGAAACAGGCGCAAATAATCTTCTTGCCAGGACAGGAGCTCTATATCATGATATAGGTAAAACATTTAATGCTGAATATTTTGTTGAAAACCAGGCAGAAGGATTCAGTCCGCACGATCAGCTCGATCCATTGAAGAGTGCTGAAATAATAACAGGACATGTAAAAAAGGGCATTGATCTTGCTAGGAAATTCAACCTGCCTTCACCGATAATTGATTTTATCCAGACCCATCATGGAACGGGTATGGCTTATTTCTTTTACAAGAAATTCCTCGATAAGAATCCAAACAGGACTGACATGGAGAAAAGCTTTGCTTATTCAGGTCCGAAACCTTTCTCAAAGGAGACTGCAATTGTGATGATGGCCGATGCTGTTGAAGCATCTTCAAGGAGCCTGGCAAATTATTCTGAAGAGAATATAAGCGAGCTTGTGGAAAGGATCATATATTTTCAGGAGCAGGATGGGCAGTATTCTGATACACCTCTTACTTTCAAGGATATAACCGATATAAAGAGCGTATTTGTTAAGCGTCTCTTAAATATTTATCATGCAAGGATCGCTTATCCCAAAAGAGAAACAGCAAGGGATTAGCGCATATCGATAATTTCAACCCCCTTGTATTTATCGGATGGAAAAGTAAAATCGGAATTGTCGGGCTGTTGTTTCAGGTCATATTCCTTTACAGTCAGAATCGCTGTTACTCCATTCTTATACTTGTACTCGAGGCTTTTCAGATCAAGCGATGGTTTGCCGATATTCAGCCTGATCCTTATATGATCGCTGTTGATATCGTCGGGATAAAGATCAATTAAATATGAACTGGATTTTTCTTCAAGAAGCCTGACCTTGTAACCCTTTTTATAAACTGAAAATACAGCGGAAGGTCTCGACATAAACGAATTGTCTTTCTTGTCAGGTTTTGCAACAGTGACCTCTTTTTCAGCAGGAAGATAGCTCCAGGAGGTTTCACCGTTGAACCAGATGATATTGTCAGTCATATCGAGTCTGTATCTGTCTTTGCTGAGAATTATTGATCCTGTACTGCTGGTGTTTGTACCTTCAACCTGATCAATTGTTTCCATTGTGAATTTCATCGAGACTGAAGGAGCTCCGAGTGCAAGAGCCGAGAATTTGTCAAGTATTTTAATGGCTTCCGTATCATTCTGTGCGATAGAAGTTAAGGATGTAATAATCAGAAATAGACCGGAAAGAAATGTCCTCATTGCATCTGTTTTAATCCAGACTCTTCAAAATCTGTTCCAAATGTGTGTAATCAGAAATAAGAACGTCTCTGGCTTTGCTTCCCTCAAATGGCCCGACCACTCCAGCAGCCTCAAGCTGGTCAATTATTCTTCCTGCCCTGTTATAACCGATTGAGAGTTTTCTCTGTATAAGCGAGGTTGATCCCTGTTGATGCTGAATCACCAGGCGGGCTGCTTCCTCGAACATCGGGTCCCTTTTGTGAAGGTCAATTTCCTGGTTTCCTGTCTCACTGTCATCAATGTATTCCGGCAGGTGCATGGCATCGGGGTAACCCTGTTGTGAACCGATGAAATCGGTTAATGCTTCAATTTCAGGAGTGTCAATAAATGCACATTGTACTCTTATAGGCTCAGCCCCAGATGAGACGAGCATATCACCACGGCCTACAAGCCTGTCAGCGCCAGTTGCATCAATGATTGTCCTTGAATCAATGGATGAGAAAACCCTGAATGCTATCCTTGTGGGGAAGTTGGCTTTAATGAAACCGGTAATAATATTGGCCGAGGGTCTCTGAGTGGAAATAATAAGATGAATTCCAATAGCTCTTGCAAGCTGCGCCAGCCTTCCAATTGGTGGCTCGATCTCCCTTCCTGCAGTCATGATAAGATCTGCAAACTCATCAATAATAAGAACAATATACGGGAGATATCTGTGACCTTTTTCAGGATTAAGTCTTCTGGAGATAAACTTCTCATTATACTCTTTAATATTTCGCGACTGAGCATCTTTTAAAAGCTCAAGACGGTTATCCATCTCGATACACAGTGAATTAAGAGTTCTGATAACCTTCTGTGTGTCAGTAATTATAGCATCCTCTTCACCAGGCAGCTTTGCCAGGAAGTGACGTTCTATCTTTGAATATAACGGCAGTTCAACCCGTTTCGGATCAATAAGTACAAACTTTATTTCGGACGGGTGTTTTTTATAAAGGAGAGATGTTATTATTGCATTGATACCCACTGATTTCCCCTGACCAGTCGCCCCTGCTACAAGCAGATGAGGCATTTTTGTAAGGTCCACAATAAAAGGTTCATTTGTGATTGTACGGCCAAGCGCCAGTGCAAGATCAAATTTTGAATCCTGAAATGCTTTTGATGTGATAAGTGATTTCATCGAAACAATCTCCGGTTTCTTATTAGGCACCTCTATACCGACAGTTCCTCTTCCGGGTATCGGAGCAATGATCCTGATACCGAGTGCCGAGAGGTTAAGTGCAATGTCATTCTCAAGCGATTTTATGCGTGCGACCCGTATTCCCCGGTCAGGCACAATCTCGTACAGGGTAACGGTAGGACCAACTGTAGCTGAAATATGTGTTATGGTGATATTATGGTCACCAAGGGTTTTTATTATGTTTTCTTTGTTTTCAATAACTTCACTGTCGTCAAATTCGAGACCTGATTTATGGTCAGTGAGTATTGATATAGGAGGGAATTTATATCTCGAAAGATCAAGGCGCGGATCATAGTTTTCCATTAACTTTTCAACCTCATGATCAGGAAGGATGTCAGTGGCCTTAGGCTTATTGATATTAATAGGTACGCCGTCGGGAATTTTCTTTTCAGGTTCACCCTTGCCAATTACATGAATGATTGATCCACGGTTGGTGTCTCCTTCATAATCTTCACCGGTAGGGCGTTTTACAACGAACTCAACTTCCTCATCCTCCTCATCTTCATCTTCCTGTTCAATTACTTTCATTTTCTCACCTGAAGTTACTTCAGTCTCCGTACTATCATCCGATGGTTCTACCGGAATGTTATCTGTTTTAATTCCGGGGATAACGCTTTTAATGGTAGCGGGTATAGTCTTTGTGAAAGTCTCAGGCTTGAACCTGAGGGCGAAAATGAGATAACCCACGGTAAGCAAGGTCAGGATTATTCCCGTGCCTATCTTCCCTGCAAAGGAATTCAGCCACTCAGTTATCTTAAAACCCTGGGCTCCGCCCGGACCGCTTCCAAGGTAACCGTCAGCCTGGCCGAAGATGAATCCAAGTAATAGGGAAAGGATTATTGCTGCAAATGTGAACTTTACAATAAGCTTCCATAAGTTGATTTTCGGAAACTTGAGCAGGTATAATCCAATAGCGCCAATGATCGCCGGAATGAAAAATGCACCGAAACCAAAACCAAATCCAACAATCATCTTGGCAAGGAAATGACCGCTTTTGCCCGACCAGTTCCTGACATTCACGTCAGCATTTGATACAACCTGTGAATCAGCAAGGCTCAGGTCTGTTTTCCACCAGAAAAGGTATGAAACACATGCAAGAAGAAGATAGACTGCGAAACCTGACAACAGAATTCCGAAAATGAATTTAATCCTTTCATCAGTAAAAAAAGGTTTTGATTTCGCCTTTGTCTTTGATGCCTTCCTGCTGTTATCTTCTTTATCTTTCTTCATTTCACATTCTGGAAAAACACCCCAAAGGTAATAATTTTGAGAAAGAGATAAGAAAGGCAGAAGAACTTTCGCACCGTGTACCTCGTACCCCACACCCCGTACCGGTTACAAGCTTACCATCTTATTGATAAACTTATTAATATCGTTTTTGGAGACTCTCTTGAATTTCTCTTTCCTTTCGAATGTCTTGTCGGGAATCTCCTTCCTGTATATATTCTGGGCCTCAAAATGAAACTCGGAGCGACCGATGAAAAAGAAAAAACTCAAGAGCACACCATCAATCTGGTTAAAAGGGGTTGATGCATTCGGATTCCTTACAGGGATCTCGTCAGTGTACCATACATTATAGATCTTGGAACGATCGAAAGGGAATGTAACTTCAGCGTTTTTACAATTGAAGCCGCAAATAACTTCAGATTTTGATGTCTTTTTGATTTCCATGCCGCGCATTGCGTCAAACCCCGGATAAAGTTCACCTGGTTTTGAAGCATAAAAATATCTGATCGTGAACAGGCTCAGATAAGTGTCGTAGATTTCCTTTGAAGGATTCGACAAATTGGTGATACCTGAATTGCCAAAGGGAGAGATCAGCTCGTAAATGATATTGTCATCCTTGAAAGAGACAACAAGATTCTTCGGCATAAGCTCTTTTGGCATCAGGGTAACGTGACCTTCATACTGAACGTCATAATGAATCTCTCCCTGATTCAAGTGCCTGCCTCCGGTTTTCTTGCAGGAACAGGCAGCAAATATAATTATGACTGCAAAAAGGAGTGCTTTTCCCGATCTCACCAACTTCAATTTAAGTTGAAAAATGTAAATGTAATTACTTTTTTTTAACTTGTATCAGGCTCAGTTATAATTATGTGGAAAGAACAAAATTATGTTCTTTAACATATTTTTACCTTGTTCTCGGGAATAATCTTTTACAGACCAATTCCCGGAAATCAATAGCTTTGTGCCTGATAAAAACAAGTTTTTCAATCAGGTTAAAAACGGAGATTTTGTTCAAACATTACACATCTGACGAATTATTATGAAAAAGAAACTGGCAGTTGTTGCCCTTGGAGGGAATGCATTGCTCCGGGGTGACCAGATAGGGACAATTGATGAGCAGGAAGAGAACACTACGCTAACGCTTGAAAATCTGATCTTTCTGATTAACGAAGAGTACAATCTGGTGATAACTCACGGGAACGGTCCGCAGGTAGGTAATATATTGATGAGGAATGACGCTGGTGAGCAAATGTACAATATTGCCCAGATGCCAGTTGATATTTGTGTGGCTGATTCCCAGGGAGGTATCGGATACATGATCGAAAGAATGTTCAGGAATGTCCTGAACAGGCACAGGATCAGCAAGAATGTCATATGTATTGTCACCCAGGTTGTCGTGGATAAGAATGATAAGGCTTTCAATGATCCGCAGAAGAGGATCGGGAAGATCTATACAAGGGAAGAGGCTGATAAACTGTCTGAAAAGAAGGGCTGGATATTCAGGGAGGAGGTAAAAATGGACGGAGGATTCAGGCGTGTTGTTCCTTCACCAGTTCCGGTTGATATTATGAATTACTCAATAATCCGCGATCTTGCAATGCAGGGAAATATAGTTATTGCAGCAGGGGGGGGAGGAGTTCCTGTTTACATCGATGAAAAGAAGGACGTCAGGCCAGCTGAGGTGGTTATCGACAAAGACCTTGCATCATCGCTCCTGGCGTCAATGATCGGGGCTGACGAATTTTATATCCTGACAGATGTTCCCTACATCTATATCAACTATAAAAAACCTGACCAGGAAATAAAGGAATTCCTCAACTATGCCGATACTCTTAAATACCTGAATGAAGGACAGTTTGCAAAAGGCAGCATGGCTCCAAAGATTGAAGCTTGTCTTAATTTCATTAAAAAAGGAGGCAAAATGAGTGTTATCACCGAAGCCTTCAAGCTTGCGGATAAGAAATTTGGTTCCAAGATTACAATGGAATACGAGAAATAGGGCGACAGGCAACGGGCAACAGGCGACAAGCGTCTTTTTGCTTCTGACTTCGGACTTCCGTCTTCTGACTTACAGAAATATTAATTAATTTTAAGCCGTTAAACCGTTAAACCGTTAAACCATTAAACCTTTAAACCTTTAAACCATTAAACCGTTAAACCTTTACGCCCTTAAACCTTTCTTCCCATGCAAGTCAATCTTCGTAACCGCAACTTTCTGAAGCTCCTCGATTTCGAACCCGAAGAAATTCAATTCCTGCTCAATCTTGCTGCTGATCTGAAAAAAGCCAAATGTGCCGGAACCGAACAACAGCTCCTGAAGGGAAAGAAAATTGCACTGATTTTCGAGAAATCATCAACAAGGACCAGATGTGCTTTTGAAGTTGCAGCTATTGATCAGGGAGCTCATGTCACCTATCTTGGTCCCAGCGGTTCGCAGATCGGACAAAAAGAATCGATGAAGGATACTGCAAGGGTGCTGGGCAGGATGTACGATGGGTTTGAGTACCGCGGATATGGCCAGGCAATAGTTGAGGAACTGGCTGAATATGCGGGTGTGCCTGTATGGAACGGACTTACAAATGAATTTCATCCGACACAGATACTTGCCGATTTTATGACGATGATTGAGCATTGCGACAAGCCTATGAATAAGATCTCATTCTGCTATCTTGGCGATGCAAGGTACAATATGGGAAATTCGCTCCTGGTCGGTGCAGCAAAGATGGGAATGGATTTCAGGACTGCAGCACCCAAAGCTTATCAGCAGGGCAAAGAGCTGGTGGCAACATGCAAATCAATTGCAAAAGAGACCGGTGCAAAAATAAATATCACCCGGAATGTTGATGAGGCAGTCAAAGGAGTCGATTTCCTGTATACTGACGTATGGGTATCGATGGGCGAGCCTGATTCAGTATGGGAAGAGAGAATTAAGCTGCTGAAACCATACCAGGTTAACATGACGGTAATAAAAAAAACAGGCAATCCTGATGTGAAGTTTTTACATTGCCTTCCGGCTTTCCACAACAGGGAAACAAAAGTAGGGGAGGAGATCTTCCGGAAATTCGGTCTTGATGGAATGGAAGTGACGGAAGATGTCTTCGAATCGAAACACTCAATAGTTTTTGATGAGGCTGAAAACAGGCTGCATACAATAAAGGCTGTGATGGTGGCAACCCTGGGATAACGCCTCACCCTAAATCCCTCCCCTGAAGGAGAGGGACTTAAATTATTAGTTATCAGAGGTTTTTAAGCCCCTTCTCTTTCAGGAGAAGGGGATGGGGGATGAGGTCATCTTATCCACTCCTTTACAAAGTAGAACGTTATAACAAACGATGTTGCAAGCTTTAGTCCGATACCAGTAAGAAAACCAAGGAGGCTTCCGAAGCCGGCTTTGATCGCGTATTTCATATCGTCCTTAAAGATAAGTTCACCAACGACTGCTCCTATGAATGGTCCTATAACTATACCTACAGGACCCAGAAAAAGACCAATTATCAGACCGACAGTTGCTCCCCTTGTGCCATATTTAGAACCGCCGAATTTCTTAGTTCCCCATATAGGAACGATATAATCGAGGATTGACACTATAACCACAATGGCAGCAAGTGTAATTAACAGGGCTTTTGAGAAGTCGGCAAATTTGGTAAAATGCAGTAGGACAAGACCTAAATAGCTTAATGGAGGACCTGGTAAAACAGGTGCCATACAGCCAATTATACCAAGTATGATAAGAATAATAGCTAATATTAACAGGATGTAGTCTACCATTCAGAAAAATGATTTTTACTTTTTGCCAAGGTCCTCAAAATCAATATTTGTAAATTCCCTGGCAGAAAGATTAACAGGCTCCTGTTTCGTTTCTTCTTCTGAATGTGCTATTTCTGTTTTTAATTCATTTTTACCGTTACCAATAAATGTAACAGCATCTTTTAATCCATCGGCAAATTTCTCAAAGTCTTCTTTGTAAAGAAAGATTTTGTGTTTTTCATAAAAGATCTTTCCTTCTTTGCCAAGACGCTTTTTGCTTTCCGTGATCGTCAGGTAGTAATCCTCTTTGCGGGTAGCCTTTACATCAAAGAAATAGGTCCTTTTCCCAGCTCTTACTACCTTAGTGTAGATTTCTTCCTTTACGTTTTTTTCATTAATACCGTTTATGACCTCCTTTATTCCGGCTTCTTCTTCCATTTCTGAGTCAGTTTAGGTTTAGGTTAGGCTAGTGTTTTGATTGTCAAATGTAACAAATATTTTTAAAATCAAAACAAGGCTCTCTAAATGTACCTAAATTTTGCACTGATGTTTTGAAGGTAAAGGAAAAAGGTTATTTTTGATGCCGAAATCTGAGGTTCTTTATTAATGATAAGCAGAAGATTATTGCGCATAAAAGCCCTCATGGCACTATATGCATTCAACCGCAGGGAGGATGATGATATTGCACTGGCTGAAAAAGAGCTGATATTCAGCATCGAGAAGACATACGACCTGTATCATTACCTGCTTCTTCTTGTTCTTGAAGTAGCTGATATAGCTTCTGAGAAAATTGATCAGGCCTTGCTGAAAAGAATGCCTACAACAGAGGACCTTAATCCAAAAAGACGATTTATTGATAACCAGGTTATTGCCCAGTTAAGGAAAAATAAAGCTTTTAATAGTTACATATCGTCCAGGAAACTTTCCTGGATAAATTATCGCCATATTCCCAGGCTGATGTATAACAAAATGATAACATGGGATAAGTATGAGGAATATATGTCATCAGAGGTTCATGGTTATACTTTCGACAGGAAATTCATTATCAACCTTATAACAAAACTTTTTGCTGAATCGGAAGACCTTGATTCTAACTTTGAGGAGCAGAGCATTTACTGGAACGATGACACGGAATATGTGACGATAATGATCGAAAAAACCCTGAAGAAATTCAAATCTGACAGCAGAGAGAATGCCCCAATGATGCCTCTTTTCAAAAACAAGGAGGATGAGGATTTTGTAAGGATTTTATTCAGGAAGACTATTCTTAATACCAGGCAATATTCGGAACTTATTGACAAAAACACAACCAATTGGGAAGTTGATCGTATAGCACTTATGGATATTCTGGTTATGCAGCTGGCTATCACCGAGATAATTGAATTCCAGGAAATACCTGTGAAGGTGACTCTTAATGAGTATATTGAAATTGCAAAATATTATTGTACCTCAAAAAGCAGTACATTTGTCAACGGAATTCTTGATAATATTGTAAAAGAGATCCGGGAAAAAGGACTTTTCAGGAAAACCGGAAAAGGACTTATAGGTGAAAATATTGAAAACTAAAAAGTGAATGATCTGTAAAATGAAAACGAAAGGAATTCTATCATTTGTCTTCATTTTAATTGTCCTGGCAGGATGCCACCCGGGGCAGAAGGAGAAAGCTTCAGGGAAATCCGGGTCTCAGGCCAATGAAGAGATGGCAGAAATTAGCTTCATGGAATATGAATATAACTTTGGCAAGATCATGGAAGGGGAGAAGGTAGCTCATATATTTGCTTATGAAAACAAAGGACCAGGAAACCTCGTGATAAAGTCAGCTTCAACCAGTTGCGGATGTACAGTATCAAAATATAACAGGTCTCCGATTCCTGTTGGGAAAGGTGGAAATCTCGAGGTTGTTTTTGATTCAAATGGAAGAAACGGTGTTCAGACCAAAACAATCTCTGTCAGGTCAAACTCCAAAACCGAAGTTGTCATCCTTAAAATAACAGCAGAAGTAATATCAAAAAGCAATTAACAATTATCAATTATCAATTATCAATCATCAATCACCAGACATCAATTACTAATCACAAATAATCAATAATTATGAACAATTTAGCTTTTATTCTTCTTATGGGACAGCCGGCAGGTACAGGTTCAGGCCAGAGCAATGCCCTGATTACTTTTTTACCATTGTTGCTTGTCTTCGTTGTTTTCTATTTCTTTATGATC
>Ga0209745_1002649_pt1 | contig 10119 bp, 11 predicted proteins | sample BarGraNGADG00312_FD_184495 | JGI IMG/M metagenome (GOLD analysis project Ga0209745, IMG submission 184495) | Arctic peat soil microbial communities from Barrow, Alaska - Barrow Graham LP Ref core NGADG0004-312 (SPAdes) (version 2) | ecosystem: Environmental > Terrestrial > Soil > Wetlands > Peat... | reverse complement strand
TATCATTGATACTAAGCTCTTCCATCTTTAATCGGCTATCGAGGCCAGTATCGATAACAATCGTCTTGATCGATAGATTGATTCGATCAATTAGAATGTTAGCTTGTTCTAGTGTAGCTTTGGCTCTCAATGTTCTAGCTTGAGATAATCGTCTATCGTTGAGTTTAGTCAGAATTTCAAATGATGATAATGAGCGTTGAGGAAGAGCTTTCAACTCTTCATTACATCTAACTAATCTTCGATTGTTGGCTATCATATTGAGATCATATTCAATGCTTAACCATGATAGCGGAGGTTCGGGATAGATGACTATGCTGGATAGTAACTTTATCTGATCCTCAACCAACTTGATTTGTTGTGAACCCATAGGATCTTCGTAGACAACATCATTTGGTATGTTGACTTTGAGTAATTCAATCTGTTTGAGTAATCCAAGTCGCTGATTGAATCGTGTCCAACGTGCCTTCAACTCAGATAGACGAAATTTGGCAGCGGTTACCTCATCATTGGAAGTTGGTTTCTCTGTATCCTTGACCAATTTGCTGCCAACGTAACGAACAGAAGATGAGCAATGAGGACAAGTGAGAACATTCAAACCTCCATATAAAGATGCTAGGTAATTCTCAGCTGCTTCGATTTCTTCATGCTTGATCGTCTCTTCGGAGATCTTGCTTACTTGTTCCTCCAACTGTTTGACTTGTCTCATTAATGAGAGATAGGGTTGCTTGGACAGCTTCATCTTCAATCGATTGATCTCAGCATCTAATATCTCTCGATCGTACTTGAAGCCCCTATCCTTGGCCATCAAGCTATGTTTGCTGTAAGTAGACACTTCTTCTCTCATCTTGATTAACTCTTCCTCAGTGTATGAAGGCAGTACATCTGGGACGATTAGCTTGCTTATTTGATCCATCAATCCTTCTCGATTCCGTTCAACTGCAAGATCTTTCTCCAATGATGCAATTTCACTTGAATAATCGGTCATATCAACTATTGATGAATCCGCATAGTCCTTCTCTGCTGAAGCTAGAGATGATTTCAGCATAGTTAATTGACCAATCTTCTGTTGTTGTATATCTGATTGGGATCGGAGTTCGACAATCTGTTGCTGCTTGAACTTTAGTTCAAGTTCAAGCTTTACCAAATCATCGACTGACATCGCATCCTTGATATCCAATTTAGCACTCTCGAATTGTCTCTTGAAAGTCTCAACATCTTTGACCAATTGAGATTGTAATGTTTCAAACTCCACCTTAGCTTGTGTGGCAGCTGAATCTGCCTTGAGAATGTAAGCTTCTACGTTCTGGCCGTGGAATGCAACTTGGTTCAGAAGATCCATCTTATCGTTGTTGGAAGATGACAATAGAGCGTTGCGGCATCCTTGCGACATATAAGCGACTGAAGGCCAAAGATCAGCTCCACAGAACATTTCGTTGATGATTGTCTGCCCAACAGCATCTTCATACATCTGATTACCCTTGGTCACTTGCAGAAGACCAGGACCCTTCTGTCTATACACGATAATGTAAGGAGTCGTTAGTCGAACTGAAAGCTTACCTTTCTTGCCCGAACTGGGACTAACTCCTCTAAGAGTTCCATAGAGTGCCCACGTGATAGCTTGAAGAATTGTCGACTTCCCGATACCTGACGGTCCCTTCAATAGATTGACGCTTCCATCTGATATCTCGACAGTGAAGCTGGAATAACACTTGAAACCAACAATCTCGATTTTCATTTTGAACTCCAACATCATCGATGAATCAGCGAATCGATTTTCGACTTTGATATCAAAGAAGATGTCGCCATACCTTGCCTACTTCCTTGGTATCCTAACCGTTCTGATAATCTTCGTCCCATTCTGGGTTTTGTCAACCCGCTTTGATGCTGTAGCCAAGAGCTATAATGCAGTTTTCTGTGATCAGACGATCACTGACGAAGATTGATCTTCGACTTAGAAGACCCATCTCCATTTGAAAGATGATTGACCTCCATCCGGTATACATTATTGTCTCGAATGGTACAACAGACAAAGTAACTCAATGGTTGGAATCAGTCCATGGTTCATATGGTCATCTGAGGAGAATATTGGATAGCAAACGTGAACCAACGAACCGATTCATCGTCCTCTGCAGTCGGAAGAAGTATCAAGCTTTGAAGAGATCAAGAACAATGAATATATCTATTAGTCCAGCCAAGCTGTATGATAACAATCTGCCTCGTAAGGATCAACTGTGGAGTTTCACCATCCCTGTGAAAGGCGACGATTTGGAGAATAAATTGCTCGGAATAGTCGAATTTGGTCTCCTGCCCTTCAATAGCTGGCATATCAAGTATCATGCTAATCGATCTTGGTGTCGCCTCATGTTTCCCAACCTATCTGACGAACAAGTTGCTGTCATCAAACTTGTTCTCGATGATACAACCTGGTCTAATGGTGAAGAGTTCATCATCTATTGGACTCAAGCCAAACCTGTCAAGGATGTCAAGAAGATAGCTAAGCGTCCTTTGCACTCTATTCCAACACCTCGCCAGATAACTCCAACTCAATAAAATTGACAATCTGCTGTAGTCACAGCAAGTTGTAAAACATCTAAAAATGGCAGATGCATTGCTTGATAAACTCAATGATGTGTTGAAGTTCAAACTTGCCTTTCTTCTCGGTAAAGCCGATACATGCCTTGAATTGATATGTTACAAGTTTGCCGAACGACATTTCGCTATTCAATTAACTGAGGAGGTTGTATTCTATGCTGTTCGTAAGCTGATTAACGATGCTGTGAAGAGCAAGGTATCTTACATTTATACTGATGATGCTTACTCCAGAAACTATGTGATTGATGTTCTGAGACAAGTTTGCGATGTTGATGCATCGGCCGTTCGGATGGTCCTTGGATTAATTGAGATATATCTCGTTCGTCTGAAGAAGACTGGTAGTCGTATGAGTTCTCGCTTACATCTTGAAGCTGAGCTGGTTAGTGATCAGATATGGGATCAAGTCAGTTGCAAGGATATATGTCTGACTATTGGATCAAAGAAGACAATTCATGCTAAGCTTGCTATTTCACTTCTCCACACTTTCCGCCATATGTATTCAGATGCCGAGATAACCGATAGCATAATTCCAAATCCAAACATCGACAGTCTAATTAACTTCATCACATCGCCAATCTTCGATCTCATCGTATTGGCCTGAACTGTTTGTTCTGATAGAACGAACAGCTTTTTAGCTTAGCACCTTCGATGCACGTCATAAATGTTAGAGACCGAGATACTTCTTGACTGTTTCCAACCTTCCTGCCTGTCTTTCCTCATTAGCAGATGACTCTCGAATAACGGTAGCTAACGGCTGATGGAACTCATCCTTCTTCCGAACACCAATGAGTTGAATCAACATAGATTTGCCATCTGTCGCCTTCCTTGGAATGTGGAAGTATGGCGTCATGTATCCTTCCTTCTCCAACTTGGCCTCAAATGCATCGATGTAAGGTTTCATATCTTGATCATGGAAGTCAAGGTAAAGCTTAGCCTTCTTAGCCCATTCGGTAGTGATACCATAAGCCTTCAATGTCTCGAAAGCCATTTGATATGCTGCCTTCTTAGCAGTCTTCTTAGCTTGACTAGTAGCCGTACCGATTCTGGGATCAGCCAAATAAACCTTATAATCACCCAAGATTGCAAGTTGATCTTCAGTCAGAACAATGTTGATTGTGTATGGTCGTTCACTGACCACTAACGCCTTGGGTCGACCAGTGCTGAAACGTTCAAATATCTGATTGACTTGAGTTGTAGCATCACCTTCGGCTTTCTCCATATCTATCTTGACATCCTTGAATAGATAGATGAGCATGTTGAGACAGTTAAGATAGCCCAACCCTTTGAGGATAGTATCCGAGACGCGAGATAAGGCTCCAAAGAAGGCTTCAAATTGATCCTTCTCGATGTTGAAATTAATTGCCAATACGGAGCTTAGCAAGATATATGGAACTAAGTTCAGCTGTTTGCCCAATAACGATTGACCAACTCCTCCCATATAATATGCATCAAGCTCACTATACATCGATTCTGGCAATCCGGGCAACCGCTGAGTGATATATTCGGCAAAGATAGCCTTGAGCACTGCATCACCATAGAATTCAAGTTCTTCGTTGTTAATCTTAGGATTAACACTCGAGTGAGTAAATGCTCTGGCCCAAATCAACATCTGAGCTTGTCCAACGTATTTGGCACGTTCTTTATCGTCAGTGATGATCGGACTCAACGTCTTGTAGATAAAGGCCTGAAGTTTGGTTAGCCATTTTGCGTCGTAATTCATCTGATTTTGGGTGGGTGGTATACTTTGGATGGTTTCGTAAATCAATTTTCGTTACATTGCTCTACTAGAGCAATGCTGATTTATTATATGTCGAGTCGATTGACGCTCAATGAAGCCCATGTTCTGCCATCTCCGCCTGAATTATTCGTCGATATTTGGACAGGATTGTCCGATGCATCGGTAGATCGGTTAAACAGTTGTATGTTAGTTCCAACGGTGGTAACATCCACCAAATACGATCCAGTTACTTCAGTGATACTACTGCTACCGGGTGTCGTCTCCTGTTGAATGTAATCAATAACACCTTTAGTTCCGGTAAGCTCCACCGAATTAACAACAAGATCAGCTGCTAAATGTCGAACCCCTGTTGAACCATTAGTGTCGACCACCGCTGCAACTCTGTAGTTAACCTGATACACTCCTGTTATACCAACAGTTATACCTGTGAAAACGCCTGTAATTCCGGAGTAAGTAACATTGCGAGCAACGCTGGCATTATTGAACAAGATGGTACTATCGGGACCAGCAGTGTTCGAATTGCCGTTGTATATCAGACCGCCGAAAGCCGTTGTGTTAGATCCTGATGGACCGGTGGGCCCAGTGGGACCTGTAGGAACACAAATCTTAACCTTCTTACATTCGTCACCGACACGAATCTTCAACTTCTTAGTATGACCCATTGTTTGAATTAGTTGGAATATAAGTTAGGGTGTGGTCAATCGATGAGCGTTCATCGAGAACCAAGTACGAGCATCGTTGGTTCCGTTACCCACGTTGACTGCGACAAATGCATCAGCTTCATTGGTTGACTGATTTTGGAGAGCTACAGTAGCTCCAACAGCTGCAATATCGACCAAATACGATCCGGTAGTCTCATATTCATTGCTCAAACCACTAGTGGCTGTAGCGATATAGTAGATGCTACTCTTCGTTCCACTGACTTGAGCACCGTTCACGACCAGAATTGCTGACAATTTCTTGGGACCCGTCGTTCCTTCAGAGTCAGGAGTTCCATTAACTCTATAGTTGAATAGATAAGTTCCAGTCACTCCCATGATCATCTGAGTAAGAGTGGTCGGTGTTCCTCCAGTATATCCAATACCTGACGATGTGTTACTATTGTCAAAGAAGAATAGAGCTGTCGGCCCGACGGCATTGGTAGTATCGTTGTTGTAGAACATGCCACCAAAAGCACTAACTACACCAGGACCTGTAGGTCCAGTGGGACCAGTGGGTCCAGTAGCTCCAGTCGGTCCAACTAATCCAGTGGGTCCAGTTGGTCCGGTAGAGCCTACTAATCCTTGGATACCTTGAGGTCCAGTAGGTCCAGTAACTCCGGTAGGTCCAAGTAATCCTTGGATACCTTGAGGTCCTGTTGGTCCGGTAGGTCCAAGTAATCCTTGGATACCTTGAGGTCCAGTGGGACCGGTGGGGCCAACTAATCCGGTAGGGCCGGTAACTCCAGTTGGTCCAAGCAATCCTTGAATACCTTGAGGTCCGGTAGGACCCGTAACTCCAGCTCCTGTCGGTCCGGTAGGTCCGGTAGGTCCAACAATGCCTTGAGGTCCGGTTGGTCCAGTAACTCCGGTAGGTCCAATTAATCCTTGAGGTCCAGTTGGTCCAGTAACTCCACTAGGTCCGGTGGGTCCGGTATCTCCAGTTGGTCCTTGAGATGGACCGGTAGGTCCGGGCAATCCTGTAGGTCCAGTAGGTCCAGTGCCACCACCTGGAGGACCAGTGGGGCCTGTGAAACCAGTAGGTCCTGTTGCACCATCAGGAATGCAAATCTTAACCTTCTTGCATTGATCTCCAATGCGAATCTTTAACTTCTTAGTATGGCCCATTTGATACTCTGTTGATTTTAGGTTGGGAATAAAAGATGGATGATCTCAAGGTAACGACGCCAGAAGCGATAGTCTTCTATAGCCGGCTAAATACCATGTCGGATGGAAGTGGTATTCCAATTGAAATAGTCAAACCAACTTCGGGTCAGAAATGGTGGGCTTCAGCTCTGATTGGAGTTTTATTTGCTGTAATTGCTTCACCTCCATTCTATGCCTTGACTGACGGTGCATTTGGATACGTCGGAGGTCCAGCAACTACATGTGGCGGTGGAGCTACTTTGTTTGGTCTTATATTTCATGCTCTGATATTCACTCTGATCATCCGTTTTATACTCTGGTAACCAAACTTGAACTTCAACTTTAATTTTAACTAATCGGTCACTCAGACTAGTAAGAAATGACGATTTCTGGGAAAAGTTGATTCTCCAATTTTGATTTTCGATCAAATCGTCTGACTTCTATTGTCTAAAACCATACCCAACTAACCCAAATCAACGTAATCATGTCTACTCCCATCGAACTCTTTACTCAACATACCGGTGACTTCATCGCTCGACACATTGTAGCTCCCATTGTCGAACATTTGAGAAGCAAAGGTGTACAGGTATCCGCCGATGAATTGATTAATGTCTTGAACTTGCCGACCAAGCCGAGTGTTGTAGTTCCAACTGCGATGCCACCAGTTACCAATGGAGTGTTGAGCAATCCCTTCCAGAACCCAATCATCAATCCTGGACTTAACATCAAAGCTCCAGTCAAGGCAACCAAGGGAGTTCCCAATCTTGGTGGACAAGGCACATGTTCGTATGTTTTGCAACGAGGTGATCGTAAGGGATCGACTTGTGGTGTGACAGTTCAACCTGGTTCTACTTATTGCAAGACTCACCACAAGAAGTACAGCAACGTTCAACAAGCTCCGAATCAAGTCCAACAACCTGGATTGTACCAACCTCCTCAACAAATCATGCCCAATAACGTGATGCAAGGTATGATGCAACAGGTGCCTCCACAACCGCAACAAGCTTCTTCCGAATTGGTTGTTGTTCCGTTCAACAAGGAACAAGGGCTGTATCGTGAATCGATTCATAGCTTCATTGTTAAGCAGAGTGATGAAGGAATCGTTGCTATCGGACGACTTGACAATGGTACAGTTCGTGAGTTAACCGATCAAGAGAGATCATTGGCCAAGGATATCGGTTTAGTCTTGGGTGATCAACAAGTTACTACGACGACCACCGTAACTACAACATTGCCCGCTCCTCAAGTTAGTGTGCCACCCAGCATTCCATTCAACTTGGTGCCCACCACGACGATCAACAGTGCCCCCATCCCCGTGATTCCGAACTTGGCGAACTTGATCCCCAGCAATTAACCGTGTTTAAAAAAAGGATATATACCGCTCCGTATGGAGTGATGTATGAGTGTATGAATAACTTAAGGACTGACGTAAGCCAACCAGATGACGATAGCAATCTGGATGATTGCTGCTATGACGACGAGAAGTATTTCCCACATAGTCTCACCAATGTAATGAAGGTAGAGAGCTAATATTGTTACCAGGATTGACCATAAGACAAGGAAGACAACGAGAGCAATCTTCTTGTTAGAGGATATCTTGGGTGCTACGGCCGCAGCGATGATGGTTCCAATAGCGATAATGATATAAGCAAAGGTAGCATATGCTGTGCTCAAAGAATATGTCATCGTCGTTGCTGCAACTACTACCTCGGCCGGAGCTGATTCAACATATGTCGTAGTTGGCATCGTAACCACCTCTTCAACAACTGGAGGAGTATTAACGATCTCCTCAACCACAACAGGACGTTGAACAGTTCGGACTCGAGGAACAAGTTCTGTTACCTGCTCATCGACATATTTTGTGACCAATCTGCTTGTCGTTCGAGCTGGTGTTGTAGTTACATATTCGGTCTGTGGAGAACTCGTTACATAACTGACATTTTGACGATTTGATGTCACATATTCAGTCTGTGGAGAACTCGTTACGTAACTGACATTTTGACGAGCAGGATATGTTGGAGTAACGACTGTTGTTTGGGACAATGGGTCACTCCCGGGAGTGACTGTTACGTAGCTAGTCGTCATTTGAGAAGTCAGAATTATTTGGATTACACATTATTGTTCCAATGGAACAATAATACGATTGATCTAACTCATCTTAACATAGTCCTTGTATTGAGGCCAAAGCTTAACCGCTAATTTGAATTCATCATCTGATTGAACCAAGAGATAGTCGGTAGCCAACGAATCTAAATCGTGTTCGCTAGCTTCATCAGCTAGAGGGATCTCAACGATCGATCGGAACAGCCGAAGTGTTGTTACTTTACCATGCTTCTTGGCTTCATCCAACTCATCATAGAAACGGAAGTCAGTCACCAGTATGTCACCTTTCGAGTCTTGAAGGGCAATTTCAGACCAATAGTTAGCCTTCTCTGCTCTTCGAACAAGAGCATGCTCTTTCAACAGCTGTCGGAAGCTTGGTTTACCATGACCAATCGGTTCGTCCTTATGAGATTCGAGCCACTCTTGATTGTATGTAACAATAGGAGTGTTAAGATTGTCCATAACTTCCTCCTTCAGCTTATCTGCGAAGGCGATACGTTGAAGATTCGAGCTGAAGGTCAGTGATGGAGCGTCTGGCAACTTAGCATAAATCAACCAATTGAACTTGATGCTAGATTGACCGATCAACATTCTGTACAATGTATCCTTACCAGTTTGACGATAAGCAGACGTTAGATAGATATTGCAGTCTTCCATTTACCACTTGCTCAACTTCATATTATTGAAGTTCAGTTTCGAACACTTGATACAATTCATGTTGCGGCAACGTCGGGATAAACAAGCGAGCTGCCTTCAAGTCAGCAAAGCGATCAACTAACGATGGATGAACTTTGATGGCTACATCATGGCCAAAGAAGGTGTGCAAACTATCCTCATCATCGCGGAACGAGTATGATATCAAGTCATCCTCAACTATTCGATAATCGAAGCGGAGGGATGGGAACTCAGCCGTCACTTCGTAGATCCTGAGATGTGTTCCATCGACTACAGACAATATCTTGGATGATATCTTCTGCATCTGACCGACCATACTGTCGAACGACATCTTATCCTTCAGCTTGAGGGTAACACTGATGTCCATCTTTCTGATAAGCATCAAGATTGATTTAAGAACTTCTGTTCCAGTGTTGGAACGCAAAGATGTCCTACAGTCTACCCAATTTCGACTATCTCAAAGTTCTGATCAATGAGAAGGGAGCTCTAGCTTTTGTTGTTCGTAACTGGCTCCCAGATAAGGAGTCACAACCATTGTTGGAACAGCTTGCATCGACGGTTCCATTTGCACAAACTGAACTTCAGATGTATGGCAAGCCAGTATTGACGCCAAGGCAGATGTACGGCATGGGAGACAAGCTCCCGTCTAGCGACATGGGAGACGATGAGCGAGTTCATACCTATTCCAATACAGACTTTCGTCTAAATCCTTGGATTCCAGAGGTAGAAGCTATTCGCAACAGAATCGTCAAGGAGAGCGGATGTCATCTGAACTCATGTTTGATGAATGAGTACAAAGATGGAAGCCAATACATTGCATATCATTCAGATCGAGAGGCAATGGGCTTCAATAACATAGTAGTGACTGTCAGCTTAGGAGGATCAAGAGTTTTCTACTTCAAGTCAAAGTTTGACGATCGACCAACAATTCAGACTGTTCTCTACAATGGTGACTGCTGTGTGATGTTTGGTGACTGCCAGAAGTTATTCACTCATTCCATACCTAAGCGAGCTCATGGTGAGTATAGAATAGCTTTGACTTTCCGCGAACTGTTGTAAATTCACACATTACTCCACTGGAGCAATATGTTAACTCGTTATTGGCGAGTTCGATTGAATGTTTCACGCATTCCAGCATCATCAATGTAGGTAAATCCATTCAAGATT
>Ga0209745_1002648_pt1 | contig 10120 bp, 9 predicted proteins | sample BarGraNGADG00312_FD_184495 | JGI IMG/M metagenome (GOLD analysis project Ga0209745, IMG submission 184495) | Arctic peat soil microbial communities from Barrow, Alaska - Barrow Graham LP Ref core NGADG0004-312 (SPAdes) (version 2) | ecosystem: Environmental > Terrestrial > Soil > Wetlands > Peat ... | reverse complement strand
CCCGTCGGAAGGGCGCTCATGGGTGCACGAGCCGGCGACCGGGTGATCGTGGCCGCGCCGAGCGGCGCCTTCGGGCTGCGAATCCTCTCCCTGGCCTGACCCTTACCGAGCGGTCTGCCGTGCGCGGCGCATCAACAATCCCGCGCCGAGGGCGCCGGCGAGCACGATGAGGAGGATCACCGGAAACGGAGTGCCGGCCGGGTTGCGGACGGGATCCCGCTGCGGCGCGGCATCAGTCGGGGGCGGACTCTGGATGCCGCCACCGGCTCCGCCCGCCGTCTCGACGGCGACGACCTGGGTGGTCGCGGTGAGCTGCCCCGAGGTGGCCACGAGCGTGTAGGCGCCGCCGCGACCGGGACCGGCGTCGATGGTCGTGGTGAAGGAGCCGGCTGCATCGGCCTTGAGCGTTCGCGTCTCGTCCGGGTGGCTGCTCCGCTGGATCACCAGCGTGACGTCGCTCGAGGCCGGGAAGCCGGAGCCGGCGACGTCGATCTCCCGGCCGGGGACGACGGTGGCCTGGAGCTCGGGTCCCGCGGCGGCAACGGTCGCGGGGAGGACGAGCAGGGTCGCGAGGACCAGGAGCGCGAAGGGGACGCGGCGGGACATCGTGCGTTCCTCGGTGCGGTTGGAGCTGGATGGACGCCAGACGAGCCCGCGCCCGGTTCGGTTCCCTGTTGGGAATCATGTCCGGCACGTCGCCCGGCGGGTCGCTAGGCTTCCAGGATCGAAAGACGGGCCGCCGCTGCGAAGCCCCGATTGCCTGGAGGAGGCGCGCGTCGATGAGCGGAATCGGTGGATACGGGGGACGTCGTCTTGCGACGATGCTCGGGCCGGCGGGGGTCTGGAGCTGGGCGCTGCAGCGGCTGGGAGCGAGCGACGCGGGTGCGGCCGCCCGTGGGTTCGAGGCGATCGGCTATCCCGCCGTCTGGATCCCCGAGACGCTCGGCAACAAGGAGGTCTTCAGCCACGCCGCGATCCTGCTGGCGGCGACGCAGCGGATCGCCGTCGCCTCCGGCATCGCCAGCATCCACGCCCGCGACCCGATGGCGATGGCCAACGGGGCGAGGACGCTCGGCGAGGCGTATCCGGGCCGCTTCATCCTCGGCCTCGGCGTCAGTCACGCGCCCTCGGTCGCGACCCGCGGCGGCACGTACGGGCCGCCGCTCGAGACGATGCGCGCCTACCTGGACGCGATGGCCGCCGCCCCGTACGGCGCGCCGGAGCCCCAGCCGCCCGTCCCGGTCGTGCTCGCGGCGCTCGGGCCACGCATGCTCGAGCTCGCCGCCGAGCGCGCCGATGGCGCGCACCCCTACTTCGTCCCGGTCGAGCACGCAGCCTTTGCCCGCCGGCATCTCGGCCCGGAGCCGTGCCTCGTCGTGGAGCAGACGGCCGTGCTCACCACGGATCCCGTCGATGGGCGCCGGACCGCCCGCGCCTTCGCGAAGAACTACCTGGCCCTTCCCAACTACGCGAACAACCTGCGGCGCCTCGGCTGGGGCGACGAGGACCTTGCCGGGACCGGGAGCGACCGCCTGATCGACGCGGTCATCGTCTGTGGCGACGTCGACGCGATCGTCGGGCGGGTCCGGGCCCACCTCGACGCCGGGGCAGACAACGTGTGCCTCCAGCTGCGGTCCGATTCATCGTCGGACCCTGCCCTCGGCGCCCTCGCGGAGATCGGTGCCGCGCTCCTGGAGGCGGGACACTAGGTCGACACGGCCAGGAGGCTCGGGGGCCACGGCCGGCGAGCTCGGGCGGGCACGCCCGCCACGCGCCGACCCAACGTCAGGTTCCGGCGAGGCGCTCCACGACCGGGGCCAGCTCGTCGATGTCGCCGACCATGAACGACGAGATGCCCAGGCGTTCGCGGAGCACACGGAACTTCTCCACCAGCCCATCGATCGTGCCCACGAAGACGTGCGGCGCGTCCAGGACATCATCGACGGTCAGGTCGACCGCGGTCCGGCCGCGCAGGTGCTCCACGACCCGGGCCGCCTCGCCACGCGGGTCCGCCGTGACGGTGATCGGCCAGCCGGACGGGTAGATGTTGAAGACCAGGTCGTCGAAGCGGTCGCCGGCGGCCTCCCGCACCCACCCGATCTTCTCCGCCGTCGCGGCCACGGTCAGCGAGCTCGGGTCCGGGCGCTGGCCGGACAGGATCCGTGGCGCCAGGCCCACGATGTCCGCCTCGCGGCCAGCCAGCGCGAGCGTCCGTCGCCCGCCGCCGCCGATCAGGAATGGCGGATGCGGCCGCTGGACCGGTTTCGGGTGGCCGTCCAGGTCCCGAATCGTGTAGTGCTCGCCGGCGAACGAGAAGGGACCGTCGCCGAAGCAGCCCTTCAGGACGGCGACGGCCTCCTCCAGGCGCGCCTGGCGGACCGGCGTCGGATCGAACGGCAGCCCGATCGCGTCGTATTCCGGTCGGTTCCAGCCGGCCCCGATCGCTACGTCCAGCCGACCGCCGCTGAGCACGTCCAGGCTGGCGAGGTCCTGCGCGAGCACGGCCGGGTGGCGCAGGTCGTTGTTGTGCACGAACGCCGCGATCCGCAGGCGCTCCGTTGCGGCCGCGATCGTGGCGAGGGCGGGGATCGGCGAGAGCTGCTCGATCAGGTGGTCAGGGACCACGAGGGCGGTGAAGCCCATCGCCTCTGCGCGCCGGGCCTCCGCGGCCAGGGTGGCACCGTCCATGACGGCCTGGATCGCGGCAAGAAACGTGAACGGTCGCATCGCGGAAGCCTACCCCGCGTCGACGGCGAGGATGTGCCTGGCGTCACCGGCCTGCGACGGGGCGGCGGCGCCTGCGGAAGGCGCCCGATCCAGCCGAGCGCGTGCCCAACGCAGGGGGGAACCTACGGAGCCGCGGAGGGAGACGGGCTGGGCGCTGTCTGGCCCAGCAGCGACTTGAGATCGAAGATCGTGCCGTTGCCCGACGGCAGGAGCATGACCGAGATCTTGTCGCTCAGCTTCTGGATGTACTGGTACTGGAGGATCTTGTCGCTCAGGGAGGCGTTGAGGGTGGCGTTGGCCTGTGCCTGACCGTTGGCGAGCTGGATGGTCGCCTGGGCCTGGCCCTTGGCCAGGGTCACGTTGGCATCCGCCTGGCCCTGGGCGGCGGCCACCGCCTGCTGTGCCTGGATCTGCTTCTGGGCGAGGATCTGCTGCTCGGTCTGGACCTGCTGCTGCGCCACCTGCTTGTCCTCGATGGCCCCCTGGAAGGCGTCCGAGAAGGCGATGTTCGCGATGTAGATGTCGTCCACGACGATGTGGTACTGGGACAGGTTGGCGGCGAGCTGCGTCTTGGCGAGCGAGCGGATCTCGTCGCGCTTGGCGAGGATGTCGTTGACCGAGTAGTCGGGCACGACGGTCTTGATGAAGTCGTTGAAGGCCGGGTCGATGATCTTGGCCGCGAAATCCGTGCCGACGCGCTGGTAGAGGTCAGACGCGAACTGGCCGTCGATGTGGTAGTTCATCGTGCCGGTGAGCTTGACCGTCTGGAGCTCCTTCGAGGCGGCATCGATCTCCTGGAACTGGTGCGGCTGCACCCGCGTATCCACGTTCACCACCTGCTGGACGATCGGCATGATCACGTGGAGGCCGGGCTGGAGCGTGCCGACCTGGACCTGGCCGAAGTTGGTGGCAACGCCGACGTTGCCGGCCGGGACCTCGACGAACGGGCCCGAGATCCCGATCACGAGGACGGCAAAGCCGAGGATCGAGCCGACGACGCCGCGGATGAGGTGACTCTTCGGCACGGCCCGGTCGTCCCGGCCTCGACTGACGGCCGCGGCGGTGCGGCTGATCGGCATCACGATCCCCAGCCCGACGCTGAGCAGCAGGATCAGGATGCCGAACAGGATCACGAACAGGTTGAGCATCACGGCGGGGTCTCCTCAGGGTCGATGGTCCATCCTAGCGCCGCGGCGCCGGCCGATTTCGGGTTGCGCCGAGGCCGGGGACCCGGCGCAGTGAAGCCCGGGGTCAGCCGGTGAGAACCCCCAGGGGTGCGGAGGCCGCCGGCGTCGCGCCCACCGCGCTCGGCCGGCCCAGCAGGTAGCCCTGGCCGAGCGTCACGCCGAGCTCGCGCAGCATCTCCAGCTCGACCCGCTGCTCGATCCCCTCCGCGATGACCTCGCAGCCGGCGCGGCCCGCGAAGTGGCGCAGGCCCGCGATCATCGCCTGGCGGGTCACGTCGCGATCGACGTGCCGAACGAGGCTGATGTCGATCTTCAGGAAGCGCGGCCGCAGCTCCACGACGTGGCGCAGGCTCGCGAACCCAGCCCCGGCGTCGTCGACGGCAAGGCTGACGGTGGGGCCGAATCGTGCGGCCGCGCGGCCGACCGCCGGGTAGTTGTCGATCTCGATGTGCTCGGTGACCTCGAGCACGATCCGCCTCGAGCGACCGGCCAGGAGCCGGGCAAGCCGCCGCGAGTGGATGATCGCGTCCGGCGACGCGTTCAGGCTCAGCCAGGGGCCGGGCTCCAGGGCCTCCGAAGCGTCGAGCGCGGCCGCGATGCAGGCGACCTCCAGCTCGACGCCGAGCCCGACCGAGTGGGCGTCGGCGATCATCCGGTCGGGCGGGGTGCCGTCGGCAAACCGCGTGAGCGCCTCGTATCCCACTCGCACGCCCGATCCGAGCTCGACGATCGGCTGGAACACGGGGCTCAGGCCGCCCCGTGCGAGGGCGCGTCGGACGCGTCCCCGGAGCAGCTCGTCGCGGTGGCCGGACTCGAGGGCGCGGCTGAGCAGCGCGCCGGCGGTTGCCGCGAACTCGCCGACGGCCGGCAGGCGATCCACGAGATGCCGTGCGTACTCCTCGTCGCACGTCCCGGCGGCAATGAGGCCGAGCAGGCCCTCCCCGTTGCGAATCGGCGCATAGGCCATCGCGCGAAGGCCCGTCTGCGCGGTGAGCTGGCCGTACAGCCCATCCTCCGGTCGCGGCGCGAACCGCTCCGCCCACGATCCCTGGGACGCGCGCTCGTACAGGTACGCCGCGCGCGCGGCCGGCAACCGCCGGCCGCTGGTCGCCGGCAGGCCGTCTGGCCCACGAAGGGCGAGCGGCGTCGCCAGCTCCGGGCCGACGAAGTTGATGATCGACGCGACGTCGATGCCGGGCAGGCCGAAGAGCTCGTCACAGATCTCGGCGGCCGTCGCCTCCGCGGTCGCGGCGGGCTGGAGACGGCTCAGGGCCGCCGCCACCTGGGCTCGCTCGCTGAACTCGCGGGCGAGGCCCGACTCGAGGCGGCGAATCTCGGTGACGTCGCTCAGGAAGCCGATCATCGAAGCCAGTCCGTCGACCTCGGCCCAGGAGGCTCGCACGTCGACGAGCACCAGGCCGCCGTCCTTGCGCCGGTAGGGGACCGAGCGTGCCATGGGGAGCCTGCCGTCCGCCACGGCCTCCAGCTGCTCGCGCACCCTGGGCAGGTCCGCTGGAGGATGGACGTTCGTGACCGTCAGCTCGAGCAGCTCGTCGGGTGCATAGCCCAGCAGGGCGCACGCGGCGGGGTTGACCCAGCGGAACCGCTCGGACGCCCGGTCGGCCACGACGATCGCCTCGATCGCGCCGTCGAAGATCGCCGCGTAGCGGAGCTCGGACGCGACGAGCGCCAGCTGCGCCCGGTGGGTCTCGGTGACATCCGCGATCGTCCCGAACATGCGGACCGGACGCCCCGACGCGTCGAGCTCGAGGGCGCCGCGCCCGTGCACCGAGCGCTCCTCGCCGGTGTCGACGCGAACGATCCGATACTCGCGGTCGAACGGGCGTCTGCGCCCGAGCACCTCCTCGGCGAAGTAGGCGACCATCGCATCGCGTTCGGCCGGATGGACGAGCGACGCCCAGCCCTGCACGGACCGTTCGAACGACGCATCGATCCCGTAGATCGCGTCGAGGCCCTTCGAGCTCACCCAGATTCCCGACGGGATGTCGAGCGAGTAGGAGCCGATCCGCGCGACCGCCTCGACCTCGTCGAGCAGGCCGCGGTCAGGCACGACGCGGTCAGGCACGACGCCAGCCTGGCGTGTTGGCGCAGCGGCTGGGAACGCCGTGGATTGCCCGGGTCGGGGTTCGGTGGTCAGGCTGAGACCTCTGCCGTGTATGGGGGGCCGATCGTTCGTTGACCAGGGCGACCCGGTTCCGCACCGTAACCATAGGCTCGCGACGGGGCAGATCCGGCTGGGTCGTCGGTACTGTGATCGGCGCCGGAAGTCCGGCCGGCGTCACCCGGTGCCCGGCATCCAGGTCCGCATGCGATGCCCGTCGATCAGGCCGTCGTCTCACCGGCGCCGGCTGCCTCGGGCTCGGCGTCGCCGTCCTGGGCCGCCTTCTCCGTCCTGCTCAGGTGGCTCGCCTCGATGAGCGTGGTCCGGCCATCGCGGTCCTTCCAGCGCGTCTGGACCTGCACCTCCTCGCGCTCCCCGGACAGCCGAAGGACGACCGTGTAGCCGGAACCTCCTCCGCGCTCGATCCGATCGACCGTCGCGCTGTCCGAGGGCAGCGGCAGGAGGGCGAGCACCTCCCCGAGGTTGTGTCGCAGCTCCGGGCTGAAGTCCTCGATCACCCGGTCGATGTCGCCGGCGACGGCCGCGGCACAGAGTGCCTCGGCGCGATCGCGAACGTCCTGTTCGTCCATCGGCTTGCCCTCGAACGTGAGCGGGTCACGGGTACGTGCCGCTCCACGAAGCCCCACTCTACGTCAGGCGGCGCGGGACGGCCCCGGTCGTGCGAATCTCGCGCTCCAGAAGGCGCTCTCGCCAGCCGCGAGCGACTGGCTGTCCGTCCTGTCCGCCGGCACGACCACGACCTTCAGGCGCGCCGTGCGTCGCCCGGGTGCTCGAGACGCCAGGTGCAGTCGCTGCACAGCGCCAGCGGTCCATCGAGCGTGCGCATCTGGCGGTGCGCGTCACGCGGGTCGAACGGCAAGAGGCAATCCGAACAGCGCACGGGAACGCTGGACCCGGACGCTGCCAGGGGGCGGTCGGTCAACATCGTGAATGCCTCGAGACGGTGTGCGGGGGCCGCGCTGGCGGGCCGCCAGGAGTTGGGCACGGCAGACTCCCGCTCGACGCGGGGATGGCCGGATTGTCCCGCCTCGATCCCGTCTTGGCATGACGGCCCGTCATGTGGCTCGTGCGGGCATGCGGGTCCCGCACCAGCCGTCGACGCGCAGGCTGCGGAGGCCTTCCCGAGGTGCGAGTGGGCGGCTGCTAGGGCTAGCCCCCGTGCGTGGGCGCCGAAGGCGCGGCGGACCATGCGGGCGCCCACTGCTCGCGCCGGATCCGGTTCACCTCGTCGGGCGCGATCTCGGGCACCGGTCCGAACGCGAGCGCGCGAAGATACGCGTCGGCGACGCCTTCGACCACCGACGCCGCGTTGTACGCATGGTCGACGGTCGGCCCGATCGCGAGCACGCCGTGGTTGCGCAGAAGGCAGGCGCTCCGGTCACGCAGAGCGTCTGCCGTGAGCTCGGCGACCTCCGCGGTGCCGCCCCGCGCATACGGCGCGGTCACGATGCCGCCCCCGCAGGCCGCGACCAGGCCGTGCAGGATCGGCGGGATCTCGATGCCCATCGCCGCAGCCGCCATCGCCGCCGCGCTGTGCGTGTGGACGATCCCCCCGACGTCCGGGCGGCGGGCGTAGGTGAGCGTGTGCAGCGGCAGCTCGGACGTGGGCTTCAGCGCGCCGTCGACCACGCGCCCGTCCAGGCGCACGATCACCACGTCGGAGGGCCGCATCGTGTCGTACGGGGTGCTCGCGGGCGTCATCGCGACGAGCCCCGGGTCGTCGGCGATCCGCATGCTGATGTTGCCCGCGGTGAAGTAGACGAGCCGCTCGGCCAACAGCCGCTGCGCGAAGACGAGGACCCGTTCTCGTGCCTCGGTCCAGGTGAACGGCACGGTCATGGCGCGGGCACCGGGCGCCCTGCCCCCGACAGCTCGGCGAACGGCGGCTGGAGCACGCCGGCGTCGGTGAGGTAGGCGGTCACGAGCGCGTGCGGCGTGACGTCGAAGGCGGGATTCCACGCGGGAACGTCCAGTGGCGCGGCGGCGTGCCCCAGCCAGCCGCGCACCTCGTCGGCCGGCCGTTCCTCGATGACGATCGCGTCTCCGGACGGGGTCGCCAGGTCGAACGTGGAGCGGGGCGCGGCGACGTAGAACGGGACACCCGCGTGGCGCGCCGCGAGCGCCAGCCCGAACGTGCCGACCTTGTTCGCGGTGTCGCCGTTGGCGGCGATCCGGTCCGCGCCCACGACGACCGCGTCGACCCGGCCGGAGTGGAGGAGCGGCGCGGCCGCGCTGTCGACGATGAGCGTGACGTCGATTCCCGCGTCCGTCAGTTCCCAGGCGGTCAGGCGGGCTCCCTGCAGGAGCGGCCGTGCCTCGCAGGCAAAGACCGCGACGGGCTCGCCCGCCGCGGCCTTCGCATAGACGACGCTGAGCGCCGTGCCGGAGCCGAGCGTCGCAAGCCGGCCGGCGTTGCAGTGGGTGAGGATGCGGCTCGCCGAGGCAAGCTCGACGCGCCCGAACTCGCCGATCCGTCGGCACGCCTCGCGGTCCTCGTCCAGGATCAGCAGCGCCTCGCCGAGCGCGCGCTCGCGGATGGCGGCCGGGGTCGGCCCGGTGGCCGCGGCGTCGCGCACCCGGCGGACCGCCCAGGAGAGGTTGACGGCGGTCGGCCGCGCCGAGCCGACCCGCGTGACGAGCTCGTCGAGCACGGCGACCGCGCGGGCGGCGGAGGCCGGACGCGCCCCGTCCAGACCGAGCACGACGGCGAGCGCGCCGCAGACGCCGATCGCCGGGGCGCCGCGCACGGCCAGCCGGCGAATGGCGTCGATCGCTGCGTCGACGGTCTCGAGGCGCAGGACCTCGCACGCGGCCGGGAGCTTCGTCTGGTCGATGATCTCGATCGCGTCGCGGACCCAGGCGACCGTGCCGATCGTGGTTCCCGGGGTCGCGGGGGTCATTCGCGGGCCCGCGCGGCGCCGGCCGCTCCGACCGGATCGGCAGGCGCGATCGTCATCTCGAGATGCTGCGGACTGGTCCGAGTCAGGTCGTCGGGCTCGCGCGGTTTCGAGTCGGGCATCATGTGACGGATCGTACGTCGCTCCCGGTGCCGAGGCTCGCTCGTCTCGTTCCGTCTGTTCAGCGCGGACCTCCCGAACGGCCGCCGCCTCAACCTGCTCGCCCGTGGGGAGATGCTCAATAGCACGGCAGAGACCGGCCACCAGATCGAGATCATGGATCTCGGCTTCGCGCTCCAGGCGCACGCCATGCGAATCCTCAGCCAGGACCCGCAGGCCTTCTCGCCCGGATACCAGCCGGTCCCCGAGTCGGTGAACCGCGCGATCACCGAGCACGGCATTCGGACGCTCTCGAGCGTCGACCTGGACTGAGGGGTCGGCCCCGGCGGAAGACCCGGGGACGCATCGGGTTGGAGCAGCAGGGCCGGGATGACGCGGCCGACCACCTCCGGCCTCGCCCAGTCCGAGCTCGAGCGCGTGCCGGCCGGATAGGATAGGGGCCGCTTCGCGACGACGTCCCAACCCGCTTCCGGAGCTCTCGTGCAGCTGAACCCCCTCGTCCTGTCGTACATCGCCTCCACGGCCGTGGCCGGCGCGGTCGCGATCGCGGCATGGCGTCGGCGCCACCTGATGGGCGCCCGCGAGCTCGCGCTCGTCATGCTCTCCGTCGGCTGGTGGCTCCTCGCAAACGCGCTCGAGGCATCCGCACTCGACCGGTCGACGAAGATCGCCTGGTCGGTCGTGGCGTACGCGGGAATCGAGAGCGCGCCCGTCCTCTACCTGCTGTTCGTGCTCGCCTGGACCCGCCAGGACGGATGGCTGACGCGCGCTCGCACCGCGCTGCTGCTGCTCGTGCCAGCCATCTCCGTCGGCATGGCGGCGACGAACGAGTGGCACCACCTGCTCTGGTCCTCCGTCACGCTCATCGACGCGTGGGGTGTCACGGCAGTCTACGGGCATGGTCCGTGGTTCTGGGTGGAGGCCGCCTACGCCTACGCGCTCATCGGGGTGGGGCTGCTCGCGCTGGTCGCGGGCATCTACCGATACCCACCGGTGTACTCGGCGCGGATGCGGATCGTCATCGTCGGGTCGCTCGTGCCGGTCGC
>Ga0209745_1002647_pt1 | contig 10121 bp, 9 predicted proteins | sample BarGraNGADG00312_FD_184495 | JGI IMG/M metagenome (GOLD analysis project Ga0209745, IMG submission 184495) | Arctic peat soil microbial communities from Barrow, Alaska - Barrow Graham LP Ref core NGADG0004-312 (SPAdes) (version 2) | ecosystem: Environmental > Terrestrial > Soil > Wetlands > Peat ... | reverse complement strand
TGCAAGAGGCTTCAGATCAACAAAGAATTTTATTATTACTATTTATCTTAGGACTGGAAAACTCGAATTCAATCTACCCATATGAAACAGCGAGGAGCCTGTAATCTTCATTCCTTCTGCAGATTCCGAAGAAGAAGGTCGTTATAAGTTGCATGACCTAGCTCGAATTTTTGCAGATTCGCGTCTAGATTCCTCACAATGTGCCGATGCTCAGTATCGCCAATCTAAGCATTACTTGAAGGTGCTTTCAGAAGCCGAAAAGCTTTATGACAAAGGCGGGATATACACTCTTCCTGGGCTGTGGCTATTCGATAAGGAGTGGGTGAACATCAAGGCGGGACAGGCTTGGGCGGAGGGTCTGATCGGAAATATTAGGAAATTAAAGAAAAACGGGAGTTTGAAGTACGCCTTGCAGGTTGCTAACTCTTATCCGACTGATGGACTCCATGTGTTGATTTTGCGACTATATCCTCTGGATAGAATTCATTGGAATGAGACCGCCTTAGCGGCCGCACGGACGATGAAGGATCGTAATGCTGAGGTTGCGCATATGCACAACCTGGGCCTAGCCTATTCTCAACTAGACGAGAATCGCAAGGCCATCGAATACTATGAACGTAGTATATCGGGAAAACGTAAGACCGAATACGGCAAGAATGAAGGCATCACCCTGAACGGCCTTGGATGCGCTTATAGCGATCTAGGCGAGACGAGAAAGGCCATTGAGTTCTACAAGAAGGCTCAGTCAATAGCTAGCAGAGTCAATCATAGAAATGGTGAAGGACAAGCTATAGGCAATCTAGGCATCGCATACCTCGGTCTAGGCGAGACGCGTAAGGCTATCGAATGCCAAGAGCGGGCATTAGAAATAGATCAAGAGACCGGAAACCGAGAAGGTGAGGGACGTGACATGGGAAATTTAGGCAGTGCTTATTCTCGGTTAGGCGAGACGCGCAAAGCCATCGGGTACTATGAACAGCAATTAGCAATAGCCCAAGAGATCGGAGACCGATACAGTGAATGCGACTCGCTGAGCGGGCTTGGCGACACATATCTCGATTTAGGCGAGACGAGCAAAGCTATTGGATCTTATGAGCAGGCATTAGAGATATCCCGCAATATCAGAAGCAAGCGGAATGAGGGTGATACCCTTTGTGACATGGGGAGAGCCTATGCTGATCTGGGCGAGACGCGAGAGGCCATAAAATACTATGAGCAGGCTATGAAGATTTTCCGAAAGAGCGAAATCCTGGAATCCGAGGGCGAAGCTCTCTGCAACCTCGGAAGAGCCTATGCCGACCTAAGAGAGACCAATAAAGCAATCGAAAACTATAATCGGGCATTGGAGATCGTCTGCAAGACCGAATCTAGAAGGATCGAAGGCGATGCTCTACGCAACTTGGGCAGAGCTTATCACGATCAGGGAGAGACCCGCAAAGCCATCGAATATTACGACAATTCATTGGAGATTGTTCGCAAAATCGAAGATCGGAAGGGAGAAGGGGAAGTTCTATTTTATATGAGTCTATCTCTTGACAGGCTCGGTCAGCGGAAGGAAGCAATAGACAAGGCAAAGGACGCACTTAATATTTTCGAGAGAATCGAAAGCCCATTGGTCGAGAAGGTACGGTTAAAGCTAACAGAATGGAAGGAAATTCCAGGCGGACCCTTATGATACGTTAAGATTCAATGTTCGTATATCTAGAAACATGATTTTTTGCAGATGTATCTGTACCTGTTTCTCTTGAGGTGTGGGCTAATAATTTTGGAACCTGAAAGGGAACTTTTGGCGGACGATCACCTTCCAAGGATTTTCGTTCTAAGTTCTGCTTCCGCTACCGAAATCACATGGATTCGCTCTTCTCTCTGCCTCGGCCTTGAGATACGTTAGCTCCGAGTCAATCGATCTTTTCAGCATCCTTTTCAAAGGGCCGGTCAGGATGCGCGGTAGGAGACCTTCCCATGACTCTTCTGTTATGACCTTCGTCTTTTCACCAATCGACTCCATCCTCCAGACATGGAGTGCTTTGATTCCAAGCATCGAGCCGGTCCAGCCCATAATTTTGGGCCTATTCAATTGCAAAATTGTGGAATTGATAGTTCCGGGGCCCGCTTTCCAGCTGAACCTTGATCCTGCCGCCAGCGGCCCCTGTAAAGAGGCCGCCTTGATATCTGGATTCCAATCAGGCCATCGGTCGATGGCTGCCAACACATCCCAGACGACATCCGTATTAGCCGCCACTGTTATCTCTCCCGCAGCGGTAACTGGAGCGCTTCGGTTGATATTCAAATTCTTATCCATAATGACTATTCCTTCCCGAAACGATTTATTGTTAACCGTTGCGCTGAGCCAACCCGAGTGAGTTCCAGCGCTTTTTTCCCAGTCATATTGCCGATCGGCCTTTAGGCCCGAAATTGGGGATAGATCTCCGAAAGGTATAGAAAGAGGAACGAATGAGCTTGGAGGCGGGTAGGATCGATTCAAATAATGAGTGGGTGAAAGATCGGAAGAGTGAATTCAAAAAAATCGAATTGAATAATGAATTGAATTGCCTACGAAATTGCAGGAGAGTGTGGTATGAGAAATTTTATAATTTCGGTTCTAAGTGGCATGTCCATCCTGGCTAACTTTAGCGACAATCCATTGAACCAATCGGCCTTGCAGAACATCAGCCTGCAAAATCAAACTAACCAGAGCAGCGATCTTCGCAAAGATTCTGAAGATCTATGGAGCTGGGGAAAGATTCCCATCGGCTATGAAGTAAATAAGAACGGGACCCTCGTCAAACTGGCCGATCAACAGTGGAACCCAAGCATCTGAACGATAACCAAAATCTGATTCATCAACAGCGAACTGCAAAAAAACGAATGGATGGAGAATTGGGGGAGAATGGCTAACCACAGAATTGTCGCGGCACTACTGATCACGGGCATTATCATCGCTTTGTTAATGGGATCGCTCAATTCCGGCAACACAACCGCTATAAACGGCAAGGATTGGACAGTCACCGATGAGGGAATTCTGGCTTATTCTGTCTCCATGCCCCAATACAATCTGTCCGAGCCGATAAGTGACGCCAACTCCACCCTCTCCACTGTTCAATTCCAGAGCCGGGATATGCAGATGGCAGGGCTCCTGAGAATCCCGATGTTGGCCGGGACGGGTCAGAACTCGACGGCCAAAGCCGGGCGCATTCCCGGGATTGTGCTCTTGCCCGGAGCCACGGTGACCAAAGAGAGAGAGCAAGGACTGGCAAAGTATCTGGCAGATCTGGGCTACGCCAGCCTGACCCTCGACCAGCGCAATCTTGGGGCCATTGACGCCAAAAGCGATCTGCAACTCTTCATGAGGGGCTCGGAGCCGACAGAGCATAAGATGGTCTATGATGCCTTGGCGGCGGCAGCAATCTTGCGCGTTCAGCCGGGAATCGATCCCGATCGCATCATCTATGCCGGAGAGAGCAACGGAGGACGGTTCGCCATCATCGCCTGCGCCCTGGATGCGAAGGCGCGGGGCATCCTGGCTATCAGCACCAGCGGCTATGGAACGGATGCGGCCGTTGCCAAAGCCGGATTGACGGAGAAAGATACCATCCGGTTCTATCGATCCATCGACCCGGATACATATCTCGCCAAAATCACACCCAGACCGTTCGCTATGATCCATTCCTCGAATGATCCCGTCATACCCTACCAATTGGCGGAGCAAACCTACATGTTGGCCTCAGAGCCCAAGAGCTTCGACACGGTAAGCTGTACCAAGCACGGCTACTGTACGGATATGAATGGCTATATTGAAAAAAGATTGTTGAGCCTGGCAACATGATTCATCAACTTGGTCAAAAAAGATTGATGCAATCAGCTCTGCAATCAACTATGCCTTCAGAGTCCTGTTGAAGAAGCTCGTCATCTGCCAGAAGGCATCCCTGGCCGGGAAGCTCTGGGACATCGTGCCATTCTCGACCATGAAGCCGTGCGGCTGGCCCTGGTAGACCTTCAGCTCGAAGTACTTGTTCGAGGCATTCAACTCAGTGGCGTATTGATAGACATCGGATATCTTGCTGAACTGATCATAGCTTCCATGGATCATCAGCATGGGCGCTTTCAGCTGGCTGATGTGGTCTGCCGGCATGGACTCATTGGCAAATCCTCCAGAGTACGGGAATCCGTAGAAAGCAACTCCTGATTTGAAGTCCATCTGGGGAAGGAAGAGCATCGTGTACCTCCCTCCGGCACAAAAGCCGGTCAGCCCCAGGTTGTTGGTATCAACATCGTCTCTCGACTTCAGATAAGTCTCTGAATCTTTGATGAGCTGGCCAACTACTTCATCATTGGGCGAGCCGTTGAAGGTCTGCCACTTGGGAGCAACGACCACGAACCCGGCGCCGGCGAATTTGTCCACCAGTGTCAGGTAGCCCGGCTCAAGGCCGTAGAAGGAGTGGATCAGAACCACGCCAGGCCACTTGCCGGTCGTGGTTGGAGCGGCAAGGTAAGCGGGAAAGGACATACCTCCGCTGGATATGTTCAGGCTCTCGTTCTTGACCTGCTGCATCGGACTATTCGTTTGCACACATCCTGAGATCCCGATAAAAGCGATCATCAGCAGACACACTACCAATCGTTTCATATTCTTTATACCTCCTGTTAGCAATTATTGAATTCTGGATACTAATTCCGGATATACTGGAACAACCCCTGTGATTTATTGCACGATTTTTGTACAATTTATTAATCGGATTCAATCTGACTATAATATGAAATCGTCGCGCCTAGATGATTTCAAATCAGAGCTCAACCTCCACCATGAGCAGTTCGCTATCTTCTACGGCATTGATTTTGACCTCTACCTGATCTCTTATCATTGCCGATCCATAGACGGAGACGGCCTTATTGTCTACTTCGATCGGTCCTCCCTCCAGGAGATAGAGATAAGCTCCCCAATCCGTTTCGAGCTGATGGGAGACCGCTTGGCCCGCCTGAAGAAAGCAGGAGAAGACTCTGCCCGGGGAGTGAATATGCAGAGAGCCCGGGTGGGAGTTGGAAACCAAAGGCAGAAATCTGTTGGTCCTCTCGGAAATCTCCACTTTCTTCTGCTCTACCGATGGCGTGAGGCTCTTGGCAGTTGGCTGAAACCACATCTGGATGAACCTCATAGGCATATCCGTGCGGTTGTTGATCTCCGAGTGCCACATGCCCTTTCCCACAGTTGTGTGCTGAACCCAGCCCATCTGAAGGATGCCGCCTTCCCCCCGTTCATCAGCGTGTCTGAACTCACCTTCTGCACAGTAGGTCACAACCTCGATCTCTCGATGAGGATGCAACGGCCAGACAGCTCCTGAAGATAGCGTATCGTCATTGAAGACGCGCAAGGGGCCGAAATTTTTGAAATTAGGATCGTAATAATCATCAAAGCTGAAGTGCCAGCGGCCATGAAATGTGCCGTTTTGGATGTTTCCATGAGCCTGATAGATGCTTTCCGGTCTTCTGATCAAGATCGTCATGTCCAGACCTCACACCAGCTCTGCCAACTCTGTGCTAATCCGCCAGAGTTTCTCTTGCAGCTCCAGATTATAACTAATTGGTGAAGATTGTACTGATTTACATTTTTCGAAGTATCTTCCTGAAATCCCTTCCATCTCCGGTGATGAGGCAAGGTAGACTGAGGTCCTGGCTCCATTTTCTGGTGTGTCTCCTGGATAATCGCCAAAACCCGCCCTGAGAAGTTTGGTTTTTATTACTCCGGGATGTAAACAGTTGGCAGTCACACCTGTTCCCTCCAACCGCCTTGCCAGTGCATAGGTGAAAAGAACAACGGCCAACTTTGACGTGGCATAGGACTCAAAACCATCGTATCGCCTTTCACCCTGAAGGTTACTCCAGTCCAATGCCGGGGCATTCCAGTGCGCTGCAGAGGCAACGTTGATGATTCTGCTTGATGCACTTTTTGACGCACTTCTCTTCAGCAAATCAAGCAGATCATGAACAAGTCGGAATTGGGCCAGATAATTGACGGCAAAAGTCGTCTCAAGACCGTCATCATTAAGCCTTCGTTCCTGCTGGAAGGTACCGGCGTTGTTGATAAGGACATCCAGACGATCATGGCTTTCTTTGATCCGGTCAGCCAGTTTTCGAATATCCTTGGCGGAAGAGAGTTCTGCCTGGAAGAATTGCAGACTGGTGCTGCCAGTCATGCGACGAATCTCCTCCTGAACTTTCTCTCCTCTTAGGGAATTGCGACCGTGAAGAAGGACTATCGCTCCCTTGCTGGCAAGACTATACGCTGTCTGCTTTCCTATGCCATCTGTTGAACCGGTAACTAGAACGACCTTTCCATCCATCTTCATATTTGCATACCGTCCCGCTGGAATTCATTTTCCGGATGTCCCATCATGATGCAAAGAGATTTCCTAAATTTTAGACAAATTCACGAGTTCATCGCTTCAGAAGGCGAAATGCGATATTTGTCCCCCTCTTTTGATTGAACCCGAGATCGATCATGAGAAAGCCCAGGGGTTCGAGACAGCGAGCCATCTCCAGAGGGCCGGCGTCGACTGGGTCGAGGCCCGTATCTCTGATGAGATCAGAAACAACTGCCTTAGCCGCAGCATCGTCGCCACAGTAAAATCCCGTGGGTGGCGTATCGCCGAACATTCGCGATTCAGAGGCCATCAAAGCGGCAAACGTGGTATTGAAAGCCTTCACAACCTTCGCTCCTTTCGCCACCTTAGCGTCCTCCTCGGCAGCCGAGGTCGTAAGGCCCACTGCTAGTCCGCTGTAATCCGGTTTCAGAGGATTGATGCAGTCGATCAAAATCTTGCCATTGAGAGATCCGGCCGACTTCAGGGCATTCTCAGCCTGGCTCCAGGGCACTGCCAGGGCAATTACATCACCGAATTTTGCGGCCTCTTCAGGCAGACCAAAGCACGCATTCTTTCCGGCCGACTCTGCCAGAGCAATAATTTTTTCCGGGTGGCGTGAACTGAACATTACCTCATGTCCCTTAGCCGCCCAGATTTTGCCCAAAGAGCCGCCGACGTTTCCAGAGCCGATTATTCCGATCTTCATAATAACTCCTTTTTTGGCTTTTCTTTCGACTCTAATCCGGATTTTCAATTCCATTCAAGAGATCAATTTGCTTCACACATGGCATCAACGGCATATATTCCGTCTATTAATCAAATCTCATCCCGTAGATCAGAGTATTATCCTATATGTTATCTTATATGCGTCGATAGTATATAAAAATTTAGGTATGATGCAGTGCCTCTGACTGTTGTGTCACTTCATTGCGAATTCCAGAGCATTATGATATCACATATATTTACAATTTGATGCATATCTAACTCCTGCCTTGCATCTCTGAAAGAGAGTTCCCTCAAATAGCAAACTACTTAAAAAGTAGACCCCCATGTACTGTCAGAAAGCAGGTGTAAGAGAAATATGACGGAAGGAGAAACCGAGAGGCTTAAGGTATCTGAGGCAAATCAGGGCGATGTCGGAAAGGGCATAGTTAGGATGGGCGAAGAATTCCTGAAGAAAATAGGCGCTCGCCCTCTGGATGTAGTCGAGATAACCGGCTCGCGGCCCACGGCAGCTCTGGCTGTAAGTGCCTATTCCCAGGATCAGGGCACCGACATGATCAGGATGGATGGCCTTATCAGATCCAATGCTGGAACTAGCATCGGCCAGTATGTAGAGGTCGGATTGGCGAACTGGAGCGAGGCCAAGCACGTAACCCTGGCTCCGGTCACCCAGGGGATGCAGATCTTTGCTCCGGGAGATGTACTCACCAAGGTCTTCAACGGCCGGCCGCTCATGAGAGGCGATGTCATCTCCACCACCAGCGTCCGAAAACCGCCTACCGATTCCATGGGAAGGGAGACCATGTTCGAGGAGATATTCCGGGGCTTTTTGGGCGCTCAGGCCTTTGGCCTCGGCGAGATCAAGCTCAGAGTCATCTCCACCAGCCCGGGAGGAATCGTCAAGATCACAGAAGGAACTGATATCGAGCTCTTGCCTCAGGCTGTAGAGACGCCGGAGCGAACTGTTCCCTCTGTTGTCTACGAAGATGTCGGCGGCTTGAAGCCGGTGATAACCAAGGTCCGAGAGATGATCGAACTTCCCCTGAAGCATCCTGAACTCTTTGACCGTTTGGGGATCGATCCGCCCAAAGGCGTCCTGCTGCACGGTCCACCCGGCACGGGAAAGACTATGCTCGCCAAAGCCGTGGCCAATGAGAGCGATGCCTACTTCATAAGCATCAATGGCCCGGAGATCATGTCCAAGTACTATGGAGAGAGCGAGAAAGCCTTGCGTGATCTGTTTGAAGAGGCGGAGAAGAATACACCGGCCATTATCTTCCTGGATGAACTGGACTCCATTGCCCCCAAGCGCGGTGACGTCACAGGAGAGGTCGAGAGGCGCGTTGTAGCTCAGCTATTATCTCTCATGGATGGACTGAAAGAGAGGAAGAACGTAATAGTAATCGGGTCCACCAACCGTCCCGAGGCTCTGGATATGGCCCTGCGCCGGCCGGGCAGATTCGACAGGGAGATCGAACTCGGTGTTCCTGATATGGACGGACGGATGGAGATTTTCCAGATCCACACACGCGGCATGCCTCTGCACGAGGATGTTGTACTGGAGGACTATGCCAAAAAGACCTACGGCTTCGTGGGTGCAGACATCGCGGCCGTTGGCCGGGAAGCGGCCATGAATGCGCTGCGCCGAATCCTGCCGGAGATCGATCTGGAGGAGCCGACCATTCCCAAGGAGATTCTGGACCGTCTCATAGTGCAAAAGGACGACTTCGAGGCGGCCTTGCGTGAGATTCAGCCTTCTGCCATGCGGGAGATACTGGTCGAGGTTCCTAATGTGAATTGGGAGGACATCGGTGGTCTGGAGAGCGTCAAGCAGCTTCTGGTGGAGGCTGTGGAGTGGCCGCTACGAAATGCAGAAAGCTTCCGACGCCTGGGGATCGATGCACCCAAAGGAATCCTGCTCTACGGTCCGCCCGGCACAGGAAAGACCATGCTCGCCAAAGCCGTGGCTAATGAGAGTGAGGCCAACTTCATAACCGTCAAAGGGAGCGCTCTTCTCTCCAAGTGGTATGGCGAAAGCGAGAAGAGAGTGGAAGAGATTTTCCGAAAGGCGAGGCAAGTGGCACCGTCCATTATCTTCCTGGATGAGCTGGATGCTCTGGTGCCCATAAGAGGCGGCGCCATGGGAGAGCCGCATGCCACAGAGCGCATAGTGAACCAGCTTTTGAACGAGATGGACGGACTCGAAGAGCTGCACGGAGTTGTCGTAATAGGGGCCACCAACCGGCCGGATATCATCGACCCGGCACTGCTCCGCCCTGGACGGTTTGATGAGCTAATACTGGCGCCTGTGCCGGACCAGGAATCTCGCAGGAAGATCTTCGAGGTGCATCTGAAGAAAGCGCCGCTGGCAGATGACATCAATATCGACGAGCTGATCGGCCAGACCGACCAGTATACAGGAGCAGATATTGCCGCTGTGGTTCGCAAAGCCGGACGGTTGGCTCTCAGGGAGGATATGGGTGCCAAGAAGATAAGTCAGTCGCATTTCCTGGCGGCCTTGCAGGAGATTGGGCCGTCGGTCACACCCGACACCATGAAGTATTACTCCCTTATGGGAAAAGAGCTTCGCAAGAGGGCTTCCAGAGAGGTGGAGCGCGGGGATATGTATGTCTGAGGGAGCAATTCGCTTCCCCAGAATTTTGTTCAATTCGTTGCATATTAGCGTCAGATAAATATCATTTTCCAGTTCGAATCTCCTGTCCAGAATCGTGGAAGCATAGATAGATAAGCAAAAAAGTGAATTATGCCAAAGGAAGGATCAGACCATGTCTAACACAGAGAAGTTTCTGAAAGAGGCATTTGCCGGCGAGTCGCAGGCCAATCGCAAGTACAGCGCTTTTGCAAAAAAGGCGGATAAAGAGGGTTTTGCCCAGGCGGCCAAGCTATTCCGGGCAGCTGCGGCAGCGGAAGAGGTCCATGCTGCCAATCACCTCAGGGCGCTCAAGGCCATCAAGTCCACCAAAGAGAATCTGCAGGCCGCAATAGCCGGCGAGGATGAAGAATGGGAAAAGATGTACC
>Ga0209745_1002644_pt1 | contig 10122 bp, 9 predicted proteins | sample BarGraNGADG00312_FD_184495 | JGI IMG/M metagenome (GOLD analysis project Ga0209745, IMG submission 184495) | Arctic peat soil microbial communities from Barrow, Alaska - Barrow Graham LP Ref core NGADG0004-312 (SPAdes) (version 2) | ecosystem: Environmental > Terrestrial > Soil > Wetlands > Peat ... | reverse complement strand
ATGCTCCGTAGCCTGGCCCGCTTCAGCGACGCGGATCTGCCCGCCCCCGAAGCACACATCGCATCGATGAGAGACTTCTTCGCTACCTGGGCCGACCAGCTCGACACCTGACCCGGATCAAGCGGCCGGTCTTGGGGTTGGCCAGCCACCTTCACATGCCTTTGGTGCCCGCTTAGTGCCCGCTTACTGGTCAGAATCGGTAGGTATCTAATCACCCTCCGATACCAATTGCGTTGCTAGTGCTCAAGATTGGCCCATAGTCGTCAACGTCAAACGGCTCTGTGAGTAATCAGCGGGTTACTGGTTCGAGTCCAGTCGGGAGAACCACGCACGAATGCCGGTCCGACTAAGGTGAATGGGCCTCCCAATCGAGAGTGGGTGAGGTCGGCGTGCTCCTCGTCGGCGGAACTCACCCTGGATCCACCGCTGGCAGGGAAGAGCCCAGCTAGGTCGTCTCGCGTAGCGTGAGGACGCCTGGTAAGAGAATCCTTTGGTCTATACCTTTACCTTCGGCAAGCGCACCTACTGCCATCACGAAGGCCTCCTCGATGTCCAGCCGGATCGTTGACAGGCGGGGATGAGTCTCGATGGGCAAGGCATCGTCACAGCCAAGCAGGCGAACATCTTGGGGAACGCGTATGCCCATGATTGCGAGCCCATCAAGAACCCCGTGCGCGATGACATCGTCGAAGGCGACGACCGCGTCGACGCGCGCCTCCGCGATAGACGCGGCTACAGTACGGCCCTCCCCGTAAGTCCCCTTGTTCGCCGCAAAGTAGGTCACCTTGAGGTGCAGTTCCGTCGCGAGCTTCCGTACGGTCCCTTGCCGCTCGGTCTCTGACCAGGAATACGGCGGTCCCCCGACGTAGGCGAGCCTCCGGGCTCCTGTCTGGGCAAGAAAGCGGATGCCCTGATCGAGGGCGTCGGAAGCCGAGACGAGCACCCTGGTGAACCCTGTGACGTCACTGTTCACAAGGACGAAGCTGGTTCGCTGTGCGAGTTCGGTGAGCCTGGCAGCGGACAAACGCGTGGACGCCAAGACGAGGCCCTCCACCTGCGGAATCACTCGTTCGATCAGACGCTGCTCCCGGTCGGCGTCACTATCGCATTCAACCACAATCGCATTCAACGACCGTCGCTCCGCCTCGCGTTGCGTGGCACGTATGGCCTGCGCAAAGAACGGGTTCGACACGTCGCGGATCACCAGACCGATGAGTCCGGATCGGCCGGTGGTGAGAGCCTGCGCGTGGCGGTTGGGGACGTAGCCCAGCTCGGCGGCCTTCGCCAGGACGCGCGAAACAGTGTCCGGCTTCAACATGCGCGGATTGTTGAACGCCCGCGAGACCGTCGAGGGGGCGACGCCCAATATGCGGGCGACGTCGACGATCGTGGGCGGTTTAGCCATTTCCTGAGATTAGCGTGACGGCTGCGGCGATCAGTCGTTCTGCCCCTCCAGGGGCGAAGGCTGCGCGCATCCCGTAGTAGCGATGCGCGTCGACGACCTCGTAGCCCCCGTGTCGGTATTCATCTGCCGTTGGCAGGTAGCCGGGCACGCCGTCGGCGTAGCCCAGGACGAGGACCGGCTTGTCTGTAGCTGCCTTGACGGCTTCAGCCACGGCAAGGAACGGTTCGCCCGGCAACGTGATGATGGCGACGCCTCCGAGGTCAAGCAGGCACACGAAACCGTGCCAGCCGTCAGCGCAGGTGTCCCCCTCCGGATCGGCAGGAGGCAGACCGTCGAGCGCACCCTTTTGCCGGTCGAGCGCCAGCATCCTGTCGGCCCACGTCACCCAAGCCCGGTACAGGGCGGCCAGGGGTGGCGGTGAGGACGATGCTAACTCTGTCCACATCTGGCGATCGTGCGTGGTCTGCTCGGCATCGAACGGTGACAATGGCAGCACGACTGCCATTCGCTTGAAAATCACATGCCGTGTATTTATCGTCCGGAAATCCCCATGGCGGAGGGTCTGGGCCAGAAGGTTGCCGATGCGCTCGGCTTCCGCGAACGTGCGGCGTCCACTCTGATCGTCGCGGAACGACGCCTCGGCCGAATGCCCCGTGTTCACGTCGCCGGCGCAGCCCGTCGCCCACAGGGATAATCCGCCATCAGTCTCGATGGCGTTCCTCAGGTACGAGGGGAAATCGCCTGAAATCTGCCGGTTGGCCCCGTCGAGGACGACCGGGTGGCAGGGATAGGTGATGAGCGTTGCCACTGACTCGCGCTCGGTTCGAAACCGGAACGCCTCGATCGGTGGATCGATGTGGCGATCAGGATGGCGCCGATTCTTGGCGACCCCGGAACCTGGCGCACGGCCGTAGGCGAGTGAGCACTCCACGGTGGAATGGCACGCCTCCTGGACCGCAGTTACGGCCGCCCGTACAAGCTCATCGTGCACGAATGCCGAGTGTGGACCCAATCGGCCGAAAGCCATGCAAGGTCCGGAGTGGGTATGGGTGGCCATCACTACCACGTCCTGCACCAGATCGGCGGTTAGGCGCCGGATCTGTGCAGCGGTGCGCTCGTGGATGGCACAAACGTCAGCCGAAACCAGCGCGACATCATCGAGCACCAACGCCCGTACGGTCAACGGATCATGTACCCCCGTGGAGGAACCCTCGCGGGCCGCGTACCCTGCCATTCCCGTTCCGAGGGGCACCGGCACCTGTCGACGTACGATCCCGACCTTCACGGCCGTCTCTTTCCGCCAGCGACCACACCGACGACGACGCCTGAGTGGTCGATCAAGACGAGATCGGCCCGGCCACCGATGCGGACGCAGCCGCGTACAGCCCCTGAAACCCGTGCCACGACGCCGCCAGGGTTCGACGTGGCAAGGCTGACCGCTTGGGCCACTGACAACCCCACGTTTGCGATCAAGAAAGGCAACGCGTACGCAAGGCTTTTCGCCGCCCCCGCCAGGATGTTCGTACCGACGGGGCTCAAACGGCCATCCTCGCTGAGCTCAACGTCGCCTCCGACGGGGGTGTGATATCTCCCGGGCGGCATGCCTGCAATAGTCGTTGCGTCTGAGACCACGAAGGCGCCGCCAGCTGGTTTCGCCCGCAGCATCACCTTGAGTGTCTCCGCAGGCAAGTGATGCCCATCTGCGATGAACCCCGCCGCCAAACGGTCCTCGGCCAGCTGGCTCCAGATGGGGTTCGGATGACGAGGCAGATCGGGGAAAATGCCGTTGCCCAAGTGAGTCGACAAACTGGCGCCGGCGTCAACCGCTGCCCGGATGTCAGCATTGTCGGCGTGGGTATGCCCGATCGCGACCGTGATTCCGGATGCGACGATCCGACTGATCGCGCGGGCGCTATTCGGCCAATGCGGCGACACCGTCACGATACCGACCGGTCCCTCAGCTGCCCATCGCTCGACCTCATCACAATCGATGGGGCGTATCGAAGCCAGATCATGGACCCCTCGAGGGCCGTCGAGATCCGAGAGGAACGGCCCTTCGACCGAAGCAAAAGGAATCGCGGCGGCAAGGACAGGATCCCCTCTGGCCTCGCTCACGACCCGCAATGCTTTCCGGATCCGATCCTCAGGTGCCGTCACAATCGTGGGCACCCAAGTCGTTACACCCTCGTTCGCTAGTGCCTCGGTTATGGCCGCCAGATCGTCCACGGCGACGTTTTCGGCGTTGACGTCGTGGCCCGCATACCCGTTGACCTGCAAGTCGACCAAGCCGGGCGACACGAAAGGAAGGGTCTTGTCACCAGAGCGCCCGCGACGACGCACGGCCGCTACCACAGAATCCCGGCACTCGACCTCGAGCACCTCTCCGGTGCTCGGGTCCAGTCCCTCGACGGTGATCACAGCCACTTCACCCTCCCCCGGAATCGGTCGAGGAATCGCGCGTTCGCCTCATCACCGCCGGGTGCGTTGCCGCTGCGCCAGATGGGTACCTCGATTCCCCGCGAATCCAACACCTCAATCGTCGCCAGCATCAACCAGTTCAGGGTGTAGGCATTCGCGAACGTGGACACCGGACCGCTCTTCTCAACGGCATGGCCAACCTGGATCACCGCGTCGCCAACGGGCACGAAGGTATCGATGTGTTGATCGACGACCTCGTACAGATTCTTCTTCGAGGGGTGCCGCGCCGGATGCTCCGCCGAAGTCTGGCTGGCGTGCGAGCGGGAGGAGACGCCAATCGTCTTGACGCCCTTCTCGCGCGCCGCCAGGGCCGCGTCGATAAGTGCGGCGTTGATCCCATAGGCATTGACGAGGATGAGCAGGTCGCCAGAACCAAGACCGGCATCGTCGATGACAATTCGACCATACCCAGGCAACCGCTCGATCGCCATCGACCGTAACGCGCCGTCCGACAACATGGTGCCCGAATCGAGGATGGCAGAGACGTGCATCAGTCCTCCCGCGCGGAAGAAGATCTCCTGGGCTGCGAGATTCGAATGGCCACCGGGCGCGTACACATGGATGAGCCTGTCAGCGGCAACCTGGTCGGCCAGCAGATGCGCGGCCCCGTCGATGGCCGCCCCCTGCGTGTCATGGATTCGGCGCATCAGCTCGGTGACCGCCTCCAAGTAGCGTCCGCCAAGTTCTACGCTCATGACTGCCCGCTTTCCGCAACCACGTACAGATGCGCATCCGGATGGCTTCGCAGAGCCGTCCCCGGGAAGTCGGGGCCCGGTTCGCGGTCAAGGGTGTCCCTCACGGCTTGCCGCTTCTCGGCGCCCGGCACACTGCAGATAACGGCACGCGCGTTGAGCAGGCGTGGGATTGTCACCGTCACGGCATGCGTCGGGACGTCTTCCAACCGTGAGAAGAGGCCCTCTTCGACTTGTTGTCTTCGGGAAGCGTAGGCGAGTTCGACGACTCTTGTCGGCTCTGGGTCGTCGAAGTCCGCTGGTGGATCGTTGAACGCGAGGTGTCCGTTGACGCCCAGGCCGCACAGCGTTAGGTCGAAAGGCTCACTGCCGAGTACCTCCCCATAGGCCCGGGCAGCCTCATCCGGTGGCAGCCAAACGTTCATCCGCGCGAACGAGACGTCCGGTCCGAGTAGCGACAGGAAGTGGCGCTCCAGCCAGTTCCCGAAGCCCTGAAGGCCATCTGGCGCAAGACCGATGTAGTCGTCCATGTGAAAGAAGTCGATCCGCGACCAATCAATCCCGTCTGTCTCCGCGAGAGCGGTGAGTGTCTCTAGTTGGCTCGGGGCCGCTGCCAGCATGACGCGCAACCGGCCGCCCCCTGCCTTGGGCAGCAACGCGGCCGCGTGTGCGCCGGCGGCTCGGCCGAGTGCACGCGCATCGGGAAACGAATGCACGGTGATCACGAAAGAACTCCTTCCATAGGTACTGAGGCCTCGAGCCGGGCGAGGAAGATCAGGGCCCGAATAATGTGGAACGGATCCTTCACCGGTAGCGCCACCACAGTATTGATTGGTGCACCCCCACGGTCTCGAACCTGTAGCCATTCCCCGGCCGGACTGGGGAAGGTTGTCAACGTATAGTCCCTGACCCGGGTGTTCCATTCCGCCAACGCCTGCGAATCCGTGAGGGTCGCCAAGAGGCGGGTGGCAACCATGGTGTCGGCGTGGACCCACCACAATTTGGTATCCCATGTCTCGGTCACCAACGCTTCGTAGCGAGTGGGCTCGTTTCCGAATGAGAGCCCGGTCGGACGTCCTCCGCTGACGTCCACGTAGCGCAGCAAGCCTCCGTACTCGCGGTCCCAGGCGAGGTCCAGCGCCCGCAGAGCGAGACTCTCGTACCGCAGGAGATCGGGTGACAACCCTGCCGCTTCCTCTGCGAGGACGAGCATCCAGAGCAGTTCCAGGAGGTGACCAGGCGTCCGGTGGCGCGCCAACAGCGTCCCCTTCGGTACGGACGCTCCGGCTCGGAATTCCACCCACGAATCGGCGCCCAGGAAGTCACTGTTCAGAGTCACCAGCGCCCGATCTCGCACCCCTACTGCGACCGCGGATGGCGCTGAACGCAAGAGTTCGGCTGAGGCGTGCAGCAAATTCATCGGCCCGGCAAGGTCGCGGAATCCGGCGGGTACGGGATAGGGCTCAGACAGGGCAGTGCGATCGGCGATAGATCGTTCGGCCGTGACGAGGATTCGCTCGGCTATATCCAGCCACTCTGGCGGGGCGTCCGGGGTGACGCGAAGGCCACCGGCTATTCCGAGAACAACGAACAAATCCGCGAACACGCTTGTCGTCAGGGCGCCGTCCGCGTCGGGGACCGGGATGCCGCTCTTAGTGGTCCGAAAGACCGTCCGTCCGTCGTCACGCACCGCAAAACGGACCAGGAAGTCGACCGTCGAACGACAGCGCGCCCTCCATTCAGCAGAACTGAGGGGCAGCCGATCCGCCTCGGCATCATCGGCCAACTCGCCGCACAGCCATGCCCAACGCCCCTGCGACCACGTGAACCGGTCGGACGTGGTCAGTTCGCCGTTGTTATCGAAGCCTGTCAAGACGCCGGGCGCATCGTCGAAGCCGTGCGAGACCCACCATGGCAGCACGTGATCAATCAGATGTTCCTTCGCGGAAACTGTGCGGAAGTCGATCATGACACCGCTTTGAACTCGCGTACCGGAACTACCTCGTCGGTGTCGACGTTCAAGGAATCGACAATGGCGTCACTCACTGCCGTGTTCTCGGGCTTGATGAAGCCCAGCAAGATGAACACGATGATCGAGGCAACCACCGGCGAGGCGACAGTGAACGCCTGCGCGTTGGTACCCATCGCAGCGACCTGCCCAGGAATCGCATACTTGTTCACCGCGAAGATCACCAAGCCAATAGCCCAAGAAATAATCGCGGCGCTCGGACCGGACTTCTTGAACCACGGCAGCATCCCCAGCAGCATTGGCACCGCGATAGGGCCGACCAGCGCGCCGAACCACAGGATGAGCAGGCCGAGAACGCCGCCAAAGCTGTCCGCTCTCAGCGCGATGGACATGGACAAGACGATGAACAGGAACGTGGTGAGCCGCGCCCATAGCAGTTCGGATCGTGGCGGCAGGAATCCCTTGCCCTTCCGGAAGACCGGGATGATGTCGCGGATCACGACCGCCGAGATGGCGTTGGCGTCAGAAGACGTCATGGCCATGGTGTGCGAGAACATGCCCGCAAGGACGAGTCCGATCAGACCACCCGGCAGTAAGTGCGTGGCGAGTAGCGCGTAGGACTGATCCGGCTTGGTCAAACCTGGCAGCAGGATAGGGGCGGCCCACATCGGGAAGAAGAGCACCAGGGGCCAGACCAGGTACAGCACCGCTGAGAGCAACATTGAGCGCCTCGCGACGACCCCATCGGCGGTTGAGAGAAACCGCATCGCGAGGTTCCAGGTCCCGCCGTTGTACGAGAGGGTCGCGATCACGCAGTACGCCACGAAGAACCAGAGAGTCAGGGAGCCGTTGAACGGATGCGAGTTGGCGGGCGGAAGCTGCGACCACATTGTCCAGATCGACGAGACTCCGCCCAGCTTCGACATGACGATTACAGCCATCGCGATCGCCGCGACGAACTGAATCACAAACTGACCGAAATCGGTGACAACATCCGCCCAAATACCACCAACGGTGGAGTAGATCATCGTAACGCCCCCCACGATGAGGATGCCAACCGCCGCCGGAACGCCGGCGAAGACATTGAGCAGGATCGCCGAAGCGGTCCACTTGGCAGCGACGTCGAAGACCTTCAGACCAGCCCCCGACCAGGCAAGAACCTGCTGGGTGGGCACATTGAATCGGTCGGCCAGGAACTCCAAGGGCGAGATAATTCCCAATCGCTTACGAAGACGCGGCCAACGGGGCGCGAACAGGAAGGCTCCCAGCGTGCAGGCGAAGGTGATCGATAACGCCCACCACACGTAGACGGCGAAGCCAGTGGTGTAGGCGAGAGCCGCATACCCGACGAACACGGCGGCGGAGTAGCCCGACATGTGGTGCGAGATTCCGGTCAACCACCACGGAATCTTGCCGCCCGCCACATAGTAATCGCTCGTGTTCTTGATACGACTTCGCGCCCAGAAGCCGATTCCGACCATGACCAGGAAGTAAGCGCCGACGACCAACCAGTCCAGTAGCCCCATGAGAACTCCTACCACTCGAAGTATTGTGGGACCAGACTGACATGCAAACGTTTGCATGTGAAGAGGCCACGAGGTTTCCCCCACGAGCGATGTCGCAGATGCGGATGGCCGGGTTGCGGCGCAGTGCCGCCATCTGGCGCGCTGTCAGGTAGGAGCCCTAGAAGGTCTGCTGGTAGGCCCTCAGGCCGGCGACGTAGTTCGTCGGCTCTTCACGAAGGAGAGTGGATGAGGGGTCTGAACCCGCCCGCTTCGAGTAGTGACCTGAGGCGGTAGTTGATCAGGTTCCGGAACCCGAGGGCGATCCCGCGGAGGTGTTCGAGGCGGCCGTTGACTCTCCTATGTGTGGCCGTTCGAGGAGCCGGGATGGTGAACCAGGCCAGGATGTCGTCGCGTCGCCGGTGCAGGGTCCGTCCGAGCTGGGCGAGTTCTTCGAGGCCGTGTGGGACTGCGGCCTTGATCTTGTCGATGACCGTGGTCAGCAGCTTCTTCCCGGCGGCTCGCTCGGGCGCCCCCACCCGCCCCACCAGCGGTTTACTGCTCGTTCACAAGGCGTTTTGCCCTTGGTCCGAGGACCGCTGGGGGCACACCTTTGCACGAAACAGACCTCCTAGTTGCGCGACTAGCGCATGTCGTGCAACAAGCGTCGGATGATCCCTGGACCGCGGTCGCCGTGTGTGTCGATGCCGAGCGAATACTGACAGGTGCCGCTGGGTTCCAGGGCACGAAGGGGGTCAATATTCGCCCGGCGTTGACAGTGCGTGTGGTCGATTCGCAGACTCGCTTGGGGTCGCTAAGAGGCCGGGTACGTCGGAGCCGACACTAGGCGACAAGCGCCACCCAGCCCGATGAGCTGCCCGACCACGATAGGACGATCCCCGGATGAACCTCATCGACGACGCAGTGTGTCGGCCGCCGACGAACACGCTCACCCAACAACCCAAATCCCGACCGGATCCGCGACGACACGACTGCCCTCCCGCACACCGAAGCATGTGGCCGTCCCCGACACCCGGACGACCCCGCGGATCGCCTCACAGCCTTGAGAGCCCAGCCTCTCAGATCAGATCGATGCGCACAAATGTTCGAATCCCTGCCGTAACCAGAGAGCAGGTGCTTCACCATCCCATGGACGAGATCGGCCGGGGGCCGATGCGTGGGTGGCGGTATGTCTCCGATTCTGGTCGGGCAACTCCGCGCGTCGGGCGGACCTTGCCAACATCAGCACCGACCAGGCTGTAGCTCGCTGACGCCGCCATGGTGGCCGCGGCAAGGGTCCCGGCAGCTTGGCGCAACATCTCGGTGCGCACCGGAGCCGGGATGGAGATCAATGCTGGCCCGTCGAGCCGTTCGAGTTGGCGCCACAGGTCCAGCGACCCGGCGCCAGGGACCTGGTCGAAGACTGCCTGGGTCAGGGCCGACACCCCCGATGCGATCCCCCTCAGGTCAGACCGTCGGGTGGCCTGCACTTGAAGATGAGCCGCCTCCACCGTCGCCAAGACCGCCAGCCTCAGGGCGTGACGCGTGTCGGAACCGGGCTCTAGCTCCGGGGAATGGAGTGCCTGGTGCAGCGAGTGGGCGGCCGCGGCGACCGCATGAGGGATGCCCGTCGTCATCGGCGCTAGAGCGCGCCATGTGTCTCGAGCGCGTTCCCAACTGTCCGTGACCGGTCTGAGGGTCGGCAACAGCCTGGCGTGGACGTTGAACGAGTCCAGATCACCATTGGCGACAGCCAGGCTGGCAAGCTCCGCAGTACGCCGCAGTAGGCCGAGCGAGACGTTGGCGCTCACCAGCAGGACCCGAGGGTCAGGAGTCTGATCCACGAGCGCGTCATGCAGAGCCCGGTCCCAGCCGGCGATAGCCGAACCAAGCGCCTGAGCTGGCCCAACGGCCGGTCCGGTGACCGCGGACCTGTCAGTCAGTTGGGCATCCAGGATCTGCTCGGCGCTTTGAACCCGGGAGCCGAGTGCAGCTATGAGCAGGCCGCGTGGCCTGGTCGATTCATCGTGGCGGAGCTCCGCCGCGTACCGGCTGATAGTGCCGGCAACCGCGTGG
>Ga0209745_1002642_pt1 | contig 10131 bp, 8 predicted proteins | sample BarGraNGADG00312_FD_184495 | JGI IMG/M metagenome (GOLD analysis project Ga0209745, IMG submission 184495) | Arctic peat soil microbial communities from Barrow, Alaska - Barrow Graham LP Ref core NGADG0004-312 (SPAdes) (version 2) | ecosystem: Environmental > Terrestrial > Soil > Wetlands > Peat ... | reverse complement strand
CCCTACAAGTACGCTTGCGCCACCATATTCTTCAAGAGTAACTGGTCGTTCTGTATTCCATCTTAAAGTAAGACAAGGTGTTCCCAGAACAGTACATTCTTCCTGCAGACCACCACTGTCTGTAAGAATCATTCTGGCTTGCATATTTAACCTGAGCATTTCAAGATATCCAAGGGACTCCAAAAGGAACAGATTCTTTTTACCGGTAACTTTATTCCACAAACCAAACACTTCAAGCATCTTGCGTGTTCTGGGGTGAATTGGCCATACGACCTGAAATTTCTCACATGCTTCGTCGACTATAAAATTAACAAGGTGTTTAAGAACATCAATATTATCTACATTTGAAGGACGATGTATAGTTAAAATCAAAAATTCATCTGAAGCAGAATAAGTAGCTGGCTTAAATGATTCTATGATAGCATTTTCATTAAGTATCTTTTCAACTTTTAGTTTTGAAGCTTTATCCCTGTTCAGATCAAGTGTATCGATCATTATATTGCCTACTAATACTATTTTGTCTTCTGGTGTACCTTCCTTTCTCAGGTTTTCTGAGGATAGTACGTCAGGAGTAAGCAGCAGGTCAGATAATCTATCAGCCACAAGACGATTTATTTCTTCAGGCATTGACATGTCTCCCGATCGAAGGCCCGCCTCAATATGACAACATTTAACCTGTTCTTTTTTTGCAGTAATCGAACAGGCAAGAATAGCATTAACGTCGCCGACAACTACCACCCAGTCGGGATTTTCACTTTTTATTACTTTTTCAAATTCGATCATAGTTGTACCAACCTGCTGTGCATGGGTACCCGATCCTATATCCAGGTTTACATCTGCATCCGGGATTTCCAGTTGTCTGAAAAATTTCTTAGACATACGATCATCATAATGTTGTCCGGTATGCACCAGGATATGTTTTATAAACTTATCCGGGGATATAATTGAGTTGTTATATTTTTCGATAGCACGAATAAAAGGAGCAATTTTCATAAAATTTGGTCTTGCCCCGACAACAGAAATAATTTTCATAGAATAAGCAAAAATCAACTTTTCAAACTAAAATCATAATCTATCCAAGTTTAAACATTTCAAACCCAGACGTAATCTCAAACCGTTTTATGTATATTATGAATAAAGAAAGGGAGTAGAACAAAGAATCCCATCATTGGGGGATCAAAAGGGCTGCTTCCACTGAAAAAAGTAAAGAAAAAGGTGATCAAAAAGCATAAAAATAAAACTAAGTACTCCTTGATATATTTGAAGTATAATAAGAAAACCTTATAAAGGAAAAAGAGGTATATTATCAGACCTATTAATCCGGAATATAACAAAACTGACAGGAAGGGATTATGAGGCCAGTCACTTGCGGTTTTATCTTTTAAAAAATAATAACCAAACCAGTTTAAATAGTTAAAACCGGAACCAAATAATTTATGTGGTATGTCATATTCCTGTTTATAGATCTGCCATGAGAAAAGCCAGTGTACCTTCCTTATATTTATGAAATTATCAGTTATTGAATCATGAAATATTACCAATTTTAAACCGTAATAAGCAGTGTCTTCAGAGATAAAATCAGAAACCCATCGTCGTATAGGATCCTGGTCAGATATTTTATGCGTATCGGAAGTGTCTGAATTTCCTGCCAGCAAACTGTTAAGTATCCCTTTTTCATAAGAAAAAGCCGGAGACAATCATCCAAAACTCTGCAGATTCACTTTTTTGTAGATCTTTTTTAGGTCAATGGATCTGTTGGATGCGATATATAAACTTTTGAAATAATCTGGTTTCAGGACATTTGAGTCTACGGAAATACCTGGATTTAAAGAGTCAGCTTTTGAAGATTCTTCAAACGTCGGAGAGGCAAAAATCACATATCCCTTTAGTGATGAAAAATCAAGAACTCCGAATTTTGCAATATACAGGTACAAGGGAGGCTCACTTTTTTCATAATCAAATTTCAGGGACAGCTTTTGCCATGTACCTTTGTTCGACAGGTCATATGAGATACGCTTATAATCAGGCCCTGTTCCTTCGAGTGCCATCATGGCATATTCTCCATTAAAGTCTTCTGATACATAACAGAATACTATGGCACCTGTAACATGTTTTTTGTCTGTTTTTTTATCATCAATTAAAGTAAATGCATATGCATTTCCCTCACGGATGTCCGCATTGCATGTACTGTCCAGCATATAACCTTTTGCCCCTTCGGGAACAATTCCGACATTTTTGCCTTTAAGTTTATCAATCGTTTTATGATTTCTTGAACCCCACCCATAATCAGGCTCATCTGAATTAAATACCGGACGCCAGATTCTGTTATATAGACCGGTATATGTCGCATTCTGGTTAAATACCTGAATGTATTCATAAATATTCTTGGTCACCCTGTTAAATGAAGCAGCAACATCTCTTGTGCCTAAAGCTTTAAGAGTTCTGCTCTTAAGATTGTAGCTCGTCAGATAGAGAAATGCAGAGGTTAACAATACCAGAATTCCCAGTGATAAAAAATAATTGTCTGCAGCACGATTAATTTCAGCCACCTGCTTTTTCTTTTTACTCAACTTAAAGTAGTAGATTCCTTTAATTAAGACGAAAAATACTAAAATAGTCAGTAAAGAAATTAACCCCCTTTTTGAGGCTGATAAAATGATATCCAAAGTAAATAAAGAAAGCAGTATTATACAGATGATTTTCTGAGACTGCGATTCTATTTTCCTCAGGAAGAAAAAAATGCTGAATAATCCAAAATAAATAGGAAGAAGTGCAAAATTATTATCTATATCAATCGATTCTTTTGCCGATTTAAAAGTCAGAGGGTTTTTAGGTACAAAGTCATGGAAGGCTAGTATGTCAAACTGTACGAACAGTGTAAAAACGGATGTCAGAAAAGCGAAAAAAATAAGCAGTTTTACAAAGTTGTCATAAAAATAGTTGAATTTAGTCGTGGAGTCAACGATAAGATGAAGCAATAAAAAGAAGGAAAGTAAAATCAGTGTACTGGCTATATCCTTGAAAACAATGAGGTAGACTTTATTTGAAAAAACAAAATAGATGATTATTAAAACGAATACCAGAACCGGAATATAAAATGATTCAAGAAAACCTAAGGACTTTTTGATCAGAATACCACGATATTTTATAATTGCATAGATAAAAAATACCATGAATAAAACCAGGAATGGATATTTCAAAAATGGAATAGCAGATCTGAATAAAAAGCATAGAAGTGTAAAAACTATGAAAATAATTTCATTTTTATATCTCTCGCGAGTATCCAAATTCAAGTAATTCATTTCAATTTAATTTGAAACTTCTAATCTCTATTCTCCGGGATATTCTCTGATTGAAATATATGAACGGTCAATCCTTGGTTTTAATGTCACTAATCTCATAATATTCAGGCGGATATGGAAATAGGGTAGTTCCAAATGCTTTCATCAAAATGATTTTTATTGTCCTGAGTACGATTGAGAGATCATAAAAAAAACCTTGTTTCCGGGAGTATACTACATCCAGCATAACTTTTATATCCAGCACATTATCAACATAATACTGCTCCGGATCATTATCTACGATATTTGATTCGACATGTGAATAATTATAGATGCTCCCGGGACTGGCAAGACCCGGGCGAACATTCAGAGATTCTTTATGTATGGGCTGATAATACATCTTTACAATCTTCGGATCTTCAGGTCGCGGACCAATGACGGACATATCACCGGTCAGAATATTAAAAAGTTGGGGAAGCTCATCCAGTTTATATTTCCGTATAAAATGCCCAAAAGGAAAGATCCTTTCATCATTGGTGCTGGTTATTATACTTTTATTAACATTTTGGACACGCATTGACCTAAATTTGAACATGTTAAAACATTTTTCTTTTAAGCCAACACGCTTTGCTTTATAAATTACGGGTCCTTTACTCGACAATTTAATACCAACTGTTATAGCTGCTAATAAAGGTAACAGTATCAGAATGGCTAGTATGGAGCTGACAATATCAAAAATTCGTTTTACCATACCTAACAATCCTTCTGATGGTCATAAATACTTCTGCCGCTTCCAGGCAACATTGATTACCCCATGCTTTAGACTTATATTCCAAAGCCTTAAGAGACCTGGGATGAGGATATTTCTTTAACTCACTTTCATAGCATTCCATTGCACGTAGCTTAATGTCCAATACACCCGAAATATCAACCCATGTATCAGGTACAAAATTTCTTGGATATGACCACTCTGTACTGCTGGCTGTATCAAATGCATAGATCTTATCGATATACTCCTCCACTGGCCTTGTTGCCACCAGCGCAGCTTCAAATAATATTTTATGATCCCTGTTTATATCACCACCAAACTGACAATAGATTATATTTGGTTTTATATCCCTGATATTCATTAGCAAAGGATCAATAATTTCAACTAAAGAGTACTGATCCAGGTGCTGGTCGGGGAATTTAAGATGTCTTGTTTCAGTAACCCCAATTATTTGAGAGGCCTTTTCAATAAAATTATCCTGATTTACAGAACCATCCTTATAACGATGTGACTCACCTTCGCAAAAAATAATATTAAATACTTCATCACCATTTTTTACGTGCAGAGCCGCCGTGCCACCGCATCCTAATATTTCATCATCAGGATGAGCAGCAATTATCACAACTCTATTTTTGTTGTTCATTGACAAAAAATTTTGATTTGAACTTAAACTGAGCTAAATCATATCCGGAAAATTTCTGTCCGGTTTCATTTTGCATTTCATGAATAATAATAAATCCGTCTCCGCATGCGACTAACGATCCACATGCTTCTTTTTTATTATTGACAACAGGTCCTATTATCTGGCCCGGTTTGAAAATACCGGATTTAATATATGGTAACAAACTTGTATTCCATATTATCCACTTTTCACCATCTAAATAGGTATAGGCACCAGGATATGGTTCAGTGAGAGCACGTATAAAATTAAATATCTCGTATGATTCTTTTGACCAATCTATATTTCCATCAGAAGGTCTTCTCCGCGGTAATACTTCGCTTGTTGTCTTTGGCTGTTTTTTGGAAAAAAGTGTTCCCTCTGCATAGTTTTCTAATGCCCGCTGTATCATGACTTTGTTTGTATCAGAAACTTTATCATACAGTGTCTTACAGGTATCGAACGGGGTAATATCAATTTCAATCTGATCGATAATATCGCCTTCATCGACCCCTGGATTTAGTTTTATCAGCGTATTTCCTGTCTTAGACTCGCCTTTTATAATTGACCAGTTGATTGGGGCACTGCCTTTGTTTTCAGGCAACAATGAAGCATGTGCGCCTATCATCCCATACTTTGGTATCTTTAACAGTTTGTCATTGATAATTTGCCCCCAGCCAATAACAAAGCAAATATCCAGGTCATATTTCAGCATAAGAATTTCGGCTTCCTGACTATTAATATTTTCAACATAATAAACCGGAATGCTGTATTTTTTACAATAGCTTTCATAATCTTTTGAATACCCGCTCTTTCTGAGAAGATTTTCCTCCTTAAGAGTAATAAATATTTCAATTCTGTAACCCAGATCCAAAAGGTTTTCAAATGAAGATAAACCTTCATAATGAAAGCCAATCCAGCCTATTCTCATAATCCCAGTGTTTCATTAACAGAATTAATCACAGCTTCTGTTACCGTTTTCATCTGCTCTTTGGTCAAATCATAGAAAACAGGTAAGGTGATCTCACGGGAGTAGTTATCAAAAGCAACAGGAAAATCAGCCATATTATAACCTATTCTTTTATAGAAACTAAGCATTGGGAGTGGCTGAAAATGCACGTTCACTGCTACATCTTTATCAAATATTCTCTGAATTATTTCATCCCTTTGCATTTCAGTGATATTTCGAATCCTTAGCATATATACATGATAAGATGTTTTTTTAAAACCTGATTCATAGACCGGAGTCTGAGCCCATGAATATTTCTTGAATACTTCGTTGTAGGTGTCAAAAATTTCTTTTCGTTTAATCAAAGTATCATTATCATATCTTTTTAGTTCTACCAGACCAATTGCTGAGAGTATATCTGTCATGTTTGCTTTATAGCCGGCTTCAGTAACATCATAACGCCAGCTGCCTTTCTTCGTTTTGGCGAGGGCATCTTTATCCTGACCATGCAATGTATATACGTTCAGATAATCATAAACAGCATTATTATCGAAAGGCTCTGGCAAGCACATTGAGACAGCGCCACCTTCTGCTGTTGTAAGGTTCTTGACCGCATGAAAAGAAAAAACAGTTATATCGGTGGTAGATCCGACTTTTTTCCCTTTATAAACTGCTCCCAAAGAATGTGCAGCATCAAGAATGACAAGAATTCTCCCTAACATTCGCTGAATATCAGTATGTGCATGGAAAAGTCTTTTGATTTCCTTTTTATTTACCAGTTCATTTATTTCATCCATATCCACCGGAAATCCACCTAAATCTACAGGCATAATAACTTTTGTCCTTTCTGTTATTGCCTGGCTGATCGCCTCTATTGAAATATTAAAATCATCCCTGTTAATATCAACAAATACCGGTTTTGCACCGCAGTGAATTACAACATTCGCTGTTGCACAGTAAGTATATGCCGGTACTACTACCTCATCACCTTCCTTCACACCAAACCAGCGTAACATTATTTCCAATCCTGCCGTGGCCGAACTTAAGGCAATAGTCTTCTTACATCCACAGTACTTAGTTATTTCTTTTTCAAATTTCATAGTACGCGGGCCAGTAGTAATCCATCCGGATTTTAAGGCTGCTACTACTTCATCAATAATTTTCTTATCAATTCGAGGTGGAGAAAATGGGATCATGAATTTTTCTGCTTAATATATGGATATAATATTAATGATTGCTATTGAAACTAAATAATTAAACTCTTAAGTCTTTTTAGGTAATTAGATTATATAATCTTTGTTTTTCGGATGTAATGGACAAGTAATCTCTAACATTACACGTCGTTAAAGCAATCTTTAATAAAGACTAGGAAAATGCCCAAAGAAAAGGGGGAATTTTTACTTTTTACATTCTTTTACAATCATCTCAATATTTCTAAAATTATTTAAGTTTCCCACCTCTTCATCGGGTATTCTAATGTCAAATTCTTCTTCGAGTGCAAGAACAAGATTTAAATGCTTCAGTGAATCCCAGGATTCAATAGTATCTGGGGAACAATTCTCAGTAATTTTTTCCGGTGACACTTCAAATACTGCAATCATTACTGTTTTTATTTTCTCCTTGATATTCTCCATAATAATATTTCGATTTATGTTTTAAATTGATTAATATTTATTCTTCAACTGTAATATATTCAATAGATTTCATCTTGTAATCTTGTACACTGATGAGATATTTTTTTGAATCGATATTGTTACCAAGACTCTTAAATCCTAATCCTTCGTAAATATGTTCAACCTGTTCATTCTTTTTAGTCGGGATGAATTCCGAACTTATTGACAAGAATTGGTTATTATTCAACCATTTCACTATTCTGTCAAAGAAAGCATATTCAATATTTCTTCCAATTATCCTACAACTCATTAAAAAAGTATCTATTATTACATTAGATTTGTCATTGCGATTTGTACACAAAATACAAACCCCAGTTAGACCACTGTCCCCAAACTTGTCTTTAACGGATAATGCAAATACCTGATCACAACTACTTTTCATAAAAGTAAGTATCTGATTTTCCGTGTAACGCTTTGTCGTTAAATTAAACTGATTTGTTTTTTGAGTTAATTGGGCTATGCGCGGAATTAAATTCTCGTTATTAATTGATATGCTAACCGAGATTTTCAGAGATGCTAAGAATTCTTCAATAGTATTATATTTCTTTTTTTCACTTTCTCGAAAAAACTGTTGCTTATAAATTTCAGTTTTTTGAGCATCTTCATTAATACCGGAAAAATTAAAATATTTATAAACAAGTTTTAAAAGATGATCAGGATATTCATATAGATTGACAGGAACCTGAAGCGTAATAACATCTGGTAATTGTTCATTTATCAGATTTATCTCAAAGTTAGAATCGTCGACAAACACCAAGCTATCAAGTCCGATATTTAAATCAGAGGCGATCTCTTTAAGGTTTGATACTTTATCACTCCAATTAATTTTTTTAATAGTAATAAAATTGTCTTTCAAGATCATATCTGGATGATTCATTAAAACTTCTGAAACATCGCTTTCGTTATTCTTGCTGCAAAGTCCAATAATTACTCCCCTTTTATTTAAATATGCTGCAATAAACTGAATCGAATTAAATATCCGACCAGTATTAGATGTTCTGGACATATCAATTTTCTCAAAACCATCTTCACCTAAAATTCCTTTCCAAAGCGTATTGTCGCAATCAAAAATGATAGCCTTTTTCAATCTTCCGGTATTACGCAAAATAACTGGTTCAATAACAGAAACATAAGATTTGAAAAAAGTCAAAGTAAAGAGCGCTTTTGAGGAAAAAAACAACCTGTTATCAATTGAGTACGTTATACCATTCTGGCTAATTATTTTATCAGTATTTACCAAATTAAAATTAAGCGTTTTCTTTTCGCTAACATATTCATTCAATGTTGATACTAAAAATTCAATTTTAGATTTCCGTAAATTGGAGCTAGTAATATCTAATAAGGAGAATAAATTAAAAATTACTGATGGGGTATTTTCTAAATTGTTAAAAATAATATCCAATTCAGATAGTATCCTATTTTTCAAGTCATTATACATTTGTTCTGAGATATCCTCAAAAAAACAATTAAGACTTTCTACTACAGTTCTTAAATTATAAAAAATGATTACTAAGTTAGATTCATTGCATTTTGAACTATCCTGAACAATATTATCATAATTTCCAAACTCAACTATCGGATTTATTTTATTTATACGTAAAACATATTCTAATATTTCTTTCACAGAAGTGATAGTAATATTTGATAAAAAGGTAATCCGGTATGGGTTTCCTTTAATATTATTACGCATAACCTTGTTTAACTGCAGTATGTCAGCATATTTCAAATTTTCCATATCTTTAATTTGAAAATTTCAAATAAACTAATTATCCAAATAAATGAATAGATCAAACTTTAAAATATATTTAAAAAGTGCTTAATAAAAATAGAACTTTATAGTAAATGAACCATCCATTTTTTCAAACAACATAAAATCACTCTCTTTTAAAATCAGATTGAATTTTATTTATTAAAAATTCTACTATTTGTGAATTTTTTGTAAAGTAAAAAACGACTTCTCGCATATCAAACAATAATGCAGGAACAGGGCCCAAAACTTTTATCATCCGCATTTTTGAAACAATTGTATTCAAATCAGAATAATCATCAATTTCATAACAAAAATGATTAAAGTGATTTCCATATTTCATGAGGCTGTTCCATGTAAAAGCTCTTTCATTGTGAGGTTGAATCAGTTCAATCATAGTATCTGAATAATTTGAGTACAAAGCAAGTCGGGCATTCTGTACCGGATCATAGATATCCGCAATCTTTTTTTCATATACCATATTAATTTCCCAGGTATCAATATTTTTAATAACGAAGCCTGTATGGTGAAGTTTCATGTTTAATCAAATATTTTAATCTAAACTACAGCAAAACAATATGTTATGAATGAACTTGCTACCTTTTGGGTCTGGATGAATATTCATAGAAAATTCTTTTACGGCCGTCAGGCAAATCTAATTCATTAACTATTTTAGCACCTAAAGTTTGATGGATTTTTACTACCCCTTTATTTATTATGTCCACTTCTCCTCTTACAGATTTACTTCCAAGGTCAAAAACGATTTTCAACCAAACTTCAAGAATTGATACAGCCATTCCGGGATTTTTGCTAGTTGGTCTCCAGCCCCAATATTCGCATCTCGTACCATTAGCCACTCCGTAAGTCGATTCCTTACCACCAGTATTTATGTACCTGTTATGAGAAAGTAATTTTATCAGGACTGACGGGGTTTTAATTATCCCCGGGATTAATGAAATTAATAAACTTATTTTCTTTTTTTTTAGATTTTGCAAATGTTCTTCTGCAGCCAACGATCCACAACAGAACCCGTGAATATACTTGTCTTGGTCCT
>Ga0209745_1002641_pt1 | contig 10132 bp, 10 predicted proteins | sample BarGraNGADG00312_FD_184495 | JGI IMG/M metagenome (GOLD analysis project Ga0209745, IMG submission 184495) | Arctic peat soil microbial communities from Barrow, Alaska - Barrow Graham LP Ref core NGADG0004-312 (SPAdes) (version 2) | ecosystem: Environmental > Terrestrial > Soil > Wetlands > Peat... | reverse complement strand
CCGCAGCCCGCCTGCGTGACCGGCCCGAGGCAAGGCATGTCCGACGCCACGAGGACGCAGACATTGAGGCGGCGCTTGCATTCGAGGCAGACGCTGTAGGTGGGCACGTTGGGTCTGCGGCCGATCAGGAAGGCCGACAGGAGCTCGACGAGCTGGCCCTTGTCGATGGGGCAGCCGCGCAGCTCGAAATCGACCGGCACGTGAGCCGCGATCGGCGTTGAGCGTTCGAGCGTCGCCAGATAGCCCGGGTGGGCGTAGACGGCGGCGGCGAAGTCCGCCACCGAGGCGAAGTTGCGCAGCGCTTGGATGCCACCGGACGTGGCGCAGGCTCCGATGGCTACCAGGTACTTGGACGACTTCCTCACCGCCTGGATCCGCTCGAGGTCGTCAGGCGTGGTGATAGATCCTTCGACGAGCGACAGGTCATAGGGACCGGCCACCTGGGCGCGCGATGCTTCCGGAAACGACGCGATTTCGACCGCTCCAGCGATGGCGAGCAGCTCGTCCTCGCAGTCGAGCAGCGTCAGCTGGCAGCCGTCGCACGACGCAAACTTCCAGACCGCGAGCTTGGGACGTCGTCGGGCCATCAGACCTCCTGAATCGCCAGCAGACGCCCGACACGGGCGTAGGTGAATACGGGCCCGTCACGGCAGACGAACTCACTGCCGAGCTGGCAGTGGCCGCACAGGCCGATCGCGCACTTCATGTTCCGCTCGAGGGACACGCGGATGTTCGCCGGATCCAGGCCGTGGTCGACGAGCGATCGGGCGGCGAAGCGGATCATGATCTCCGGGCCGCAGACGAACGCGATCGCCGACGCCGGATCGAACAAAGCGCGTGGGATCAGCTCCGTGACGATGCCGACGGGGCCGCGCCAGGTGCCACCGGCAACATCGACCGTGACCCGGACATCTACGTCGAATCGGCTCCGCCAGCTCTGCAGCTCGGAGGTATAGAGCAGATCCGCCGGCGAGCGGGCGCCGATGAGAACCGAGACGCGCCCGTATCGCTCGCGATTGGCCAGGACTGAGTAGATCACGGGGCGCAGCGGCGCCAGGCCGATGCCGCCGCCCACGATCACGAGGTCATGCCCGACCGCGGTATCCACTCCCCAGTCAGTTCCGAACGGACCTCGCAGTCCGACCACGGTGCCGGGGTGGCTGTCACACAGGGCTCGGGTTACGAGTCCCGCCGCGCGGATGCTATGGACGATTGGGCCAGCGGCCGCCGGGTCCCCGCTGGCAGAAACCGGAACCTCGCCGATCCCAAAGGCGTAGATCATGTTGAACTGGCCTGGGCGCACCGGCGAGCCAGGACCGTGCAGCGGCTCCAAGCCGAGCGTCACGACGTCGTGGGTCTCGCGGCGCCGCGACACGACGCGATACTCCCGCGGAACCATCGGCTCCGACAGCAACGCCTCCGGAAGCTCGGCCGGTACGGTCATGGTCGGTAGATATCGATGACGCGCAGCCGCGCGGACTGCAGCCGCCGCACGAGGATCGAGGCGAAGCGCTTCATGAGCTCGTAGCCGAGCTTCGGATCGTCCTCGCACTTCCCGCGCAGGCAGACGCCGTCGAGAGCCACGGCTCGTACCTTCTCCAGGGCCCGGCCATCGAAGCGCCATCGGTACGGCGCGAACAGCCAGGAGAAGCCGATCACCTCGCCCTCCTCGGGCGTGTCGATGACCACCGGCCCCCGACCGGGGACCATGATCTCGAGCGCCACGCGTCCGTGCCGCAGGATGAACAGCTGATCGGCTTCCTCGCCTTCGCGGAAGAGATACGCGCCCGGCTCGAACACGACGTTGCGGCCACATCCGGCGATGAATTGGATGTCCGACTCATCCAGGTCGCGGAAGAAGGGGTGATCGCGGAGCAGGACTTCAAGCGGCTCGATCCCCATGCTCAGGCCTCCTCGGTCCGCCGGATGGAGCGGACCTCCTCAGTTATGTCGATGCCGACCGGGCACCACGTGATGCAGCGACCGCAGCCAACGCAGCCCGAGGTGCCGAACTGGTCGATCCAGGTCGCGAGCTTGTGGGTGAGCCACTGGCGATAGCGACTCCGCGTGGACGTTCGGACCCGTCCGGTCCCGACCCGCGCGAAATCAAGGCTGAAGCAGGAGTCCCACGATCGCCATCTCTCGGCGGTTTGACCTGCGAGGTCCGAGGCGTCCTCGACGGCGTGGCAGAAGCAGGTCGGGCAGACCAACGTGCAGTTGCCACAGGCGAGGCAGCGGCCCGCTACGTCGTCCCAGCGCGGGTGCCGGTAGTTGCGGTACAGCAACTCCTTGATCCCGCCCACCTCGAGCGTGCGTCCCATCCTCGCCGTCGCCCCTTCGACGACGCGATGGGCGGCCGCTTCGTCTTCTGGCTCAATGGGTCTGGAGGGGATAGACCCGATGATCTCCTCGCCTCGATCCGTCCCCACATCGAGGCTGAACTCGTGCCGATTTCCGTCGATCAACTCGGTCAGCGCTAGGTCGAAGCCAGGCCCGACGGCCGGCCCTGTCCCCATGGACGCGCAGAAGCAGGTGCCGCCTGGACTGCCGCAAGTGACGGCCACGATGAACACTTTCTCGCGTCGCCCGCGATAACCGGGATCTACCACGCCGTCCCCGGCGAAGACTCGATCCTGGACTCGTATCGCCGCCAGCTCACAGCTCTTCACGCCAAGGAACGCGAGGGCATCGACCGGGCCACCGGCCTCGGTCGCAACTTCGCCGTGATCGATGCGACTGGCACGCCAGAGCAGGGACCGGGGAGGGAACAGGAACTGCTTCCAGGACTGGGGGCCGGCGGCGTAGCCGAACAGAGCATCATCATCGCGGCGTCTCAGCCGGTATTGGCCGCCTTGCTGTTCATCCGTCCAGCCCGCCGGAAGGTCGTCGATGGCTGCGACCTCACCCGGGACGATCGCGCCCGCTCGGAGGGTCGGTCCGATCACCCTGTAGCCCGCGGAGCGCAGCGTGGCGATGAGGGCCTGCAGCCCTCCGCGATCGATGACTACTCGCGATCGAGGAACCATCGGCAACCGCCTGCGCTGCGCTGGTGACGATCATGCTGCCCGTCGATCACGGCCACGGTCAAGGTCCAATGAGCCCAATTGCGTGGCGCCGGAAGTGGGTCGCGGCCGGGCCTGCCGGCCGGGAGTCCAACGCGCCGGCCCGAGGGTCCGTAGGCCGGCCGAGGATCCGCTAGCCGGCCGGGGGTCCGCTAGCCGGCCACGAGCCGGCGGATCTCAGACTCGATCGCCGCGGCGAACTCCGGCAGCCCCGCCGCGACGGCCGGAGACAGCTCTTCGCCGAATCCGAACGCGACCCCGCCGAGACCAACGAACGTCCCGCAAAGCGGCGTCCCTCGCAGCTCCGCCGCGAGCGTCAGAACCTGGCGCGCCGGCATCGCGTGCGTTGAGGCCGGCGCGGCATCGTTACTCCCCTCACTGGTCAGGGCTGACAGCGGAAGCTCGACTACCTTACCCGGGGCCATGCCCACGACCGAGTCGACCACGATAACGGCGGCATCGCGGGGCGTGGCAAGAAGTGCCTCGACGGAGAGCTGCCCCACTTCGGTGATGCTCGCCAGCTGGACAACTTCATCGGTCAACAGGCCCACGGCAAGCACGGCCGCGCCGTCGTCGCCTCGAAGTCGCTCTCCGCAGATCAGGACACTGACCGGGCCTGCCCGGGTCACTACTGGGCTGCCTGGGTCCCCGCGAAGACCTCCAGCTTGGCGACCAGGCCTGGCGGCGCGCTGTCCACCATCCTTGAGAGGCTGACCAGAAGCGTTTCCATCGCCACCCGGGTGCCCTCGTTCACGGGCTCGGAGATGGCCTTCATGAGCAACTGGTACTCGGTCGGGCTGAGAAGGGAGCTGGCGTGGGGGCACAAGCAGTCCAGGACTATCCCTTCAAGCGCCCGCGAAATCAGCGGTCGGCTCTCGCTCTCGAGGCGGGATTCCAGGGTGTTCAACTCGGCCAGATAGTCGTCGATGGCCATAGTCCCAACCAATCCGTGACGGGAATCGCGACTGGCTCGACACGGCCGGCGGCCGGGTTCGGGCCGCGCATGTGCGTCCCCGACACACTTGGATTCTCTCACCGAGGTCCAGATGGTTCGCTCTACAACCAGGACCGCCCTCCGCGCCTGCTAGCGATGAAGGACGCCATCCAGCCGGCTCAGGCGGCCCTTCACGCCTCGATGGTGCCGCGCCCCGTGGTCGTCGGTCCAGGTCATCGCGCCACGCCAGCCCTCGGCCGTTTCGTAAACGGATCCTTCGCCGCCCGATCGGTGGCGTTCCTTCCGGGCGGTACGGGTTACTGCCACGGCAGTCTTCCTTCGCAGATCGCTCAATACAGCCGCCGGTTCGCCCTCCGGGGCCGTCGCTTACCTGCTCGGGTCATATTCCTGTTGCTACCGGTGTTACTACCGGTCCCGGACAGAGTCCCACGTCGTGGGGCTCAAAATGGGGATTTCACGAGGGAAATCTTGGCGGAGAGGGTGAGATTCGAACTCACGGGACTCTCGTCCAGCGGTTTTCAAGACCGCCGCAATAGACCGCTCTGCCACCTCTCCGCGGGGGCCCGAGCGTAGTTTACGCGTAGCGCTTCCGCCGGGTCTGGTCACAGTCTTGCGAACATGACCGCCCTAGCGTCGGGAGAGAGCAGTGTCAACCGTTGGCCTTCCCGGTCTCGCATCCCCAGGCTCGACCAGGTGGCCGGTACCCGCCATTGCATGCGCCGTCGTCGCGACCCAGCTTGCGATCTCGGTCCGGCGTCCGGCGCCAAGCCGGGCAAGGATGTGCTCCACGTGTGCGCCGACGGTTCTGGGCGCGACCGACAGCTCGGCCGCGATCTCCGAGTTGGTCAGACCCGTGGCAATCAGCTGCGCGACTTCGAACTCGCGGGCGGTGAGCGGGTGCCAGGCAGATTCTCCAGCGTCATGCCGGCGATTGAGGTGGGCGAGCTCCTCGACCCGATCGAGTAGAGGCCGACTCCGCAATCGCTTCGCGGCCTCGCGCACACCCGAAATAAGACTCGCCGCGTCGACGAATCGACCGGAATGCATCAGGCAACCCGCGAGATCGAGACGCGCCCACAGCAACTCCCAGACCCGGCCTCTCGCCTCCCAACCGCGCACAGCCCGCTCCAACGACTCGCGAGCGGCGACGGTCGAACCACCCGAAAGGCTCAGTAGACCCGCGGCGTGGTCGGGGGCCGGCGAGATGTACCACTCGCTCTGGCCGAGAAAGTCGGTGCCTTCGGCGAGCCAGCGTTCGGCTTCACCGCGACGGCCGGCCGCGATTCGGGCTCGGGTTCCGGTGACCACGAACGGCGCGAATCGGCCCCGCTCACCGGTGCGTCGGGCCAACTCCAGGGCTCGCTCGCTGCGTACTATCGCGTCCTCGTTGTCACCCACGACTACCGACAACTCGGCCAGACCCCAGGTTGCGGCGAGCACGAAATCGGGCACCCCGGACGCCTCGCCGAACGCCTCGGCGGCCCGCAGGTGCCTGGTCGCCACCTCGACCTCGCCCCGCCCGAGCGCGGTGTAGCCCAGCGGCCAGCGGGCCATGCCGGCCCCGCGATTGCACCCTCGGTCGGCAATGGCGTGCTCGCCGAGCACCACGGCCTCATCCCATCGGCCGTCCGCCCATGCCACCAGAGCTCCGGTAGCGGCCATGATGTGGGCGCAGTGGGATTGCTCGATCGCGTCCGCATAGCGAAGGCCATCCTCGATCCAGCCCGCGGCGCGGCGATACTCCATGACTCGCGTCGCCACGACGGCAGCATCCCGATAGGCGGTGATGCCGGCATCTTCGAAACCCTGATCTTGCGCGTCATGGGCGACCGCGGCCATCCGATCCAGGCCGGCTGGCACGTGCCCTTCGATCACGTCGAGCATTCCGGCGAGCGAGGCCGCCTGCAGGAGTCCGTCCCTGTCGTCTGCCTCTTGCGCGGCATTCCGACCGGATTCGATCGCCGCGCGAGCGCCTTCGAGATCGAGCGTCTCGATCAAGGCCTGTGCGAGTTCCATGAACATTGCGCCGCGTACTCGGCTCGCAGGCGGCCCGGCCGGCAGCTCGTCCACCTCGACAAGGGCCGACGCGATCGCTTCTAGCCGCCCGGCGACCGGCCGCGCGCTGCGGCGTGCCATCCAGGCGAGGGCAACTAGCTGATCTGCCGCGCCGATCGGGTCGCCCGCCCGAGCGTAGCGCTCACGCGCTTCCCCGGCCGCCCACTCGCAGGTGTCGATCTCCTCGTTCGCGGCGGCCTCGATGGAAAAGGCTGCGAGGATCTCCGCCTGCTCGGCAAGCGGGAGATCGTCCGGCATGTTGTCGACGGCCCGGCGGTACAAGTCGAACGCTTCGCGGTGCGATGACAGCCGAGCCGCCCTCCTGGCACCTTGACGGGCCGAACCGAATGCCTGGACCGGCATCTTTGCCCGCTCGTAGTGGAGCGATGCGTGGATCTCCGAGGCCCCCTCCAATTCCTTCCCGAACTCACCGGCGCGAGCGTGCAGTCGGCGCCGCTCGCCCTCAGGCAGGCTGCGGTAGAGTGCGTCGCGAAGCAGCTGATGGCGAAAGTCGAACAGCCCGCGAGGCCCTGCTGCGGCGAGCACGTGCTGATCGACGAGTTCGCGCAGCGGTCGGTCGAGGGAGTCGGCGGTTACTTCCATTATGCCGGCGAGAACCTCGGGCACGAAGCACCGCCCGATGACGGCGCCAGAACGGGCGACCGCTTGGGCCTCCGGGGAGAGCCGGCCGATGCGCTGGAGGATCGCATCCTCCAGGGTGTCCGGGACCGCAGCGTTGCGGATCGCGCGGCTATCCGTCCGTTCATCCGCGGAGATCGCCCCGAGTAGCTCTTCGATGTGAAGCGGAACGCCGTCGGTCCGCGAGTAGACCGCCGTTACCACGTCGCGCGGCGCCGGGAGACCGGTGTCGAGGATGAGTGTCGTCATGAGCGCCGTCTGCTCGAGGGTCAGGGGTGGGAGTCGCGCCTCCTCCGCGATGCGCTGGGTCAGGAGCCTCGCCCGCCACTCCCGCAGGAGGGCGCCCGGCGCGAGCTCGTCGGTGCGATAGGTGCCAACGATCAGCAGCTGTCGATCTCGGGTCGCCCGAGCCAGCTCGGTGACGATATGGAGGCTCAGGTTGTCCGCCCACTGCAGGTCGTCGAAAGAAAGCATCGTCGGGCCATCAAGCGCGCCGACAATCAGATCGACGGCCTTGAGGGTGAGGGCTCGGCGCCCCTGCTGAGGGGCCGCCACGGTCGCATCGACGAGTTCCAGAAGCTTGCGTCCGAGGTCCGCCCACGGCTCCACGCGCGTCATCGAGCGCGCCATGTCGAGCAGCGACGCCGCAGGCACGTCGCTGTCCTGTGGAGCGAGGTAGCCGGCCGCCGTTCGGAAGTCCCGGTCCCGGGCCATGGTCTCGATCGCCGCCATGAATCGCGACTTGCCGACCCCGGCTTCGCCGGCCAGCAAGAGGAACTGGCCGTGACCCGCCGCCGACTCAGCCAGACGGCGCTCGGCTAGATCGAGCAAGTCCTCCCGTCCGATCAGGGTCGGCGATAGGCGTTGCCCAAGACGTGTCATGCGGCCGAGTCTACGTCGCTGATCCGGGTGGTCATCGGTCGAACGACCGATGTCCCGCTTGGTACGTCGCCAATTGCGGCGTCATATCGGTCGGGAGAATACGAGCTCTTCGGCCGGAATCACGATGACCGAGGGTCGAGACATCGGCACTCTGTTATTCGAAGCAATCCGCAAGAGGAGAGACCGATGGCAAGGTTCATGGATGTTCATTCGGGGTTCTTGGGCGTGACGGAGCAGCAGCTGGAAGAGGCCCACAAACGCGATCTCGCGATCGAGGCAGACGAGGGCGTGCATTTCGAGCACGCCTGGCTCGATCAAGAGGCGGGCAAGGTCTTCTGCCTCGCCAGCGGACCGAGCCGCGAGGCGATCATGCGAATCCATGAGCGCGCGGGCCATCCCACGAGCGAGATCTATGAGCTCACGGCGGAGGTGGCGTGATGCGGCCTCAATACACGCCCGACCCCCTACCCCTCTGGCTCGCGAAGCAGCGACACGCAGAGCTCATCCACGAAGCCGAGCAGTACGGTCTCGCGAAAGAGGCCAAGCAGTACCGCCTCGCGTCCGCTCACTCGAGAGGGCTCGTCGAGGGCTCCGTGACTCGGCTGCTCAAGGGAAGTCGCGGTAGCCTCGGACGGTGGTTCGCAAGCGTGAGGCGGGCGTATTCCAGTCCTGAAACTCCCTGCAGCGACCCTTGCCCGGACTGTGCCCCCTGCTAGCGACCATGAGAGACGCCGCCCTCGGAAGCACCGGTCTTTGGCGGCGCTCGACCTGACCCGATCAAACCCGTTTCGAACTGAGCGGCGACTCTGCGATCTGATCCAGACGGGCTCCGCCGCGATTAGCGCCAGCCGATCAGCCGGCGAGCTCAGAGTCGGTTCCACCCAGCAGCTGGTTCTTCAGCGACTTCGCCAGCCACGTCTCGAACTCGTCCGCGCTCCAGCCTCCGATGCCGGTGAGCTCCGCGTAGACCTCCGGCAGAGTCAGGGCGTCGAGGATGGCCGTCGCATGCGCCAGGTCGATCCCCGGCTGCAGTTCGGCCTCGAGAGAGTGGGCGAACCGAGTGATGCCGTTGCGCCGCACGCCCAGGACCTGCTCCACTTCGGCGCGGACCGCCAGATCGGTCGCTGCCGCGTCGCCATGGATCGCCACGACGTCGTGCCCGAATTCCCAGCGTCGGCGGATCGAGCTTGCGAACAACTCGAGCTTTCGCTCCGCTTTGGGCTCGCGCATCGCGTCGTCGTACAACGCCTCCGCAGCCGGTTGGCGCACGACGGTGTCGCGAAGCTCGTGCAGGATCCCAGCCTTCGAGCCGTAGACCGCGTAAACCGTCTGCACCGCCACCCCGGCTTCGTCGGCGACCGCCTTGAGCGTCGTCGCGCCGTAGCCACGGCCCCCGAAAAGGGTCCTCGCGGCATCGGCAATACGCCGACGGGTGACCGCGGCGCGCTCGTCCCGCAGGGTAGGCCTCGCTTTGACATCGCCCATGTCGGTAGAGTATCACTCTATGTCAATAGAGTATCACTCTAACGAACGTAGGAGATGACATGTCGGCCGAAGAGAACATCGCGGCGTTTCGCAAGCTCATCGATGTCGGTTTTACCAAGGGCGACCTCAGCGTCGTGGACGAGTTGGTCTCGCCCGCATGCATCGAGCACCAGCGAGGGAGCAAGCCCGGCACCGAAGGCACGAAGGCGACTATCACGACCCTTCGCACGTGGTTCTCGGACTTCGAGCTCACCGTCGTCAAGGTCGCAGCCGACGGTGACACCGTGTGGTCGCTCAACCGCGCCCGAGGCGTGAACACCGGTTCGGTCATGGGCTTCCCGCCCACCGGCAAGTCGTTCGAGACCGACGTGATGGACGTTGCCCGCTTCGAGGGCGGCAAGATCGTCGAGCACTGGGGGGTGCCCGATCAACTGGGCCTGCTCATCCAGCTCGGGCTGATGCAGCGGCCGCAGCCGGTCGGCGCCCACTGAGGGTCGCCGCGGCCTCAGAGCGGGAAGTCGACGCCGATGCCGGAGTCCTCGTGGGATCCGTAGGGGAACTCGTCGGCGTGGGTCTCGATGATGTCGCCGCGTTGGGCCAGCAACAGAGCCCGCTCCTCCGGCCCCAGCTTCCCAGATCGGTATATCTCAACCAGCGCCTCTGCCGCGGCCTTGCGCCCGTCCCAGTAGTCCTTGAGGGCGTCGATCAGAGGCCCGACCGCGCGGGCATCGCCGATGCGGCCGAGAGCCTCGCAGGCGGCGTTGCGTTGCCAGCTCACACCGTCCTTCAGCGCCGCCAGCAGGGGTTCGACAGCGCGGCCATCGCCGATCTCGCCGAGCGCGTCGACGGCGGCTTTGCGGACATGCTGGACCTCGCTCTCGTCTGTGAACGCGGCGATCAGGGGCTCGACGGCGCGGGCGTCGCCGATCATGCCGAGTGTTTCGGCGGCGACCAGATGCACGCGCCAGTCCTCGTCCGTGAGGGCGACGATTAGTGGCTCCACCGCGCCCGGTTCGAGGATCCGGCCCAGTGCCTCCGAGGCGCCTTTGCTGAA
>Ga0209745_1002639_pt1 | contig 10137 bp, 9 predicted proteins | sample BarGraNGADG00312_FD_184495 | JGI IMG/M metagenome (GOLD analysis project Ga0209745, IMG submission 184495) | Arctic peat soil microbial communities from Barrow, Alaska - Barrow Graham LP Ref core NGADG0004-312 (SPAdes) (version 2) | ecosystem: Environmental > Terrestrial > Soil > Wetlands > Peat ... | reverse complement strand
ACTCCGACGAACTTGCCCCATCCAGGCCGCAGACATTGCGGGCATACTCGATCACAGCAAGCTGCATGCCGAAGCATATTCCCAGGTAGGGAACCTTCATCTCCCTGGCATACTGCACGGCCTTCATCTTTCCTTCCGTGCCCCGGGAGCCGAATCCTCCCGGCACCAGTATGCCGTCCATATCCCGCAAAATGAGGTCGGGCGAGCCATGCTCCAGCTCCTCGGCATCTACCCAGACGATCTCGGGCATGACACCAGCCTCAATTCCGGCATGCTTCAGTGATTCCCGGATGGAGAGATAGGCATCCTCCATGGGGTCCGAGCACTGCGAGCCAACGGTGTACTTGCCCACAATGGCCACCTTGACCTTGCCCTCCGCGGCCTCCATCTTCTTCACGAACTCGTCCCAGTCCTTCCGCTCCTCCAGAGGGAAGAGCCGCAAGGCCTTCATGAGATACCGGGCCAGGCCCTCTGCCTCCATCTGCAGGGGCACTTTGTAAATATCATCAGAATTGTGGGCGCTGATCACAGCATCAAAGGGCACATCGCAAAACTGGCCGATCTTGGCCTTGGTCTCAGAGAGAAGAGGGTGCTCGCACCGAACCACGATCATATCCGGCTGCAGGCCCAGCTCACGCATAACTTTGACGCTGTGCTGAGTGGGCTTGGTCTTTTGCTCACCATCCATGGTCGAGGGGGCCAGAGTTACATGCACGAAGAAGATGTTGCCCGACTCCTCGTACTTGAGCTGGCGCATGGCCTCGAGGAAAGGCATGGACTCGATATCGCCCACAGTGCCGCCCACCTCGATGAGGCAGATCTCGCAGCCGCCTTCCCGGGAAACCTGGCGAATGCGCCTCTTGATCTCCTCAGTGATGTGGGGGATGATCTGAACCGTCTTGCCCAGATACTCGCCTCTGCGCTCTTTCTCGATGACCGTGCTGTAAACCTTGCCGGTGGTGATGTTGTGGTCCCTTGTGAGTTCTACATCCAGGAACCGCTCGTAGTTCCCCAGATCCAGATCCACTTCGCCCCCATCCTTGAGAACGAAGACCTCCCCGTGCTGGAAGGGACTCATGAGCCCGGCATCGATGTTGATGTAAGGATCGATCTTTATCGCCGTGACTTTATAGCCCCTGTTCATGAGCAGCCTGCCGATGGATGCCGCGGTTATGCCTTTCCCAAGGCCGCTCATAACTCCGCCTGTGACCACAATATATCTCATTATTCACGCCTTCAGGAGCGTAGCCGCTCCGTATATGATAAGGGTAACGATCAAGATGGACGATCCGAGAGCCCCCGCAAACTCGGGGATGCTATAGGTGATAAACGTCAAAACCAGGGCGACCAGGAGTGCCAGGAATATGACCATCGGAATGATCTGAGTGAGGCCGAATGGACCAAATTTGCCCTGGTCGAAATCCAGACTGTCTTGATCCAGGTAGCTATCATCCGGAACAACAGCGTCTGGATTTGCCTCCAATGGGGTGAAGATCTCTCTGACCCCACGGCTACCCCTTTCCCCTCTTCCTCCTTCGCCCACTCTATCAGGCTCTGGCTGGAGGTCTTGATAATCCCCCGGAAGATCATGAGGCAATCTTTGCCGGTCATTGCTCTCTTCAGGCCAGTCCTCCCCAGAGTTAGGACCGGGAGCTGCATCTTGCCAGGAGCTTCGATCTACAAAGCGATCGTCAATACGACTATTGATGCGACGGTTAGTTTGGCTATCAGGGCGTTTGTCGATGGTATCCTCGAGGTCTTCATCGATACTTATTTTCTTGAGCTTCCGGCCACCCACGGCTCCGCCCTCATCCGGATTATCATCGCTCTTTCGCCGGCTGGCCGATCTATATCTTTGCAGATCTCGATCACGGGAGAATACTATGCGCCGGGGCTCCTTTTCCACTTCGCCGTCATCGGACTTGCGTACTCTCTCGAGCGCATCGAAATCATCCCCCTCTTCGGCATCTTCGTCGTCCTCAGAGTCGTCCCCTTTTCTCTTTGTTCTCCGGTAGGGTTCGTCATAAGCATCGCTATCTGCATCGCCGTCGTCTGCATCATCGTCCCCTTGGTCACCGGAATCCTCCCTTTGGTCTTCATCCCGGTCCTGGTCGGAGTCCTCCGAATCCGAACTGTCTCTGATCAGGTCGTTTGACAAATCCTTGCCCCCCTGCAAACCGGGACCTTCGAGATCAATGCCCGGATCCTCTGAATCGCGCAACAGTGAGATAGGCACCCGGCTTTCGCCGGTATTACTGGTCAAGAGGATCTCGCCGTCCAGCCGGTTCTTGTTGGCAGGCATTCTGGCCATGATGGGTATGATCTCTTCCTTGTCCACGTAGCTATCCTGCTTCCTGAAGCGCACCGCCTTGAAGACGGGATTGCTGGCCTCCAGAGAGATATCAGAGGGCCGCCCGTGGTTGACAACCCGAAGGTCGAAGATGGTCTCTTCTCCAGGCAGAAGACGAAGAATTATGGGCTTGGCCGCATCACTGCCATTGTTAATGTGAATAACATGATCCAATCCCAAACCCCCCATTACTGTATGTCATTATGTTGTATAAATATTTCGCCTGTAAAGCTTCCTGAACTGCGGCATTCGCTTCGGACAGGTTCTGACAGGAGATCTCTGAAGAGCTATGCGCCCCGGAGAACTCAATCAGTCTCTCAGGTCGGGCGGCAGCATATTGGGTATTCCGTCCTCGATTGGGTAGCATTCTTTGCAGGATTTGCAGCAAAGCTTGCCCGTCACTATCTCTTTTTCGTTCTCTTCGAATACCTCTAAAGCGAGGTCTCCCTTGCACATCGGACAGGCTAAAATGTCGAGAAGATCATGTTTCATGGATCAGCATATGCATTCTTAAGAAGTATAAATCTTTGGCCTGGAATAAGTGGGCTGAGTATTCAAAGGAGCCTCTGATGATTATGCCCTCCGGAGAGATTCTCCAATCCGAGGCCCAAAATCGCATTCAATAGATATCAGACAATCGATATCGAATTTCTTCTTCAAATTGGTCCGTCCAATAGCTTGGCCGCATTTTTCCAGAGCACGGCATCCTCATCAGCCTCACCGAGCTCCAGGCGCTCTAAAATTGCCGCTGCCCTTCCTGGCTCTTCCCAGGGGTAATCGCTGCCGAATATGACTCTTTCCGGGCCGATATCCGCTATTAGCTCCTTGATCTCTTGCGGGGTCAAGTAATAGGAGACGTAAGCCGTATCGAAATAGACATTTCTGCCCGCGGGCAAGAGATGCCGCCTCACATCATCCCACATGCGCAGTCCTCCCAGATGAGCCAGCTCCAGCCGGAGGTCAGGGTAGCATTGGATGACTCTGGCAAAACGCTCCGGCGTCCCGAAAATCTCCGCTCTATCCATAGGATCCCGACCGGCATGAGTCACGAGAATCATCTTTCTCTCGATCAGCGCTTCATAGAGTCTGCCACAGCCCGGGTCATCGGGAAAGACCTCCTGCAGCAGGGGCATCATCTTGACGCCCCGAACGCCGCAGGCGGCAAGCCGGTCCAGTTCCCTCTCCAGGTTCTCCATAAAAGGATGGACGACCCCAAAGGGAAGCAGGCCGTCTCCTGAGACGGTTAGGATCCAGTCGTTGAGGCTGGAGACATCCTCCCGGCCTTTAGCCAGGGGCAGGAGAACGGACCTGGATATCCCTTAACCGCTCATGTGACGGCGAAGGTCGTCGGGCGCCCCAGTCCCCGGCACCTCTACCTTCAGCTTCTTCTTCGCGGCGGGAAAGATTTTGGCCGCCACCCTTTCCGGGTAGATGTGGGTATGAAAATCGATAATCATTTATATTATGTTTATATTATTTATATTATCCCCATCTCGGTGAGCCTCTCCGGCAGATAGGTCTTGGTCACATAATCCAGGCCCTTACCGGCAAAGGCCTGCTGCTCTGCCTTCTTCTTGAGATCAATCTGCAGCTTGATCTGCTTATCCCAGTAAGGAGTGTTAAAACGCGGATCGGTCAGCTCGCTACGCAATGCCTGCATATCCTGATCGGTGAGCTTGTCTGTGGAGAGATTGTAGTCCACGATATCGCTGGGCTGCACACCGACAAAGCGTGCCTTCGGGGTGACCAGGTGCTCGGAGAGGTGAGCGCTCTTGATGGCTCCGTAAGCGATGCTGGCAAAGATGCGATAGGACCAGGGATCGCCATCCGTGAAGACGACAACAGGAATATTCAGCTCCGTGTTGAGCCGTTTTATGATGCGCCGCGTGGACCTGGCCGGCTGACCCTTGATATGCACCAGGATGGCATTGTACTCCTCGTCAAAGCCGTTCTCAATCAGCCGGGCATACATTCCGCCGGTCTCAATGGCTATGACCATCTTGGCATCATGGCCCAGGAACTCGATGTTATCCACGTTGAAGGGTATCTGGTATCCAGCCTCGCCCACATCCTCCTGGCAGTGCATCTCGCGCTCGCCACGTCGTGTCTGCTCTCTGAGTCGCAGCGGCCCGAATACTGCCGCCCCGTCCTCCTCCGGCCGGACGTGAAAGTCCTCCCGGTGAAGATTGGTTACGATCTCCAGGTCTTCGATCAGATGGTCACTCTCCGCCTGCTCGTGGAATTTCGCTATATCCCAGTTCTCTGAGATGTAATAGATCTCTCTTAATGTCGAGCCGCGATTGTTCTTGAGATGCTCCTTGATGAGCAGCTCGGTGAGGTGGACGGTCTTGAGAAGAGTCTTGGCTCCCCGCACGGTCTTCACGCTGCGCGTCGTCTCCTGGTCTCCGTAAACCCAAACATCGTCTTTGGTGGAGAACTCGATATTGCCTTTGGTTCTTGAGGGCAAAGTGATGTGCGGCACAATGCCCTGCAAGAATTGATTGTAAAGGGTCTCTGCCAGGCCAGTAAGCTTCTCCTGGGCCTTTTTTGATTGGGCAGTCTTTTCCAATTTATCGGAAGCTTTTTCCGCTTCAGTCTTCGCCATTTTATTAGATCACCCTGGCTCCTGTGACAATCTCTGCCTCCAAACCCTCCACCACCGGCTCTTTCTTCGGCCCGCCATCAGAATGAACGGTATAGCTGAGAATGGTGCTCTCACCCGGACCGACGGATAGCTTCCAGTGGTGGTCGTAGCCGTCCCCCATAGGGATGACTTTGGCCACCGGCGATACAGCGACTGCCTCCTCCGCCAGCACTTCATGGAGCTGGAAGGATCGCACCAGATCGCTGTGATTTTCTACCATAATCCTGACAGCCAAATGGCCATTCTGCTGCTCCAGGCGCCTGAAGACGAGAAGGTTGCCCATGATCTTGGCGACTACCGGCCCGATATCGGGCTCCGGCTTTTCCAAGACATCGGAGAGCTTCTTCGCGATGCGAGGCAGGATCTTTCTAATTATCTCCTCTTTCTCCCGTCTATCAGACAGCACGCTCTGACGGCTCAGGTAGCGGCGCAGCTTTCGCGATACCTCTTTCAGCCCCAGGTCGATCTCCGTAAGGATCTCCGGCATATCGGCCACTGCATCTTTGCTCTCGGATGTGAAGGGAATATTGGTGGATGCAATGTGCACCAGCAGCACCGCAGGCCCAACTGGAACACCGCTTCCTGTAGGCTGGCCCAGGGAGTAGTTCTTCCAGGAGACGCTCTCCACGGCATGAGTTATGGCGCATGCGCCCTGCTGGTAGACGAGGGGAACGCGATTGGCAAAGCGCAGAATCTCTAGGCGGCTCTCCTTCGCCAGCTCTCCCCCATATCCCAGGCCCACCTCTACCAGAAAAGGATTGCCGGAGTAGACGGAGACGGGCCGAACTGTTGTGGCGATGAAGTCCAGCCGAAACTCCTTCTCGAGACCGGCCTTGATCAGCTCTTCGCCAATTGGTGACAGACAGTCGACTGGAGGCGACTTGACTTTGATCTGTTTGAAGGCCATAAGCAGGCGCGTTGCCTCTGCATGTCCAATGGCGGTAGGCAGCTCTTCCGGGTCCAGGCCGGCCCGATTGCATAGCTCCTGAGCGGATATGGTGCCGATGGAAGAGAAAGTCTCCTTCAGGAAGACGCGCAGTTTCTTCTTGTCTGTATAACGCAGGAGCTTGATCAGTTCTCCAAGCTCGATTCCATCAGGATGAGGCTGAATGGCATAGGCTTTCTTGGGCAGACTCTCCGTCACCCTCTCGAAAACCTCCACGTTGCCTTCCGGCTCCACCAGCGTTAGGCGAGCATGGGGGTTGACGATGGCCGTGCTCTTGAGAGAACCGAAGACGGACTGCCGCCGGCTGCGTACATAGGAGCCCTCCATCTCCAGCTCCACGCGCGTGCCTCGCGGTCTCTCCCAATCCACCTCTTCCGACTTGAGGATCTCGGGCTCATTTTTAGCCGTGTTTATCAGCAGCTCGCAGTAATAGGCTGGCCTATCCGGAGCGATCTTGGAGATGACCTTCGTGGGCTTGCCGCTAGTAAGCTGCGAATAGAGTACCGCCGCGGAGATGCCGATGCCCTGCTGGCCCCGGCTCTGGCGCAGAGTATGAAAACGCGAGCCATAGAGCAGTTTAGCAAAGACCCGGGGAACCTCTTCTGGCACAATGCCCGGCCCGTTATCCTCCACGATGACCCGGTAATAATCACCGCTCTTTTTTATCTGCACAAAGATGTCCGGCAGTATCCCTGCATCCTCACAGGCATCGAGAGAATTATCCACGGCCTCTTTAACGCAGGTGATCAGGGCGCGAGGTGCTGAATCGAATCCCAGAATCTGACGGTTTTTCTCAAAAAATTCAGCTACGGAGATGGCTTTCTGTTGCTTGGCCAGCTCCTCAGCGATTTCCATAAAATGGGAAAAAGGGCTAGAGCTCAGCCCCGACTACGGTTTGTGTGGCGGTGACGTTGTCTATCTCACGGATTACGTCGACAAGCTTGTTGAGCATGCTCAGGCCTTCAACCTCAATGATAACTACGAAGTCGAACTCGCCGAATACATGGTAGACATCCTTGATTCCATCAATCTCCTGCAAGGCATTGTAGACGGTCTTCTCCTGTCCCGGCACTACCTTCACCATCGTTACTCCAATTACCATATTGATTCACCCATGTTATAGAGCCTCCGCACATTATATAAAACTTTTCAGCTCTTCTTCGTGAGGTTAAAGGTCTCCACCTCTTCATCATTCTCAGACTCCGGCCAGGCACTCAGGGATTCGTTCTTCTTTCCCTTGCTCTTTCTTGTAGCCTGCTTCTCCTCCGGTTCGGCCTTCTCTGGCGTTGGCAGCGATTCGCTTTCCGGAGTTGCACGATCCACGATCTTTGGCTCCGGTGCAATGCCATTCTTGGCCAGCTCAGCCTTCAAAGAGGAGAGAGCGCGAAGCGTCATCTGCCGGTAATGCTCGACATCTGTGTGATAATGCTCCAGAGCCCTTTCGGCATCCTGGAGGGGCGCGGAAGATGGCACCTTATCCGCAGTAGCAAATTCACTGGACACGGGAGCAGGCTTCGCATTCTTCAATGCAGTCAATCGCTCCAACGTTCTACGAGCGGTGTCCATTACCCACAGGTTTCTCGTGGCCTCGTCCACCTGCTGGATGGACTCGGCGCGCAGAGATATGATGATATTCCCGTCTTCGGTTTTATAGAGGTTGGGCTTGCCCACGACAGACACAAAGGCTGGAGCCTCCATATTGGCCAGTATTTGAGCCGCTTCCGGCTGGTACTGGCCGGCGTAGATCAGTATGCTGCTCGTCGGGTCGACCAGCCTCCCTCGCCAGTACTCAGTGTCCCCTCCGATATCATCCTTCTCAATCAGAGTGGCGACGATGAAGACCCGATTGCATTTTGCTCCGGTAGGAGTGAGGAGATATTGAGGAGCATACTGGTTTTGCTCCTCTCCATCCCGGAAGGAGTAGTTCGAGCTCTTCAGCTCTTCGGCAAAGATCCTGCGCGCCACTTCTCGAGAAAATCCTGCCATTTCAGACCGCCTCCACTTCAGCCATCAGCTCGTCCACCCGGGATTCCGTCACTGGTGGGACATCGTTTATGGTCTCCACCAGAAGATAGCGATCAACTCGCGGCCCAGTGATGCTGAAATACCGTCCCATCAATTTGCTCTCTATGAGGCTGCGCACTACTTCATGATCTAGAGCCTCCATGGCCATCTGCTTGGCTTCATCCAGGGTCAGGCCTACCAGGCGCTCCGTGGTCTCCCTATTGATGAGGACGTCCTGCACGCGACGGCCATCATCCAGGACCGCTTTGATGCGCAGATCATAGGTGCCCTCCACCTTTCCATGCTCGCTGCAGACGCCTTTAGCCAGAGAGCGTTTGCAAACGGGACAGCGCTTGATGAGGCCCGAGCCCTTCTGCACATCCACCAGGGCACCCGAGAACTCCGCCGCCTGAGAACCTATCTCCACATCGACATCTAATAGTTCGATCTGGCTGGTGCGGTTCAATTTCACGCTGAACCTGCCCTGGAACTCGTCTGTGACGAGGTTACGAAGAAGGTAGCTCTTGCCCTCCTCCATGTTGGACAGATCTGCCTTGGCCCATTTCACAAACTTTATGGAACCGGTCTCATCTCCTACCAGGCCGGACTGGGAGATGGCATCGCTGTTTGTCTCCCAGAGCTGCGCCACCTTGACCTTCAGATCAACCCATAGGCCGGGTTCCGTGATCTCAACCACTTTCACCGCTTGAGCGGCTCTGCTGGCGGGCCTCGCCTCCACCTCTTTCTCCAGGGGCTCAATCTGGCTGGTGCGGTTCAATTTCACGCTGAACCTGCCCTGGAACTCGTCCGTGACCATTCTCTTCAAGAGATAGCTTTGGCCCAGCTCCAGATTGGGTAGCTCGGACTTGGCCCACTTGACAAACTTCATCGATCCAGAGGCGTCACCGATAAGTCCTGTCTGGGAGATGGCTTCAGTCGCAGGTTCCCAGAGATCCAGGACCTTGACCTCCAGGTCCACCCACTTGCCGGCTTCCTTGATCTCTGAGATCTTGACCTTCTCGGAGCTGGCCCTGACCAGGGGCATTATGCCGTGCTCTTTCAGGAAATAGTTCAAAACCGATCTTCGGGCCTCACTTTCGGGTACACGAAAATCGTCGATAAGCTTCTTCAGGCGAGACGCGATCTCTTCATCAGGGACCTCGATCTTCTGATCCCTGAGACGAGCTGATATCTGATCAACCAGTTCTTTCATAGCAAATCTTCCCCCTAATTTTTGCTGAGAGGTAACTGTAACTAAGGCCACAGAAGTATTTAAAAGAAATCTGTGCGGCCCGAAAGTAATCTATTCCAGACCGCCAGGGATTGTCAGCAGATGGAGATTGTAACCTGGTTTGGAAAAATTGACCAAGAGACGGGGGGCCTTCTTGGCGGAGTAGATGCGGACAGCATGATTGAGGTGCTCCTGGGGCAAACCCGAAGTGTCCCTGTCTTGCAGCCCGATCTGCGCCGCATTGCGCTTATTCATGGCACCATGGCAAATGACAGCGAATACAATTCTCGCCTTCGAGATATGGCCCTGAAACTTGTGCGCCGGCAGCTCCTGGAACTTACCACAGCCGAGCAGGACCTGCTGCAGGCCATGGAAGCCCTGGATGATATCTCCCAGGGAGTGAATCTGCTGGATGAGAGGCTGTATGAATGGTCCCGTTTGCACCGCCAGGAGATCGTTCATGGAAAGGATCTGGCAGAAGGGCTCTGTGAAGACGAGAACATGGGCACGCTCGCGAAAGCGATTCAAGGCCTCCGAGAGGCCAGGAAGATCATGGAGATGGAAGTTACCACCTCTGCAGAAGAACTGGCTCCAAACCTTTCCTCCCTGGCGGGACCGGTGCTGGCGGCAAGGCTCATCTCCAGAGCCGGGAGCCTGCGCCGCCTGGCCGGCATGCCCAGCAGCCGAGTACAAATCATGGGTGCTGAGAAATCCCTCTTCAAGCATCTGAAAGGTCATGCCCCTTCGCCCAAACACGGGATCATTTACCGCCATCCTGCAGTGATCGGATCCCCGAAAAGGCTCAGGGGAAAGGTATCGCGCGCGCTGGCAGGAAAGCTGGCAATAGCTGCCCGGCTGGACTACTATGGAGCAGGACGGTCCATGGATCTGTTGTCATCTCTGGACATTCGCCTGGACGACATCAAACGCAGAGGACGGAATAAGCCACGAGGCAGATAATA
>Ga0209745_1002638_pt1 | contig 10140 bp, 15 predicted proteins | sample BarGraNGADG00312_FD_184495 | JGI IMG/M metagenome (GOLD analysis project Ga0209745, IMG submission 184495) | Arctic peat soil microbial communities from Barrow, Alaska - Barrow Graham LP Ref core NGADG0004-312 (SPAdes) (version 2) | ecosystem: Environmental > Terrestrial > Soil > Wetlands > Peat... | reverse complement strand
AAGCATTTTGGTTTACCTTTTAAAAACATTAAAAACTGATTATATGGCTAAAGAATCGATGATAGCCCGCGAAGTAAAACGCGCAAGACTGACCGAGAAGTACGCGGCAAAAAGAGCAAAGCTGAAAGCTGAAGGTGATTATGTAGGACTGAGCCGCCTTCCGCGGAACTCAAATCCCAACAGAATGCATAATCGTTGCAAACTTACAGGGCGTCCGAGAGGGTATATGAGGCAGTTCGGAATAAGCAGGATAACCTTCAGGGAAATGGCATCCTTCGGACTGATCCCGGGTGTCAAGAAAGCCAGCTGGTAAAAGTAAGAATGAATATTAACTATTTTAAAGAATAAGAGATGACTGATCCGATTGCAGATTTACTGACCAGAATTAGGAATGCCATTATGGCTGGTCATAAGGTGGTTGAAGCTCCAGCATCCAATCTTAAAAAGGAGATTGCCAGGATATTGTTTGAAAAGGGGTATATCCTTAGCTATAAGGTGGTTGACGGAGAAGAAAAACAGAGTGTATTGAAAATCGCACTGAAATATAATCCGAGGAGCAAAAAGCCTGCTATTAAAAAAATTGAGAGGGCCAGTCGTCCGGGCCTTAGGCGGTACATCGGCGTCGACGAAATGCCAAGAGTACTGAACGGACTCGGAATTGCAATTATCTCAACCTCGAAGGGTCTGATGACCGATAAAGAGGCTAAAAATGAGAATATTGGTGGTGAAGTATTATGTTATGTATACTAATTAGGAGGATAGTATAATGTCACGAATAGGAAAATTGCCTGTAAGCCTGCCCAAAGGAGTAACTGTAAATGTCAGCGACTCCAATCTGATCAGTGTGAAAGGACCTCTGGGTGAGCTGAAGCAGAGCATTAGCAAAGACCTGAAGGTTGAAGTAGTGGATAACACTATCGTATTGTCAAGACCTTCAGAATCGAAAAATCATAAGTCGCTTCATGGTCTTTCCAGGGCGCTTATAGCAAATATGGTAGTTGGTGTGTCACAGGGATTCAAGAAAGAACTTGAACTTGTTGGAGTAGGTTACAGAGCCGAGGCAAAAGGGCAGCAGCTCGAAATGAGTCTAGGCTATTCACATGAGATAATACTTCAGGTCCCTGACGAAGTAAAGGTTGAAACCAAAACCGAAAGAAGGAGCAATCCGGTAATAACTCTGACATGTATCGATAAACAGCTTATCGGACATGTTGCAGCAAAGATCAGATCATTCCGTCCGCCTGAACCTTACAAGGGAAAAGGGATCAAGTTTGTCGGAGAACAGCTAAGGAGAAAAGCTGGGAAATCAGCTAGTGTATAATCCGGGTAAAAATTAAATTATCATGGCTTTAACCAAATTAGAAAAAAGAACACGGATCAGGATGAGGATCCGGAAAAAAATAGCCGGCACTGCAGAAAGACCGCGTCTTGCAGTATTCCGTAGCAACAAGCAGATCTATGTTCAGGTTATTGATGACCTTAAGGGAGTCACCCTTCTGGCAGTAAGCTCCAGGGAAAAAGAGATTGCTGCAAAAACAGGCATCAAGAAAACCGAACAGGCTAAAATTGTCGGAAAGTCTCTTGCTGACAGATGCAAAGAAAAGGGTATAGAGAATGTCATTTTCGACAGAAGCGGATATAGATATCATGGTAGAGTAAAATCATTGGCTGATGCAGCCCGCGAAGGCGGACTAAAATTCTGATATTATGGGAAACGGTATAAGAAAAGTAAAAACCAGCGACCTCGAGCTCAAGGACAGGCTTGTTAGCATCCAGAGAGTGACAAAAGTTACAAAAGGCGGACGAACGTTCAGTTTTTCGGCTATTGTTGTTGTCGGGAACGAAGATGGAATAGTCGGACACGGACTTGGAAAAGCAAGTGAAGTGACCACAGCAATAGCAAAAGGTATTGAAGATGCCAAAAAGAACCTGATAAAGGTACCTATAATACATGGTACTATTCCTCACGAGCAGACTGCAAAATTTGGCGGCGCAAAAGTATTCATCAAGCCGGCAACGGAAGGTACCGGAGTAAAGGCCGGAGGTGCAATGCGCGCTGTTCTTGAAAGCGTTGGCGTGAAGAATGTGCTTGCCAAGTCAAAAGGATCTTCAAATCCTCATAACCTTGTGAAGGCAACTTTTGCCGCGCTTCTTGAAATGCGTGATGCAATTGCAGTTGCTGAACACCGGGGAATAAGTCTGGATAAAGTATTTAACGGATAGTAAAGCAAACCACAATGGCTAAAATTCGCATAACTCAGGTCAAAAGCAAAAACGGAAAACCTGAAAGGCAGAAGAGGACTCTTAAAGCACTGGGGATCACCAAACTGAACCATAGTGTTGAACACGAAGCCACTCCCCAGATACTGGGAATGGTGGCAAAGATAAGACACCTGCTCAAAGTGGAGAATATTTAAGGTATTAACGATATTATATAAAAAGTTATGGATCTAAGTAACTTAAAACCTGCTAAAGGATCAATAAAAAGAAGCAAGCGTCTTGGCCGCGGACAGGGTTCCGGGAAAGGTGGAACATCAACCAGGGGTCATAAAGGCGCCAAATCTAGATCAGGTTATAGTAAGAAGATAGGTTTTGAAGGCGGGCAAATGCCACTTCAGCGGCGGGTTCCAAAATCTGGATTTAAAAATATAAACCGGAAAGAATACAAGGCAATAAATCTTATTACACTGCAGACACTTGCTGAAAAAAATAATCTGGGGAAAATTGATATTGAAATTCTCCGGAAGGCTGGACTTATTGCAAAAAATGATCTGGTAAAGATCCTTGGAAAGGGAACTATTGAAAGGAAACTGGAGGTTCATGCCCATGCATTCAGTAAATCAGCAGTGGAAGCAATTGAAGCTCAGAAGGGTACCGTCGTAAAACTTTAAGTTCATGAGACTTGTTCAGACAATAAGAAACATCTTTAAGATAGAAGATCTTCGCGCAAGGTTGCTCTATACTTTAGCTATTGTAGCATTATACCGTCTGGGTAAATATATAACATTGCCGGGTATTGATCCTGCACAGCTGGGAGCACTGAAATCCCAGACTTCTTCCGGTTTAATGGGTCTGCTTGACATGTTTTCGGGAGGAGCATTTTCACAGGCTTCTGTTTTTGCCCTTGGTATAATGCCCTATATTTCAGCATCAATCGTTGTGCAGCTACTTGGCATAGTGTTCCCTTATTTCCAGAAATTGCAGAAAGAGGGAGAAAGCGGAAGAAGAAAAATGAATCAGTATACAAGGTATCTTACTGTTGGTGTTCTGATCCTGCAGGCACCTACATACCTGGTTAACCTTACGGCTCAGCTTCCTGCATCTGCATTTGTTCTTGAAAACGGATTCTTCTTTAAGTTTTCATCAGTGGTCATCCTTACAGCAGGTACAATGTTCGTCATGTGGCTTGGGGAGAAAATCACCGATAAAGGCATAGGAAACGGTATCTCGCTGATCATTATGATCGGTATTGTTGCTAGGATGCCTGCGAATTTTATTTTTGAGGCCGGAACAAGAATGAACGGTGCTGGTGGTCCAATCGCACTGATAGTTGAGATTCTGATATTATTTATCATCGTGCTTGGAACAATAATGCTGGTTCAGGGAACAAGGCGCGTTCCGGTCCAGTATGCAAGAAGGATTGTTGGTAACAAGCAGTATGGAGGCGTACGTCAGTATATACCCCTTAAGGTTAATGCTGCAGGTGTAATGCCGATAATTTTTGCCCAGGCAATCATGATGCTTCCTATGATCATAGCCGGCTATTCAAAATCTAGCTCAGGTTTTGTAGTAGCTTTTTCAAATATGTATGGATTCTGGTATAGCCTGGTTACAGGTCTCCTTATTGTTCTGTTCACGTACTTCTACACCGCTATTACGATAAATCCGGTGCAGATGGCGGAGGATATGAAGAAAAACGGTGGTTTTATCCCTGGAATTAAACCCGGCAGAAAAACAGTTGAGTTCTTTGATACAATTATGTCGAGGATAACACTCCCCGGGTCCATCTTCCTGGCAATTATTGCCATTCTTCCGGCTATTGCGGTGAAGTTTACAGTATCACCTCAGTTTGCTCAGTTTTTTGGCGGCACTTCGTTGCTAATACTTGTAGGAGTTGTGCTTGATACGCTTCAACAGATTGAAAGCCACCTGCTGATGCGTCATTACGATGGTCTTATGAAATCAGGCCGTGTTAAAGGAAGAACAGGCGCTACGACGTCGATATAATAAGTTTAGCGTTCTTTGATGTTACATTTAAAGACTGATGAAGAGGTAGGGTTGTTGAGAGAGAGCAATATGCTGGTGTCGAAGACACTTGCCGAGGTTGCTTTATTGATAAAACCTGGGGTCACCACTCTTTATCTCGATAAAGTTGCCGAAACGTTTATCCATGATAACGGTGGAACACCTGCATTCAAGGGATACGGAGGCTTCCCAAGCACTCTTTGCACATCTGTCAATGATGAAGTGGTTCACGGCTTTCCTTCAGATTACATTCTGAAAGAAGGCGACATAGTTTCAATTGACTGCGGAGTGATACTGAACGGATGGTATGGGGATAGTGCATACACCTTTGCTGTGGGCGAAATTGACAAGGAGATCAAACGTCTTCTTGATTATACAAAGGAATCACTTGAGGAAGGTGTAAAAGAGGCAGTTGCAGGGAACAGGGTTGGCGATATCTCTTGGGCGGTGCAGAACAAAGCCGAAAGCGGCGGATATTCTGTGGTCAGGGAGCTTGTGGGACATGGACTTGGAAAAAGACTTCACGAACCGCCTGAAGTGCCGAATTACGGTAAAAGAGGAACAGGCCCAAAAATGGAAAAAGGACTCGTCATCTGCATTGAACCCATGATCAACCTTGGCAGGAAGGAGACAGTGCAGATGAGTGATGGCTGGACAATCAAGACTATTGACGGCAGGCCTTCGGCTCATTTTGAATATGCTGTTGCAGTCGACAGGGGAAGAGCGGATGTATTGACAACTTTTAAATTTGTTGAAGAAGTTTTAAATAAAATGTAATCGTATGTCGAAACAAGCATCAATCGAACAGGACGGTACAATCATTGAAGCTCTTTCCAACGCAATGTTCAGGGTAGAGCTCGAAAACGGACATGTGATAACAGCCCATATCTCCGGCAAGATGAGAATGCACTATATCAAGATTCTACCCGGTGATAAGGTGAAAGTTGAAATGTCACCCTACGATCTTACAAAAGGAAGAATAACATTCAGATATAAATAAGAAATATTAAGATAATGAAAGTAAGAGCATCTGTGAAAAAGCGCAGCGCCGACTGCAAAATAGTCAGGCGTAAGGGGCGCATATATGTTATAAGCAAGAAAAATCCCAAGTTTAAACAGAGACAGGGATAATTTATATAATTTTGCAACTCATTTAAGAAAAGTAATATATGGCACGTATTGTTGGTGTTGATTTACCAAGAAACAAAAGGGGAGAAGTCGGCCTTACCTATATCTATGGCGTGGGAAGAAGTACTGCTCAGAAGGTACTTGATGAAGCAGGCGTCGACCGGAATGCAAAGGTCGAAGAGTGGACCGATGATCAGATTAATTCAATCCGTCGTATACTGAACGATAATTACAAGCTTGAAGGTGAGCTCCGTTCTGAGACACAGCTGAACATTAAAAGGTTAATGGATATCGGTTGTTACCGCGGTGTCCGTCACAGACTCGGCTTACCGGTAAGGGGACAGAGTACAAAGAACAACGCCAGGACGCGTAAAGGAAGAAAGAAAACTGTTGCTAACAAGAAAAAAGCTACTAAATAAATAGAATATGGCAAAGAAAACCGGAGCATTGAAAAAACGGATCGTTAAAGTGGAAACGACAGGCCAGGCTCATGTTCATTCATCATTCAATAATCTTATTATAACCCTGACAAATAATTCAGGTCAGGTAATATCATGGGCATCGTCGGGGAAAATGGGCTTTAAAGGATCCAAGAAAAATACTCCCTATGCTGCTCAGATGGCATCCGAGGAATGTGGTAAGGTCGCATATGACCTTGGCTTGAGAAAAGTAAAAGTTTATGTAAAAGGACCGGGAGCAGGTCGCGAATCAGCAATCAGGTCGATCAGTAATGTTGGTATCGAAGTAACTGAGATCATCGATGTTACACCGATGCCTCATAACGGTTGCCGTGCACCCGGAAGAAGAAGAGTATAATTTGTGACGGAAAGAATAATTTGTAAGTCTTAAAATAAAAGCACGATGGCAAGATATACTGGCCCAAAATCAAGAATTGCAAGAAAATTCGGAGAACCTATTTTTGGCCCCGATAAACACCTCGACAGGAAAAATTTTCCTCCTGGTCAGCACGGGATGAACAAAAAAAGGAAGAAGACCTCTGAATACGGGCTTCAGCTTAGAGAGAAGCAAAAGGCAAAATATACATACGGGGTACTTGAAAGACAATTTCATAAAACGTTTGAAAAAGCTTCAAGAAGCAAAGGAGTTACTGGTGAAGTGCTTCTTCAGTTGCTCGAAGCTCGTCTCGATAATACTGTTTACCGTCTTGGTGTTGCTCCTTCAAGAGCTTCTGCCCGTCAGCTTGTTTCGCACAGGCATATAACTGTGAACGGGGGAGTTGTTAATATCCCTTCATTCCAGCTGAGACCGGGTGACATAATCGGAGTACGCGAAAAATCAAAATCTCTGGAAACGATAGTCGATTCACTTACAACAAGGAGGTATTCAAAACTTCCATGGCTCGAGTGGGACGATGCGCAAATGGCAGGTAAGTTCATGAGTGTACCTGAACGTACAGATATTCCTGAAGACATTAAGGAACAGTTAATAGTTGAATTGTATTCAAAATAATTTATAAGAAAAATCCTATGGCCATATTATCATTCCAGAAGCCTGACAAAGTTATTATGCTGGAAGCGACCGACAGGTTCGGCAAATTTGAATTCCGCCCTCTTGAACCCGGCTATGGTATTACTGTTGGTAATGCTCTTAGAAGGATCCTTCTCTCTTCGCTCGAAGGTTATGCAATCACCACGGTAAAGATCGAAGGTATCGACCACGAGTTCTCTACCATTACAGGTGTTATTGAAGATGTGACTGAAATCATACTTAACCTGAAACAGGTCCGCTTTAAACGGACAGTTGAAGATGTTGATCATGAGAAAGTCGTTGTTAAGTTCAGCGGACAGGAAGTATTTAAAGCCGGCGCTCTGAACAATGTTCTCAGCAGTTTCGATGTTCTTAATCCCGACCTGGTAATCCTGAGGATGGAGCCCGATGTTAAACTGCAGATGGAACTGACAATAAATAAAGGCAGAGGATATGTTCCGGCTGAAGAAAATCAGCCGGTCGACAGCGAATTCGGACTGATTGCGATCGATTCGATCTTTACTCCAGTCAGGAATGTAAAATATTCAGTCGAAAACTATCGTGTTGAACAAAAAACCGACTACGAAAAGCTTCTTATGGAGCTGGAGACAGACGGCTCAATTCACCCGAAAGAGGCATTAAAAGAGGCAGCTAAGATACTTATATATCACTTTATGCTTTTCTCCGATGAGAAGATCACCCTTGATTCGGATGATAAGCTGGCAAATGAAGAGTTCGATGAAGAAGTACTGCATATGCGTCAGCTTCTCAAAACAAAACTGGTCGATCTGGACCTCTCTGTAAGGGCTCTTAACTGCCTGAAAGCTGCTGAAGTCGAAACACTTGGTGATCTTGTAAAATTTAACAAGAATGATCTTCTGAAATTCAGGAATTTCGGAAAGAAATCCCTCACCGAGCTCGACGAATTGCTGGAGTCCATGAGTCTGTCATTCGGTATGGATGTAAGCAAGTATAAGTTAGATAAAGATTAAGTTGAAAACTGGTTAAGGATATAGAGAAATGCGACATCAGAGAGTTATTAACCACCTAGGGAGGACAAGTTCACACAGGAAATCAATGATTTCCAATATGGCTGTTTCACTGATCCTTCACAAAAGGATCACCACCACAACTGCCAAGGCTAAAGCGTTGAAGACATTTGTGGAACCTATTATTACAAAATCAAAAGAAGACTCGACACACTCGAGAAGAGTGGTATTCGGCTATCTTAAGGATAAGTTGGCAGTAGCTGAGCTATTCAGGGATATCTCACCTAAAATAGCCGACAGGCCGGGTGGGTATACCAGGATACTTAAGACAGGCAACAGGATAGGAGATAATGCAGAAATGTGCATACTGGAGCTTGTTGATTTCAATGAGGCAATGAAGGGTGGAGAAGCTGCAAAACCAAAAACTGCCAGGAGAAGGAGATCAACAAAAAAGAGTACCGGAGAAGCAGAACCTGCCAAGACTGAAAAAACAGCCCCGGGAAAGGCTAAAAAGAGTGCAAAAGCCGCACATGCACCTGAAAAAGCACCCGAAAAGTCAGAACCTGAGACTGAGGAAAAAGAATAGAGAAATATTTTATAAGGATAGGGATATAGTCGTAAAGACGTATCCCTTTTTTTGTATATATTGCAAGATTGTTTAATAAAAAAATAAATTCCTATGGGACAAATAGTTAGTGTACATGCACGTGAGATTCTCGATTCCCGCGGCAACCCGACAATTGAAGTTGATGTTCAAACTGCCAGTGGTTACCAGGGGCGGGCAGCAGTTCCGTCTGGAGCATCAACAGGCGAAAATGAAGCTCTCGAGCTCCGTGATGGTGATAAATCACGTTACCTTGGCAAAGGGGTTCTTAAAGCTGTCCAAAATGTTAATAATGTTATTGCTGAAGAGGTTATGGGCATGGATGTTACCGATCAGGCCGGCATCGACAAAAAGATGATCGATCTTGACGGGACTAAGACCAAAAGTAATCTTGGTGCCAATGCCATCCTGGGAGTATCTCTTGCAGTTACCAAAGCAGCAGCAGCTTATCATGGGCTTCCGCTATTTCGTTATATCGGTGGCGCAAATGCGGTTACACTTCCAGTACCAATGATGAACATTATTAACGGAGGATCGCACTCAGATGCTCCTATTGCTTTCCAGGAATTTATGATCAGACCCATAGGAGCGCCCAATTTCAAAGAAGGTTTGCGAATGGGTGCCGAAGTATTCCATTCTCTCAAGAAGGTCCTGAAAGGTCGCGGATTAAGCACGGCAGTAGGAGATGAAGGTGGATTCGCCCCAACCCTTAGCGGTACTGAAGATGCACTTGAAACTATTGTAAAGGCAATTTCAGCTGCTGGCTATAAACCGGGAGTTGATGTTACAATAGCACTCGATCCGGCAGCTTCGGAGTTTTATGAAAACGGAATGTACAATTATTCAAAATTTGAAGGTCCGAAAGGAGCAAGAAAAACTTCAAAGGAGCAGGTTGATTATTTTGAGAACCTCATCGGTATGTTCCCGATCGATTCAATTGAAGACGGAATGGCTGAGAGCGACTGGGACGGATGGAAGCTGATGACCGACAGACTCGGAAAGAAGATACAGATAGTTGGCGATGATCTTTTTGTTACTAATGTTGAATACCTGAAAAAGGGAATTGAATTGGGCTGTGCAAACTCGATTCTTATTAAGCTGAACCAGATCGGAACACTTACCGAAACACTCAATGCGATTGAAATGGCCCACAGGGCAGGTTATACCACAGTAACATCGCACCGCTCAGGTGAGACTGAAGATTCAACGATTGCTGATGTAGCTGTTGCAACTAATTCAGGGCAGATAAAAACAGGATCGTGCAGCAGGACTGACAGGATATGCAAGTACAACCAGTTGCTGAGGATAGAGGAAATGCTCGGTGAGCTGGCAGTATACGGGTATAAGAAGTAATTTTCACTTAAAAATATTAAAAAGGCTGTCAAAATATGACAGCTTTTTGCTTATACCAAGGCTTATTATCCGTTTTATCGGCCTCCCCCCAAACCCCTCCCCCAGGAGGGAGGGCTTTAATGAAAATAAGGATTATCATCCCCCGCTCTCTTGGGAGCGGGGGACAGGAGGGGGGTTAGGTATTCTCACTTTCCGACGTTATTAACAATTGTTGATAACTTTTGTTTATATCCCGTGTACAACTATGAAAAGCAAGCTGATTGTAATATCATTTTCTTATATTATATTTGATCTATCAGGTGAGCGATAAAAGACTGCTCAAACGATGTGGAA
>Ga0209745_1002636_pt1 | contig 10146 bp, 8 predicted proteins | sample BarGraNGADG00312_FD_184495 | JGI IMG/M metagenome (GOLD analysis project Ga0209745, IMG submission 184495) | Arctic peat soil microbial communities from Barrow, Alaska - Barrow Graham LP Ref core NGADG0004-312 (SPAdes) (version 2) | ecosystem: Environmental > Terrestrial > Soil > Wetlands > Peat ... | reverse complement strand
CAGCATGGCCGGAATATCTTTATTTCTCCCGTTTCTGCCATTGCTACCCAAGCAGATTTTGTTGACTAACCTGCTTACTGATTTCCCTGAGATGACAATTGCTACAGATAATGTGGATAATGAAATGGTTAACTATCCCCGTCGCTGGGACATAAAAGCAATTCGTAAGTTCATGATAACGTTTGGGATTGTGAGTTCGGTGTTCGACTTTCTCACCTTTGGTTTGCTTTTATTGATTCTTCATGCTACGCAGGTTCAATTCCGGACAGGCTGGTTTATGGAATCTGTTATTTCAGCATCCATGATAGTACTGGTCATACGAAGCAGGAAACCATTTTTCAGGAGTCAGCCCGGAAAATATCTTTTAATTGCAACCCTGTCAATTTTTACCGTGACATTGATTTTGCCTTTCACCCCGCTTGCCGGGATTTTTGGATTTAGTCCACTGCCAATTCATTTCATCCTGTTAATCGGTTTAATCGTATTTCTTTACATTTTCACAGCGGAATTAGTAAAGAAGGTTTTTTACAAGAGGGTAAAATTTTGATGTTTTATAAAAATTGGGAATATTTATATCAAGTTATCTAATCAGATAGCTATGAGAAAATTAAAGTAATATACTCCCTGGAAATAATCAGAATGCAAAATCCAGGGCAAGAGCAAAAATGTTTTCCAGATATTTCGAAGTACTACCAGTTATGCGATGAGTGTATTCCGCATGCAGTGCAACATTCACTGCCTGCCAGTCTCCCAGGTAATATCGGCAAAGTGCTGAGTATGCTTTAAATTCACGATCTGAATCATAATCAGGAGGCTGAATCCAGTTGTACATCAGAGAAGTAACCAGTTTATTATTGAAAAGAGCAATACAATCAAGTTCGAAAAAACCTCCGGTGTATTTATAATTTACAGTTGGGCTTAAAGTATTAAATGCTTTATCATCAGAACCCATAAAATATAGCATTTGAACATTAAATGTTTTATAATTTAAGCTTCCGTTAAATCCGATACGTGAAAAAGATTTATTATTTCTGCCGTTTGTCTGTCCGAAATTCCCTATTACTGTTCCCGGTAAAGTAAGGGGCTGGGAGCCAAAATAGCCAAAAATACCAATACGCTGACCTGCACTTTGCCCGTCACCCTTGCCGAATGTTTGTGAAAGACTCAAATAAACATCTTCCCTGCCATTATTATCGGGGCTTGAACCATTTCCGCTAACAATTCCTGCAGCGTATTTAAATCCCATTTTAAAATGACCGCTGGCTTCAATACCTATCTGGTTATCATCAAAGACATAACTGTTTTTGGTAGTTGTCATGCCGTAAATCTCGTATGGCTGAACCAGGTAATATGTTCTTTTTGAACTGAAAATATGATATCCCGGTTCAAACCTTCCAACCCTTATATTTAAGACATTTGGAATAATATTACTGAATACCAGGCTTGCAGATTCCAGAGCCCCATTTTGTGATGGACCTGAGATGCCGGAGCCGTTATACAAGGCAGAAGGTTCATCGATACGCGGAGTATATATTAATAAGAATGAGATATTTTTATGCAATACTCCAGCGGCAAGAAGATCCAACCCATAGAGATTAAATGAATTTACAGTTCCGTCTTTTGTGTTATATGTAGTGCGACCAAGGGGCAACCGCATTGCTATCGGAGGAGCTGTTTCAAATACGGTTTTTTCTTTCCCTGCCTGACCGGGAATCTGATAACCGTTATCCCGGAAACGCTGACCGAAATCATTCAGCTTTGTAAATCCTGAATGGCACATACTGCAATTAAATCCATATTTGCGGGCAAATGAAGGAATGGAGAAGCTGTCTGTGGTGGAAAAGAATTCACATAAGGATAATGTGATTAAGAATAATATAAACTTTTTCATGTCTGGTCCTCCTTTATTTAGGTAATTCCGAAGCCGGGACAGGTTTAACATTTGCCACTTCCGGATTTGTACTTGTCATTGATATTTTCATAAAAGACACAAGGGCCTTTTTTTCGTAATTACTCAGCCCGAGAGGAACTATGAGAGGATCCAGGTTGGGATTTTTTACTCTTCCTCCCTTGTCATACAGATCAACAACTTCTTCAAGTGTTTTTTCGCTACCACTATGCATATATGGAGCCCTTAATGCCACATCACGGATGGTTGGAGTTTTAAAAGCACCTTTATCGGCCGGATTTTTTGTAACATCAAACCTGCCCATGTCAGGTTTTGCCGGATCATATTCACGAACTCCCAGATTATGAAAACGTCCATCGCTGAAATATGGACCCCAGTGACAGGAATTGCAGTGACCTTTGCCTGTAAAAATCTCCAGTCCGTCTTTTTCAAGTTTTGACAGAGCATTTTTCTCGCCTCTTGCATACCGGTCAAATGGGGAATCTGTAGTAACTACAGTACGTTCAAAAGATGCAATTGCATCTGCAACCATATCGACTGTTAAAACAGATGTTCCGTAAACTTGTTTAAATTCTTCGACATAACCCTGGATATTGTCGACAGACCGGATCATAACTTCGTGAGTGTTGCCCATTTCGATAGGATTCTGGATTGGTCCTTTTGCCTGTTCTTCAAGACTTGGTGCCCTGCCGTCCCAGAACTGCAAAGGACTGTAAGCCGCATTGGAAACAGGGGGTGACCTCCTGCCCCCTTTCTGACCATTGATACCAGTACTTGTTGGTCCGGAATCTGACCATCCCATTGCAGGGTTGTGACAGGTCGCACAACTGATTGAGTTATCCTTTGATAACCTTGTATCAAAATAAAGCTGTTTCCCAAGCAGAATCTTCAAATCAGATTGAGGATTATTAGGCGGAATGGGCACCGCTGGCAAACTCCCTAATTTCTGGGGACCGAGTGAATGTACATCCACCAGTGTAAGAGGCTTTTCTGGTAATGCCTGCCCAGAGATTTTTAATGGCAAAATCAGGAAAACTATTAGCAAAAAGAGTATAAGCTTTCTCATAGTACCTCCTTCTTTATTAAATAAATTATTAAGCTTAAGAAAATAAACCTTTGATCAGTCAATATTTTTTTCTTATCTAAATTACTAATTTCCAGAATAAAAACAAAAATAATTCAGTAAATATTTTGTTTTTGGCGTCGACTTACCCGTTTTTAGGACCCATCTAAAGCAAAGAATCTGGTTGTTGAGTTCCTCTCAGATTTTGCCTGAAAGTTGGCTTTATGGAAAAGTGAAAACATTATTGGTTTTTATGGTTAAGATTAATTAATTTAGGGTAAATTAAATGAATATTTATACGTCCATTATGAAGAATAGAATTCGAACCAGCTTATTTTATGTGTTTTGTATTGGCATTCTTTCATCTTGCCATTCAAGTTCCCCTGACGATTATAAAGGTACTCCATATACTGATATAATGTATCATGGAGGTCCTCAAACAATTCCCGGCAAACTTCAATGTGAATACTATGATTTTGGCGGCGAAGGAGTTGCCTTTCATGATACAGATACAATAAATTCAGGCAGCGGCAGACTAAATCCGGCTGATGGTTCTTATCTGCACGAATTCCGCATCAAAGAAGCCGTCGATATCTCCTTTACAAAGTTTCAGGATCCACCTATCGATAACAATCCGTTTAATTTAGTAGAGCCCCAAAAGGATCAGCTTTATGTAGGCTGGACCGAACCAGGTGAATGGACTAAATATTCGGTAATAGTTAAAAAGGCAGGTACTTACCAGCTTGGAATCATGTACACTTCAAATCAAAACGGAAAGATATCCATTTCTGTTAACGAAAAAGACGCAACAGGCCTCATTCCCATCCCGACAACATTTATTAAAGCAGACAGCGTGGCATGGCGGCAATGGCATCACTGGAACTATATCGATCAGATTGCCCGGATTGAGCTTAAAAAAGGATTACAAATGATTACCCTTCGCACAGTTGAAATTGGTCAGATGAACTATGACTATATCAACTTTAAATGGGTAAAATAACTATTTGTTCATTAAGGCATTCAGGATTGGTTCGACCCAGCATTCCTTATATTAGACGGACCATGCTGCTCCCCGATGTGTAAACCTCACTGCTGAAAACCGTATATGTGACAGTTGGTTTATTGATAATTAATGTATTTTCGGAGATGAAATTAAAACAAAAATATGGCAGTACAGCTTTAATAGCTGGTGCTTCAGAAGGAATTGGAGCTGCATTTGCAGCTTGTCTGGCAGCAGAAGGCATGGACCTTGTTCTTGTTGCCCGTCGTCTTGAGCCTTTACAGCAATTAGCTGATTTATTAGAAAATAAATACAAAGTAAATGTAATGTGTATACAATGCAACCTTGGAAGCATTAATGCTTTCCGGCAAATACAGGAAGAATTGAATGGCCGGGAAATAAGTTTGCTGGTATACAATGCTGCGCTATCATATATTGGTCCATTTATTAAAAATTCATTAGAGAACCATTCTCAGGCAGTTCAGGTAAATATAATAACGCCTCTTAACATGATCCATTTGTTTGGAGAAAAGATGCTCACAAGAGGGAAAGGGGCTATTATTTTAATGACCTCATTAGCTGGTTTTCAGGGAAGTGGATATTTATCTGTTTACGCAGCGACAAAAGCTTTTATCCGTGTACTGGGAGAAAGTCTCTGGTATGAGTGGAAAAACAGTGGTGTTGATGTCATATCATGTTGTGCAGGTGCTACGGCAACACCCGGTTTTAAAAATACAAATCCTGAAAAGACTAGCTTTTTTGCTCCCCGGGTTCTGGCTCCGGAAGAAGTGGCGGATGAATGTCTTAAGAAGTTAGGCAAACAGCCCTCTTACATCACAGGCAGAGGAAACAGAATAGCATCTTTTATGATGCAAAAGATCTTGTCTCGAAAGATGGCTATTAATATAATGGGAGATAATACCCGGAAAATGTACCGGTTATAAATTCTGCATCTCTTTCAACAAAATCATGGTTTAATAGATATAAGGAATTATCCGGTAGGGAACTTTTTTAACATAAGTTTTCCATAGTTCTCCGTATTTGAGTGAACATCTTTTATTGTCATCTCTCTGACGGAAAAATAACAAAACAACGTAGTATAACGGATATAACCAGGGCCAGATTAATGTAGGATACCCCGTACAGAGGATGATACCTGTGGCCATTAATATTTCACCTAAATAATTTATATGCCTGCTGATTCCCCAGAATCCGTTTACCAGCAGGGTTTTATTGCCATTCGTAATAGCTTCAGGAACTATCCCAAGGAATACTCTCTCTGGATTTCTTTTGAAAAAGTACTTCTGCATATTGGCACCGCGGGCTAAAATCCACCCGACAAAGAAAATAAGAACATATATTGCTAATAACCAGACAGGAGTCTGAGGGTCAGGCAAATCTACAGTAGCCCATAAAAAGACAGAATAAAAGTACGGGTAAAAGACTATACATCCCCAACCTAACTTGAATCCAATTCTTTCTGCAAATAAATCATAAGTAAAAAGATGGACTTCTTCGAAAATGAGATAATCAAGGACGAAGTAAATAATTAATATAGTGGACAATAAGATTCCTGTTGAAGCCTGATCTCCATATAAAATATAATGGTGAGCCGTGAAGCTTAGTGCATTAAGTCCTAACATAGTTGCGCCTATCAGATACAACCACATTTTTGCATCTACTCTTCCACCCCAAAGTTGAAGGTTTTCTATTCTACCCAGAAAAAGATCTGTTAGAAATGACTTTCGTACACGAGGATAAGGTAGTACAACACCCAGGGTAAAAACAGTACCAAGTATAAATGCTCCTGCCAAACCATACCATCTATGATTGTATAGATAATCAAAAGGGACTATGTCAAAATATCCAAATAAAAACCATATTAAAAACATAATAAAAAACACAGTAAAACCATTAAGATGGTATCTCATCTTTTCTGCAGAATCTGGTTTAGTTACATATCCGGGTACCCATCTGCCGGGCAATAAAGCATTTAAAGCAAATATTATTGCATAAATCAAAATTGGTGTGAAAAACCCCGCAATATTATCCATAGTAAAATGTTATGACATAAAAATAAAATAAAACCTAATTAATCAGAAAACTTTGCACCAATAAACCTGGCTTTTGCGGTTTGTCGATGCCCGGCTTGCAGATGCCCATGAACTTGTAAAAGAGCTTAAATTGTTTTATTAACATTAAACAGTTTAACAAGTACTTTTGCCCAGAGCGGAAGCGTAACAGATGTTGACTATTTCTTTGGCTCAGACATATCCATTCCTGTCATGCTTGTATCATTACCAGGTTTGGAATCGCCAGGCATAACCATTCCCGGCATTGAAGAAGTTTTTCCACCCCGTGGATTCATCATACTGGGTTTGCCTTCAAGTTGTGCTGCTGCATCAACACTGAAAGTTCCGCTTGTTACAATCTCTTCACCTTCAGACAGACCATCAGTAATTATATAACTTTCTCCAAGCATTGGGCCCAGCCCAACTTCACGTATTTTAAAAACTGGTTCATCAGTACCTTGCTGTTTAACATAGACAATGGAACGCTTGCCTGTCCACAAAACTGCTGATCGGGGGATAATTATATTATTTTGGAATCCATCAAGTCTGGAAGAGACAATACCTGTCGCAAACATTTCAGGTTTTAGCTTCCCTGATTGATTTCCTGTTTCAACTCTGACCTTTGCAACCCTTGTAACGGGATCAATTACAGGGTCAATAAATGCTATAGTCCCTGAATAATCTGTTCCGGGTAAGGCCTGAAGAGTAAATGAGATTTTTTCTCCTCTGCGCAAAAACTGGAGATCACTTTCGTAGGCATCAAATAAAACCCATACACTGGAAAGGTCGGCAATTCTAAATAACGGCGTTCCCTGCGAGATATAATCACCGGTGTTTACAAGGCGTGATGTGACAATGCCACGGGTATTTGAAACAACATCAATAGTTGTTTGAACTGTTCCGGAACCTTCAATTGATTCAATCTGATTATCTGAGAGTTTCCATTGGTGAAGTTTTTCCTTTGCCGCTTCGTAAATTGCAGGTTGAGTCTGTTTGGTTTTGGCTGCCTCAAGTAACTCCTGCTGCGCATTAATCAGTTCGGGAGAATATATTTGAGCAAGCACCTGTCCTTTTGCAACGGATTCACCGGTAAAGTTAACGGCCAATCGTTCTATCCGGCCAGATACATGGGAAACCTGACTCTGCAACAATCTTTCATCAGCCTGTACTTTACCATAGAGACGCACCTCTCTGAAAGGTTTTTGTTTACTTATGACAGTTGTAAGAACATTCGCCAGTTGAGCAGCCTCTTTGGTCAGATGAATTGCTTCAGGATCTACTGAAGAAGTTCCACTTAGTGCAAGAGGAATTAAGTCCATTCCGCATATTGGACACTTTCCTGGTTGCTCCATCCTTATCTGAGGGTGCATTGAACATGTCCATATAGTACCCTGAGATACTTCTGCAGAATGATCATATTTCTCTTCTGTTTTCCGGGAATGATGGAAAACCAGCCAGCCAATAAAGATGCCCAGGATCAAGGTTATACTGACAATTAATATTTTTTGTTTCATTTTTCCACTTTATTTCTATTTATATCTACTTATTTCCATATTATATCCACATTCCCCAATCGTTTTAACCAGGCAACAGCAGTGTTGAAATCAGCAATAGCTTCTACCTGTTTGAGTTCATAGTCGAGAGTTTGCTGTTGTACACGCAGAACATCCGTTAGTCCTGATGAAGATGTTGAGAAGCTTTTTATTACAAGATCAAGCGATTTTGAAGCCAGTTGGTACTGATTTTCATATAGTTTTACCCGACGCTGTGCATCCTGGTACAATTGAACTGCCTGGTAATATTCGGTCTGCAATGAATTGGCAGTAGCCTGGTAATTCATAGAGGTAGCTGTCTTCAGAAGATCAGCTTCTTTAACCATTGCATTGTATTTTTTCCTGTAAATCGGCAGCGTAACAGTAACCATTGGCATGACCATATCCTTACCATTCATGGAAGATGCTGACATTGCATTCTTGCTGATAAGTGAATAATTCAGGCCTAAACCGACCATTGGATAGCCCATTGCGGTAACCATTTTTTTACGGGATTCAATTGATTGCTTTTCAAATTCCAGCATGCCAAGCATTGGATTCTTTGTCAGTATACTGTCGGAAACAGCTATCAGTGATAATCCCAGTGAATCAGCGGCTAAAACTTCACTTGTGAAAACTGAAGCCAAAGGCGACCTGTTGATGTAACTGTTAAACAGGGCAATTACAGTTTGCTCCTGATTCTTAAGTAAAGCAATGTTGTTTTCCAGTTCACCCCTTTCCATCTGGATCCTGTATAATTCAGCAAGTCCCTGGCTGCCGGATGACGAACCCATTGAAGCGGTTTGAATTGATGTTGCAGGCTGATTTAATACTGAGGAACCGGAATTTTCCTGACCGGTACCCATAGTCTGCATTCCTGAAGATCCTGCAGTGCCGGCTTGAATGGAACCGGAGGACATGCCTGTGCCGGATATTGTTGTTCCTGAGCTTCCTGATGGGGCTGATTTAAACCTTTCCAGGGCAAGACGTTCGATTATTTTCAGAATTTCAATATTTTTTTCTGAAATAGTGATTTCCTTCTGAATCTTATATAAATCGTACCAGGTTCGCTGAACATCATAAAAAACCTGCAATTTTGCATCGCGAAAGAGTTCAAATTTTGCATTTGCCATCAGGCTCATTTCATCTTTGGCATTCTTAAGTACACCAAACCAGGGGAACATCTGCATTAACCTTATGTCTGCCACCTGGTTCCCGTTTACCAGTTCCATCGGTTTCAGAAATACTCCAAGACTTAACTCGGGATCGGACAGACTGCCAACCTGTGGTACTTTTTGCAAAGCTGCCTGATATTCAGTGAATTTTTGCTGAACTGTCGGATTATTTTTCGCAGCAATTTCCAAATAATGATATAAGGAATCTGATTGAGAATATGCAGGAATAGGTAGAATAAGACAGAAATATATGGAAATAAGAAGAAATAATTTGTAGAATCTGCTATTTACCAGGTTCTTAAACCTATCTTGATTTGGTGTTATATTATAAATTACTTCTGACATTCTTAGCTGTGGATTTAATAAAATTATTAAGCTTGATTTGTAGAATATGAGCTGTCTCACTAATTGAATCGAATTCGTTCCTGGAGATTTTTTCTCTTTCGATTAATAATTCCAGCCAATGTGTGAAAGCTTCAAAATGAGATCCTCTTGAATTATAGTAAAACCTCACCTTATCAAGGTAATGGAATCTTCCATAACCTTCAGCGATGTTAGCACCGATTGAATCGACGGAACGTAAAAACTGATCTCCGATATGTTTTTTATCTTCAAAATTCATTCTGCAAAATTTTTTCCAAGCGATTGATGATAGTTTTCTGGATAACTGATATACTTCCAAATCCTTCAGCTCAATAAAGTTCTGACTTTCCATGATAAAAAAATTAAGATTAATAGCACGAGATATCAGAACTTAATTTACTGCCATTTTTTCAAACACATATCAAAACCTCCTTATTTATTTCCATTTATTTCCATTTATTTCCATTTATTTCTATCTATTTCTTACTATTTTCACCTTCTTCACCGCATGTTCCCTCCAAATCGCCTGTAACAGTGGGACAACAAAAATTGTCATAACCTGTATTATCATTCCTCCGAACATCGGGATTGCCATCGGAACCATTATATCAGCTCCTTTTCCAGTGGAAGAAAGCACGGGAAGTAAGGCAATTACGGCCACAGCAGTTGTCATCATGGCCGGTCGTACACGTTTTTTCCCTGCCATGACAACGGCTTCCCGTACATCGTGGACAGTAGCCGGTTTCTTCTCTTCAAACACCTGGTGAATATATGTACCCATTATTACACCATCGTTCGTAGCGATGCCGAAGAGGGCAATAAATCCAACCCAGACCGCCACGCTCAGGTTAATCGTGTGCATCTGGAACATGTCTCGAAGGTTTAATCCTGCAATGGAAAAATTCATGAACCAATCCTGCCCATATAACCAAAACATAATAAAACCTCCGGAAAAAGCAACGAAAACGCCTGAGAAGTGAATGAAAGATGCCGTAATAGTCCGGAACTGGAAAAACAATAAAAGAAGTATCA
>Ga0209745_1002635_pt1 | contig 10152 bp, 17 predicted proteins | sample BarGraNGADG00312_FD_184495 | JGI IMG/M metagenome (GOLD analysis project Ga0209745, IMG submission 184495) | Arctic peat soil microbial communities from Barrow, Alaska - Barrow Graham LP Ref core NGADG0004-312 (SPAdes) (version 2) | ecosystem: Environmental > Terrestrial > Soil > Wetlands > Peat... | reverse complement strand
CCCGAGTGGCCGTAAGGGAGACGCCTGCTAAGCGTTTTGCCGGGTGAACTGGCACGTGGGTTCGAATCCCACCCCCCATTTATCGCTTGAAACAGGCATTTTCCAACACTCGGTGGCAAACAGGGTTGTCCAACAATTCCGATAAAAACCCGTTTACGGCAGACGCTTGTAACCGATAGACCACCTCCCTATCGCTTGGATTTCTTTGCTTTCTTCGCAGGCCGTTCGAACTTGTCCACGTCCCCCGCGAACGACTTGTAATGTGTCCCATAGGCTAGGCTCCAACCGTTCAGCAATAGGGTTGGCAAAGACCTGCAGTCTCACATGAAATCGTCTGGATTGGAACCACTCGAATCCTAAGTCATTGTCAGAAAACCGCTATTCAGTCCGCGAGTTTAGACTGATAGTCGAGAGTTGTTGAAGGAATTCCAAACGAATTCTCTCGGGTTTCGGTCCAATGTGAAAGTATATATTCAATCCCTAAACCTGAATTAAGACCGCTCCACAGCAACAGAAGACGCCTTTATAAAGCGAATATCGGAGGCCGACTAGCCACACGAACCGCCGACCCCGCTTTGGTTTGAAGATATCTGAACAAATGGTTAAGAGAAATATTTTCTCGACTTGCCATTGGCACGCTTGACATATCGCGCTACAACATCAGCCGACACCAGCAATCGGAGGTTGCAGTGGAAAAATCGATAGCAACAGAAATGAACTATTTGCGAGTCCGGCGGCTCCGCAACGGGATTACCCGCAGGGCATTGGCCAACAAACTAGGATGCCACGAGAGTTGGGTTGACCGGCTCGAAAGGAACTCGTACAGGGGTCCCGCAAGGACGGAGTGGGCCGAACGGGTCAAAACCGCATTGGACGAACTGGTTGTAGAAAAGAGGAGGGCCAGCCGTGCCGCCAAAACGGGCTAGGCAAGATAAACAGGACGCGGAGTTGGGGGAGGAAGAATGAATCCTATAAAACGGATTCGAACAATCAGTTCATTAATGATAGTCACGGCTGAAATGGTACTGGTGCTGCATCTCTCAAGTCCTGCGGCTCGGATACGCTCGATTAAACTCGACTACTACCAGTCACCTGCCGTCAGGTCCTGTACGCGGGAGGCTCGGCTTCTCTTGCCGGGTCTGAAAATCTTGGCTGATGACGACGGTCGGCTCCCTTATGACCTGCGAGCCATTCGGTGCCTGCTTTTTATGTCCGATGACGACGTGACCGACGAGGTTATCGCCGGGTGGCTGGACGAACTGGCGGCGGTTGGGGCGCTCATCATCTATGGCGTCAATGGCGGTTTGTATGTCCAAATCGACACTGACTCCGTGTTTTGGGACGAGAGAATCTCTCACCCTTCGCCGTCGAAACTCCCTGCAATTCCGGAGGACTCCGGAGGACTCCCGAATCATTCCGGAGGGCTCCCCTCTGGAGTGGATAGGAAAGGAGTGGAAAGGAATGGAGAGGAGTCTCCCCCCGAAGACTCCAGAGAAGAATCGGGAAAAGAGGCACCAAAGGAGGAAGAGGGAGAACCTACTCCTTCGGAACCAAAGTACGGGGAGGAACACGAAGCATACAAGATAGCCCGCCACCTTCGCCGCCGACTACTCGAATGGAATCCGACTCTCAAGCCTCTCCCTTCGGACGAAACCCCAGAGAGACTTGAGGCGTGGGCTACCGAAATCGACCGTGCTATTCGAATCGACAAGCGCGACCCGAAGAAACTCATGAAGATGATTGACTGGCTCCATGATACGGAGAAGCCCTCGAGCGACGGGTTTCAGTGGAGGGACGTTATCCTTTCAGCCCCGACCCTGCGTGAGAAATACAGCAAGGTTGAAATAGCGAAAGGTCGGACTTCTTCCAATGGCAAGAAGTCCGCATTGGACAAGCCCGGCCTCGAAACCGGAAAGGGGAAAGACGTATGGTAACCGATACAATCTACACAGACATAATGGCAAACTACCCTTTGCCCGCCGACCTCGCCACCGCCATAAGGGACGAGACCTTCGACCCAACCTACCTCTCCGTCTTGGACGACATTATCCACCGGTACGGATACCAAGGCGCGGTCTGGCCGAAACTGTCTCACATACTCGATGCTATCAGGCGGGGTATACCGGCCCTCCAATGTTCGGTTGTAACCGACTACCTGCGAATGTTCCCCACAGCCGACCCTCGCGTGGATATGAACAAGGTGATATCTGACCGACACGCAAAAGCCCGCAAAGATGCCGGGGCGCCCTTCGAGTTCCTGCGGATGAGCCCGGACGACGTGGAAGACAGGCAAGAGGTGGCCGGACTGGCGCAGGCGATACGGCTGGCGCGTGAGTACAACGTGGAGGATGTCCGGCAGGGCCAAGGACTTCTTTTCTTTGGCGACCCCGGCGTTGGGAAAACAATGCTGGAAGTCCTCGCGACGGACCCCATTGTTGATGCTGGACTGACAGTGATGTTTGCAACCGCTCCTGCCTTTATCGAGGCGAACAAACCGGGTGGCAACCACACATGGGTGGACAAGTGTTATGCCGTCGACCTCCTCCTCGTCGATGACCTCGGACAGGAACGGGCCACCGATTACGCGACCTCGGAATGGGAACTGTTGATTAGTTTCCGGCATAACGAACAGAAGGCAACTCTCTGGACTTCAAACCTTTCGAAATCCAAACTCCTCGAACTTTACGGTGGCCGCATTATCGACCGCATACGGGACCGGAGCGCCGTGGTCGAACTGACGGGACCGAGTTATCGCGGTCGAGGGACTGAAGACAGGTTGTTTGATGTCGACACGGACGCGACCGAAGAAGGAGAAGAATGATGGCCCTTTCACCTCAGTTGCAAAGACCAAGAAAGGGGAAGCGGAAATGAGGCGCGACCTACCTAACAACGCCACACTCGAAATCGACAAAGTGAAATCCGCAGCGGTTCTCTCGGCGATTGAGGAGGGAAAACGGGGTCTGTATGACGCGGCTATTATCGCGATGTTGAGATGCGATGAAACGGCAGCCTCTCTGGAAGACGTGTCGATGCGGGATATCTGCAAGAGGCACACGGATGATGGTGACGCCGAGACGGTCTATCGGGGGATTATGGTCGGCATGGACAGTGTGTTGCTGGCAATGGCCAATTACGTCAAGTACGTCCGGGAGGCGTTCGAGGTTTCGACCGAGACCAACAAGAGGACAGTGTGGGAAGTATTGGAGATGTGGTACGGGACACAGGAGGTTGAGTAATGGGTGCAGGACAGGACAAGGTTGCAGGTGTGGTAGCGGTGGCACAGTCGGGGAAGGCGAAAAAAGCCAAGGCCAAGTCCCCCGCGAAGAAGGCGGCGGAGCCGAAGCCCGCCAAGAAGCCCGAGAAGAAGACGGGGAAGGCGAAGAAGTAGGCGGCTGATAATTGGTCGGCGCAGATGTGGGAGGCTCGAGTTATGTTTAGGGTGGAAAACGCGGCAGGAGAGGAGGCGAAGCGCGATGAGTACGGTGCTATGGATTATCGGCTTGGTGCTAATCGGCATGGCCTTCATGCAAAATGCCACACAAGGTATTTTGGCTGTCCTCGGAATTTTGGCGATTGCCATCGTCTGGACAGCCATCACGGAATGACGCAAGGCTTCGGTGACGGCGACCTGTGATTCGTCATTGGTTTTTAATTCACGGCGGTTGGAGGCTGGTTCGGTGAGTGACAACGGCAACGGGAACGGACAGCGACATAGAGTGAAGGCTCAGAGTGCTGATACCCGCGACACCGTGTCCTATTGCTACTGCGTGATTGCCGAAGGTGGCCTGCTTCTCGCCGATAAACACGAGAACGAGAAAGATGGCACGGAGGTTATTTGGACGACAGTCTGGGAGGACGTACCGGCTGGCGCGGTCATTTTCAGAATCACCAAGTTCCGTGAAGGCGGCGGCTTCTGGCAACCGATTCAACTTCCGGCGACACAGACGGACAGGCAGGTTGCTACTGTCGAAAAAGTGTTGCGGCTCCACGGCCTCTCGCTGATATCAGAGGTCGGCCTCAAGGGAACCGGGAGGCGATTAGTGTGAAAGGCCAGTTTAATACCAGTATCTTGGCCGTCCCACGAGGGGCGGCTCTTCTCTTTGCGACCAGATATTACCAACCTGTCGCAATTGTTCTGTATGGCACGAGGATTAACGGACAGCGGTCGGACGAGGGGATGGCCGTGCCAGACCGCAGGACGGCTCCTAGCCTACTCCTGACGCGAGACAAGCGAGACGACGCGGGGGACGACAAGCCGTGGTGGGCCGCGACGCTGATAGGACAACGCCAGCGACCGACACCTTGGACCCGACCGATATTCGACAACAGGTGTGAAGTGTAGGGGAACCGGAGGGAAAGAGGTACGTGGCCCGGTAGGTCAAGGAAAGCAACTCCACCCCGCCGGGCCGCCACCCCACTAGCAGGAGGCGACAGAGATGAGCAAACAAGAGAAAGAAATCGAGGAAGAGAAAAGAGAGGTTTTCAACCTCGTACCCCCGTCTTGCGGTGGGAGGGCTACAACTGAGGTGGAAGTCTTGGGGACCACGTACCGTGTCTTGAAGTACTTTGCCGACGCCACCCCCATAGACGTACTTTCCGCATGGACCTCGCCAGTTCTGAGGGATAAGAACGGCTGGCGATGTATAAGGTGTTCCGGGGAAATTGTCGGGGAGAAAATGAGCCGGTGGAGCCCTTTCCTCGAGGTGCTATGCGAATCCTGTCGGGCGTCAAAGAGTAGCGAAAAAGTCCGACCTCATTGTACGATTTGTCATTCGAACCTCCACCCACTCCTGCCTTTCAGCCTCTATGGAGAACTCCGAATCGCGTGGTGCTGTCCGTTGCACCACATGTTCGTTGTTGGAACTTTAGAGGGGATATAGATGACGACCGACACAAAGACCTTCCGCGCAGGGACCCTCACCGGCGAAGAGGACGAGGAAAATTACGAGGTGCTGGCACGGCTAGCGAAGTCGGCAGGTAAAGGCGCTTTGACCCCTCTCGTCTTGCGTTCGTGGGCTACGCTAAATCGCGTATGGGTCGCGGAACAGGATGAGAAGTTTCTCGGGTTCCTGCTGACCTGTCCGTTGAGTACACTAGAACTCTGGCAGTGGAATCAGAAACTCGGGGAGGAAGAACAAATCCTCGTGTCCGGACCCTGCCTCCATCTCGTTGACCTCGTTATCGAAAAGAACAGCCGCAACTGTGGCATCGGCTCCGAACTGGTGCGTGGCATCCTGGAACACGAGAAATACGATAACCAAGGAGGGAAATATCCTCTGGCGGTGGCCACCAGCAGAATCCCTTCGTCGGAGAACACAAAAGGCACCTCGTTTCACGTCCTCCTCTCCAACAACTTTATCGAGGTTGGAACGATTAAGGGTTTTTACCGGGACTCAGAGGAGTGGACCTGCCGCGATTGTTCTGACAAAGGGGCCTGCGATTGCCTAGGCGTGATGATGATGTATAAAAGGGAGGAGGCCGAATGATTCGATTTACTTATTCTCACGGGCTCGACCCGGAACGGTTACACAACCTCTTCCTACTGGCAGGGGCTGCGCCGTCATTGTATTGCTACCGTCCGCGCCTCGACCAGTGGACGTTGACCGCCAGTGACCTCGAGGAAGCAGCACGGATTCAGGACGTGCTGGAAGGCTTGGGCCTTGAGTTCAAGGAACAGGTCGTCGCGTGGTGCTAGGCCGTGTAAACCTCGTTGGGGTACCACGAGGGAAATTGGATTACCTCGTACCTGATAATCTCAGCCCCGTCCTCCGCTGTGCTGATGTAGTAGCCCTCGATAATCTGCTTCTCGTCTTCCTCCGGGTGCTTCACGAACAGGTACTCGGTTATCTCGCTGGTGACTCGCCGTAGGGCTCTTGTACCGTCGGGCTTCGAGGGGAGGGTAACAGGCTTCCAGTCCCCATAGCCGTCCCCAACCTGCCTCACTATCTCCTCAAACTCGGCCAGTTCTTGGGGGTTCAGTTCCTTGCCATTCTTAACCACGATGTAGCGACCGAAGATTTTCCCGACTTTCATTGGGCCTCCCTGTGGCTCTGCCGCATAATGGCATATCTTACACCAATACAACCAAAGGGAAAGTCGACCAAGATTGTCAGATGGTGCCACTACGGGCGCAATTCAATCTCCCGGCTCAGTCAGAACAACGTCGGCCCAACAGTTTCGTACTGTTCCTTCACCCACTCAATCCAACGTTGAACCGTCTGGGCTCTCCTTAACGCAGTACTCTCTGCCTTCACAGCCGGGTCATATTTCATAATTAGTCCAGCAAGCACTTCTTTGTTCGTGGTGCCTGTTTCCTCAAGTTGAATCAGCGCGTCACGGAAGACCGGGAGGCTTGCCAGTTTTCGCAGCAGTATCTCGGTTCGGTCCTGCTTATGCGCTTCTGTGAACTTCCGGCCTTCAGCGGTCAAGAAGAACTTGTGTTCGTCCCTTTCAACGAGACCAAGAGTTGTCGCGGCGGCTCCGTAGTAGTGGGCTTGCCTCACCGCGAAGTCAAACATCTCGGCCATCTCTGCTGGTTCGGAGAGTCCGAGTCCGAGCGCATCAACAAAGTCGATAACGGTCTCCAAACTGTCCGCTTGTGGGAATGGAATCCCTGCAGGTAGGGCCTTCACCTGCTTGGTCGAGGACAGGATATCCGCAAGCGTTGGGAGACCGTGATACGCTTCAAGTGAGTAATTCTTGGCTTCCTTTAACCGAATCGAATGGAACTCGTCGATGTTCTCCCACTCGTACTGCCGCAGGGTGAATACCTTGTCGGAGTACGTGAAGAATATCGGTACTACTTCCTTGCCGAGATTCTGCAGATTCCAGAAGAGGAATGGGAAGTAAAGTTGCCGGATTAGGAAACTCCCTTTGCTTCCCAACTTGGCCTCAATCAGGTAAATCCTATCCCCCTCGAACCCGTCGTCAATCTCAATGCGGACTCCGTTGCAGTGGAGGTGGTGACGTTTCCCCTTGCTGCCATCGAAGTAGAACTTGAAGTCCCTCTTGCCACCCTTGCCACGTCCGGCAGGATAGAACTGGCCCTCCTCGCCAGTGAAGGCGCGTAGGATTGAAGCGATGTAGGCCGCGCTAACAGCCTGTGCCTCGTTGTGGTACTGCCCGTCGGGTGGAATCATCAGAACGTCCTTCAAGTCACCCGGCGGGTGGAACTCGAGGCCGTCCACGTCCTCTAGGTCGCGATACCCGTCGCCATTGATGACGTAATAGGATTTGTCTGTCTTTGGAAGAACGGTGATGCCTTTCAATACGCTTGGCAGGTTGGCCCTGCCGTAGATATTCATCGTCAGGCGTGGCTCTTCCCCAGTTATTGTCTTGACCTCAGTAGCGGTAATTTCAAAGATGCCATCGCTGTCTAGGTTGGCCTTGTGAAGGTCGAGAATCTTCGTCCAAGAGGTCGCAAGTTTGGAAGGTGTTTTCTCTTCCCCGGAAGCCGCCACTACAGCCCCTTGGTGGCGAGTACTTCCCGGACCTTGTCCCTGTTGCCGTTGCAGGAGATGAAGCGCGGACCGTCGAGATACTTAAGGTCGAACCCGAGAGTCTTGTAGAGGGATATTATCCTCTTGGTGGCGGCGTTGGAGATGATGACCGGCCCCTTGTGCCTACCAGCCCAACCCGCGAGAAGCACTTGGTCGTTCCAGTCGAAGCCCCCCTTGCTGTACCCGACGAAGCCCACGTCCTCGCTGTCATACGGTGGGTCGCAGTAGAGGAAATCGTCGTCCTCAAGTTCCAGAAGCGTGAAGTCCTTGGAAGTGAACTCCCATTTCTTCAACGTGTCCCTGTAGGTCGAGAAATCGGTGACGTACCCGATACTCTTGTAGCGACCAAAGGGGACGTTGAAGGTACCCGCCTTGTTGAACCTGCAAAGCCCGTTATAACCCGTCTTGTTGAGATAGTAGAAAAGTTCAGCGGCGTCCTTGGACTCCCGTTTGCCGTTTGTGATGTACTCGTTGAACCTCTCCCTGTAGAGGTAGTAGGTGTCGTGTTCGTTCTTCAAATCCAAGCCCACGACGAGGCCCTTCTGGACGTGGAGGTAGTAGTTAATGAGGTGTTGGTTGATGTCATTGAGGAGGGCCGTCTTCGGCTGGAGTCCGAGGGCCACGGCGAGACCACCTGCGAATGGCTCCACCAGCCTCTTGTCAGTGTGGAGTTCCCAGAGTGGTTTGAGAGTCGGAAGCAACCACCTCTTGCCGCCAGCCCATTTGAGGAGTGGTTTCAAGCAGGTGGTACCCTTGGCCCCGTCCGCGACCGTTGTTGACACGCTGTACCCCCCAAACTCAAGGGAATCTTCTTCCCGAGAGTTTTAAAAACCTTTGGAAACTTCTTTAAAATCAAGGTGAAGCCTATCAGACCCCTCCGACCTGTAGAACCCCAAAATCCGGGAAATCTTGAGGTAAGGGCTGTTTGAGGACGATTGGTCAATATTCGTGTCACAGGCGGGGGGTAAACTAGACGAGCGTACCGTGGGACGAAGGAATCGAGGCCGGTCCATGAAGCAGCACCAGCACTATGTACCGCAGTTCTACCTCAATAACTTCTCTAAGCACCGGGGGGGCCGCCTCATAGCGTACAGGCGCGACGGGCCACCGATAGCCGGTCAGTCCCGAGTCTTCTGTGGGGAGAACGAGTTCTACTCCTTCGTTGACCTCACGGGGGAACTGAATCGCTGCGTTGAGGAGATGTTCTCCAACTTCGAGACATCATGGGCTCGAACCATCGACAGGCTCTTGGCAACCCGAGATACCAACGAACTGACCAGAGGCGAACGCGAGGATGTGGCCTTCTTCCTTGCTTTCCTTCATACACGCGACCGCCGGTTCAGAGAACACATGAAGAATCTCGCCGACTTGACCACGAAGGTCCAGTTCAGGGCCAGTGCGTCAACAGAGGAGTCGCTGAAGCAAGCCCTGTCGGGACACGAGAAGAAGTTGTCCGACGAGGAGATAAGGGAGATGCGTGACACTATACTGGCCGATGGATACACAGTTGAGTTCCCGGAGGCATACTGGATTCAACAATCACTCCAATTGGCACTTCAGGCGTTCCCCTTCATCCTCGAGAAGGCCCACTGGCAGTTGGCCAAGGTCGATTATCCCCGCGAGGCGTTGATTACCTCGGACAGCCCTGTCGCTATACTACGGCCCCCTGACGCTAACCCTCTTGAAGGTGTCGGAGTAATCAATGGTATCCTCTACGTCCCCCTGTCGCCGGACACGTGCCTCTTTCTGCATGACTTCACCAACGTAACCGCTTCTCTGGCGAAGTTGGACGGCGAAAAGGTCAGGCACCTCAACGGTCATCAGATGTTCAATGCCTACCGGTTCGTGTTCTCCAATCTCTACTATTCAGACATATCCGTTGCCTTCAAGAAGACCCAGCAGGGAGAAGGACATCGGGTTGTAGCACACGGGCCGTCAGACCTCATTCCTGACGAATATCGGACTGACGTTACCGGGAGGGGGTGACCGGTGTGGGTGTTCTCGGAATCCTCGGACTCGGCATCGTCCTGTACCTGTTCCGGAACGTCATCGGGACTCTCGTGGTGGCGATTCTCTGGTGCCTGCTGCTGGCCTTCGGGCTGTCGCTGGCGTTACGATTCCTATAGGCGGTAGGGGGACGATTGAACGAAGAATTCACGAAGCCGGTCACGGACCTTTTCAAGGAAATCGAGGAAGCGACCGGCAAGCCGGTGAAGGTAGAGAAAACCACGGAACTCTTGAGTTACGCCGGGGTCAACGTGGCGGGTTCGTTGGACAGTTCTCACCTCTTTCGCTATCGAGACGAGAAGAACCAGTACCTCCAGTTCTTGGCGGCCCACGAGTGCCTCCATGTACTCCGCATATGGGAAGCAGGCCCTTGGGAGAGAGTAGAACTCGATGCGAGTGGAAAAGAACTGGACAACGCCTTCCGCGACCTGTTCGGAGTCTCAAACCGATTCCTCGTGGAGGACCCAGCGGGGGCTCAACACATCTTCCGGGTCCTCCTTGACAACCTTCGAAGTAGTGTCCTCGACCTCTGGGTCGATGAGGAGGTCAAGCGCCGATTCAAAGGAACAGAAATCGAGGCGCAGCAGCGAGAGTACTTCAGCAAGATGAGGGCCAAACTCCAAGGCGGTATGAGCCCGAAGAATCA
>Ga0209745_1002633_pt1 | contig 10157 bp, 7 predicted proteins | sample BarGraNGADG00312_FD_184495 | JGI IMG/M metagenome (GOLD analysis project Ga0209745, IMG submission 184495) | Arctic peat soil microbial communities from Barrow, Alaska - Barrow Graham LP Ref core NGADG0004-312 (SPAdes) (version 2) | ecosystem: Environmental > Terrestrial > Soil > Wetlands > Peat ... | reverse complement strand
GTTCGTGGTCACCGATCGCCAGGCCCGTTTCTCGCTCACCATCATCTTCGCCTCGACCGGCGTCTTCGTCGGTAGCTGGGCCGCGCGCATTCCGGCCGTGCAGAGCCATTTCCACTTCTCGCTGGCCAGGCTCGGGCTGACCCTTGCCTGCATGACTATCGGCGCGATCTCCGCCTCACCGATTGCCGGATTCGTGAGCGCCCGCTACGGCAGCCGGACGTTGCTGCGCGTCTCGGCACCATTCCAAGCTCTCGCCTTTGCCTTCATCGCGCTCGCGCCGTCGCCGATCGTGCTCGCGCTCGCGCTCTTTTTGATGGGCGCTGTGAACGGCCTCGTCCAGGTGAGCATGAACGCCCAGGCGATCGCGCTCGAGGGCCGCTACGGGCGCACGATCCTGTCCAAGATGCACGGCGGTTTCTCGATCGGGATGATGGCCGGAGCCCTGGTCGCCTCGCTGCTCGCCCACCTCGGCGTCTCGTATCGCATCCACCTGCTTGGCGTCTCGGCCCTGCTCGTCTGCGCCGGCATCGGGATCGGCTTCTTCCTGATCGACACCGAGCGGGTCGCCCGCGCTCATCGTCCCCGAATCCGTCTTTCACGTGCGCTCAGCGTGATCGTCGTGGTCTCCTTCTTCGAGCTTTTCTGCGAGGGAACGGCCACCTCCTGGAGCGCCGTCTACGCACACCGGATCGGCGCCTCGGCCGCTCTCGCCGCTCTGACCTTCGGCCTCTATTCGCTCACCATGACCTTCGGCCGGCTGCGTGGCGACCAGCTCGTGATGCGAATGGGGGTGGGGGGACTGGTGCGTGTCGGTAGCGTCACTGCTATCGGTGGGCTGGCGCTGGCCCTGGTCTTCCCATCGCCACTGATCGTTATGGTCGGTTTTGCGCTCTTCGGGCTCGGCCTTTCCTGCCAGGCGCCGACGCTGTTTCGCGCCGCCGGGCAGCTGCCGCTACCCGAGGGGCAGGGACTGGCGGCGCTGCTCGTGGCCTCCTGGCCCGCCTTCCTCCTCGTGGCGCCGGTGATCGGTGGTCTTTCGAAGGTCATCTCGCTGCGCGAAGCCCTCGTCGTGACGCTGGTTGCCGGGCTCGTGATGGTCTCGCTCTCGGGCCCACTGGGCCGCCTTGCGCCGGCGCCGCTCGAGGCGGGCGATCCACCCGTCGGGCCGGAATATCCGCTCTGACTACCGCTCGTCCCCGTTAGTCGCTACTCTTGCCGAGGTAACCCTTTAAGCCGGTCCAGAGAGGCCGGAAAGGAGAAGTGATGATCGACCCAGCCGTAGTAAGGCCCGCGACCCGGTACCCGCTCTGACTTCCTCCGGCGGCGTGGTGGGGAAGATCGTCCTCGACAGCGAGTCGATCGACCGCACCCTCACACGCATCGCGCACGAGCTGATCGAGCAGGCCGACGATCTCGAGCGGCTTGCGCTGGTGGGCATTCAGACCCGCGGCGTCCCGATCGCCGAGCGCCTGCGCGCGCTCGTCGCCGAGCGCACCGGGCACATCGTCGACCTCGGGATCATCGACATCACCTTCTATCGCGACGACGTCCAGGTGCGCGGGGGAGAGGCGCCGCTCCACCCGCAGCCGGTGGTGCGGGCGACATCGCTCGACTTCCCACTCGAGGGAAAGACCTGCATCCTCGTCGACGACGTCCTCTACACCGGGCGAACGATCAGGGCGGCGATCGAGGCTTTGTTCGACTACGGGCGGCCCGAGCGGGTTCAGCTGGCGGTTCTGATCGACCGCGGCCACCGCGAGCTTCCGATCCGCCCCGACTACGTGGGAAAGAACCTGCCCACGTCGCGTCGAGAGAGCATTCAAGTTCGACTCTCTGAGGTTGACGGCGAAGACGCCGTCGTGCTCATTCCCGCGCTCGAGGAGGCCGCGCAAGATGACTGAGATACATCTGATCGAAGGCGAGGCGCGCGCCGCCGAGGCGCCAAAGCGACATCTGATCTCGATCGAAGATCTGAGCAGCGAGATCGTCGAGCGGCTGCTGGCGACGGCCCGGAACTTCTCCCGCTCGCTGGAGCGGGAGATGAAGAAGCTGCCGACCCTGCGCGGGCGTACGATCGTCAACCTCTTCTACGAGTCCTCGACTCGCACCGCCTCCAGCTTCGAGCTGGCCGCCAAGCGGCTCTCGGCCGACGTGATGACGCTGCGGGCCATCGGTTCGTCGGTCGACAAGGGCGAGTCGCTCAGAGATACCACCCGCACGCTGAGCGCTTACCAGCCCGACGTGATCGTTATCCGGCACGTCCAGATCGGCGCCCCCAAGCTGATCGCGGCGACTACGAGCGCGCACGTGGTTAACGCCGGCGACGGCAAGCACCAGCATCCAACCCAGGCGCTACTCGATCTCTACACCATGCAGGAGGCGCTTGGACACCTGGCCGGCTTACAGGTGGCGATAGTTGGCGACGTGTTGCACTCACGCGTCGCCCGCTCGCTGGTGCAGGCGCTCAATCTGGTCGACGCGAGTGCCGTCTGCATCGGCCCGCCCGCGCTCGTTCCCCGCGCCTTCGAGCAGATCGGCTGCGAGGTCTCGAGCGACATCTCCCTGATCGAGACGGCCGACGTCGTGTACGTGCTGCGGATGCAACAGGAGCGTATGACCGGCGGCGAGAACTTCGTGCCCAGTCTGCGCGAGTACTCGGCCCGCTGGAGCATCACCCCCGAGCGGCTGCGCCCGGGCCAGGTGGTCATGCACCCCGGCCCGATCAACCGCGGCGTCGAGATCGACCCGCGCGTCGCCGATTCGGCCGAGTCGCTGATCGAAGCGCAGGTGCGCTCGGGCCTGGTGGTCCGGATGGCGGTGCTTTACGACCTGCTGACCCAGGGCCCCGTTTCGCTAGCGCCGACCGTGAACATGAACGAGGTCGCGTGACGATCCTGCACCACAGGGGCGGCGCCGCCGGCTCGCTCACGATTCGCGGCGCCCGCGTGCTAGACCCCGGTGCCGGCGTGGACGCGCTGCTCGACGTGAAGGTCGAGAAGGGCGTGATCAGTGAGCTCGCTCAGCCGTCGGGCAAGAAGAGCGCGGGTAAGGGCGTCGCAGCAGAAGGGCTGGTGCTCGCGCCGGCCTTCGTCGACCCGCACGTGCATCTGCGCACCCCGGGACGCGAAGACGAGGAAACGATTGCGTCGGGCACCGCCGCCGCCGCGGCTGGGGGCTACTGCGCGATTCTCGCCATGCCGAACACCTCGCCGACGGTCGACAACGCCGCCGTGCTCGGGGCCCTGATCGAGCTGGCGCAGGAGGAGGCCGTGGTGCCGACCGGCTTCATGGCGGCGATCTCGCGCGGTCTTGCGGGAGAGGAGTTGAGCGAGATGGGAGAACTCGCCGAGGCCGGCGCCGCCGCCTTCACCGACGACGGGCACCCGGTCTATTCGGCTTCCCTGATGCGCCGCGCGCTGCAGTATGCGGGCTCGACCGGGCGCCGGTTGGCGCTGCACTGCGAGGAACCAAGCCTTTCGCGTCGCGGCCAGATGCACGAGGGAGCCGTCTCGGCCGAGCTGGGGCTGGCCGGCTATCCATCGGTGGCGGAGAGCGTCGCAGTCGGACGCGATCTTGCGCTGGCCGCGTACGAGGCTCAGCCGCTGCATCTCATGCACCTCTCCTCGCGCGAGTCGGTCGAGCTGCTGCGCCGAGCGCTTGTAGACGGCGTCGAGGTCAGCGCCGAGGCCACGCCACATCACCTTTGCCTCACCGACGAGGCCGTTCGTTCGCTCGATTCGAATCTGAAGATGAACCCTCCGCTCGGCTCCGAGCAGGATCGCCTTGCGCTGATCGACGCGCTCAAGTCGGGCGCCATCTCCTGTATCGCCACCGACCACGCGCCGCACGCCCGCCAGGAAAAGGATGTTCCCTTCGAAGCGGCGCCGTTCGGGGTCACCGGCCTCGAGACGGCCTTTGCGGCGCTCTACACAAACCTGGTTGAACCAGGCCTGATTCCGCTCGAGACGCTGCTCGACCGCCTCTCGGCGGGCCCGGCTCATGCCTTCGACCTGCCCGTTCCGCGGATTGCCGTGGGGGAGCCCGCCAACCTGGTGCTACTCGATCTGGAGTCGAGCTGGACGGTGCGCGAGGAGCTTTTCCGCTCACGCTCGGTCAACTCATGGCTGCTCGGGCAGACGCTTCAGGGCGAGATCGTGCTCACCGTCGCCGCCGGGCGCGTCGTCTTCGGTAGCGAGAGGGTGGTCGCGTGAGGGAGCTCACAACCGGCGGTTACATCGTGCTCGAGGACGGGACGGTCTTCCACGGCGAGTCGGTCGGCGCCGACGGGACGGCCTTCGGCGAGGCGGTCTTCGCCACCGCGATGACCGGCTACCAGGAGATTCTCACCGACCCCAGCTACGCCGAGCAGCTGATCTGCTTCACCGCGCCGATGGTCGGAAACTACGGCGTCGCCCGCGGCCGCTCGGAGTCGGCGCGCCCACAGGCCAGAGCGGCGATCATGCGCGAGGCGCGCGGGCCGGCCTGGACCGATTGGCTGAGCGACAACGGCATCGTCGCTCTGACGGGAATCGACACCCGCTCGCTCGTGCTGCACCTGCGCGACTGCGGATCGATGCGCGCGGCGGTGGCCGCGGGCTCGAGCGCCTACGAGGACACCCTCGAGACCGTTCTCGAGCAGCCGTCGATGAACGGACGGGCGCTCGCCGCCGAGGTCTCCACCAGGGAGCCGGTCGTCTACTCCGACGCCGGGTTGGTGTCGGTGGCGGTGGTCGACTACGGAACGAAGCGCTCGATCCTGCGCCGGCTGACCAGCGCGGGAGCCAAGGTGACGGTGATGCCTCACGACGCCGACGCCGATACCCTCGCCGGCTTCGACGGCGTCTTGCTCTCGAACGGCCCCGGCGATCCCGAGCCGCTTGTCGACGAGATCGCCACCATCCGCGAGCTGCTCGGCCGGGTTCCCGTCTTCGGCATCTGTCTCGGGCATCAACTGCTCGCTCTCGCCACCGACCACGAGACCTACAAGCTTCCCTTCGGCCACCGCGGCGCCAATCATCCGGTGCTGCATCGGCCGAGCGGGCGGGTGCTGGTCACCAGCCAGAATCACGGCTTCGCAGTGGTCCCATGCGACGAGCGCGAGGCGACCCACATCTCGCTCTACGACGACACCGTCGAGGGATTGGCATACCCCAAGCTAGACGCCCACTCGGTGCAGTTCCACCCCGAAGCCAGCCCGGGCCCGCACGATGCGCGGCCGCTGGTCGAGGACTGGGTCGCCGAGCTCTGCCGCAGGAAGGGCGCCAAGCGTGCCTAAGCGCACCGATCTCAAGTCGATCTGCGTGATCGGCTCGGGCCCGATCGTGATCGGGCAGGCCTGCGAGTTCGACTATTCGGGCTGCCAGGCGCTCAAGGTGCTGCGCGAGGAGGGCTTCCGCACGATCGTCATCAACTCCAACCCCGCGACGATCATGACCGACCCGGGCTTTGCCGACCGTACATACCTCGAGCCGCTCGACGTGGCCGGCGTCACCGCGGTGCTGGAGCGCGAGCGGCCGGACGCGCTGCTGCCGACGCTCGGTGGGCAAACGGCGCTCAATTTGGCCACCAAGCTGTCGGAGGCCGGGATACTCGACGAGCTTGGGGTGGAGCTGATCGGAGCCCCGGTCGACGTGATCCGGCGCGCCGAGGATCGCCTGCTCTTCCGCGACGCCGTCCAGAGCGTGGGCCTGAGGGTGCCCGAGTCGCGCATCATCACCGATCTCTCCGATCTCGTCGGCGTGAGCCTGCCGGCGGTGGTTCGCCCGGCCTTCACCCTCGGCGGCCATGGCGGCGGCTTCGTCTCGACTCGCGCCCAGCTCGAGCGTCAGGTGGCGATCGGCCTGTCGGAGAGCCCGATCGGCCAGGTGCTGGTGGAGGAGTCGGTGCGGGGCTGGGACGAGTTCGAGCTGGAGGTGATCCGCGACCGCATCGACAACGTGGTGATCGTCTGCTCGATCGAGAATCTCGACCCGATGGGCGTCCACACCGGCGACTCGGTCACCGTGGCGCCCCAGATGACGTTAAGCGACGAGGCCTACCAGGAGTTGCGCGACGCCTCGATCGCGATCATCCGCGCGGTTGGCGTCGAGACGGGCGGCTCCAACATTCAGTTCGCGCGCGAGCGGGAGACCGGCGAGCTCAGGGTGATCGAGATGAACCCGCGCGTCTCGCGCTCCTCCGCACTCGCCTCCAAGGCCACCGGCTACCCGATCGCCAAGGTCGCCGCCAAGCTCGCAATCGGTTACACGCTCGACGAGATCCCAAACGATCTGACCAAGACGACGCCGGCCTCCTTCGAACCAACGCTCGACTACGTGGTCGTCAAGTTCCCGCGCTTCGCCTTCGAGAAGTTCCCCGGAGCCGACACGACGCTGGGCACGCAGATGAAGTCGGTCGGCGAGGCGATGGGGATCGGCCGCACCTTCAGCGAGGCCTTCCTCAAGGCGCGCCGCTCGCGCGAGCTCGATACCGGAGTGAGCTCGCCCTGGCTCGAGCTGGATGACCTCCCCGACGACCTTCATCCCTGGTTCCGAACCGAGATCGAGCGCATCCGGCTGGCGCTGGGACGTGTGCCGGCGCTCGACCACCTCGATCACGACGAGCTGCTGAGACTCAAGCGCCTTGGTCTTTCGGACGCCGAGATCGCGGGCGCGGCCGGCTGCGAAGAAGTCGAGCTACGTGCCCGCAGGCTCGAGCTCGGGCTCGAGCCCACCTACCGTCGCGTCGACTCCTGCGCCGGCGAGGTCGAGGCCGCGTCGACCTACTTCTTCTCGACCTGGGGCGAGCAGGACGAGGCCAGGCCGGAGGTAGGGCGCGAGAAGCAGAGCGTCGTCATCCTCGGCTCCGGGCCGAATCGGATCGGCCAGGGAATCGAGTTCGACTATTGCTGCGTGCATGCGGCCCAAAGCTTCCGCGAGCTCGGCTACGAGGCGGTGATGGTCAACTGCAACCCCGAGACCGTCTCGACCGACTACGACACCTCCGACCGGCTCTACTTCGAGCCTCTGACAATCGAGAACGTGCTCGCGATCTGCGAGCGCGAGCGCCCGGCCGGAATCGTGATTCAGTTCGGCGGCCAGACGCCGCTCAAGCTTGCACGAGCGATCGAGGCGGCCGGCTTCGAGATCATGGGCACCCCGTTCGAGGCGATCGACCTGGCCGAGGACAGGGAACGTTTCGGCGACCTGCTCCAGCGGCTGGCGATTCGCTGCCCGGAGTGGGGTATGGCTTCGACCTCCGAGGAGGCGATCGAGATTGCCGACCGGATCGGCTACCCGGTGCTGGTTCGACCCTCCTACGTTCTTGGCGGCCGGGCGATGCGCGTCTGTTACCGGCCAGACGACGTGCGCTCCGCGCTCGTCGCGGCGGCTAGGAAGGTGCTGATCGACCGCTTCCTCGAGAACGCGATCGAGATCGACGTCGATGCTCTCTCCGACGGTGAGTGCACCTACATCGGCGCGATCATGCAGCACGTCGAGGAGGCCGGCGTACACTCCGGCGACTCCTCTTGCGTGCTGCCGGCGCCGTCGCTCACTCCGGCCGTGTCCGAGGAGATCGTGGCGATCATCCGCCGCCTCGGGCCGGCGCTCGGAGTCGTCGGATTGCTCAACGTCCAGCTCGCGGTGGTCGGCGAGGAGGTATTCGTGCTGGAGGTGAATCCGCGTGCCTCGCGCACGGTCCCCTTCGCGAGCAAGGCGACCGGAGTGAATCTCGTTGCCGCGGCCTGCCGCCTCGGCGCCGGGGCCAAGATCCCCGAGCTCGGGCTGCCGCCCGAGCGTTCGCCGCGCCAGTACAGCGTCAAGGCTGCCGTTTTGCCCTTCTCACGCTTCCCGGGCGCCGACCCGGTGCTCGGGCCCGAGATGCGTTCGACGGGCGAAGTGATGGCCACCGCGGAGGATCTTCCGACGGCCCTTGCCAAGGCCGAGCGCGCAGCCGGGCGCGAGCTGCCTTCGCACGGACGAGCCTTCTTCTCGGTCAAGGAGGCCGACAAATCGGCCGCGGTTCCGGTTGCCGCCGCACTCGCAGGCCTCGGCTTCGAACTGGTTGCGACGCGTGGCACCGCCAGGGTCTTCGCCTCGGCGGGGATCGAGGTCGGGGAGGTACTGAAGGTCTCGGAGGTGGAGAGCAAGGAGGGCACCACGGTCGTCGATCTGATTCGTCGCGGCCGCTGCGACCTGGTCGTGAATACCCCACAGGGGTCGGGCGCCCGCACCGACGGTTATCTGATTCGCGAGGCCGCGCTGATCGCCCGCGTCCCCTGCATCACCACCATCTCGGGGGCGGCGGCCGCCGTGCAGGCGATTGCCAACGCGCGCCGCAGCGAGTCCCTCTCGCTGCAGGAGCGAATCGCCGCCGACCGTCCAACGGCGACGGGCAGTCGCAGCAGCGAGGGAGAAACGTCCTAGTGCCATCGCCGCGCCGCGAGCGCCGCCGCATCAGCGGCAGCGAGAGGGTCGGCCCGTACACACTGCTCCGCCTCGAGCGCGGCGGACTGGATCCCGGTTTGCCGGGCCAGTTCTTCATGCTCGACGTGCCGGGCCACGTCATGCCGAGACCGTTTTCGATCTGTCTCGCCGAGAAGGGCGAGCTGGCCTTCCTGATCGATCCGGTCGGGCCCGCGACGCGAGTTCTCTGCGAGCTCGAGCGCGGTCAGTCGATCGGCCTGTTCGGGCCGCTCGGAAACGGCTATCGCACCAACGTTTCGCGGCCGCTTCTCGTCGGCGGCGGCATCGGGATCGCTCCACTTCCCTACGCCGCCCGGGCGATGGGAAACCCGCCGGTAGTGCTCGGTTTCCGCACCAGCCGACAGGCCGAGGCAGCCGCCCTCGTCCCCGGGGCCGAAGTTTGCGTCGAGCCGACGCTCGTAACCGAGCTCATTCCGGACGAGCCGGTCGACATCCTCGCCTGTGGCCCCGAGCCGATGCTACGCGCCGTTCATGCGCTTCGGCCGGATGCCCAACTGGCCTGGGAAGCACCGATGGCCTGCGGCTTCGGCGCCTGCTATGGCTGCGCGATCGAGTTCGAGGGCAAGTCGCTTCGCCTCTGCGTCGAGGGCCCCGTGCTTAACGGCCGCCCGCCGGTTATCCCGCTGATCGAGGACGAGAAAGTCGAGGCCGAGTAATGATCCTGAACGCCTCCGGATGTCTCGACGCCCTGATCGCTCCCAAGGTCGCGCGCAGCCTTGATGTCTTCGTCGCCAAGACGGTCACACCCGAGCCGAGGCTCGGCAACCCGCAGCCGCGCCTGGCCGAGACCGACTACGGGATGCTCAACTCGATCGGTCTGCAGAACCCGGGCATCGACCGCTACTGCGCCGAAGTGCTGCCGCGTCTGGAGGAGCTGGGGATGCCGTTCTGGGTTTCGGTCGGCGGTGCGAAGACGGCGGACTACGCGCTGATCTGCGAGCGCATCGGGGAGCGCGAGTCGGTCGCCGCGCTCGAGCTGAATCTTTCCTGCCCCAACGTCGATCCCGCGGCGGGAGCGGCGGCAGAGATCGTCTCCGCCTGCCGCGCCGTCAGCTCGAAGCCGCTGTACGCGAAGCTCTCCCCGCATCTGCCGGACGTCCCTTCGGTCGCCCTGACCGTGATCGAAGCCGGTGCAACCGGACTTTCGCTCGTCAACTCGCTGCGCGGGCTGGTTCTCGACGAATGGACGCTGGAGCCTAGGCTCGCACGGTCGGTCGGCGGCTACTCCGGCGCCGCCATGCGACCGGTTGCCCTGGCGGCCGTCTACCTCTGCTACAAGGCGACCAAGGGCACCGTCCCGATCGTCGGGATGGGCGGGGTGCAAACCGGCAAGCAGGCGCTCGACATGATCGCCGCGGGCGCATCGGCGGTGGCGCTCGGGTCGGTGCTGTTCAACGATCTGGAGGCTCCCGAGCGGGTGCGAGCGGAGCTCGAGCAGGAGGCCCATGCCCGCGGTTTCGAGCGCCCAGGTGACGCTCGCGGAGTCGCCCATCGGCCCTCCGGCGACTAGTTCGAGCGCACCGTATCTGCGCCCGATCCGAAAACTCCTGTAAAACGCCGAGAAAGTTAAGGCTTGACCGTGCCGCCCGAATTGTTAGTATGGCCGCCCATGGTGCTTTCGAAGGGGCAAGCACAAGCGCCTGCTCGCTCGCTCGATCAACGTATGGAAGCGTTGCAGCGAGCGAACGAGAT
>Ga0209745_1002632_pt1 | contig 10161 bp, 8 predicted proteins | sample BarGraNGADG00312_FD_184495 | JGI IMG/M metagenome (GOLD analysis project Ga0209745, IMG submission 184495) | Arctic peat soil microbial communities from Barrow, Alaska - Barrow Graham LP Ref core NGADG0004-312 (SPAdes) (version 2) | ecosystem: Environmental > Terrestrial > Soil > Wetlands > Peat ... | reverse complement strand
CATGTAGACCTTGGCGATCTCCGTGGGGAGAACCAGTATATTGGGATCCCAGCCCGTCAGGCGACGGCAGAGCTCCCCCGCGCCCGAAAAAACCCTGTTTTCCTCCACGGTGGTGCATATCCCCGGGATATCAATCCTGCCCAACTGATGCAGCCATGCATCGATGAGGCTTCCCCAGCGCAATCGATCAAGCAGCGCCGTTCCGAGATTGAACAGGGGAGGATTCTCGATTCCCTTTTCGACCTGGCGCGAAATATTGTACGAGTGGATGTCGTAGACGACGCAGAAACCGAAACGCTCCAGCAGAACGCGGATGCAGCTGCCGGCAAACCGGTAAAAGGCCTCGTGCTTTGCGAGAGACCGGCGCACCATGGCATCCGTCGGGGCGGCGCGGTAGACCTGCACGCCCCAGAACTGCTCCGGTTTGAGCGGCAGGGCCTTGTCGGCCGGACGGTTCAGATCGTACTCGGCCCTTGAATCCAGGCCCCAGATGGCGTTGGCATTCCCCCGGATCATCCGGTCGGTCGCCGGGTCCTCTTCGAAAAGGCGGTCTTTTTCCGGGATCTGCATCAGGGGAAGCAGTTCCTCGCGGACGTTGTGCCCGGCATGGATGGCCACAGCGAGCGCAGGCGTCGACAGATCCAGATCGAAGGCAAACCCGCCGGTCGCACTTTTCCCCTGGAGCCGCTTCGCGCTCCGGAGCTGTTCAATCACCTCGGGTTCGCAGGGAATGCTCATAACGATCATCCGGATAGCTACACCCGTCAACTCCGGGTGCGTTCGTGGATACCGTACCGCTCGAGTGCGGAATGCACAATCAGATGGAGCATGTCCCGGTATTCTTCCATGGATCCGCCCGCGGAGGGGTGATAGAGTGAATAGATCTGGGGACTCCAGCTCTTCACGGGCTTCAGGCCGGGAATCCCGTTGATCTCCATGACCCGCAAGCTGCCCCGGGCATCGACGCGCATGTCGACCCGGACATGGTCCCAGCACTTCAGGGCGTCAGTGGCCTTCCTGGTCAGCTCTTCGGCCTCCTCCACCCTCTCCGTCGGGATGCTGATCTTGGTCAACCCCACGCCCCGCAGATCGCTGCGCAGGATCTGATGCCTGCCGAAATGGTTCTTGTCGACGGTGACAATACCGGGCAGGATTTCCTGCAACCTGCCGTTGCCCAGCATCAGGACCGTGTATTCCTCGCCGGGCAGAAACTCCTCGATGAGTGCGGCCTGCTCGAGCTTCTCGTGCACGTACCGGACGCGCAGCTCCATCTCCTGCGGGTTGTGGACCACGCTCTCGTCGCTGATGCCGACCGAGCGCGATTCGCAGTTGGGCTTGACGAAGGCCGGGTACGGGACATCGGGCAGCCCATCGCCGGGGGCCACCAGGGTAAAGGCCGGGACCCGCACCCCGTGTTCATGCATGATCCGGTGCGTCTCATATTTCTGGATGAGCTGTTTCATCGTCAGGGCGTTGGGGCCGATGTACGGGATGTTCCTCTCGTCCAGGATATCGGCGACCCATTCATTGTCGTTGGCGAGACCGATGATGTCCTCGCGGTGCGAAAAATAGTAAAGGGCGCTCCAGACGATATCGTAGCTGCGGCTCGAGATGGCCTTCATGAAGTCGTCCGTGGTCACGACATAGGCAATCTCGGCCGCCAGATCCCCCGAGCTCAACGTCTGGCACATGGTCTCGGTCACCTTGATGTCGCCCCACCCCTGGGCATCGCCGCCGGGGCCCGTTACGATCAACACCTTCCTCATCCCGTCTCTCCTTGCCGTCAGAATGTAAACAAATCCGGATCGTGCCGATACCGTCTCAATGCGCTGGCCGTCAGGGGCGATGCTGCTTCCAGGAGCCGGGCGATCGCCTCGATTTTCTCGCCGCTCCAGACGATGCGGGAGACGACCTCCAGGTCGATCCGGACGTCCTGATGCCCTTGGGGGCAATCGGTAAGCAGCGCGGCACTCATCGCCTTGTTGGGATCGAGAATCGTGATCGGGCCCTCGAAGACGGACTGCAGAGCGGCCTCGAAGATGCGCCGACTGTACCCGTAATGCGTACAACACAGGGCCGCAGCAACCGGTCGGCGCCTGTCCGGAACACGCTCGGCGGCTTGACGGATGTAGCTCTCGACCATCGCCCGGACGTTTGCGCCTTCCGGATCCTTCTCGATTTCGCCCGCCAGTCGATCGCAGGGCTGGCAGATGATGCGCTCCGCGGCAATGCCCCGCCCGACAAGGCGCGTGCGATGGGTATCGGCTTCGATGGTGGTGGGCGTTCCGAGAATGATCACCCGGCTGTCTCCCCGGGCGCTCAAGTGCGCGTGGATCAGCTCGACGCCGAAATCGATGATGCCGACCACCGGCACGGGGGCCTGCCTGCTGAACGGCGTGTGGGCATAGAGCGCCGACAGGGTATTGCAGGCGATCAGGATCAGCTCGGGCTGAAAGCGAAGCATGGCACTCAGCGCCCGGTCAAAGACGCCGATGCGTTCGGCCATGCCGGGCAGAAGATTGTAGCCGCGGTCCTGCTCCGGCCAGGCGTTGAAATAGGTCAAGGACACGAACCGGTAGCTCCGCCGCTCCTGCAGGCCGCTGACGATATCGGCGCAGATGGAGAGGCCGCCCATGCCCGAGTCGGCAATGACAAGCGAGAGAGTATCTTTTGTCGCAACTGCGTGCATCTCACCGCGCTCCCCGTGCAGGCCTCTTTCGCGTCAGCCATTCGGTGGCCAGGTCGAGGGCCCATTGCGGCGAGGCATCGATGGTACCGTCCATGATCCGGGTCATGGCATCGATCCAGTGCTCACGGTGCTGCATGGTCGCGATGCGATTGCGCAGCATGGCGGCGCCTTTGGCCGGTTCCTGATCCATCTTCGCCAGGATCATCGCGATCTCGTCGCGAAAACCCTTGAGCCCGTAATAGCGCAGAAACCCGTGCCAGGCCGCCGTGATGCCCTCCTGATCCGCCAGCGGCAGCGAGACCTTCTTCAGGGACTCGAAGAACAGCGCCGATTCTTCGCCTCGCAGCAGTCGGAGACATTCGGAGCCGATTTCATAAGGGATGAGGTGAATATGCGCAAGGCCCGCCCGCGAGACCCCGGCCTTCACCAGGTATCCCAGCTTGCGGTAGTAGAGGTCAGTCTCCTGGTAAAAGACAAAGTTTCCCAGGCTGTAGCAGATCGGTACGCCGTTGCAGATCTCGACGCCCTGCGGAACGTGGGCGTGATGTCCGACGATCAAATCGGCCCCGGCATCGGCGATGCGCCGGAAGGCCTCTGCCAGGTAGGGCGGCGGAAAGGGGATGTATTCAACCCCGCCGTGGCAGATCACGAGGATGACGTCAACCCCCGGCCTGATCGCACGGACGCTGTCCACAACCTCGTCAACTTCCCATCCGAATACGCCGGGTCCGGAGACGGCGGAAGTCAGATCCTCACCTTCGCTGAAATTGATAATCCCGATACGGACCCCGTTCAGGTCGATCATCAGGGGCCGGCGGGCCTCTTCGACGGACATGCCCGCCCCTACGGAACGGATGGAGCTCTCGCTCAACAGCTTCAGGGTCTGGCGGAAGGCCTCCGGACCGTAATCGAAAACATGATTGTTCCCCAGCGTGACGACCTCGAAAGGGACCGCGGTCAGCCCGCTGATATGCACAGGACGGCCTTTAAAGACCGAACCGCTCTTCCATACCGGGGATGAGTCGCCGGACAGCGCGCATTCCAGATTGACGATGCGCAGATCGCCCTCGCGCAGGATGGGCAACACATCGCCGTAGACCGCCTCTGGAAAACGAGCAACGATATCGTCGAAGGCCCGAATGGGCGCCCAGTCGGAGGCGATGACGATTTCGGCCTGGGCCCGGGGAACCGCTACGTTGGTCCATCTGCCCCTGCTCCAATCAAAACCTTCCAGTCCGGTCCTGGTCATCTTCATGCTCTCAGATCTGATCGCTCGTTCTTGCCCCGCACCCCCGGGATACCCCTTCATCGAAGCCGGATGAATGCTGAAAAGACACTGCTTTTCGACGGTCGGAGTATAGGATGCACATTCGGGCGTGTCAACGGGACAATTGCCGCGAGCAGCCGCCTCATCTGGCCGTGTCTTGGGGGTCGAGTGTTGATTTCAATGGGAAAATTGCGGGAAAAGGGATAAAAATGGAGCGGGCGATGGGATTCGAACCCACGACTTTCAGCTTGGGAAGCTGACATTCTGCCACTGAATTACGCCCGCTCTTGTGGTGAACCGATTGGTTTTGAAAGAGAGCCATAACTTAGCCGGATTGGCTGATTTGTCAAGATTTTTTTGCCCTTAGCCTCGCCAGGATGGACTTCCCGTGGGCGTCGAGTCCTTCCATCGCGGCAAACTCCGCTGCAGCTTTCCCGTATTTCACGAGCGATTTCCCGTCGAAGGAAAGCACGCTGATGCGCTTCACGAAATCGTAGACCCCCAGCGGCGAGGAAAACCGTGCCGTGCCCCCCGTGGGGAGGATGTGGTTGGGGCCCGCCAGGTAGTCGCCAAGGGCCTCGGGGGTGTAGTGCCCGAGGAAGACGGCACCGGCGTTTCGGATGCCGGCGAGAAGCGCCTTCGGGTCTGTCACGAGAAGCTCCAGGTGCTCCGGGGCAAAGCGGTTGGCCACCTCGACGGCCTCCGCCAAGTCCTGCGTGACGACAACGAGCCCGTAATCTCTTATCGCCTTCACGGCGATGGACTCCCTCGAGAGAAGCTTGAGCTGTGCCTTGATCTCGGCAGACACCCGTTTCGCGAGGTCCTCGTCGGGGGTCAGCAAAACGGAGCTAGCCAGCTCGTCATGCTCGGCCTGGGAGAGCAGATCGGCCGCTGCAACAGCGGGATCGGCTGTCCTGTCCGCGATGATGAGGATCTCGCTGGGGCCCGCGATCATATCGATCCCCGTGCGCCCGAAGACGAGCTTCTTGGCCGTGGCCACCCAGACGTTGCCCGGCCCCACGATCTTGTCGACGGCCGGGACCGACTCCGTCCCATAGGCCATGGCCGCCACGGCCTGTGCGCCGCCCACTTTGAAGATCCGGTCGACGCCGGCGATCTGCGCCGCTGCGACGATGATGGGATTGAGGCCCCCTCTTCCCACGGGGCTTGTCATGATGATCTCCCGGACCCCGGCGATCCTCGCGGGAATAGCCGCCATGAGAACCGTCGAGGGATAGGGAGCAAGCCCCCCCGGGGCGTAGACCCCCACCCGGGAAAGGGGAACGATCTTCTGGCCCAGTTCGACGCCCTCTTCCCGGTAGGACCAGGAGGCAAGGCGCTGACGCTTGTGGTATCGGTCTATGCGCTTGGCCGCAAGGGTCAGAACAGCCCGTTCCTTCTTCGTGACACTGCACAGGGCCTCCCGGATCTCGAGGGGCGAAACCTCGACGGTCTTCGCGGTGAGCGCCACGCCATCGAAGCGCTTCGTGTAGCCGAAAAGGGCCCTGTCGCCTCTTTTTTCCACGTCCCGGAGAATGGCTGAAACCTTCTTTTCGAACGCCGGGGCGAAGGACTTCCCACGGTTGACGATCCTCTTGAATTCTTTTTCGAACCCCTTGTCCGATGTCCGAACAATCTTCATGTCAACTTTTCCTCGTTCCTCGTTCCTCGCTACTCGAGCCTCGCTCCTGAGCTTATCCTTTTACCCTTTTAATGTTTGCCCCCAGCGCCGTGAGCTTCTTTTCGATGGACTGGTAGCCCCGGTCGATGTGGTAAACGCGGGAGAGGGCAGTTTTTCCTTCCGCCACGAGGCCGGCCACGACGAGCGAGGCCGAGGCCCTCAGGTCCGTCGCCATGACGGGGGCGCCCTTGAGTCTCTTCACGCCCTTGACGACGGCGTTGTGACCCTCGACGGAGATGCTGGCGCCCAGGCGCCGAAGCTCCGCCACGTGCATGAAGCGGTTCTCGAAGATGGTCTCCGTGATGAGGCTCGAGCCCCGGGCAACGGACATGAGGGCCATGATCTGGGCCTGCAGATCCGTTGGAAAGCCCGGGTACGGCAGGGTCTTCACGTCGACGCTTTTGATCTCCGGGGCGCCCTGGACCCGAAGCCCGCCCTCGACGGCGCTGACGGCGATGCCCGCCTCCTTGAGCTTCATGATCAGGGCCTCGAGGTGATTCGCATCACAGCCCTCGAGGATAACGTCGCCGCCCGTGATCGCCGCTGCGATCATGAAGGTCCCCGCCTCGATCCGGTCCGGGATGACGTCGACCTCGCAGGGCCTCAGGCTGTCGACGCCCTCGATGGTGATGACGTCGGTACCGGCTCCCTTGATCTTTGCGCCCATGGCCTTGAGCGTGTCGGCGAGGTTCACCACCTCGGGCTCCTTGGCGGCGTTCTCCAGCCGCGTGGTGCCCTTCGCCAGGGCCGCCGCCATCATGATGTTCTCCGTGCCCCCGACGGTGGAGATGTCGAAGTGGATCGTGGCCCCCTTCAGCCGTTTGGCCTTTGCTTCCACGTAGCCTTCCTTCAGCTCGATTTCGGCCCCCATGGCCTCAAGGGCCTTGAGGTGGAGGTTGACGGGCCGGGCCCCGATGGCGCAGCCGCCGGGAAGTGACACCTTTGCCTGACCCATCCGGGCCACGAGCGGCCCCAAAACGAGGACGGAGGCCCGCATGGTGCTCACGAGATCGTAAGGGGCCTCGCAGTTTGCGATGTTGCCGCCGTTGATGCGCAGGGTCTCGCCCTGCCCCTCCATCTGCGCCCCATGGTTGGCCAGGAGCTTTTTGATCGTCCGGATGTCGGCCAGGTCGGGGATGTTGTGGTAGGTGCTCCAGCCGTCGGCAAGAAGGGAAGATACGAGCACAGGAAGCGCGGCATTCTTCGAGCCGCTGATCCTTACCCGCCCTTCCAGCTTTTTCCCGCCTTCGATGATGAATTTATCCAAGGTATGCTCTCCTTCGGGTTCCGACTCTCATCCTTACTAGTCCCTGCGGAACGGATCAAGATTCTTCCTGATCAACGTTTCCGTCTCGCGATCACCACCCGGTCGAGGCCGGCGTAGTCGACTCGAAAACGGATGTCGTCGAAGATCTTTGTCTCTTCCAGAATCATTGTGATGGCCAAACGCTGCTCCGCCCCCATCTCCATGAGAAGCCACCCGCCGGGATTGAGCCTCTCGCGCGCCCCTTCAGCGATGCGGCGGTGGAACTCGGTCCCCTCGGGCCCCGCCACGAGGGCCTGACGCGGCTCGTAGAGCGTCACCTCGCGGGTGAGTGTCGCGTACTCGGCCTCGCTGATGTAGGGCGGGTTGGAGCAGACGATGTCGAAGCCCCCCTCGACACCCTCGTAGAGATCGCCCTGCAGAAAGGTGATTTGGGGGTCCGACCCGAGGAGCCGCCTGGCATTTTCGCGGGCCACCTCGAGGGCTGTGGCCGAAAACTCCGTCGCCATGACATCCGCGTCGGGCCATTCCGACGCCACGGCGATGCAGACGGCGCCCGAGCCCGCTCCGATGTCCAGGAGGCGCGGACTTGATCCCTGGTACAAGTCACGGAGGCGGAGGACTTCCTCGACGAGACACTCTGTCTCGGGTCTCGGAACGAGCACGGCAGGGGTTACGGTGAAATCGAGGGACCAGAACTCGCGCCAGCCCCGGATGTAGGCCATGGGCTCACGGCGCTTGCGCCTCCCGGTCAGCACGAGGACCCGGTTAATCTGCTCATCGTCAAGCTCGAGCGAGAGGTCCCGGTACAGATCGGCGCGTTCCTTGCCGAGGCAGAAGCAGAGCAGGACCTCGGCATCGAGCTGCGGGGTCTCGATGCCCGCCCTTTCGAATACCTCAGTGAGGCGGGAGAGAATCCGGGCGATGGAGCGTTTGTCTTCCCCTGACATCCCCTGATCCTTTCGAGCGTCTGACCCCGGTTGTCCGCGGGGTTATCGATGGAAGAAACAGTCTGCCCAAGAAAACTAATGTCATCGCGAGGGCGAAGCCCGTGGCGATCTGCGGTTAGATGATTGTCGAGCACGCCATCAGGAATACTCTACGAAAGATTGCCACGCCTCAGAACATCCACCCTCACCCCGACCCTCTCCCCTCAAGGGAGAGGGAGATTAGGGAAGTGGGTTGCGAGAGGCTCTGCTCGCAATGACAGCACTTGTATCAGGCCGCCGTATTTTTCAACGCCTCCGTCTGGTAATAATTCGTGAGCGCGTCGATGACCGGCTGGAGCTCCCCGTCCAGGATAGACTGGAAATTGTAGAGAGTGAGCCCGATGCGGTGGTCCGTCATGCGGCCTTGGGGAAAGTTGTAGGTCCGGATTCGCTCGCTGCGATCGCCTGAGCCTACCTGCTTGCGGCGTGCCTCGGACATCTGGGCGTCGCTTTCGGCCTGCATCTTGTCCAGGAGCCTCGCCCGCAGGACCTTCAGGGCCTTGTGCTTGTTCTTGAGCTGGGATTTCTCGTCCTGGCAGCTCACGACGAGGCCCGTGGGGATGTGGGTCACCCGCACGGCGGAGTCCGTCGTGTTCACGCTCTGGCCGCCGTGACCGCTCGAGCGGAAGACATCCACCCGGATTTCGTTGGGGTCGATCTGGACCTCCACATCTTCGGCCTCGGGAAGCACAGCCACCGTGACGGCCGAGGTGTGGATCCGGCCCTGGGCCTCGGTGACGGGCACGCGCTGGACCCTGTGGACACCGCTTTCGTACTTGAGGCGGCTGTAGGCGCCCCGGCCTTCGATCATGGCGATGACTTCCTTGAAGCCGCCCATACCCGATGCCGCGCTGGAACTCAGGACCTCCACACGCCAGTTCGACATCTCGGCAAAGCGCGCGTACATGCGGAAAAGATCGGCGGCAAAAAGTCCCGCCTCGTCTCCGCCGGTTCCTGCCCGGATCTCCAGGATCACGTTTTTGTCGTCGTTGGGGTCCTTCGGCAGCAGCAAGACGGTGATACGCTGCTCGAGCTCCTCGACCCTCGCCTTGAGCTGGGGGATCTCCTCCTTGGCCATCTCCCGGAGCTCCTCGTCGCCGTCGCGTAGCATCTGCTGGGCCTCGTCGAGCTGACGGCCCGTTATTTCGTACTGCCTGAAGGCCTCGATGAGGGCCGTGAGATCGGCGTGCTCTTTGGCGCACTTCTGGTACTCGGAGCGGTTGGCGATCACGGCGGGATCGCTCAAGAGCCTCTCCAGCTCCTCGTATCGCTTTTCAATGTCCTTGATACGCTGAAACATATCTATCGTTTCCGTTTTATCGTTATGGCTGATGAAGGGGGTGCCGCTTTCGGGGCGGTCAGGGCGCGGAAAGACACCGTTTCAGTGCGCTAGAGGAAATGGCACCTCAGGTGAGGGGAAACCATCGGGCGAAGCATCGATGTCATGGCGGTTCGTTTCGGGATGATGAGAAGGAATCGCCCCGCTGCGATCGGCAACGGGGCGTCCTGTTATTTCTTGGCCTTCTCTTCCTTGGCGGCTTCCTTTGAGGCTTCTTGGGCAGCGTATCTCTTCTTGAATCGGTCGACGCGCCCGGCCGTGTCGATGATCTTTTGCTTGCCCGTCATGAAGGGGTGACACTTGGAGCAGATTTCGGTCTTGATGTCCTTCCGCGTCGAGCGTGTCTGGATGACGGTGCCGCAGGCACAGGTGATGGTCGTCTCTGCGTAGTCGGGGTGGATACCTTCTTTCATAAAACCCTTTATCCTCCTTGCCATGGGCCCGATTTCCGACCGGACCGGCGTGTGAAGCATGGAAGTATAGTCATTTTTTCAACAAATTCAAGCAAAAAAATGAGGGCATCCGGATTCAGGATTCCGGATTCGGGCTTTTCAAGGAATTCCTATCTCTTTGCCCGAGTCCCGAAACCCGATTCCCGATGCCCGCAGCGAAGCTGCTATTGACTCATCAAGTCAAAAAAGTCCTTGTTCGTCTGGGTTTTGCGCATCTTGTCGATGATGAACTCGATGGCATCGACGGGATTCATCTCCTGCAGGAGCCGGCGCAGGATCCAGACGCGGTTCAGGTGCTCCTTCGGGGTAAGGAGCTCTTCCTTGCGCGTGCCGGAGCGGATCAGGTCAAAGGCCGGGAAGACTCTCCGGTCGGCGATCCGGCGGTCCAGGATGATTTCCATGTTGCCCGTGCCCTTGAACTCTTCGAAGATGACTTCGTCCATGCGGCTCCCCGTGTCGACGAGGGCCGTGGCGATAATG
>Ga0209745_1002631_pt1 | contig 10164 bp, 7 predicted proteins | sample BarGraNGADG00312_FD_184495 | JGI IMG/M metagenome (GOLD analysis project Ga0209745, IMG submission 184495) | Arctic peat soil microbial communities from Barrow, Alaska - Barrow Graham LP Ref core NGADG0004-312 (SPAdes) (version 2) | ecosystem: Environmental > Terrestrial > Soil > Wetlands > Peat ... | reverse complement strand
GCCGAGCTCGCTCGCCAGCACTTCGGCGGGTCGCTGCGGGGACGTGTCACGCTCACGGCGGGCCTGGGCGGGATGGGCGGCGCTCAGCCCCTGGCCGTCACGATGAACGGTGGCGTGGCCCTGGTGATCGAGGTGGACGAGACTCGGGCGGCGCGGCGTCTGGAGATCGGCTACGTGGACCGCCTCACGCACGCACCGGACGAAGCCCTCGGCTGGGCGCGCGAGGCCGCGGCCGCGGGGCGTGCGGAGTCGATCGCACTGGTCGGCAACGCCGCGGAGCTGGAGCCCGACCTGGTCCGGCGGGGCGAGCGATTCGACGTCGTCACGGATCAGACCTCCGCCCACGACGCCCTGAACGGCTACGTTCCGGCGGGCGTATCGATGGCCGGCGCGGCCGACCTGCGGAGCCGGGACCCGGACGAGTACGTACGGCGTGCCATGTCCTCAATGGCCGATCACGTCCGCGCGATGCTGGCCTTCCAGGCCGCCGGCTCCGTGACCTTCGACTACGGCAACAACATCCGCGCCCAGGCCCAGACTGCCGGAGTGGCCAACGCGTTCGATTTCCCGGGCTTCGTGCCCGCCTTCATCCGGCCGCTCTTCTGCGAGGGCAAGGGGCCGTTCCGCTGGGCCGCGCTCTCCGGGGATCCCGACGACATCCGCACCACGGATCGAACCATCCTGGAGCTGTTCCCCGACAACGCCTCGCTGCGGCGGTGGATCGAGATGGCCGAGGCCCGCGTGCCGTTCCAGGGCCTGCCGGCTCGGATCTGCTGGCTCGGCTACGGCGAGAGAGCTCGCGCGGGGCTGGCTTTCAACGAGCTGGTTCGGTCGGGCGCCGTCGCCGCGCCGATCGTCATCGGCCGCGACCATCTCGACTCTGGCTCGGTGGCCTCGCCCAACCGCGAGACGGAGTCGATGCGCGACGGCTCCGACGCGATCGCCGACTGGCCGCTTCTCAACGCCCTGGTGAACACCGCCGCCGGAGCCAGCTGGGTGTCGATCCACCACGGTGGCGGGACGGGGATCGGCTACTCACAGCACGCGGGGATGGTGGTCGTTGCCGACGGCACGGACCTTGCGGCGCAGAAGCTGGAGCGGGTGCTCACCACGGATCCGGGCACGGGCGTGATGCGTCATGCCGATGCGGGGTACGAAAGTGCTATCGAGGTCGCCCGGGAGCGAGGCATTAGACTCCCTATGCTCGATCCTGAGGACCGAACGAGCTAGGCCACGGCCGGCGACGCTCTGGTCCATACCACCTCTGTGAGGGGAAGAACCCTGTGGCGCACAGAATCCAGGGAGTGCTGCTGAAGCAGAGGCCGGGCGAGGCCGCACTGCCGGAGTTGCAGCGCCGGTACGGCTACAAGCTGTTCGAAATGGTCGGTCTGGAGCTGTGGCTTCTCGACCTGGATATGCCTGTGCCCAAACCCGGCGATCGCGCCGCAATCCGCGCTGCCAGACCTCTCGCTCCGAGCTACGTCGATGCCCTGCGCGTGCTCGGCAGCGAGGAACAGTCCTTCGAACAGGCGCCGTGGCTGACCGCCACGGCCGCGATTTCCAAGCTGCTGGATCAGATCGCGCTGGGGTTCCTCTCGGACGACCAGGGCCTCGACTTCGCGGCCATCGCGACTCCGGACGGCGTCTCCGTCATCGGCGACACCATCGGGCCGTTCCTGTTGAGGTGGGAGAGCGGCACCCTGATGATCCAGCCCTACAGCAAGAACGACCCGGACGAAGAGATGCCCGATGCCCCGGAGGAGTTGTCGCTGATACCCAACGCCACCGTGCTCGAGCCCGAACGGCTGTCGGGCGGCTACCCGCTGCACGGAAACGTGGTCGCGGAGACCCACGGCTTCGCCCTGGGCGTCGAGATGCTCGGCATCGGGACGACGAGCTTCGGCCCGGCCGGATCGCTCCGGCTCGTCGCCGACGAGCGGATGGACCACAGCGTCTGGGACCGGGCCGCGGCAGCACGTCGCGAGAAGACCGAGTAGCCCCGAAGTTCGCAGGCGAGGGGTGGCGTCGCCGGGGTTCCCCATCGCCGGAGTCCCCATCGCCGGAGTCCCGCAGCGCCGGTCAGCTCGCGGCAGCTTCGCCTCGAGGCGTTTCGGCTTCCCGCGGTATCTCGCGCAGCGACCTGAGCGGCGATATCAGGACCGGCAGCACCGACGCGAACGTGGCCAACGCGGCGATGATCAGGGCCGATCTCACCGGCATGACCGAGGCCATGACCCCGCCCATCAGCGAGCCGATCGGGATCGTGCCCCAGACGATGAACCTCATCGTCGCGTTCATGCGGCTCTGCATGTCGAGCGGCGTGATTGCCTGACGGAGGCTGACCTGGGCCACGTTGTAGACCACCTGGGTGAGACCGGTGAAGAACCAGCCGACGAAGAGGGTCACCGCGGCCCAGTCGAGAGCCGCGGGCGTGAGGGTCACGAGCAGCATTGCCGGAGAGCTGAGCGCGGCCGAGATTACGATCGTCGGACCCAGGCCGATGACTCGGGGCAGCCGGTTCGATAGAGCGGCACCCACCAGGAAGCCCACGCTGGCCAGCCCCACCACCGTCCCAAAGAACGCCGGCGGCAGCCGCAGCTCGTTCCAGATCAGGACGGGAAAGATGCCGAACAGGGCAGCAGCGAACAGGTTCGACGTGCCGGTGCAGGCGGCGATCGGCCGCAGGTAGCGGTTTCCCAGGACGTACCTGAGCCCTTCGGCTATGTCGGTTCGTATCGAGGTCGGCCGGCCGTCTGCGTTCAGGCGCCGCCCGGGTTTGTCGTCGCGCCGGCGGATGGCACTCAGAAACGCGCCGGAGATGAAGAAGCTCAAAGCGTCCGCGACGATCGCGAACGGCGCGGTCGCGATGGCGATCAGGTTTCCCCCGAGGACCGGGCCGCCGATCTGCGCCACGGAGGTGCTGATCTGCAGATTTGCGTTGCCGTCGACCAGGGAGTCGCGGTCCAGGATCTCGGGTAGATACGACTGGTCGGCCACGTCGAAGAAGGCCGTCAACGTGCCGGTCGCGAAGGCGACGGCGAAGAGCTGCCCCAAGCTCAGCGCGTCGAGCATGTATGCCACCGGAACGGACAGAAGGACGACCCCCCGGCCGATGTCGGCGGCGATCAGCACGGGTCGCCGGCGGGTGCGATCCAGCCACGCGCCGGCAGGCAGGGTGAACAGGAGGAATGGCAGCATCTCGACGGCCGCGAGAGCCGAGACCTCCAGGACGCTCGCCCCGAGCATGGTGAGGGCGATATAGGGCAGAGCGATCGCGGTCACCTGGCTGCCGAGCACCGACACGGTCGCCGCGGACCAGAGCTTCACGAAATCCCGGTGCCGCCACACGGACGGTCGGGCTAGCGAGGCCATACCTGTTCCTTCATTCGCGGCATGCTATCGGCAGCGATTGGATCGGGCATTAGGCGAGTCGTCGCATTGCCTGTGTGCCACGATACGGAAGTCGGCGCCGCGGAGCCAAGGGCGACGGGGCAGACGGAGGAAGCGTGACCAAGCTCGTCGAGTCGGTCCCCAACTTCAGCGAGGGCCGGCGTCTCGATGTCGTCGACCGGCTGGTCGCGGCAGTCGAGAGCGTGCCCGGCGCCCATCTGCTCGACCGAACCAGCGACGCGAGCCACAACCGGACCGTCCTCACCCTGGCCGGCGAGACGGGCCCCATTCTGGAGGCCCTGGAGCGGACGGTGACCGTGGCCGTGGCCGAGATCGACATGGAAGACCACGCAGGCGAACACCCGCGCATCGGAGCCGTCGACGTGGTCCCCTTCGTGCCTCTTGCCGGGACCACGATGGCCGACTGCATCGAAATGGCGCGGACCTTTGGAGCCACGGTGGCCGATCGGTTCGGCATCCCCGTCTACTTGTACGGCGAAGCGGCGACGTCGCCGTCGCGGCGGCGCCTGGCGGACCTTCGGCGGGGCCAGTACGAGGGCCTCAAGGCACAGATTGGGGAACCGGGCCGGGAGCCCGATTTCGGTCCGACCCGGGTCCATCCCACGGCCGGAGCCATGGCCGTCGGTGCCCGTCCGTTCCTGATCGCTTACAACATCAACCTCGACAGCAAGGACGTGGAGCTGGCCAAACGGATCGCCCGCCGGATCAGGGAGTCGAGCGGTGGTTTGCCTCGAGTGCAGGCCAACGGCTTCTGGATCGAGGAGATCGGCCGGGCGCAGGTGTCGATGAACCTGCTCGACTACCGAACGACCCCACTCTGGCAGGTCTGGGAGTCGGTCCGGGCGGAGGCCGCCGGAGACGGCGTGCACCTGTTCGAGTCCGAACTTATAGGGCTCGCTCCGCTGGGGGCGCTCCTGGACGTGGCCGACCACATCGGCGTTTCCGAGGCGCTGCCGCAATTCGAGCGGCTGGCGGCCGCGGCGGGATTCCTCAAGCTGCGCGACTTCTCGCCGCTGCAGGCGCTGGAGCTGCGGCTCGAAGCGGCCCGGGGACGGTGAGAGCGTGACGCGGGAGACGGCCGCAGCCCGCGACGATATGCCGGGCCTCCTCATCGAGGGGGCCGCGTCGGTTGCGACTCTGGTGGGTGGCCTGCGTCGCGGAGCCGCCCAGGCGGACGCCGCCGCGCTGACCGGCGCCGGCCTCGCCGTGGCCGCCTGGCGGGGCCGCATCCTGGCCGTCGGGTCGAGCGACGACGTCCACCGCCAGATCGCCGCCGACGGCTACCCGCTCGAGGCCTTCGACCGCCTGGACGCGGCCGGTGGACTGGTCACGCCCGGTCTCGTCGACGCCCATACTCACCTCGTCTTCGCCGGCACGCGCGAGGCCGAGTGGCAGATGCGGACTCGCGGCGCCGGCTACCTGGAGATCCTCGCCGCCGGCGGAGGGATTCTCGCCACCGTGGCGGCCACGCGCGCCGCCTCGGACGAGGAGCTACTCGCGGGAGCGCGCCGCCGCCTGGCCGAGATGCTCGCAAACGGCACTACCACGGCGGAGGCCAAGTCCGGTTACGGGCTGGACGTGGCGACGGAACTGCGGCTCCTCGACGTGATCGGCCGGCTGGGCAACGAGGGGCCGGTGCAGCTCGTTCCGACATTCCTAGGTGCGCACGCCGTCCCGGCCGAATACCGCGACCGCCCCGACGGCACCGACGCCTATGTCGCCAGCGTCGTCGACGAGCAGCTCCCGGCCGTCGCCCGACAGGGGATAGCCCGTTTCTGCGACGTCTTCTGCGAAACGGGAGTCTTCGACGCCGGCCAGACGGGCCGCATCCTGCGGGCAGCCGCCGGCCACGGCCTGGCGCGCCGCATCCACGCCGACGAGCTGGCTCCATCGGGCGGGGCCGAGCTGGCAGCGCAGATGGGTTGCCTGTCGGCCGACCATCTCGCGGCAGCCTCGGAGGAGGGTATCGCGGCCCTGGCTCGGGTCGCCGACTCGGGCCATCCGGTGGTGGCCACGCTGCTTCCCGCCACGAGCTGGTTCCTCGGGCAACACCACTTCGCCCCGGCGCGCCGCTTTGTGGACGCCGGCATCCCCATCGCTCTCGCCACTGACCTCAACCCCGGCACGAGCCCAACGCTCAGCCTGCCGCTGGTGATGTCCATCGCCTGCGTGGAGATGGGCCTGACCCCGGCGGAGGCCCTCGCGGCGGTCACGATCAACGCGGCCCACTCCCTGGGGCTCGGCTCCGAGATCGGCTCGATCGAACCGGGCAAGCAGGCGGATCTGGTCATCTGGGACGTGGCCACGCTCGAGCAGATCCCCTACTGGCTCGGCTCGAATCGAATCCGGACGGTCGTCAAGGGTGGGGCGACGGTCCTGTCGCGCGCCTGAGCCCGACCGGGTAAGGGCCTCTCCATCCGCCGCCCAGCCAGGCCGGCGGGCCCGGTCTCCCTCCGCCCGAGTCCCAGTGGCTATACCTTGCCGCGCTGTTCCAGGAGCACGGTCGTGACCTCGGCCGGGAGCGTCGAAGGCATGAGAGCCAGTTTGGACTGCGGCACAGGAGCCGCCGGGACGCCCATCTCGTGGAGGAACTTGCCGAGAGCCTCGGCCGAATCGTCGTCCTCGCAAACGGGCAGCGGCACGACAACCTTGACATCCAGCTGGGCCACCAGTTCGGCTGCCTTCGTCGCGGACAGCGTGCCTCCGACGGGAATGCAGGCCACGTCCACCGGACCGATGTCGGTCAGCTTGTCCTCGGTCAAGAGATGGCCGATGTCGCCGAGATGGATGACGTGGACACCGTCTAGCTCCACGATGAAGGCCACGTTCCGCCCGCGCTCGTCGCCGCGGTGCTCGTCGCGGAAGGTCTTGACGCCGGTGATCAGGACGTCCTTCACCTCGTACTCGCCCGGCCCATCGAGGCAGAACGCCTCCTCGAGGCTACCCGGCAGCAGCGTCGAGCCGTCGCGCGAAACGCGTCCCTTGGCCTTTGGGTGGGGCGCGTCGTCTGGGTGGCTATAGGTGACGATGTCGCCGGTGATGCCGCGTCCCGTGGGACCGACGATCGATTGATAGGCATCGGCCACGACGACCGCGTCCTTGCCGCGCAAGCGGACGCAGGTCCGCCCGTACCAGGTGAGTTCCATGAATGGATTCTTGCACAGGTGACGAAGGCGCCGCTTATCACGCGGCTCATCCGACACGGCGCGCGGCAAAAAGAGGACCGGAGGCGCCTGCCCAATCGGCACCTCCGGTCGGAGGGAGGGAGGATGGAACGTTCAGGATCTTCTTCCCGTGTTCCTACACGTAAGGTAGCCGTTCATCGTGAACGCGGAACAAGCTAGTTCATTAAGAAACCGCAACCAAGTGATCCGCTGGGGCGAGCGGAGCTGGCGGCCCTTCCGCCGCGCCCACGCGGGCCATGATCCCGGACGGCCGATTCGGGCGACCGCACCACTATCCGGGGCCTGGCAGAATGCTCGTATGAACGTCCCCGGTCGCCCCGCCTTGCTCCTGGTCGTGGCCTTCCTTCTTGCCGGTTGCGGCCCGGCCAACGGATGGCCGGCGCTGTCGTCGCCGGCTGTCGGGACCGCCACTCCGCCGCCGTCGGCCTCGAGTACCGCGGCTCCGTCGGGCGGATCGCCCAATCCGGCAGACCTTGCGGTCTACGCCCAGATCGAGTCCCAGGTTCAGGCGCTCCGCGGCTTGACGGCCAAGAGCCCGGTCACGCCGGTCCTGCTCGACTCGCAGGGCGTCCGCGACTGGCTCACGAAGGCGAACGCCGCCCAGACCAACCACCAGGCGATGGCGGACCAGAGCAGGCTCTTCATCGATCTCGGGCTGTTGCCGGCAGGTTCGTCGCTGGAACAGATGGAGGTCGATCTCCAGGCCGGCCAGGTGATCGGCTTCTATGACACCGACTCGAAGGGCCTGTACGTGCTCTCAGAGTCGGGCGGCGTGGGTGGCATGGAGAAGCTCACCTTCTCGCACGAGTACACCCACGCCCTGCAAGACCAGAACTTCGGGCTCGACAAACTGGGTCTGGACGCGCCCGACCAGAGCGACCGCGACCTGGCGCGCCTCGCCGTCCCGGAGGGCGACGCGACCGAAATGATGAGTCAATGGATGATCAAGTACATGTCGCCGATCGAGATGATGCAAGTCGCCGGCGAATCTCTGATCGGTCCCCAGACGGATCAGCTCGCAAAGGCGCCGCGGATCCTGAGCGAGACGCTGTTGTTTCCGTACGAGTCCGGCCTCAGCTTCGTCGAGGGCATCTACCGTGCGGGCGGATGGGCAGCCGTCAACGCCCTGTACGCCAACCTGCCCGACTCGACGTCGCAGATCCTGCACCCGGACCTGTACACCGCCCGCGTCAAGCCGGTCGCGGTGACGGTCCCGGCCGTCCCTTCCTCCCTGGCGGGCTGGAAGCTGACGATGCAGGACACCCTGGGTGAGCTGGAGCTTCGGATATGGCTCGAGGGCGAGACGCCGTCGGCCTCGCAGTCTCAGGCGGCCGCTACGGCCACCTCCAATTGGGGCGGCGACCGAGTCGGCCTCTATGAAGGTCCTAACGGCACCTGGGCCGTGGTCATGCGCACCGCCTGGCGCACCGTCGCCGGCACGGCGGCATTCCAGAGCGCGGCAACCTCGATGACAGGAAACTTGCCGGGGCCGGCCGTCGTGTGCGCCGACGGAAGCGGGGTGGCGTTGTACGTCGCCTCGGACGTGACCGCGCTGGAGGCATTCGCGCCCTGCCGGCCGCCCCTCTAGGGGTCTCTTACATCAACTCGGGGGCGGAGATCCCCAACAGGCCGAGGGCGTTGGCGAGCGTCGTCTTCGTGGCTGCCACCAGGGCGAGGCGCGCCGCCGAGCGCTCCGGTTCGTCCGGGTCCACGACCCTGGCGTCGCGGTAGAAGGCGTGGAACGTGGTCGCCAGCTCCGTGGCGTAGGTCGTGATGCCGTGTGTCTCCTCGCTCGCGGCCGCGTCCTCTACGACCTCGGGCAGGCGCACGATCTGGCGGGCCAGCTGCGCCTCGGGCTCCCCGCGCAGGATCCCGGCGAGAAGGCCGGCCAGGTGCGCATCGCCGGTCGCGGGCGGCTTGATGCCCGCCTCTTCCGCCTTGCGCAGAATCGAGGCGATTCGGGCGTGGGCGTACTGGACGTAGTAGACGGGGTTCTCGCTCGACTGCTTCTTGGCCAGCTCGATGTCGAAGTCGATCCCGCTGGAGGCCGCGCGCGAGGCGAAGAACCAGCGGGCGGCGTCCACGCCGATCTCGCCGAGTAGCTCATCCAGGGTGATGAACTCGCCCGACCGCTTCGACATGGGGACTTCCTTGCCGTCCCGGACGAAGCGCACCCAGGCGGTCAGGATCATCTGGACGTGGTCGCGGTCGAAGCCGAGCGATTGGGCCGCGGCCTTGACTCGGGCGACATACCCGTGATGGTCCTCGCCCCAGATGAAGATGATGCGCTGGTAGTCGCGGCTGAACTTCTCGACGAGATAGCCGATGTCGGCGGCGAAGTAGGTGGGCGCGGCGTCCTCGGTCGAGCGCAGGATCACCCGGTCCTTGTCGTCGCCGTACCTGGTCGATCGGAAGATGACGGCGCCGTCCTCCTCGTAGACGTCGCCGGCCGCGCGCAGCCCCTCGATCGCCTTGCCGACCCAGCCGTCGTTGTGGAGGGTGCTCTCCGAGCGCCAGACGTCGAAATGGCATCCCAGGTGCTCGAGGCTGGCCTCGATGCCCACACGTACTCTCTCGGAGGCCCAGCGGCCGACTGCCCAGGCAGAATCTTCGCCCGAAGCTTCGGCCCCTTCCAGGACGGACGCGGGCAGCTCCCTGGCCATGTCGTAGACGTAGTCGCCGCGATAGCCGTCCTCGGGGATCTCCTCCTGGCAACGGATCGCCACGACCGAGGCGCCGAGGTTCTTGACCTGGCTGCCGAAGTCGTTGAAGTAGTACTCCCGCTCGACCGTGTGGCCGGCCGCGGTGAGAACGCGGCACAACAGGTCGCCGGTGAAGGCGCCGCGGGCATTGCCGATGTGGAGCGGCCCGGTGGGGTTGGCCGAGACGAACTCGACGTTGATGCGCTCGGGGTGCTCGGCGGCCACGCGACCCCAGCTGGAGGGGTCGGCCAGGATGCTCGCGGCCGTGGCGGCAAGGGCCGAGTCGGCCACGCGGATGTTCAGGAAACCCGGCGGCGCCACGTCCACGGCCGCGACGGGCGACGTTGGGTCCGTAGCCGTCGTGGCGACGTGCGAAGCAATGGCCTGGGCGAGCTGCAAGGGCGGGCGGTGGTAGTGCCTGGCCAGCCTGAGGGCCACGTTGCTGGCGAAGTCGCCGTGGGCAGTGTCCGCGGGACGCTCGATGGTAATCGACGTCTCTTGCGGTTCGGCCGGAGCGGGCAGGTCGGCCTGAGCGCGCTGCCATGCCGCTTCGATGACCTCACGGACCTGAGATCGCAGGCTGGTCGCAGCAGTTGGGCTCATGGCCCGAATGGTAGCGAGCCTTCACCCATCGCGTGGAGGGTCGCTGGCGCGGCCGGGTGAGTCCATCGCCGGCCCGCGCACTGATATGCTCGTCCGGAGCGATAGAAATGGGAGGAGCGGGATGCGTCTTCTTGGCACACGGCCGGGCTCGTCGCCGGCACTGGCAATCGTCCTGGTTGCGGCGGTCGTCGCCGGTTGCGCGGGCGGCTCCTCATCGCTGGCGCCCGGGACCGCCCCCAGCTCGGCCGCCAGCCCAGCGCCAG
>Ga0209745_1002628_pt1 | contig 10171 bp, 9 predicted proteins | sample BarGraNGADG00312_FD_184495 | JGI IMG/M metagenome (GOLD analysis project Ga0209745, IMG submission 184495) | Arctic peat soil microbial communities from Barrow, Alaska - Barrow Graham LP Ref core NGADG0004-312 (SPAdes) (version 2) | ecosystem: Environmental > Terrestrial > Soil > Wetlands > Peat ... | reverse complement strand
TGCGGACGCCGGACCTGCCGGCCAGCAGGCCAGCCCAGGTGGAGGCCAGGTCGCCGCCGAGTGGGGTGGTGGCGCCGAGGCCGGTGATCACGATCTCAGTCATGTCTCTCCGAGGTTGATGAGGTTCTTGGCTTGCCGGTTGAGCCTGGCCAGGTGCGACAGGCTCAACCGGCGGTGAAGCAGGATTCAGCTGTGCGCTTCGATGTAGGCGACAGCGTCGCCGACGGTCTTGAGGTTCTTGGACTCCTCGTCGGGGATCGCGACGCCGAACTTCTCCTCGCAGCCGACCAGGATCTCGACCATGGCGAGGCTGTCGACATCGAGGTCATCGACGAAGGACTTGTCGAGCTGCACGTCCTCGACCGGCACACCGGCGACGTCGTTGACGAGCTCGGCCAGCTGTGCGCGGATCTCTTCGGTGGTTGCCATTGCTGCTTTCTCCTTTAACTAGGGGGCTTGCTTTCCGGACGTCGTCCGGGGGAATCAGGGAAGGGTGATGACCTGGCCGGCGTAGACGAGGCCGGCGCCGAAGCCGATGATCAGCGCGGTCTGGCCGCTCTTGGCCTCACCACTGGTGAGCAGGGCGTCCATGGCCATCGGGATGGTGGCTGCGGAGTTGTTGCCGAGCTGGCGGATGGTGCGGGCCACCACGACCTTCTCCGGCAGCTTCAGGTACCGCAGCAGGGTGTCGGTGATGCGGTCGTTGGCCTGGTGCGGGATGAACACGTCCAGCTCGTCCGGGGTGATCCCGGCCTCGTCGAGGCACTTCTTGGCAGCCTGGGCGATGAAACTCGTTGCCCACTTGAAGACCGCGCGGCCGTCCATGCCGAGCTTGGGCCAGGTGCCCTCCGAGATGGCTTCCTGCCAGCTGCGGGTCTGCCAGATGGCGCCGGCCTGGCTGCCGTCCGAACCCCAGACGACCGGACCGATGCCGTTGGTCTCGCTCGGCCCGACGATCGCCGCACCGGCGCCGTCGCCGAAGAGGAACGCCGTGCCGCGATCGGTGACGTCGGTCATCTCGCTGATGGTTTCGCCGGCGATCAGCAGGACGTGGCGGGCCTGGCCGCTGCGCACCAGCGCCTCCGCCTGGGCCAGGCCGTAGCTGAAGCCGGCGCAGGCTGCGGAGATGTCGAACGCTGCAGCGTCGGGGATGCCCAGCTCCGTCGCCAGCTGCGGGGCCAGAGCCGGGGTCTGGTGGTAGTGGGAGATCGTGGAGAGGATCACGGCGTCGATCTGGTCCACGGCGATGCCGGACCGCTCGATGGCGCTGCGGGCAGCCGCCAGGCAGAGCGTCGTGATGTTCTCGTCCTCTGCGATCCAGCGACGTTCCTTGATGCCGGTGCGCTGGGTGATCCACTCATCGGAGGAGTCGATGAACTGCAGCAGGAACTCGTTCGGGATGACCCGGGACGGGGTCGCGGACCCCACGGACAAGATGCGGGCGAACTGCGGGCCGGTGCTGGCCTTGAGGGTGGTCATGCGTCGGCTCCTGAAGAGTCTTGGGCGGGATAGAGGCGGAGCAGCGGCTGGCCGGGGGAGACGGGGTCGCCGTCCTCGACGAGCCATTCGGTGACGGTGCCGCCGCCGGTGCTCGCGACGGTGGTGGTGTCGCGCAGGTTGGCGACGGTGCCGATGGGGGCGCCGGGGGCGAGGATCGACTCGACGCCGACCCCGTTCGCCTTGCGGAACTCACCCTTGCTGGGGGAGACCACGAGCATCCACGAGGGGGTGCTGCTCATCGGGGAGGCCCAGGCCGAGTCGCCGTGCTTGACGACGAAGTCCTGGGCCGCGGTGATCTGGTCGGGCGTGTTCAGGGCGAACAGCTCGATGCCCTTCAGGTTGCGCTTGGCGATGCCGGTGAGGGTGCCGGCCGGCGGCAGCTCGAGCAGGCCGGTGACGCCGAGGTCGGCCATCGTCTGCAGGCAGAGGTCCCAGCGGACGGGGTTCGCGACCTGGCGGACGAGGCGGGCGAGGTACTCTCGTCCGCTCTGCACGACCTGGCCGTCGGCGTTGGACAGCAGCCGGGTGCGCGGGTCGTGGGTGGAGATCGCCTTGGACAGCTGGGCGAGGTGCGCGACGGCCGGCTCCATGTGGACGGTGTGGAAGGCGCCGGCGACGCTGAGCTGGATGAGCCGCGCTTTGGCCGGCGGGTTCTCGCTCAGGGCGGCGAGCTGCTCGACGGTGCCGGCTGCGACGATCTGGCCGGAGCCGTTGTTGTTGGCAGCGGTCAGCCCGTTCGCCTCGATGGCAGCGAGCACCTCGGCCTGGTCGCCACCGATGACGGCCATCATCGAGGTGGGACGGGCCGCGCTGGCAAGGGCCATCTGCGCCCCACGCTCACGGACGAAGACCATGGCCTGTTCGGCCGACAGCACGCCGGTGGCGGCCGCTGCGGTGATCTCGCCGACGCTGTGGCCGGCGGCGACGCCGGTGCGGCGGAAGCCGTCGGCAGGGCTCGGGAAGAGCTGGAGCGCAACGAGCAGTCCGGACGCGACCAGCAGCGGCTGGGCGATCGCGGTGTCCCGGATGGTTTCGGCGTCCGCCTCGGTGCCGTAGTGCGCCAGGTCGATGCCGGCGACGGTGCTGAGCCAGTTCAGGCGGTCCGCGAACTGGGGTTCAGCGAGCCAGGGAGTGAGAAAGCCGGGGGTTTGGGCGCCCTGTCCGGGCGCGACGATTGCGAGCACGTTCCTACCTTTGCGAATTCGGAGGGTGCAGCTGGCGTGATACGCAACGAATTTATAACAGCCGACTTTGTAGGAATCCTACAACGGGAGCGGCGAGTCGAGCCGTGTAGTGCGGCGGGTCATTGTGAATTCCGGATCATCCGAGCAGGCGTCCGAGCGTCAGGGCGAGGCGCAGGACGTAGCCGCCGCGGGGATCCAGCGCCGAGTAACCGGTGACTTCATGTACCCGTCGCAGGCGGTAGCGCACGGTGTTCGCGTGCACGTAGAGGGCTCGCGCCGTTGCCTCGATCGAGCCACCCGAGTCGAAGAACGCCGCGAGGGTGTCGGCGAGTTCACCACCGGCCGCCACCAGCTGTCCGTAGATCTCGGTGCCGAGGGTGCGCCGGGCGTGGCCGTCGCCGGCGAGGGCGCGTTCGGGCAGGAGGTCCTCCGAGGCCACGGGACGGGGCGCGTCGGGCCACGCCTTGGCTGCACGCATGCCGGACAGTGCCTCCCGGGCGCTGCGGGCCGCCTCGACGAGGTCGGAGACGATCGGTCCGACGACCACCTGGCCGGCGCCGAACAGGCCGGCGAAGTCAGCCACCAGGTTCACCAGGTCGGGCATTGACCGCAGCTGGCCACCGATCACCAGCACCAGCCGGTCGCCCTGCGGTGCGGCCAGCAGATCGAGGGAGTGGCGTGCCGCGGCCTGCCGGATGGCCTCCACAGCGCGTCCAGGATCATCGGGGGCTGAGCCGATGACGACCGAGATGCCGGGCGGGGAGGCCCAGCCGAGGGTGGAGGCCCGCGACACCACGGATTCGTCGGCGTCGCCGCGGATCACCGCGTCCACCACAAGCGCTTCCAGCCGGGCGTCCCACGCGCCGCGGGCTTCGGCCGCACGGGCGTAGACCTGCGCGGCGGCGAAGGCGATCTCGCGGGAGTAGCGGAGGATCCCGATGCGGAGCGGACCCTGCTCATCAGCCGGCAGCCCTGCGATGCGGTGCTCGACGGTGTCGATGGTGGTGCGAACCAGGTCGACGGTCTGGTTGAGGGTGATCTTGCGGGCAAGGGCCCGCGGAGCGGCATCGAAGATCGTGCCGGGGGCGATGTCGCGTCCACCGGCCGCGAACCATTCGAGGAAGCCGTCGATACCGGAGCGGGCCACCAGGGTGATCCACGAGCGGTGCTCGGCGTCGAGTTCGGCGAACCAGCGGTGTTCCTCAGCGATCCGTGCCAGCGCAGAGGTGGTCATCTCCGCCGCGGCCGCAGCCAGCTGGCGGGAGATAGCGACCCGGGCCTCGGGCGGCGGCCAACCGGTGGGGTCGACGGGGCTGGAGGTCACTTCGCCGCGTCGATCTCTGCCCGACGGAGTTCGACGATGTCGTCCAGCACGTCGGTGGGCGGGGGCTGGTCGGAGTTGAACCGGATGGTGCCCTTCGAGAGCGCGTAGCCAGCCAGCCGGGGAGCGACGGCGGCGACGACGTCAGGGCTGAACGGGAACAGCGAGAGGTGCCTGGCGCTCACCTTCACGCCAACCAGCGGGCTGCCGCGGTAGCGCAGCGCCGGGATGCCGTAGCTGAGGTCTTCAACGGCGTCCGGCACCAGCGCCAGCGCCCGGTCGAGCACTTCCTGGAGCACGGCCCGGGTCTCGCCGTCGGTACTGGCGATCAGATCGGTGAACACGCCCATGGCCGCATCCTAGGGCTCGCGTACCGTCCCTGAGCCTGTCGACGGCTCGGGAAGGGGCTTCGTCAGGCCCAGCGATCGTCAGCGGGGTTCATGAGGTTCAGCCGTCGTTCGACGACCGTAGGCTGATCGGGTGCCAGAACCTCTGGATCCCGTGGCGGCGATGCGGGAGATCGCCTACCTGATGGAGCGGGTGCTCGCCGAGCCGTACCGGGTGCGCGCTTTCCGCGCCGCTGCCGACGTGGTCGCCTCCCTGACCCCTGACGAGTTCGACGCTCGGGCGAAGGCCGGCACCTGGAAGGAGCTTTCCGGGCTCGGGGAGACCACGGCGACCGTGGTTGCCCAGGCCGTCGCCGGACGCGTGCCCGACCGACTCGCGAAGCTGCGCGCAGAGGCCGGCCCGCTGGCCATCGGCGGTCTCGATCTGCTGAAGCAGTTGCGGGGCGACCTGCACACCCACACCGAAGCATCGGACGGCAGCGCAACCATCGAGGTGTCCCGGGCCGCTGCGAGCGCGCTCGGCTACGAGTACCTCGCAATTACCGATCATTCCCCGCGTCTGACGGTGGCCAACGGGCTGAGTGTCGAGCGGTTGCAACAGCAGCTCGACCGGCTGGAGGAGCTGAACGCCGGGCCGGGCTGCCGGCTGCTGTCGGGCATCGAGGTCGACATCCTCAGCGACGGCGGGCTCGACCAGACGCCAGGGATGCTGGCGAAGCTCGACGTCGTGGTGGCCAGCGTCCACTCCGAACTACGGATGCCGTCCGAACCGATGACCCTTCGCATGGTGCGCGCGATCGCCAACCCCCACACCAACATCCTCGGCCACTGCACCGGCCGGCTGATCACCGGCGGCCGTGGTACCCGACCGCAGAGCACGTTCGACGCGGAAGTGGTGTTCGAGGCGTGCCGGCAGTTCGACGTGGCGGTGGAGATCAACTCCCGTCCCGAGCGGGCCGACCCACCCGACGACCTGCTGGCCATTGCGATCGAGGCCGGGTGCCTGTTCGCGATCGATTCCGACGCGCACGCACCCGGCCAGTTGGAGTTCCCGGCCTACGGGACGGCCCGGGCGGTGGCTGCCGGCGTCCCGGTGGAACGCATCGTGAACTCCTGGCCGGGGGAGGAACTGCTGACCTGGTCCCGCGCCGGACGCTGAACGTGGATCGGCGGTGGCGCTGCGTCCGGTAGGTACGGGTAAGGTCGCCTTGCGCGACGATCTTGCGCGGACTGAGGAAGGCACCCTGTGGCTAAGCGTGATTCTGTCGGCCCGATCCTGAACGGATTGCCGACCAACCTGCCCGACATCGACTCTGACGAAACGGCCGAATGGCTGGAATCCCTGGACATGATGATCGACGGGGACGGTCGCAACCGGGCCCGCTACATCATGTTGCGGCTCCTCGAACGGGCCCGTGACAAGCACCTGGGCCTGCCGTCGCTGACCGCGACCGACTACGTCAACACCATTCCGGCCGAGCAGGAGCCGTGGTACCCCGGCGACGTGAACCTTGAGCGGCAGTTCCGCCGCCTGGTGCGCTGGAACGCCGCCATCATGGTGCACCGCGCGCAGCGTCCTGGCATGGGTGTCGGCGGCCACATCTCGTCCTACGCCTCCTCGGCGACGCTGTACGAAGTGGGCTTCAACCACTTCTTCCGCGGCAAGGACCACCCCGGCGGCGGCGACCAGGTGTTCTACCAGGGCCACGCCAGCCCCGGTATGTACGCCCGCGCGTTCCTCGAAGGACGCCTCGCCGAGACCGACCTCGACGGCTTCCGGCAGGAGAAGAGCCACCTCGTCGATGGCTTGGTCCGCGCCCTCCCGTCCTACCCGCACCCGCGGCAGATGCCGAGCTTCTGGGAGTTCCCGACGGTGTCGATGGGCCTCGGCCCGCTCGGCGCCATCCACCAGGCGCAGTTCAACAAGTACCTCGGCAACCGGGGCATCAAGGACACCTCCGACCAGCGGGTCTGGGCCTTCCTCGGCGATGGCGAGATGGACGAGGTGGAGAGCCGCGGCGCGCTGCAGACGGCCGCGTACGAGGGCCTGGACAACCTGACTTTCGTGGTGAACTGCAACCTGCAGCGCCTCGACGGGCCGGTGCGCGGCAACGGCAAGATCATGCAGGAGCTGGAGAGCTTCTTCCGCGGCGCGGGCTGGAACGTCATCAAGGTCGTCTGGGGTCGCGGCTGGGATCCGCTGCTGGCCGCCGACCGCGACGGCGCGTTGCTGAGCGTCATGAACTCGGCCACCGACGGTGACTACCAGACGTTCAAGGCCAACGACGGCGCCTACGTGCGCAAGAATTTCTTCGGCCGCGACCCGCGGACGGCGAAGATGGTCGAGGATTGGTCGGATGACCGGATCTGGAAGCTGACGCGTGGTGGCCACGACTACCACAAGGTGTACGCGGCCTACAAGGCGGCCACCGAGTTCAAGGGTGCCCCGACCGTCATCCTCGCCCACACCATCAAGGGCTACTTCCTCGGCAGCCACTTCGCCGGCCGGAATGCCACCCACCAGATGAAGAAGTTTGCGCTGGACGACCTCAAGCAGTTCCGCGACCGCCTCGACATGCCGATCACCGACGCCGTACTGGAGGAGAACCCCTACCAGCCGCCGTACATGAACCCCGGTGCGGACGACGAGCGCATCAAGTACGCGATGAGCCAGCGGAGCAAGCTGGGCGGTTCGATGCCGGAGCGGCGCAATCAGCCCAAGCCGATCAAGCTGCCCGACGAGTCGGCTTACACAGTGGTGAAGAAGGGTTCCGGGAACCAGCCGGTGGCCACCACCATGGCCTTCGTCCGGCTGCTGAAGGACCTGATGCGGGACAAGGAGTTCGCCCCGCACGTGGTGCCGATCATCCCGGACGAGGCCCGCACCTTCGGCATGGACTCCTTCTTCCCGACGATCAAGATCTACTCACCGCACGGCCAGAACTACACACCGGTCGACCACGAGCTGATGCTCGCCTACCGGGAGTCCAAGCAGGGCCAGATCCTGCACATGGGCATCAACGAGGCCGGGTCGGTGGCCGCCTTCGCCGCCGCCGGCAGCGCCTACGCCACCCACGGCGTGCACATGGTGCCGATCTACGTCTTCTACTCGATGTTCGGTTTCCAGCGCACCGGTGACGGGATCTGGGCAGCGGCCGACCAGTTGGCCCGCGGTTTCATGATCGGCGCCACGGCCGGCCGGACCACGCTGACCGGTGAGGGCACCCAGCACATGGACGGCCACAGTCACCTGTTGGCTGCGACCAACCCTGCGGTGGTGGCCTACGACCCGGCCTACGGCTATGAGATCGCGCACATCATGAAGGACGGGCTGCGCCGGATGTACGGGGACAAGCCAGAGGACGTCATCTACTACATCACTGTCTACAACGAGCCGATGGTGCAGCCGGCGGAGCCGGAGAACGTCGACGTCGAGGGCATCCTCAAGGGCATGTACCTGCTGAAGGAGGGCAGCTTCGAGGGGGTCGGGCAGGACGCGCGGCGCGCGCAGCTGCTCGCGTCCGGCGTCGGCGTTGCCTGGGCGCTGGAGGCGCAGGAACTGCTGAAGAAGGACTTCGGAGTGGTGGCGGACGTGTTCAGCGTGACCAGCTGGAACGAGCTGCGCCGCGACGGCCTGATCTGCGACGAGCAGAAGTTCCTGCACCCCGGCCAGGACAACCCGGTGCCGTGGGTGACGCAGAAGATGCAGGGCCGTCCCGGGCCGGTGATCGCGGTGTCGGACTACATGCGCCAGGTGCAGGACCAGATCATCAACTGGGTGCCGGGCGAGTTCGCGTCCCTCGGTGCGGACGGCTTCGGCTTCTCCGACACCCGGGCGGCCGCGCGCCGATACTTCCACATCGATGGCCCGTCGCTCGTCGTCCGCACGCTGCAGCAGCTGGCTGCGTCCGGTCAGGTGGATCCGAGCTGGCCGGGCCGCGCCGCCGAGCTGTACGTGCTCGATGACGTGACCGCGGGGAAGTCGGGTTCCACAGGTGGGGATGCGTGATTCGGCCCGCTTTAATCCGGAGCGGCTTTCTGGCAGGCTGAAAGCCTTATCAGCTAGTCCGTGGAAGTGGGGTTGAAGCGCGTGAGTACCGCGCCGACGAAGGGTTCGTCGATCGTTGCAGCTCTTGGTGTCGCCAAGGGTCAGATGGTCCAGGAGCTCGGCTGGGACGACGACGTCGACGAGGAGCTCCGCACGGCGGTCCTCGACGTCCTCGGTGAGGACTTCGTCTACGAAGCCATCGAAGCTGTCGACGTCGTGCTGCTGTGGTGGCGTGACGAGGACGGCGACCTGGGTGACGGCTTGGTGGACGCGCTGACCGATCTCACCGACCGCGGCCACATCTGGCTGATGACGCCCCGGACCGGACGCGACGGCTACGTCGATCCCGCCGATCTGGCCGAGGCGGCGTTGACCGCCGGCCTCGCCCTTGCCAACACCGCAGCGGTGTCGCCGGACTGGCAGGCCCACAAGCTTGTCCGCCCGAAGGGTGGGCGTCGTTAGCCTGCTGCTGACGCCGGTCCGGCGGGGCTGCGTGGCAGCCTCGACGCTTCTGATGGTGCTGTCTGCGGGCTGCACCGCGACACCCCTTGCTCCAACTGTGCCGTCGACGACGGTTGTTGCGGTTACGCCTTCCCCGGCTGTGACGCCTTCGGTGACGCCGTCCGCCACACCGACGGTCAAGTCCGCGCCGTTTGCGGCGCCACTCAAGCTCACTTCGGTGGCGAACTTCCGGGACGTGGCGGGAACGGGCCTGTCGTTGCCGGACGGCAAGAAGATGGCGACCGGGGTCGTGTACCGCTCCGCGACCCTCACCAGGTTGTCCAAAGCAGACAAGAAGGCACTGACGAAAGCCGGAGTGGGCGAGGTGATCGACCTGCGTACCGACTATGTGGCCGCCCATTCGCCGGACCCGACGATCAAGGGTGTCGAGCACCACGTCGTGAACATCTTCGCCGTGACGCGCACCGCGAGCGTGCGGTACCGGACGGTGGCAGCGGCGCAGGCGCACATGCGGCAGATGAACGTCGACTTCGTTGACGTGGCCGCGCAGCGTCGCCAGATCGCGAAGGCCCTGACCCTGATAGCTGCATCGGACGGGCCGATCCTCTTCCACTGCACCGAGGGCAAGGACCGCAGCGGCTGGATCTCGGCCCTGCTGCAGCTCACCGCCGGCGCGAGTCGGGCGGAGGTGACCGCGGAGTACGTGAAGTCGAACGAGTTCCGGGCTGAGCTGATCAACGCCGCGTACCGGGCGAAGCTGAAATCCTCCGGTCGGACGGCCGCCGAGGTGGAGCGGGCCTTGGGGCGCGTGCAGCCCGACTACCTCGGCGCGGGACTGGACGAGCTGAAGGCCAGGTACGGTGACATCGACGGCTACCTGAGTAAGGGCCTCGGGCTGTCCACGGCGACGATCCAGCAGCTTCGCGAACGGCTGACCGCCTGAGGCGGTGCTCCCCCTAAGATGTCTCCCCGGGGCGCATAGCTCAGTTGGTTAGAGCACCTCCCTTACAAGGAGGGGGTCGGGGGTTCGAGTCCCTCTGCGCCCACCCCCGCGAAACGCGACTTGACTAGGCAATTTAACCGGCCGTCATACCTCTTCGGCCGTCGCCGTGCATCATACGTGCATTGTCTTTCGTGCGTTGAGGCCGCTTCGCGCTGCCGGCAGCGCGAAGCAACTGAACCCGACTCGCGGCAGAGCGATCTGAGCTGGGTGTGCTGTTTCGTGAGCGTGCAGGCCTTGGTTGCACCGGCTACGGGAGCAGCTCCCAGTACTGCTTCCGTGCAGGCATTGGCGTGGATGACCATCTCA
>Ga0209745_1002627_pt1 | contig 10171 bp, 10 predicted proteins | sample BarGraNGADG00312_FD_184495 | JGI IMG/M metagenome (GOLD analysis project Ga0209745, IMG submission 184495) | Arctic peat soil microbial communities from Barrow, Alaska - Barrow Graham LP Ref core NGADG0004-312 (SPAdes) (version 2) | ecosystem: Environmental > Terrestrial > Soil > Wetlands > Peat... | reverse complement strand
TCAGGAGTGAACTTACGATATTTCGACATAATGACCCTTCCTCATCAGGAGAGATTCTCCCTTATTGGGTCACTGTCCGGTGGGAGCCACACACCCCAGAGTGACATTCTGCACATGTTGCAGGCCACCTCTATGGTGCACCAGGCAGAGGTTCCTGTGAACCTCCCCGAATCAATGAGTACCCGTATCGAGCCGCACGTGCTCCGTGCTGAAGCATCTTGAACGAACGAAAATATCCGGTCTGGCTATGCTCGATGTGCTCTACCTTCACTGCTGGAGCATACAGCGTCCTCAATCCATAAGTTCTTGCCTGTTCTGCGATAAAGAGCTCTTCGGCGAACAAGAAAAGAGGAAATTCAAAATGTCCGCCGCAATCGAGAAAACTGTGACTCACAGCGAAGAATGAGCCGTGTGCGGCATAAATAAACCTACTCTCCGTGGGATCCAGACTATTATTGCGATGACGCATAAGTCGGCCCTTAGCTGCATAAATGAGAATGACCAACTGCAGCAGAATTGGATTACCCAGAATCCATCTGCGCCGATTCATCTGTTGAATTGTTGGTCGAGTCAACTGATACGGATTCTGATCTTTTCCATCCCAGGTGGATCGAATGCTCGGTGCCACAACTGCGATTCCCTTTGGCGGCACCAACATGAGTTCCGATAGCGTCTCCGGCCCAGCTAGGCGTACATCTACGTTAGAGACGATCAGCCAACGATCGTCGGAATACGACGTCTGTTGCAATGCCCAGTGCACAGCGCCGAAATATCCCAGGTTTTTGGGCGCACGCATCGCCTGGACTCTTGAATCACCATGAGCAAGCTCTCGGATCAGCCGCCACTCATCAGGACTCTCGCTGTTGTCTACGATAACGATGCGCCACGCGTGGAAAGTCTGCGCACGCAGGGACTCTAGATACGACACAAGATCCTTGGATCCAAAGAACGATACGGCGATGATGAGAATCATGAACGGACTCCTGGCGGATCATCGATAACCGGCTTGACTCGTCTCGACAAATAATGGGTGGCTCCTACATACAGGGCGGCACCTGTACAGAATACGATAGCTGGCGCTACGAGTCCAAGATGAGGAACAAGAAGGAAGTTCGCTCCGATGCTCGGTATCGTAATAGAGAGAATGGTGGCCAGCATTGTTTTGGTGCGGCTGGCCATTTCTAGCGGTTTGTGTGACATCAGCCCGATTTGCCAGAGTGCGGCACCGGCGAGCAACGCGGGTACTATGACGGGGCTCTGAATCTGCACATGAAGTAGGGACTCAAGCACAGGAGACCCGAAAATACTTCCAGGAATGACACATACGCCACAGATGACGATGATGAACTTGGTATAACGCCGCGTGAGCCGAAGGGCACCGTGACGATCCCCTGAATTCCAGACCCTCATCACTGCTGGGTGGGATCTCATGGTTATGGGGAAAGTGAGCATGCCGATCCCCCGAACGATAACATCTGATATCGAGCCATACGTCCCCACAGCCTCCGCGCCGAGCAAGAAGCCGATGACGAGCCGATCAGAGTAGAGCAGCATTGACGACACTGTCAGCCAGAGAGTCATGGGCCAGCCGAACGACCAGAACCGGGTGAGCACCTCGGACCCTCTGCCGGTTCTGGCTGCCCTCGCCCGTGGCCGTTCCCACAGCACCCAGAGCCCCAGCGCGGTGCCAACGCAATAGCCACTCACAATGGCAACGGATCCTTGTCCGCCAAAGAGGGCAGCCCCCAAGAGGCTGAACGTCAGTGCGGTACCAATACGGACGAACTCGGCCGCAGTGAAGCGACCAACCCGATCGTTGCGCTGGGTGCGGGTCTGCACCACTACGTAAAGGGAATTAAGCGACGCAAAGATCGCGCTCGACAATACGAGTGCCAGAGTGTCGGCCGAAGAGTGAGAGGACGATTCCACAAACACAATCACGACGACTGGAACGGCACTGACGACCGCGCACGTCGGCACGACCCAAGTGGGCAGTTTATCCACGTCAAATTTCGAATCACCGGTATGTCTTAACAGAGCCTGACTAAGCCAACCCGTGAAGAACGCACTCGAAAACAGTGTCGCGACCCAACACATGGAATACAGGCCGTACTGTTCCACTCCAAAGGTGCGCGTCCAAATCGGCACCGCAGCAAACATCACAAGCCCTGGCCCAACCTTTGACGCCGCGTAGAGCGCGTAGGATCGCCATTCAACCGGCAGGAAGACCCGTCCCGATGTCGTCATGACATCACATCATCCCGGAGACGCTTACTCAGAACGATCATCGAACGGATGTCCTCCGTAGCGCCGGCTTGGACGGTGTTGCCATGGCTGCCCAGGATTGTGGTCTTGACTGCGTGCTGGTGGAGGGACTCCCAAGAAGGCATGCGCTCGCCGCGGCGGCGGCCGAGCTCGGGATGGGGCCACTGGGTCAGGGGAAGGCAGGGCATGTTCGATCCGTTACCCTCGCGTCGTCAACACGAGGCGCAAGTCACATGACGTGGGCTGCCCACCGATCAGCTCGCGGAACGCAGGATCAGCACCCCCAGCCTTGCGGCGGTGGCCATATCCGAGGCTTCCCGGCCCCACGCAGCGTCGTTCAGGCCACGCAGCAACGTTGTGGCTTGTGTCGGCTGAGTGACGACTGCGCGAGCGTCGAATCGCCGCATCGAGGAGCAACCACGCACATCGAGGCAGCCATTGGCTCCAGCGCTTCTTTCCGCTCGTCACGAAGGTCCCCATTTCGTCACGAAGGTTCCCCTTACAGAAGACACATCGATAAGAATGGCGCATCGATACCTGTCGACATTTGATGACAGTAACGATGATACCCAGTCGCGGCGTGCCGAGGATGTCGATTGACGTACTAAGAAGGAAGGCACTTGATGAATGTAGCAATTGATTTCCTTCTTGAAGTGAACGACCGGGAGAGAGTAGACATCGCGCTGGCAGTCGAGACCGTCACAAACCGGTTTGCGCGGGGAACCGCGCTGATTTCACGGCCTTGACCCAGGCTTCTAAGTCTCGCTCGTTGGGACCTCCGAGGAGGACGCCGGGCCTAACGTCACGAGCGCCCAAGTCGAGGTCAGTCGCCCCCCCCACTCCTCAGCAGCTCCGCAACCCGGAGCATGTCGGCAGCCTCGTAGCGGCCGTCACAGTGGATCGACAACAGCCTGCGGCTGATGTACCTCGCCTCAGCGCCCACCGGGAGCAACGTCTCCTCGAGCGGCCAGAGGATTGTCGGGAAGATGTTGGCTTCGATCAGGCGCGTCCGGATCCGCTCCCGCCGCTCCGGCGTGTCGACCACAAACGGTAAGGAGAAGGCCACCGAGTCGCCGGCCGGCTCGAGCACGCGAGCCCACGCCGGGGTGCCCATCGCCTGGAGCAGGACGGTTCGGTTGTCGCGACGCGCCTGTCGCCATCGGTCAAGCGGGTAGGCGTCGACGACCCCCCGCGAGACCGCGGTCATCGCGGACACGGCAGGGTAGGAGAGGGCTTGCTCCCCCCGGAGGGCAAGTGAGCGATAACTGGACTTCTCCACGGGCAGGCCGGAGAGGTACATGGCCTTGAGCATCATCGCGGTCAGCTTGGTGGCACCGGCACGCCGCCGCTGCTCGGTCAGGGGCGGGGCCGGGGGCAGCAGGTGCCCTGCCGGCGACCAGAGCGCACCGCCGTCGCTGATCGGCAGGGTCTTGCGGAGCGAGGCGACGCAGAAGTCCGCACTGCTCCGCTCCGCCCAAGCCGACACCGGATCGTGCGAATGGTCCTCGATGACCTCGACGCCGTCAGGGACCTCCAGCTCGGGCGCCGTCCTCAGACCGAAGTAGTTCATGACGAGGACGACGTCGCCCGGGCGGGCGGGCGGGAACTCGGGCGCCGATCTGAGTGGGTTGTCAGCGTATGGCAGCATCTCGAGGTCGGGGCGCACCATCGCTGCCACGACGTGCTGACAGAAGTAGTCCGGGACCCACAACCGCCGCCATCCCCGCCGGGTCGCCCCGGTGCGCAACACCAGGCGCAGCGCGTCACGTCCGGAGAACAGGAGCAGCCCTCGGCTCCACGGCACGTCGCCGGAGCGCGGCCCCTCGGGAAGGCCCAGCCAATGGAATTCCGAACCGTTCTCCCACCGCTCAGCAGCGATCACCGGAACACCCCGGGGCCTCAGACCCCGCCGTCGGCGGAGATGGCGGTCGGGCCCATCCCGTCGTCAGCCTCGTCGGGCGGAACGGCAGATCGGAGTTGGACCCCTTCCACCCCGGGCAATGGAAAGCCCACAGCGGCGAGGTCCTGCGTCGTGGCGACGCCGGACCGGCGGAGAACCTGCGCAATCGTCATGCCCAGGATCCGCAGGTCCAGAGCCAGGCTCCAGTGGTCCACGTACCAGACGTCGAGCTCCAACCGCGCCTCGAACTTCAGGACGTGCCGCCCGTTCACGGCGGCCCAACTGGTGAGGCCGGGACGCATATCGTGGCGCCTCCGCTGTTCCGGGGTGTACTGGTCGAGGTACTCGGTCAGCAGCGGTCTCGGACCCACCAGGCTCATGTCGCCGCGCAGCACGTTCCACAACTCGGGGAGCTCGTCGATGCTCGAAGACCGCAGGAAGCGACCCAGCCTCGTGACCCGCTGCTCGTCAGTCGCGTACCAGACTTCCCCGGGGCGCGGGTCGCGCATCGTCCGGAACTTGACCATCGTGAAAGGGCGCTCGTTGAGCCCCGGGCGGACATGCCGGAAGAAGACCGGCCGGCCTTGTGTCACCCGGACGGCGGCTGCGGTCCCGGCCAGGAGGGGTGACAGGACGACGAGTCCGACGCTTGCACCGGCGACGTCGATACCCCGTTTCACAGCGAGCGCCTGCCGCTGGCTGAGGCGCAAGGACCGCGTCATCGGGACGTACCGGAGTGGGCGGGCGGCTCGATTCTCCTCAGCCAGATCTCCCGCCACAGGAACGGCATCCCGCGGGCGCAGCCCAGGTAGCGATCGCAGACGGAGCCCTCGAGGAGCACGGTGCCCCGCACTTTCCGCAGCCGGCCCGTTCGCTCCTCGATCAGGGTGTCGACACGCTTCAGCACCCGCACCTTCTTGCCGCACGCCTCGGTCATGTTGCCGCTGAACGCGAGTCCCTTGTGCAGCCGCCGGGAGTCCAGAGTCGGCAGGATCTCATCCAGGCTCTTCACCTCGACCCACTCGCCGGGCTGCAGGTCAAGCGGTGCGAAATCGGGTGTGGGGGACGGCCAGGCAGGACGTCGGGACCGGGCCAAGGTCTTCACCTTCCGCGAGCCGATCCGCCATAGCATGTCGGCGAGCTCGGACACCGTGTAGGTGCGGTCACGGACGAAGTCGACATACTGGCGGGGGTTCCATAGCGGTGGGCCAGGCGTCGTCGCTCTTGGCAGCTCCGTCGCCTGGCACACGTACCTCTCGGGCTCTCCCGGTCGCTTGACCGGGAGTTCCGGGACGGGATCAGTGGGCCGCGGTGAGACGTCTGCGACCCCGCTGTCAAACGGTCGGAGCCAAGACTCCTTCCAGAAGAACATGCACCCCAGCTCGCACCCGCCGTGCTGCGACCCGTCACAGCGAAGTCCGTCCAGGACAACGGAGTTCGCCAGCCGGGGGAAGGGCACCTGCGGCGGGTGCACACAGGTCCGCTCCGCACGCTGCACCACCTTGAACCGCCGTCCGACGAACCGCAACATCTCCGGCATGAAGGGCAGACCTTCGACCGCACCGTCAGCATCGAGGGTCTGTGCGATCTCCGATGCGGGGCGAACCTGGACCCAGTCCCCCGGGAGCAACGAACGACTCACCCCCCCAGTTTAGACGGAGCGGACGATGGAGTCGCCTGGTAGCCAGCTTCGGGCGAAAGAAGTGTGACGCGCTGTGTCACTTTGACCAGATGGTCAAGATCGGGCAAATTGGTCAAGAACGGGCAAATTGATTGAATTACTTCAGATGCCCTCAGCGGTTGCGGGGCGCATTTGCCGGGGAGTGGAGCGCACCCCTTACTGCTTTAGTGCTGACCGCCTCCTCCGTGTGACAGTCTCGGTTGGAGTGGCGACTGCCTCCGGAGACAAACCTGCTGGTCTCATAGCGCGAGCTGATTCCGCGCTCTTCCCGGGATGTGCACGCTGCACGCCAACAGCGCGCGAGAGGCCGTCACCAAGATGTGCACCCTGCCGCTGCTCGCCGGCGAGAACGTTGGCAGCCGCTTCGTGGTGCCCACCAAAACGCACCCTCGCCGCTGCCGTACCCGTGTGGGCTATCAAAGCAGGCGACGGGCGCCCGCTGCCAGTGTGCGCAGGGTGTCGGTGAGTCGCCCAACGGACGCCCGTTGGTAACCTGCCTGACTGGATCGCACTGGCTCAACGCTCTTCGCTGACACGAGTTGGTCGCGCGATGCCTGGGCCTCGTGGCGCCTGGTGGCCGTGTTCGTGCTGAACGTACACGCCGCCAGCGCAGTGTGAGGCGACAGTGTGTGTGCGGGCCCTCCTGACGACGTCAACGCCGCCGACGACGCCCAACCCCGCCGCGCACCCCGCTTCTGAGCCGCCCACGAGGCCCACAACAACGTTGCCGGAGCTGTCAAAGCCGCGCCCGATGGCAGCATGTGGGGCATGCCGTTTGAAAATGGTGGGCCAGACTTCTGGGCGGGCTCGGTGTCGCCTTGATCGTGTGGTGGGTTGTCCATCGGGTTCGCCGGCGCCGGTGACATCATACCCGGAGCGGGTGATGCCACACGGAGTGTCACCGGTCGGTGTTACGGTCCGGGCATCCGTGAACAATCAGGGGAGTCTTTGTGAGCGTCGGTAGGAAGAATGTCGCCGGTTCAGTTGTGGCCGCACTGGTTGCTTTGTCGCTCGCAGCGATGACCTCGATGGCAACGAGTGCGGCAGCGGCAGCGTCGATCGTTCGTTTCCAGGGCGCCGACCGGTTCGCGACCTCTGCGGCGATTGTGCATGCCAGCTACTCACCTGGAGTGCCGGTCGTCTACATCGCGACAGGGCTGAACTTCCCGGACGCGCTCGCCGGCGGGGCGGCAGCCGCGAAGGCTGGTGGCCCGTTGCTGCTGGTTCTTCCGGATCTCATCCCGACCCAGATTTCGGCCGAACTGACCAGGCTGACACCAGCCTCGATCGTGGTGCTGGGTGGGACGGGTGCAGTCAGCGACGCCGTACTGACGTCCTTGCAGACTTACACCTCCGGGTCGGTGACGCGGGTTTTCGGTGCTGACCGGTATACGACGGCAGCAAATTTGGCTGCCTCGTTCCCGACGGGCAGCCCGGTGTTCATCGCGACCGGCAGGGACTTTCCCGACGCCCTTGCCGGGACAGCTGCGGCAGCCGCCCAGCATGCCGCGATCCTGTTGACGACGCCCACGACGATTCCCTCAGGTACGGCGGCGGCCCTGTCTGCGCTTGCCCCATCCTCGATCACGATCCTCGGTGGCACCGGTGCCGTGTCATCCGCCGTCGCCACCCAACTCGGCACGTACACCCCCACCGTGACCCGGCTCTCGGGCTCAGACCGGTATGCCACGGCTGCCGCCATCGCCACGTCGGCGTTCCCCAGCGCGACCGGCGTCTTCATCACCACAGGTGTCGGGTTCGCTGACGCGCTCACCGGCGGGCCTGTCGCCGGCACCACCGGACAACCGCTGTTACTTGCCACCGTCACATGTTTGCCTACCCCCACCGCCGCCGTCGTGGCAGCGGACGCGCCCACCACAGTGACGCTGCTTGGCGGTACGGGTGTATTAGGCGCTGGGGTTGAGTCGTTGACGACGTGCGCGCCCCCCCCTGGCCCGACAGGGCTGCGCTCGGTCAGTGCCTGGGAGACGCTCTTCCTCCAGCATTGGAGCGCGGACGACGTGAACGTCTACCGGCCTCTTAGCCTCTCGGGCGACAGTTGGGACATGTACAACCTCGCCTTTGGCATTGACGCCAACACCGCAATGTATCGTGCCACAGGCGAGACACGGTACTTGGATCGGTCGCTCCTGTACATCCACAACGTCATCTCGACGGCGCGGCTGTCCTCTTCGTTTGGATCAGCCGCGTTTCAGGACGGCTACCTCGGCTGGGTGACCCAGCGCAAGTTGCCTGCACCCGATCTAACCGGGCAGGAGGTGCCTCTCTTCGAGAGCTTCATGTGGAGGTACGTCACCGAGGCGTTACTAGTCATACGGCAGACGCCCGCGCTGTACACGAATCCAACGTACAAGAATCAGTACGACAGCATCCTGGCCTTCACCGAAGTCAACATCTTTGACAAGTGGTACAACCGCGGCACCCCTCACTGTGTTTGTGGTGGAGCGGGAAACCCCAACATATACCGCCAGAACACGAACATGGCCTCCCACTGGGCATTCATCAGCTTGCTTCTGTCGAAAATGACGCAAGGCCCGACGCGCCAGGCCCGGTGTGTCACGGTGTACACGAACATCGACCAGCACATGCCGAACTACTCTTCGTCGCTCCGCCAGCAGTTCCAGGCCAACCCGGTTGTCCCGGTAGCGTACGTGTGGGACTCAGCCTGGGGACCGTATACAGGCGCGGGGGGCCCCAGCGTGCAGGACGTGCCTCACGGCAGCGGAGAGGTCTCCTACATCATCGAGGCGTACGGACTTGGGGTCGCGTGGACCGCCGCGGACATTACGGCGCTTTCCCATACGCTGACCGATCTCATCTGGAAGACATCAGGGGTGTACCCGGCCAATGTTGACGGCAGCGGGCCAGGGAATGGAGTCGTTTTCGACGGCTTCATGAAGCTTGGCCGCTACAGTCCAGCCATCCAGCGCAGTCTCGAGAACTACTCAGGGGCTATTGCCGACAACTACGGTGCCGTCGGCGCCTTCTACGCCAATGGCGCTCTCAACGCAAAGTTTCTGGGTGCGTAGCCCACCGAGCAGCTGCTTGGATCCGGGGTACATCGCGCGGGACCGGAATCTGACGACAATGACACCGGCACAACGGCTATCGGGGTTTTCCGCTCCATCCATCTTGGTAGGCCCTACATTCATCGGTGGGTGTGGTTGCTGTTCGATGCGGTGATCTGGTTCGTCGCCGTCTATGGCGCCACCTGGCTGCGGTTCGACTTCGAGGACACCCCGGTGCTCGTGGATGCCACTCTGACCTTCGCGTTGACCGCCGTTGTCGCGCATCTGCTCATCGGCAGCCTCATCGGTCCCTACGCCGTCGGCCATCGTCGCGGTTCCTTCGAAGAAACCACCGACCTCGCGGTCACCGTTCTCGCGACCGCGACCGCGCTGCTGAACTTGGTCCTCGTCGCCGACCGCGTGACAGTCCCCCACAGCGTCCCGGCTGTCGCTGGGGCCTTCGCCCTGGCGGGCATGTTCGCCATGCGCTTCCTGGTCCGCAGCTGGCGCAGTCGTCACGCTACGACCGATAAGGAGGTCGGGACCGGGCGCGGCTGGACGACTCATACCCAAGTTGCGATGACGTCCGGCTCGTTGCGCGTGAGCGTCAGCGGCCCCAAGGAAGCGCGAGCAGTTCGCCTTGAACTTGTGAGCAATTCGAGTCCGGGAACCGCACGAGGCAGAATACGCAGCGCCAAGCATGGGCGGTCAGGGGCCGAGGAACACCTGCGAACAGAGCATCGAATTGCCGTCGTGGACGCAGCCGACGCCGATCTCGGTGAGCATCGGGTCGAGCAGGTTGGACCGGTGGCCTGGTGAGTGCATCCACGCGTCGATGACCGCCGCCGGGCTTGCAGCCACCTTGCTGAGGTTCTCGGCGGCGATCGTTGTGGGTTTGCAGCCGGCGATCACGCCGTTGAGCGGGGCATGTGTGAGCTCGGGTTTTTCGATCAGGGCCGAGGCCCGCTTGAGCGCGGCGGTCACTGCGCACTTCGAGCCGAGGAGCTTGGGTAGGCGGTTGGTGGCTCTAACGTCGTTGGTCCCCTTGACGATCTGCGCGGCATACTCGCTCGGATCGCTCAGGCTCGCCGACAGGGTCGGCGACGGCGGCGCGGTGGTGGGTCCTGTCCCGCAGCCGGACAGGGCGAGGAGGCAGAGGGTAAATGTCAGAACTGTGACATGACGAGAAAGGTCCAGGGTTCCCGCGCGTTTGCGCAGGAACCCTGGACCGTTGTCTGTGTGCGGCTGGATCAGGCGCGAACCTGAGCGGACTTGCGACGCTTTGCGACCACAACG
>Ga0209745_1002626_pt1 | contig 10175 bp, 4 predicted proteins | sample BarGraNGADG00312_FD_184495 | JGI IMG/M metagenome (GOLD analysis project Ga0209745, IMG submission 184495) | Arctic peat soil microbial communities from Barrow, Alaska - Barrow Graham LP Ref core NGADG0004-312 (SPAdes) (version 2) | ecosystem: Environmental > Terrestrial > Soil > Wetlands > Peat ... | reverse complement strand
AAATTGTGTAACTCAGCCGAATACGCAACCCTGGTAAATGAGGTCGATTATTATAATCTGCAAGGTCCGACTTATTCTCCTGCCGATATACAAAAATATAAAGACGGAAGTGATCTGTGGAGGTACCCAAACACTGACTGGTTTGCTGAAGTTCTGAAGCCATGGTCCATGCAGCAGAATGGAAACATTACCATGTCCGGAGGGAGTGAAAGGGTTCAGTCATTTGTGTCATTTTCAACGCGCAGCCAGGATGGGTTCTTTTATAAAAGTGCGAGCAAATATGCTCAGAATGACCTTCGCACCAATATAGATTTCAAATTAAGTGATCATATCAAACTCTCACTTGATGCAAGCTTGCGTCTTGAGCAGCGGGACGGTCCCACCGCGTGGTCGGCCAACATTTTCCGTGATCTGATGACCGCACTTCCAATTCAGGTTGCAGAATGGCCGAACGGCTTGCCCGGCCCTCCTCTTGATCCCACAACTCAGAATAACCCGCTTGTTCAGGCTACACCTACTGCCGGCGTCTCCCACAGCGATAATTATGTCATGAACTTCAACGCCAGACTTGAAGTCAGGATTCCGTGGGTTGACGGGTTGACATGGGCTACGACAGGCGCATTGGACAAGGGGATACTTTACTCCAAGTATTTTTCAAAGAAGTATGCTCTTTATAAATGGGACAGGGTCACAGTTGATGAATCTAATAATCCTGTTCTGGTAGCTGCCCAGTATGGCGCATCGAATCTTCAACAGTCAATGAATGCCAGCAATGCATATCTCATAAATTCTATTCTCGATTATAAAAAGAACTTTAATGAGTTGCATAATGTCGGAATGGTTGCGGGATTTGAGGTTATAGAAAACAGCTCCAACTGGTTCTCTGCTGAAAGGAAGGACTTTGCCAACAGTTACCCGGAAGAGTTGAACTTTGGCAATGTCAATCAGCAATATGCCAATGGATCAAATCCCGGTATAAACCGGTGGTTGAATTTTTTCGGACGTGTCAACTACTCCTTTAAAGAAAAATATATTGCTGAATTCGTCTGGCGTTATCAGGGATCGAGTAAGTTTTCACCGGAGACACGCTGGGGCTTTTTTCCGGGTATATCTCTGGCATACCGTATTTCACAGGAAACATTTTGGGAAAACAGCGGACTGAACGACATAATTAACAGCCTTAAAATTCGCGGGTCATGGGGCAAAACGGGGAATGATCTTATTGAGCCCTATCAGTTTTATTCGTTGTACCAGCTTAATTTTCTGGCATTTGTTACCGCTGACCAGGTCTACCACCAGGTTTACAATGAAAGCCAGGCAGGAAACACCAGGGCACAATGGGAAGAAGCGCATCAGTTCAATATCGGGCTTGACATGTCATTCTTAAAAAATAAACTGACTCTGACAACTGACTATTTTAATAATCTCAGAACAAAGATCCTCATTACGCAGACAGCCTCTGTTCCCACAATGACAGGAATGGCTTATATTTTACCGGATGTAAACCTGGGAGAAGTTCGTAATCAGGGATTTGACTTTGAGGTGACTTTTAATAACCGGGCTGATAAGTTCAACTACCATTTAAGTATGAACGGATGCTACGCTAAAAATAAAGTGCTGTTTTTTGATGAGGCTGAAGGGTATTCCCCATGGCAGACTCAGACGGGTCACCCTATGTATTCAGGATTGTATTATGAAGCAATCGGTATTTTCGCCACAGCTGATGATCTGGATAAATATCCTCATTTTGACGAAGCCCGTACTGGTGATATCATTTTCAAAGATGTGAACGGCGACCTTAAAATAACCGGCGATGACATGACGCGGATATACAAAAGCTCTGTTCCTACTTTTACCGGCGGATTAAGCATTTCATGTGATTATCAGGGGTTTGACATTGCAATAATGTTTCAGGGTCAGGCAGGCGCGGTACGCTATATACAGGATCTTGGCGGGAAAGGCAATCAAAACTGGCTCAAATCTTTTTATGATAACCGGTGGACAGAAAGCAATCCCTATACAGGGTATCCCAGGACCTTTAACAGGAACGATGAATACTGGGTGAGTTCTGTTAACCCGAATACCTACTGGTTGCACAAAACGGATTTCATCCGGTTAAAAAACCTGGAAATCGGATACACCCTTCCGTCAGAATGGACAAAACAAATTAATATCCAGAACGTCCGCATACATTTCGGCGGGATGAATCTGTTAACATGGTCTCCAGACTTTAAGGACTATGATCCTGAACTGGAACCCAAAGGTGACGGTTTTGCAGGGCAAGGATATCCGTTGCAGAAAGTTGTAACAGCTGGTTTATCAATCAAGTTTTAAACTGAAACACCATGAGACGAATAATTACTTTTATAACACTCTCCGTTTTTCTGGCATGTGTCTCCTGTGAGAACTTTCTGGATACTCAGCCCGGAGACCAGTATGATGATGCAACAATATGGAATAATGCAGGATTAGTTGAAGATTTCCTGTACGGCATCTATCAGGGAGTTCCATATCCTTATCAGTGGTACACATGTGCATCACTTGTTGATGAAGCTGTGCCTGTTCAGAATGATGGAGTAGTAAGACGTGTGCTGACCAGTACAATGTCGCCCGAAGAGCAGGCTGCCTTTACAGACAACTGGGCCAACGCCATGGATAACTGGTGGTGGGGCAAGGCTTATTCCAATATAAGGGAGTGCAATCTCTTCCTGTCAAAGATTGAAACAGCAAATATACCCGATGAGGCTGTACGTCAGCAATTTATCGGTGAGGTACATTTTCTGCGGGGATATTTTTATTATGTCTTAATGGCACAGTATGGCGGTGTGCCATTGATTGATTATGTTGTAAATGTTGGTGATAATTACAATGTTCCGAGGAACACTTTTGAAGAAACCATAAATTTTATAATCAGGGACCTTGATGATGCTGTTGCAGAGGGCAGGTTGGAAGCTCAGACTGATAAGACAAGAGCGACAGCAGCAGCAGCGCTGGCATTAAAATCGCGTGTTCTGTTATATGCCGCCAGTGATCTGCATCAGAATTACGGCAGCTATACATCAGGCTATATGCACCCCGAGCTGGTTGCATATATCAGCGGTGACAGGGTCGCCTTGTACCAGGCCGCCAAAGATGCCGCCCAGTCTGTCATGGATATGGGTATTTACAGTCTCTATACCGGTAAAGCTGACCCGGCAGAAAACTTCCAACAGCTGTTCCTGCAAATGTCTTCCGGCGAACAGATTTTCACCTACCAGATGGACAAAGTTCAGACTTATTACTATGGCACAGACTGGATAGCGTGGGTCTACGGAACGCCAAGTTATGGCGGCTGGGCATTGAACCAGGTTACAGGCAACCTTGCTGACGCTTTTGAAAATGCTGATGGTACCCCCTTTAATTTTGAGGCGCAGAAAAGCGACCCCTATTCAAACCGTGACCCCAGGTTCTATGCGACGGTTCTTTATAACGGAGCTCCATGGTATATTAACTCATGGGGGACGCTTTCACCAACCAATATTGACATTGCAGGCGCGGATGGACAAAATAATTCCACCGGTTATTATATCAAAAAATTCATTTCTCCGGGAGAGAACGACTATTATTACGGGACCAGGCAGCCGCAGCCTTATGTCCATATCCGTTACGCTGAAGTTTTGTTAAATTATGCGGAAGCATGCCTGGGGCTCGGTCAGGAAGACCTGGCCCGTGGTGCCCTCAATCAGATCAGAGAAAGGGCAGGAATGCCCGATATTCCCGGAACTGAAACCGGCGCTGCCCTGCTGGCGCGTTATCGTAATGAACGCAGGGTGGAACTTGCCTGGGAGGTCCAGAGGTTTTTTGATGTCCGGCGCTGGATGATTGCTCCTGAGGCTTATGTTGAGGCAAGGGGAGTACACTATGACACCACAGGGCACACCTACAGCTCATTCGTTTACGAAACCCGTGCATGGAATGACAGGGCTTACTTTATTCCTATTTCATTTGCAGAAACACAGAAAAATACGTCCCTGATACAAAACCCGGGCTATTGAAATTATAAAAGAAATGAGCTGGATTGGAAATGAGTGTCGCACGGCGAATTCTATAATTAGCAACTATTTCAATGAAAAGACAAACGATAATAAAAACCGGTATACTGAGCCTGGCGATAGCAATAGGGGCATGTACCTCAAATAAGGTTACGACTGTTAACTACTATTTCGATCCGGATCAGGGAACAGATGTAAATACCGGGACGTCTCCCGATCAGGCATTAAAAACTCTGTATAAAATCAGAGATATTGTTCTTCAGCCCGGCGACAGTATCCTACTTAAATCAGGCGCTTTATTTACAGAACCGCTTTACATTTCATGCAAGGGAGATTCAGTAAAACCCATAATTATTGGAAAATACGGAGGTGATACCAGGCCTCATATAAAAGGCAACGGTTCACAATTGCAGGCTGTTCATGTGTTCAATTCCGAATATATTGTAATCCGCGACCTTGAGATTTCGAACAAGGGAGAATCTCCGGTTGAAAACATGAACGGTCTGTTTGTGGAACTCAAGGGCTATGGAACTGCAAATGACATAACAATCGACAACCTGTTCGTTCATGATGTTTATGGAAGCCTTGTCAAGGAAAAAGGGGCGGGGAATGCCATCATGATACAAAATCATGACGATGACGATACCATATCACGGTCCTCGCACTTCAATGGCCTCCTGGTTCAAAATTGTCACATAAAGGATTGCCAGCGAAATGGAATAATAATATGGGGCAACTGGGTGCGCAAACTATGGGATCCGAACCTGAAGGTTGTCATCCGTAACAACCTTATTGAAGGCGTGCCCGGTGATGGCATAGTGCCTACTGCGTGTGAAAGTCCTCTTATTGAGTACAATATAATGAAGGATTGCCCGCCGGCTCTTCCGCCAACGGAAGCCTGTGATGGTATCTGGCCCTGGAGCTGTGACAATGCAGTGGTGCAATACAATATTGTCAGTGACCATAAATCTCATGTTGATGCTTATGGGTTTGACTCAGACTGGAACTCCACCAATTCACTTTTCCGGTACAACCTGAGTTATAACAACGATGGGGGATTTATCCTGATCTGCAATCCTGGCGGCTGGACACCGGATTGGAGTATCGGCAATACAGGCACTGTTGTTCAATATAATATCAGTATTAATGACGGGTTGCGCGACTATATCCAGAAAGATAAAAAGGAATATTTTTCACCGGTGATACATATGACCGGTCCTGTTAAGAATACTCTGATAGAGAAGAACCTTATCTATGTGTTTAAAAAGCCAAAGCAGGGAATGGACAGGACGATACTCAGCCTCACCGATTGGTACGGTTATCCTGACAGTACTTTTTTTAAAAACAACTTCATTTTTGTGGAAGAACCTAACCGGATGGCTGATCTGACAAAAGCGACTAATACCCTCTTTGAAAAAAATCTTTTCATCGGCGATTTAAAAACTCCGTTAACAGGCTTCACAAGGTTTGAAGGGAGTTTTGACACAAGAATGTGGTATGAGGCGGAGGATGAAAACTGGGGAAAACTGCTGAAGTTTGTAAGTGATAAAACAATTCCTGTAAACGGAGTCGAAACACCAGTTCTGAAAATAATAGGAGTCAATGAATAAAAAGATATTTTTAGGGCTGATCTTATCATCTTTGATAACAATCTGTTATCCCCAGGCTGTCCTTTTTGATGCAGGCTGGCGATTCAACCGGGGTGATATAACTGGTGCGGAAGCGCGAGATTTTGATGATATTATGTGGAGGGTGATAGATTTGCCTCATGACTGGAGCATAGAAGATCTGCCCGGAACAAAATCCCCATTCGATCCGGATGCCGTAAGCGGGATGGCCGGCGGGCATACAACCGGCGGAACAGCCTGGTATCGGAAGACATTTTTTGTTCCGGCAGTTCAGGAAGGCAAGCGTGTTCATATACGGTTTGACGGGGTGTACATGAATGCGGATATCTGGCTGAACGGAGAACATATCGGGAATCATCCTTACGGTTATACCAGTTTCTGGTATGACATAACAGATGAAATTGAATACGGTAAGGAGAACGTCATTGCAGTACAGGTAAAGAACGAAGGACTGAACAGCCGCTGGTATTCAGGATCAGGAATATACCGGCATGTCTGGTTGCAAATACTTGACCCTGTGCATATTGAACCATGGGGCATTTTTATCACTGCTCCTGAAATCAAGTCTGCATTTGCCAGAGTAAATGTGAAGACAGCAATAAATAATATCACCGGGAGCACGGTTGACGTAAAACTGATAACCAGGATACTCAATTCAACAGGGGCAGCGGTATCAACTAAAGAAATAAGACAAAAGATTTATTCTAATACAGCTGCAGAATTAGCCCAGGACATCTCTATCACTTCTCCTGAGCTGTGGTCGCCGGAGTCTCCTGCTCTTTATACTGCTGTTTCTGAATTGTTTTATGATGGCGTTCTTGCTGATCATGCTGAGAACCGTTTCGGGATCCGCAGTATTTCTTTCGATGCAGTTAATGGTTTTCAGTTGAACGGGAAAAATGTTGAACTGAAAGGCGGATGCATGCATCACGACAATGGTATACTGGGCTCGGCAGCCATTGACAGGGCCGAAGAACGTAAAGCGGAACTCCTGAAAGCTTACGGTTTCAATGCAGTGCGCTGCAGCCACAATCCTCCTTCTGAGAAATTTCTGGAGTCCTGTGACCGGCTGGGCATACTGGTAATTGATGAAGCCTTTGATATGTGGCAGGAGGCAAAGAACCCGGACGATTATCACCTGTATTTTGATGAATGGTGGGAAAGAGATCTTTCGTCGATGATATTGCGTGACCGTAATCATCCGTCCATAATAATGTGGAGCCTCGGGAATGAGATAAAGGAAAGAGCTGATTCTTCAGGCATTGAAATCATGAAAAAGTTCAGGGAATTGATTCGCAGATATGATGACACCAGGCCGCTGACCCTGGCCGTGAATGAATTCTGGGATCATCCCGGACGCCAGTGGGATCAGACAGCTCCTGCTTTTGAGCAGGTTGAAGTGGGTGGGTACAATTACCAGTGGTGGCAGTATGAGCCTGATCATGAAAAATTTCCGGATCGCATAATGATGGGAACTGAATCTGTGCCAATCCATGCTTTTCAAAACTGGCAGCTGGTTGAGGAACACCCCTATGTTATTGGTGATTTTGTCTGGACGGCAATGGATTATCTTGGTGAAGCAGGTATAGGACATACAACATGTAAGGAGGAAGAAGGTAACCAGCTGATGCCCTGGCCCTGGTTTAATGCAAACTGTGGTGATATTGACCTTGCGGGTAATAAAAAGCCTCAGTCATATTACCGTGATGTCGTCTGGAGGCTGAGCGGCATTGAGATGGCTGTTCATGTACCTCTCCCTGAAGGCTGCAAGGAAGTAGTAAGTTACTGGGGTTGGCCCGATGAACAGCAGAACTGGACATGGCCGGGACATGAAGGGGAGGTTTTTAAAGTAAATGTTTATTCCCGGCACGAAAGAGTCAGGCTGGAGTTAAACGGCAGAATTATTGGAGAAAAGCAAATTTCAGATACCAGCCTGCTCACGGCAACATTTGATGTACCGTACGAACCCGGTGAGCTAAAGGCACGTGTCATTGAAAGTGATCAACCGGCAGAATCAGTTTCGTTGATTACAGCAGGCGAGCCAAAGTCGATCAGGTTGAAAGCGGACAGACGGATAATAAGAGCCGACAGAAATGACCTGTCTTACGTATCTGTTGAGGTAGTTGATAAAAGAGGGACTGTCATACCCGATGCTATCATTCCCGTTAGCTTTGCGGTAAGCGGAGCCGGAGAAATTGCAGCAGCCGGGAATGCCAATCCTTCTGATACCGCAAGCTTCCGGCAGCCGCTTTGCAAGACTTTCAGGGGCCGATGCATGGTGATCCTCCGGCCATATGGACCGGCGGGCAAGATAATTTTGCGTGCAAAAGCAGAGGGACTCAGACCGGCAAAAATAGTTATAACTACAAAGGTCGAAATTCAATAATTATGATGCCCGTAAGAGTTAAGGTGATAGCCGTTTGTTGTATCCTGTTTTTAACGGGTCAGTGTTTGTTTGCCCGGACAGACAACAATAATTCTCTGCAAAAGGCCAAGTCCCTCAGGATACTTGTCATTGGAGATTCCAATACTGAAATAGGAAATATCACAATGCCGCTGAAGGTCCTTATTGACAGCACATACGGAGACTACGGAACGGGATATTGTACATTGAACACCAACAGCATGGGCCGCATACCCGACAGCCTTTCAGTGCAATGCGACACAAACTGGATCCGGTTTGATATGAGAAATGACTGGGTACCTGAAACCGGGCCTTATTATTCACCTGATGGCCTGAGTATTTCATCAGCAATACCCGGGGCCAATGTCACTGTCCGGTTTGATGGAGAAGGCATAGATCTCTATTACCTGCAGGACACAGTGGGAGGGAGCTTCTCAGTTTCAATAGATGGTAAAGAAATGGCAACCATTACTCACAATCCATCAGTACCTGCTGCCGCGAAAGCCACCTTTAACCGGCTTGTCCGGGGCAAACATGTAATGGTTGTCAAAGTAATGACAGGCAAAACAACATTATTTGGTGTCGACGCCAGAAAGAAAAGCGCAAAAGACAATCGGCGATTTATTTTACATAAATGGGGCAACGGCTGGGCTTCAACAGAAGAATATGCCAACATAGACGGGAACGTTTTCATCACATCATTACAGGAATTAAATCCCGATAAGATTGTTATCCTTCTTGGCACCAATGATCATAATCTTGATCACAGGGATGCAGAGGGCGTTGAAGCAAACCTGAAAACAATCCTTTCCCGTATTAAAAAGGCACTGCCTGACGCCGGAGTGCTTTTGGTATCAACTGTCACAACAGATGGCATTGAAGCCAAGGAGCTGCTTCCGGAATATGTGAACAATGCCTTCCCCGAGGCTGCGGCCGAAACCGGATACTCATACTGGGACATGAACACATGGTTCGGGCCCTACAGCCCGGAGAAAATTCAGGACGGGGTTCATGTAAATGAAAAATACGGGGGAATAATAGCCAGGAAACTTCTAAACCAGCTAAAATACTAAAACATGTACCGGAGATTTTTAAACATAATAATCCTGGGCTTCATTTTTATCTGTCCGGCATGTAACCCGGTTCCCGAAAAGAATACAATTGACCTTGCAGGTGAATGGTCTTTTCAGGTCGATTCCATGGACATCGGGATGATTGAAAAGTGGTTTGCGAAAGACCTGAATGACAGCGTCAACTTACCAGGATCGATGCTAACCAATGGCAAGGGTGATGATGTTAAAGTCAGTACTCAGTGGACCGGCGGAATATGGGACAGCACATGGTATAAGAGCCCGGAGCTTGCTAAGTACAGGGAGCCCGGAAACATAAAGATCTCTTTCTGGCTGCAACCGCTTAAATATTATGTCGGAGCAGCATGGTACAAAAGGAAGGTCACAATACCAGAGGGGTGGGACAACCGTTATACTGAACTTTTACTGGAGCGGTGCCACTGGGAAAGTATTGTCTGGGTTGATACAGCATTAGCTGGCATGCAAAATGCTCTCGGCGCTCCGCATATCTATGACCTGAGCAAATGGATGACACCCGGCGAGCATACACTGACCATAAGAATTGACAACCGGATTAAGGAAATCGATCCCGGAAGAGATGCCCACAGTGTCAGCGATAACACACAGACCAACTGGAACGGCATAATTGGCAAAATGAATTTAACTAACCGCCCGGCGGTTTATGTCGAAGATATTCAGTTATACCCGGATGTCGATAATAAAATGGTCAGGGTTTATCTGCAAATAAAAAACCTGACCAATAGTGAGGCTGATTGCCGGATAAAAATTTCCGCTTCTTCTTCAGGTTCTGAAGCAAAGAATAAAGTTGCTCCGCTAAGTGAAACCCTGCATGTTAACCCGGATATTACCACGGTTGATCTGGAATACAAGATGGGTGAAGGAGTTTTACTATGGGACGAATTTGAGCCAAATGTCTACACACTGAAAACAGAGCTGATAGGCGAAGCCGGTACAGATATCCGTTTCACTGATTTTGGAATGAAAAAGTTCGAAGCCAGAGGTACCCGTTTCTTTGTGAATG